>ERZ500990.588-NODE-588-length-11435-cov-4.452021_pt1 | contig 11435 bp, 6 predicted proteins | sample MGYA00248876_ERZ500990 | MGnify/ENA primary metagenome ERZ500990 (study PRJEB25958, sample SAMN03398517) | human skin metagenome | study: EMG produced TPA metagenomics assembly of the Human Skin Microbiome Metagenome (human skin metagenome) data set.
ACTTGAGGGACAGTTGAGTATGCTCAAGGCAGCTGTAGCTCATTTGGAGCACTCGGTACAGGAACAGGTGTCAGAGAATGTGGCGCTGTCGGATCGGGCTACGAAGGCCGAAAGGCAGATGGATGTGTTGCGAAGTACGATGCGGGATTTACATGAGCGCCTGGACGAGCGAAATGTGCGCGTCGAGGCGCTCGAGACCGAATTACGGCGCGCATCCATGTCTACATCAAGCACAACACCGTTATCTTTCTCGCGCTCGTCACGAAGCAGTTCCATGTCATCAGATCCGGGCGTGCTGCCGCAAAGGCCTTTTGGTGGTATCCTAGATTACAAAGGACGAAATCCCAGTAATCGAACTTACCGTGTCACCACGACACAGTCTCGAGCAACAAGTGATGTTGACACATACCCCACGAGTCAACTTGGCCTGCCCCGCAGTCCATCGTCATTGGAGCAGCAACCGCTTACGAAACGTCATGCCTCAGAAACAACAAGTCCGGATGAGCTTCCGACTGTACATATGCATTGAGTCACTTTTTACATTCTACTTGCTCAGTGAAGCCAGTACCCCATCGTTGTAGCCCGGTTGTGGGTCGAGCGACTGAATCGTATCAGGGTTCACGGGCTCGCTAGGGCCCGATGGAAGTTTGGCACGACGAGCTTGGACTCCAGCGCGCAAAATGTCCAGCGCCTCTACAGTCATGTCCCAACCCATGCATGCGTCAGTAATCGACTGGCCGTACGTAAGATAGTTAGGGCCTTCAGGTGGCACATTCTGACGGCCTTCGACCAAGTTGCTTTCCAACATCACACCCATGATGCTCTGAGCATTCTCGTCACCCAAAGCAAGCTGATCTGAAATGCTGCGAGCCGCCTTCAGTTGGTTTTCATGCTTCTTTTCACTATTGCCATGACTGCAATCGATCATGATGCGAGCAGGAAGACCGGCTTCCAAAAGTGAAGTGCGAGTTTGCGTAATGTCTTCTGGATGGTAGTTTGGCCCCTTGTTAGAGCCACGAAGAATAACATGGCACTTATCATTACCCTCTGTTTCAACGATCGCAGAAATACCCTGTTTGGTGACGGACAAGAAATGGTGTGAGCTAGAGGAGGAACGAATTGCGTCCACAGCAATCCGTACAGAACCATCTGTGCCGTTCTTAAATCCGACAGGCATGCTTAGCCCACTCGTTAGTTCACGGTGCACTTGCGATTCGGTCGTTCGGGCACCAATTGCACCCCACGAAACTAGGTCCGCCGTGTATTGAGGAGTAATAGTATCCAGAAACTCTGTGCCCGCAGGAAGACCTATGTTGGCCACCTCCAAAAGAAAACTGCGGGCCAAGCGAAGGCCCTTGTTGATTTGAAACGAGCCGTCGATGTTTGGGTCATTAATCAAGCCCTTCCAGCCAACGGTCGTTCGTGGCTTTTGGAAATACACGCGCATAATGATGTGAAGGTCTTCCTTCGCATCTTCAGCGTATTCACGCAGTCTTTTTGCATATTCAATTCCGGCGCGCGCATCGTGGACAGAACAAGGGCCTACAATCACGACCAGACGGTCCTGTTGCTTGCTAAAAATGGCCTCCGTGTCATTTCGACCCTTGGTGACAGTTTCCAAAGCCTCAATAGTGAGTGGCAGTTCCTCCATAATAATTTGTGGTGGAACTAGCGGCTTTACATTTTTGATATGGCGGTCGTCCAGTTCATTGATTTTGTCGGCAGGCGACATGGCGGCAAGAACGTACTGTGCTAGTGCATCGTCCATCTGACGAAATAGCCTGCATATGAGTCAGAGTGGAAGTCACGTGATCCAATCTTGCCGCCGAGGCGCAATGCCTCGTGCAGCTAAACTAGACTTGACGGCCGAGAGTAGTAAATCAGCAAAGGACCAATGTGCTTAGTGGCTGCATAAATACCGCCTGTTACAATAGCCCTACGTGGACTTGTGCAGCTGGTGCCAAGTTTTGGCAAACAAATTTCGCGACGCGTCCCACCGCGTTTTATGCACGATGTCGGATGACGAGCACGAATACAATAGTGCGGGACCTCTTGATGACGAGGATCTCTCTCTTCCAAAGGCCACAATCCAGAAGCTGATCCAGGAGTACCTTCCAAAAGATCTTAGCTGTGCAAAGGAAACGCGCGATCTTCTTACAGATTGTTGTGTGGAATTTGTTCATTTAGTTTCAAGCGAAGCAAACGAGGCATGTGAAAAGGACTCAAAAAAGACAATTGCACCAGATCATGTAGTCAAAGCTCTCAACGACCTGGGTTTTGGCAAATATACACAGGAAGTACAGGATGTACTGAATGACCATCGACAGCATCAAAAAGAACGTGAACGCAAGGCATCTCGATTTGAACTCAGCGGCTTGTCCGAAGAGGAGCTGCAGCGCCAGCAGGAAGAACTCTTTGCCGCTAGCAAGGCGCGTTTTGAGGCGGCGAACTAATCAGTGCATTGGTCTATATGTCTATCCTATAACGATAACGCGCCAATTGTAGTGTAGGCTTATTGATGCGTCCTTCGTTGTTCCATTCTACCCTGCCCAGGTCCCCTCCATAATTTAGTGCATAATTCCCATCTTCGTTTCATGCCTGGGCTGCAAGATTCGTGCGTACGATTCTGGCATCAATATATGCGTGTCGGCCTTGTGCCTCTCTCATTATATAGCAAGAGAGCATTAGTCCGTTCACATTTACATCGCTTAACCCCATTTCAACGCTGTATTATGAGTGTTTCTGCACCGCCGGACAAGCGCATAAATGGAACGCAGCTTGCGGGTTCCATTCGACAATCTGTAGCGGAACGTGTCAGGTCACTCAAGGAAAAGCACATCGGCTTTCAGCCACGGCTCAGCATCATACAAGTGGGTGAAGATGGTGCGTCATCCACATATATTCGTATGAAGAGCAATGCGTCAGCTCAATGCGGCATTTGTGCGGATCACATCAAGCTACCTGCTGGCTCAACAGAGGCAGAGATCATAAATAAGATCCGCGCCCTGAATGAAGATCCAAGTGTGGATGGTATTCTTGTCCAGCTGCCTCTCGGTGACCACATCGACTCGGAGGCTGAGCGACGGATCACCGAGGAAGTCACTCCTCGCAAAGATGTGGATGGATTCCACACGATTAATATTGGGCAATTGGCATCCAGAGCCTGTAACCCTCAGTTTGTGCCATGTACGCCCGCTGGTATATTGCGTCTCCTCGAGACAGTCTGCTCTAATGACCTATCTGGCAAGTTTGCAGTCGTAATGGGCCGCAGTGATATTGTCGGTAACCCAGTGTCTCATTTGCTTCGTTCGCGAAATTGCACTGTGACACAGATGCACCGATACTCGACCAATGTGCAGGAAATTCTGGCTATGGCTGATATTTTGGTTGTCGCAATTGGACAGCCTGGATTTGTGCAGGGCTCCTGGCTTAAGAAGGGAGCTGTGGTTATCGATGTCGGTATTAACTATGTGCCTGATGCTACCAAGAAGTCGGGTGAGCGCCTCATAGGTGACGTTGACTTTGAATCCGCGTTGCCCGTCGTGAGCGCCATCACGCCTGTGCCTGGTGGTGTGGGCCCTATGACCGTCGCTATGCTGATGGAAAATGTTCTCATTGCCGCTACACGCCGCGCAGAGCATGAAGCCTCGCACCCACGCGGAGTCACGACCTTAAATCCGCTCACAATCCAGCGTCCCGTGCCTTCTGACATTGAGATCGCACGTGCGCAGGTGCCAAAGAAACTCGACACACTGGCTCAAGAGATTGGTATTTTGCCCAGTGAACTGGAGCTATACGGTAGTACAAAGGCCAAGGTCTCGTGTGAAATTTTAGACCGCCTTTCTTCTCGCGTGAACGGAAAGTACATTGTCGTTGCAGGTATCACGCCGACACCACTTGGCGAGGGCAAATCGACCACGACCATCGGTCTGGCGCAGGCTTTGGGTGGTCATTTACAGCGACCCGCCTTTGCTTGCGTTCGTCAACCATCTCAAGGACCAACATTTGGCATCAAGGGTGGGGCCGCTGGCGGTGGCTATTCGCAAGTTATTCCTATGGAAGAATTTAATCTGCACTTGACGGGTGATAACCACGCTGTAATGGCAGCAAACAACCTGCTGGCTGCAGCTATTGATACACGTATGTTTCACGAGGCTACTCAAAGTGACACTGCTCTGTTCGACAGATTAACCCCGTGTCAGAAAGGCATCCGTAAGTTTGCGCCTGTGATGCTCAAGCGATTGCGTAAGCTGCAGATTCATAAGACCGATCCAGATGCTCTGACGGAAGACGAGCGCCGCCGCTTTGCGCGTCTTGATATTGACCCGGCCTCCGTGACATGGCGTCGTGTCGTCGACACCAATGACCGGTATTTGCGTCAGATTACAATAGGCGAGGCACCTACTGAAAGAGGCTTTACGCGCAAAACAGGCTTCGATATAGCCGTGGCATCAGAGTGTATGGCTGTGCTGGCGCTTAGCCGCGATTTATCGGATCTGCGTGAGCGTCTTGGAAATATGGTCATTGGTTCAAACAAGCAGGGTGAGCCGATCACGGCTGACGATCTTGGCGTGGGCGGTGCGTTGGCCGTGCTGATGCGCGATGCCATTAAGCCGAACCTGATGCAGACACTTGAGGGCACGCCTGTATTTGTTCATGCTGGTCCATTTGCCAATATTGCCCACGGAAACTCATCGATCCTCGCTGATGCCATTGCTTTGAAGCTCGCTGGACGCGAGGCGGATGAACCAGCTGAAAGTGTGGGTTATGTGATTACTGAGGCAGGTTTTGGTGCTGATATTGGCATGGAAAAGTTCTGTAATATCAAGTGCCGCGAAAGTGGATTGGTACCGGATGCCGTTGTGCTCGTAGCAACGGTGCGTGCTCTAAAGTCACATGGCGGTGGTCCAGACGTCTCGCCAGGAAAACCACTCAGCGACGTGTACACAAAGGAGAACATCGCACTTCTTGATAAAGGATGTGGAAATTTGGCGAAACATATTCAGAATGCCAAGCAGCACGGTCTCAAGGTGATTGTGGCAGTTAACAAGTTTGCAACAGACACTGAGGCCGAGTTGGATTTGGTCGCGAAGCGCTCGTATGAAGCAGGGGCGGACGCTGCAATTCCGTCGGATCACTGGGCCAATGGTGGAGCGGGAGCTGTCCAACTCGCTGAGGCCATCGTGGAACTACTGCAACACAGCGAGTCGCAATTCAGGTTCCTTTACGACCTCGATCAGCCCATTGAGGCCAAGATTGAGAAGATTGCTCGCTGCATGTACGGTGCAGACGGAATTGAAATCACGCCAGAGGCTCAATCTCAGATATCTACTTATACTCGCCAAGGGTATGCACACTTGCCTATTTGCATGGCCAAGACACACCTCTCTCTTTCACATGACCCTGCGTTGAAAGGTGTGCCGACCGGATTCACGGTGCCTATACGCAGTGTGCGTCTCGCTGCAGGAGCTCGATTCTTGTATCCTCTTTGTGGTGCAATGCAAACCATGCCCGGCCTCAACACCCGTCCCGGTTACTATGACATTGACCTAGATGACCGAGGTCAAGTCATGGGACTGTTCTGAGCTAGTAACATAGTGGAGGCTTGTTGCGCACTACACGTAGTCCACGCCGCACTTCTGACTAAGCTTTTGTCGTTCCATGGAGGTGTGGCAGACGCCGCGTATCCCCGGTCGGAGTTAGGCTGGGCATCCAGCCGACTCACCACTTCTCTACTTTAGCTGAGAAGAAAACAGTAGGCTGGGCTCAAGGTGAGGTGGCAGTAGCTGCGTAGACTTGTGAATTCGTGTTTATCATGCGTTCATCTTATTCTGCCGGCATGCGCAATTCACCATCGCCTTCACCAGATCAACAGTCTCAGCGTCCGACCAGCTCGATGGGAAATGCTAATGGACTGCGATTCTCACACGGCAACAAGATGGGCTTGCCAAATGAAAACATTATGAGAATGTCGCAGTCCTCCCAGGAATCGCCGCGTGTCATGAACTTAGGAAATGGCGGGCATATGGCAGGTTTAAGCCGAGGCAGCAACCTGCGCCCAAGTTCGGAGATGCTTCCCGTTGGGCAACATGGTACACCTGAAACGGACGTAATCGACAAATGGTTCGAGGATCTTCAAAATTACGAGGCTACATTAGAGGAAATGGCGGCAGCGTCTCTTGACCAAAATTTTAAGGAAGAATTGAGTGCGATTGAGCAGTGGTTCCGTGTATTGAGCGAAGCAGAGCGTACAGCTGCGCTGTATAGTCTTCTTCAGGAGTCAACACAAGTTCAAATCCGCTTCTTTATTACTGTTTTGCAGCAAATGGCTCGAAACGACCCTGTCGGTGCTTTTATTTCGCCCAATCCTACAAACCAATCTTTGAACGACCAGCTGGAAGCCAAAATGGCACAGCTGGGTATTAAATCTCCTACAGCCATGAAATCTCCTTCCACTAATACGCGAGCATTTCAGCGCCAAAGCACCGGCTTTCTTTCACCCAATTCGGCGTCATTGTATGGCTCTGCTAATCCTGATGTCTCTGCCGCGCTGGCCGCGCAAAGGAGCAAACTAAAAGCGAATCGAACGTCCGCTCCTGGTATCTTACCTATGGAATCTATGACGTCCTACCATGGCAACTCTGGCTTAGAAAACGTCCAAGAAAAACTTCGGACCAACACGGGGAACCCCCACGAGCGTCCGCACTCATCGGATGTCTCCCGTTCTCCTCGTGCTAGTGGATCTATTGAAGATGCCCTTTCACCCATAAGTGTGGGTGGTAGTTGGGCTAGTATGGTGAACACGCCTATCATGTCAATGTTGGACAACAATAATAACTCTCGTGCAGACGATACCAACGCTAAATTAGAGGCCACGGCAGCCCAGCTGGCTCAACTCAGTCACCACATGTCTGCAACACAAGCTGAGACTCCTGATTCTGCTCGTATGACTCGCGGTAGTAGTGCTCCAAGCAACACCACTCGCAGTTCTACTAGTGATCAGGCTGCCGGCCATGCTAATCTTACGAACACGCCAGCCAAACTTGGCAACAGCGCCCCGTTCAATATCCCTGCAATGAGTCCAAATGCCCTTGCCGGTCTGCAAAGTCCCTCAGGTGGTATGTCTAACCCAGCCAATCTTCAAATGATGAATACGATGGCCGCTATGGGTGGTTTGAATAACATGAACTCGGCACAGCTTTTGGCGCTTCAGCAACAGATTCTTCAGCAGCAGCAGCAACTGAATATGGCAGGCTTTGGAGCACAAGGTATGCGCGGTGCGGGTCGCTCGGGCCATCGTAATTTCGGTGGATTGCAAAGTCCACCCATGGCTTCTCGTAACCTAGCTGGATCACCTCAACTATCTTCACATGTTTCAGGAGCTCAAGCCGAAGAGGAGGTAGCGGATATCTCTATTCTCAACGATGTGCCTGCTTGGCTCCGGCATTTGCGCTTGCACAAGTATACGCCCAACTTTGAGGGATCTAACTGGCGTGAGATGGTTATGATGGATGATCGTGCGTTAGAAGAAAAGGGTGTGGCAGCACTGGGTGCGCGTCGTAAGATGCTCAAGACATTTGAGGCCGTTCGTCAAAAGTATGGAATTGAACCGCCGGTCAACCCTCAGCCGGCGAGTACTGCATCAGAGAGCAAGGCTTCTGAGATGTCGTCCGAACCAAATGCATAAAGACAATTCGTCCATCATAGTTATCTATTGGTAGACTAACAAGTCATTTCGAATAAGTAGAGCTTCAAGGCGGCTGGGTGAGGTTTAATTGTCGCTAATTGCAGTGTCACTGGCATGCATCGTAAAGACCACGTGGGCGGTGCAGATACGCGGTGGTTTCAGCTCGTGCTGTAAGCCGAGGAACGACAATAACGTTCTTTCAGGGCTGTTGCACTGGCAGCATCCGTTCCATATTTGTAGCAAGGCATGGATTCACTTCATGCTAGGGTTTCAACATGTACACCCTCCGCTATGGATAAGGGTTTTAATGCCCCGCGAGCGCATAGTAATAAGAGCAAGGCCAATGCGACGCCTCTTAAAGCCCACGTAAACGTTGGAACATGCCCTGAACTTTTTCATTCTAAGATCGATCGAGAGTGTCGAAACGCACTATCGAAGAAAGTACACCCACGCTTGCGAAATGTATCATCACAGCCATCATTACCTCGTTCAGTTCCATCAGCTACGTTATCGTCCCCGTTATCGGCCCATGTCAAGACAAGCGGCCGAACAACGGTAGCAGCGACTCCAAGAACAAAGCATGAATGGTCTTCTGAGACAGGTTTCTTCATATGTGCAAACGCTATGCATGCCTCTGTCGCGGAACATGAGCCATTAAAGTCAATACCCTCGCTCTTACCCCCTGGCAAGATTTCTGAGCCAGTGTCAAGGCCATTATCTGTTCGTTCAAGTACCGACAAGGTAAACAAACCTGTTCGTGTACATGTAAATCATCGGCCTGGACCAAAAATATTGCCATCAGCCTTGTCGCCAAAGCAGGCGGTGTCCACGGTTGCTAAACACAATGCTCGTCATGTGTCTTTGTACCCGCAGCAAGACTACGACAAGGTCCAAAGCGTCTCGCGCTCTCCCCCGCATGAAACATGTAATACGGGTTGTAGTCCAACTACAAGCGCTCTTGCACGAGCAAGCTTTATGCAAGACCAACAGGAACCTAAATCAGCACCATCTCCTCTCTCGTTTCCAGTGGTAGGTATGCGCACGGTGCCGGCCGCACCAATGTTACCTAGCGATACTAGTAATCCGTGGACCGATCATAAGAATCAATCCACCCCTGGGACGCTATCACCGCTAAGTTTCAACGAAAGGATGCATGACGAGTTGTCTTTTACATCATCAACACCGAATGAATTGACAATGGAAGAAGCCTCACATATCCTTGATGCAAGGCATGCTCGAAAACTTCTGGATCTTGAAATATCGAACAAGAGCCTTCTGGCCATTAATGCGACTTTGGAATCAAGTAAGGTAAAGCTCACAAAGGAGTTACGCGAACTGCGACACAATATGTTGGTAGGAAAGACCAACTCTGAAGCAAATCATGGAGAACAAATATCAGGTTCCATTCGAACCTCATTAGATGAATTACTCCATCCTATGTCTGGTGCAAACGAGAAGGATAGTCTCGGTGAGGAAGTGTTACGTATCTATACTCAACAGGACCAAGAAACGGATACGATCTACAGACGCTGTTGCGCAAAAATTGATGAATTGCTGAAGGAAGCACGTTCCGCAATTCTGACAAAACCAGATCCAGACACAGTTCTGGGCGGGAAAATTCTTCACCCCTCAGAACTGTGACATGATACACTGGATAATACCCCTGTAAGTGCTACTTTGACACAAGGTCATTGGACCATGAGCTTAAATACTTGTAAAACAATATACCCATGGTTTGTAGCGTGGCACATGATGTACCCCCACATCGTTAGCCTTCATCTAACTCGTACATCCCCCCATCTCAAAGACAAGCTCAGACGATGATTCCCATCGTAGTAACAAGTCTACGGCATCGCGACTAACGCCATGTTACTACATAGAACTGCCAAGGTCACAGCTTAGTTCGACTGCTTGCTGATCTCTTCGGCCTTGGCAAGCACATCACTGATGTTACCAACCATGTAGAAGGCAGCCTCAGGGAGACTGTCGTGCTTGCCGGAAAGGATCTCCTTGCAGGCAGTAACAGTGTCCTTGAGAGCAACGAGACGACCCTCAATACCAGTGAAGACCTGGGCAACAGCGAAAGGCTGCGACATGAAACGCTGCATCTTACGGGCACGCTCGACGGTGAGCTTGTCCTCTTCGGAGAGCTCGTCCATACCGAGGATGGCGATGATGTCCTGCAGCTCCTTGTTCTTCTGCAGGATGCCGATCACCTTCTGGGCGACCGCGTAGTGGCGCTCGCCGACGATGCCCGGCTCTAGGATGCGCGACGTCGACGTCAGCGGGTCCACCGCGGGGTAAATACCCTTCGAGGCGATGGAACGCGACAGCTCGGTCGTTGCATCCAGGTGGGCGAAGGTGGTCGCCGGGGCCGGGTCGGTGTAGTCGTCGGCAGGCACGTAGACGGCCTGCAGAGAGGTAATCGAGCGGCCCTTGGTCGAGGTAATGCGCTCCTGGAGCACACCCATCTCATCAGCCAGGGTGGGCTGGTAGCCCACGGCGGAGGGCATGCGGCCCAGAAGGGTCGACACCTCGGAGCCAGCCTGGGTGAAGCGGAAGATGTTGTCGATGAACAGCAGCACGTCCTGGTTCTGCACATCGCGGAAGTACTCCGCCATGGTCAGGCCGGACAGAGCCACGCGCATACGGACCCCGGGCGGCTCATCCATCTGGCCGAAGACAAGGGCGGTATCGGGAAGAACGCCCATGTCCTCCATCTCGAGGAAGAGGTCGGTGCCCTCACGGGTGCGCTCGCCGACGCCGGCGAACACGGAGGTGCCGCCGAAGTTGCGGGCCACACGGGTGATCATCTCCTGGATGAGCACGGTCTTGCCCACGCCGGCGCCGCCGAACAGGCCGATCTTGCCGCCCTTGACGTACGGGGTCAGCAGGTCGATGACCTTAATGCCGGTCTCCAGAATCTCGGTCTTACCCTGGAGCTGGTCGAACGCTGGCGGCTCGCGGTGGATTCCCCACTGCTCGCCATCGCGGCCGAGACCCGGCTCGTCGAGGCAATCGCCGAGGGCGTTGAAGACGTGGCCCTTGACGACGTCGCCGACTGGCACGGAAATTGGCTTTCCGGAGTCGATGACCTCGGCACCGCGGACGAGGCCGTCGGTCGGTGCCATGGACACGGTACGGACAAGGTTGTCACCGAGGTGCTGAGCGACCTCGAGGGTGACGGTCTTTGCAACAGCTTCGAGCTTGATGTCGACGTGCAGTGCGTTGTACAGGGCCGGCAGTGCCTCACGTGGGAACTCCACGTCCACAACCGGACCGATGACGCGCACGACACGACCGGCGACTGCCGAAGACTGTGCATTCTGCTCTTGCAGAGCTGTAGTCATAATCTAGTCACTTTCTGCGCTGTCAGATAGCGCGCCAGCGCCACCGACGATCTCTGAAATTTCCTGGGTAATCTGTGCCTGACGGGCCTGGTTAGCCACGCGGGAGAGGTCTTCGACCATCTCGGTTGCGTTGTCAGTAGCAGACTTCATAGCTGTACGGCGTGCAGCGGACTCGGAGGCAGAAGCCTCCAAGAACATAGCAAACAGGATACGCGAGACGTACTGCGGAAGCAGAGCTTCCATCAGCGTATCTGCGTCCGGCTCGAATTCGAATCCGGCGGCAACATCCTCCGCAGATTCGGCGTCGGACAGAGCGGAGTCACCGAGGTGGTACTCCTCATCCTGAATAACCGGCTCAACTGGCAACAGCTGCTGTGCGCGCGCAGTCTGGGTCAACA
>ERZ500990.600-NODE-600-length-11277-cov-4.576368_pt1 | contig 11277 bp, 8 predicted proteins | sample MGYA00248876_ERZ500990 | MGnify/ENA primary metagenome ERZ500990 (study PRJEB25958, sample SAMN03398517) | human skin metagenome | study: EMG produced TPA metagenomics assembly of the Human Skin Microbiome Metagenome (human skin metagenome) data set.
ACTCGTATTCATTTAAAGGTAAGGTATGCGATTTAAATTTTCGAGCAGCTTTGGGGTCTAGGTTTGGCGTTTCATCAGCTGAATTAGCAGTTACGCCATTGACAAAATCATCTTCCGTCAAGGTGGGTGCTTGGGTACGACGTTTAATCATAATGCCAACTCCTTCATCAATTCGCTAAACTCAGTAATGGCTTTCGCGTTATTTGCCTCTATCACGCCTTTACCCTCTGCAAGTACATCGCGGTAAATTTTACGCTCGTGAATAATGGTCGTTAATGGGTTTAACAGCGGAAAATCACTCAAGTATTCTTTGGCTTGAACGACTTCTTTATTGGCCCGGTTGGTCGGTGCTAAGGTCAATAGCCCAAAACACTGCAATTGCTCGTTAAAGCTAAGTGCCTGATCAATCACTTCGGTTAAATGGGGTAGGGTGTCTAAATCCAGCTGCGATGGTTTAAAAGGCACGATAAGTTTATCAGCAACTAACATAGCAGTGCGTAGCTCTTTACTGTCATGTCCTGCCACATCGACCACGACATACGCATAACGCTGATTTAGATCTTTAAGGGTACTTTTGATATCACCGTATCGCTGGATACAGTGTACCTTCGCTAAATTGGTTTCATCCCGATCTCTCACCCAATTTGCGGAGCTTTGCTGTGGATCAGCATCCACCAAAACCACATCTTTGCCAAGGTTTGCTAAGCTACAAGCAATGTTGATGGCGATGGTGGATTTGCCACAGCCACCTTTTTGACTACCTAACAAAATAATCATAATGACCCTAATTTAATATCAATTTAGAACTAAATGATAACTTATTCGATGGTTAACTAGTTTTTTATTAGTGTTGATTATAGTGTATTCAGAATTGAAGTCAATCAGGCGTGTTTGACAGCTTTATTCATGTGATAGAAATTAAATAAGAAAGGCGCAAATAAGTTTTTTTATATATTTTGTTGATTATAAAATGTATCAAAATACAGACTATATCGAATAAAGAAACCTAGAATATATTTTTCCAACTTTACGGTTATAATCAGATTAACCTTTTTATTCGACTCGTAATATGACCAGACTATCTACTATGCTTTGTGCAATGACCTTTCAAGGCAATGCCAGCAACGGCTTGCAGCAAGATGCATTTTTCTTTGTCGATGATTATTACCAAGAAGCGCTTGGTATCACACCTGTGCTTCAATGTGGTGACGCTTTTTGTGTTGCGGTATCCGATGGTGTCTCACAGTCAGATTTTTCGCAAGTCGCTAGTCTTACAACGATGAAGACGGTCAGACAATTGTGGCAAACTTACCTAGATAATCCTAATCAATCGGCTGTCATGGATATTTCAAAAATCTATGAGAAAGTGGCAACCTTGCCAAAACGTTATTATGGGGCATCCGCGACGCTTGCTTTGGTCTATCGAACGTTTGCAAAGGACAACCAGTCCAACTCATCTGTGGTTATCAAACATATCGGTGATAGTCGTGTCTATCATTTTTCAGCTATGACAAAAACATGGCGATGTATCACTCGTGATCATAATTTGCTGAATCAACTGGTAGATGAGCAAGCCGCAGCAGAAAATCGCCAAGCCGATTTTAGCGAATATAACCAAGACGGTATGGCAAGTCCTATGTATGCGTTAACTGATTGTTTGATTGCTGATAGTGATTTAGACAACAATCCAATGCCTGCTTTTGAGAATCAAACGTTGGCGGTGTCATCTGACGATTGCTTGGTTGTTTGTACCGATGGGGTGCATGATTTGGTACTTTGCGATGAGTGGCAAGGGATTGATAAACATACTGATTTGCAAGAATGGCTAAAGCAGCTACGTAAACAAATTTATGCCTCTAAAGGGCGTGCGTATGATAATGCAACCGCAATTTTAGTTAGGTTTGAGTCGCAATAACTCAAAAAGGATGAAGGAACATGGAAAATAATTCGCCAGTACTTGCTAGTGTCACTATACAAATCAATAAATATGAACCGTACAAAGTCGCGAATGGTAAAAATGAAGCCACTTTCTTTGTGGCAAGTGATGATATTGATTTGGCAGATTTGCAACGCTATCGGCAGGAAACAAAAACTGAATGCTTGATTGCGATAAATACAACGAATAAAGATTATGACTGCCTAGAACTTGCGGATAACGTCATCTCATGTTCACCAGATGAAGTGCCTTTAGTTATGCAAGCATTTCAACTACTACATAGTGGTAGTGGCTTTATAGGTATGGATTGGAACGAAGTAAAATGGGCAATTTCTGGTAACAAAAATATTGAATTTTTATATGGTGTAGCAGGCGGTGAAAATTGCGTGGCTTTTGCATGTGAACAGTTTATCTCAAAACTACAGAGACTATCATCCAACTATCCGATTAAAAACGTGATGATTAATATGTTTGCGGATATTAGTTTTGGTTGTGAGCAGCAAGATTTTATTATCCAACAAATAGATAAAAATTTAATGGTTAATGATGCGACTACATTTTATCAGTTAGGTTTCTTTCATGAGTTTGATTATTGGAAAAAAGGCGAGCATGTTTGTTGTATCTGTATGTTTTTGGTTTATGCCGATAAAGAAGATGATATTGAGCCAGTTATTATAGAAGACGATATACCGATGAAAACCACTAATCCAACTCAAAGAGCAGGCAACTCAATTAAAGAGTATCTCAGACGACAACAGCAAAGGAATAAAAGTGAAAGTTAACTTTTTAAACCATTTATAAAACGGGAATTTATTATGCTTGAATATTTAGATTTTGCTGCGTTTACTGAAAGAGACAATGGCGAGAAATGGGAACACAAATTATATGAGCCTAACAAATTAGCGGATAGTTTCAATCTCATTACCTACTTCATTGCCAATGACGATGTTGATGCCGGACAAGTACAGCAATATCGAGAAGCCACAAAAACTGAATTTCTCATTGCTCTAAATACCACTGGTAAGCGTCACGACTGCTTAGCAATTGCAGACAACATTATTTATTGTGGCTCAGATGAAATAGAGTTGGCAATTTATGGCCTATCTTTTATGAATGCATATGGTAATTTTATCGGTATAGACTGGTATGACGTGAAAACGGCGCTTTCTTACGGAAAAAATATTCAATTTCTACATAGTTCTGCAACTGGTGAAAATTGTATAGCCGTTGCTTGCGAGCAATTAATAGAACAATTTAAGGCTTGCGATTCCAAATATATATTAAAAAGTATGATGATTAATACTTTTACAGATAGTAGTTTCAATGTTGACCAACAAGAAGTCATTTGCACTCAAGTGGAAGAAAATATTGATGTTGATGAGGTTGATATTTTTTATCAAGTTAATTTTTTTGAGGAATTTGATGCTTGGAAAGAGGGTGAGCAGGGTTGTTGTATTTGTATGTTCTTGGTTTATTCTGATGAAGAAAATGATATCGCCCCAGTGATTATAGAACACGATATACCAAAGCAACCAGCTAAGCCAAGTCAAAAAGAAGACAATGCGATTCAAGCGTATCTCAGACGACAATGGCAAAGGAATAAAAATGGATAATAAAAGCAAATTAATCGATTTTGCCGAACACCTTAAACAAGCTGATGGCTTACTCATCACCGCGGGGGCAGGAATGGGCGTGGATTCAGGGTTACCAGACTTTCGTGGCGACAATGGATTTTGGACAGCCTATCCGCCCTTTCAAAGACTTGGCAAAAGCTTTATTGATGTCGCAACACCGCAACTTTTTTATACCGAACCAAAGCTAGCATGGGGATTTTATGGATTACGTCTTAATCAGTATCGTGAAGTAATTCCACATAATGGCTTTCATTTGCTAAAACAGTGGACAGAAATTTTGCCAAATCTCAAGCATGGCTCATTTGTGTTTACCAGTAATGTCGATGGTGAGTTCCAAAAGGTCGGATTTGACGATGATAAGGTTTTTGAATGTCATGGCTCCATTCATTGGTTGCAATGTCTAGACAACTGTACTCGTGATATTTGGTCAGCCGATAGTTTTGTGCCTGTTGTTGATGAATATCATTGTCAATTAATCAATGATTTTCCCTTTTGTCCGCACTGCGGCGGAATGGCTCGTCCCAATATTTTGATGTTTGATGACTGGAAATGGCAAGAAGAACATCAATCACCCAAAGAATATCAACTTGAACAATGGCTGTTTAATGTCAAAAAATTGGCGATTATCGAACTGGGAGCAGGGACAGCTGTGCCGAGCGTGCGAAATTTTAGTGAGCGATTAATTAATCACCCAGTCAACGAATCAGTAAGCTTACTGCGTGTTAATCTGCGAGAACCGCAAGTACCTGATAAGTTAAATTGCTATGGTGTAGATTTGGGGGCATTGGATAGCTTAGCTGTTTTAAATGAACTTCTGATAGTAGGTTAGAAGTTATTTAATATGGGTAAGCTTTCATTTATTATTTAAAGTAGGAATCTAAATGGATAACATACGAAATTTGCTGAATGAAGTAAATACCAAAATTAAGTCATTAGAAACCGCAAAAGAGCTTTATGGTGAGCAACTTGCTCCTGATTTTTTGGTATTTGACTTTGTGAATACCAATGAGACTGGATTAAGTCGGATTTTAGCTTGCTTACTTAACCCAAAAGGTACTCATGGGCAAAAGACCTTGTTTTTGGAAAATTTTATCAAAATTTGCTTGCCAAATATTCACAAGCACGAGAATAAGATTTGGCAAAACTATTTGGCAAACTTATCCAAAACAGATGTAAAAACAGAAGATACGACAACTGCCAGTCAGTCCTACCGCCGTATGGACATTTATTTGTCTGCAAAAATTAATGATGAAAGCTTTGGTATTTGTATCGAAAACAAGCCTTACGCTAGCGACCAACAAGACCAATTAACAGATTATTATAAAGAATTGAAAAATCGCAATCTCACACATAAACATCTTGTGTATTTATCCGAATATGGCGAACCAAGCGAATATAGTGTTAAATCTAATGTATTAGATATATGGCAAAATGAAAAAGTCTTTAGCCATGTAACCTATACGCAGTTGGTTGAGTGGCTAAAGGAATGTAAAAAAGATTGTCTAAATCAAAGCGTTACCGAATTTATAAATCAGTTTATCAAATTTATTCAAAAACAATTTATGGGGGTGGAAGATATGAATGAACAAGAATTAATTTTAGAAGGCATGATGAAAAATTCCGAATCAATCGCATCTGCAATTAAAGTTAGTTTAAATATGTATGAAATGAAAAGAAAGCTAATTAGTAAACTGGTTGATGAGCTCAAAACTTATAGTAAGGAGCTAGGTTATCTAATAGAAACTGCTAACTTAACAGGAAATAGTAAATACGAAACTATTCGATTTATTCAACGAAATCAGGATTTTAGTGTAGATATTGAGTTCCAAGGTACTGCTTTTAATATGCCCGCTATATGTATAATTATGAATGATGAAAAAAAAGTAAATAGTGAATCGCAGAAAAGAGTTTTTGAAATTTTTAAAAAATCAATGCCTGATAAAGAACTAAAAGGTGGAGAGAAATGGTACGTTTGGTACTTTTTTGAAATTAAAAACTGGTGGTCGGAGACTCAAGCATGGGAAATGATACAAGAGGGAAAAATGTCTAAAGAAATTATGATTGAGATTAAAAATTGCTACAATATTTTAAAAGAGAACCATTTGCTCAACTAAAATTCAAAAAATTACAATGCCCAAAACCTACGCCATTGGCGACATACACGGCTGCAATCAACAGCTCATCGTCTTGCTATCCGCCCTAGATATCCACTCTGATGACACGCTGATTTTCTTAGGCGATGTCATCGATAGGGGAGCAGACAGTAAAGGCGTGCTTGATACTATCATGCAATATCAGATGCTTTGTCATGTTATTTTGATAAAGGGCAACCACGAAGAAATGATGCTAGGTGCAGTTTACGAGCGAGAATATCTCAAAGACTGGCTAAAATTTGGTGGTACCGAGACCCTACAATCTTTTGGCGTAACCACTGATTTGCAAGGGCTACTGCAAATTCCTTATGTTTACTAAAAACTGTTAAAAACGAGTCTGCCTTATTACCAAACAGATGATTTTATCTTTACCCATGCCACGCCCTTGCCACACCTACCAATGGACAAACAAACCGATGACAGTTTACGCTGGCGATTTATTCCGCTCGATGGACAAGAAGATCACATTTCAGGCAAAACCATCATTTGCGGACATTCGGCACAAAAAAACGGCAAAGTTTACCATCAAAATGGCTTAATTTGTGTCGATACCTTTGCACATGGTGGTGGTTATTTGACAGCGATTGAAGTTAGTCAAATGAGGATTTATCAAGTCGATTTAAATGGCAATGTGCAACATTTTGATTTAGCCAAACTTTAGCATTTTAGGAAAAATAATGCCTAGTATCATGGAAAAAAACCGTGGCGAACGCTTAATTCTGTTATATCAAAATTTACCCAAAGGCGAAAAAAATGCCAAAACGCTAAGCGAGCTTTTAACCATTTTTAACCCCACAGGCGAAAAAACACAGAGCCGAGCCAAACTGCTAGAGCAAGACTTGCTTTCCTTGTATTCACTGTTTGGCGATAACTCTATTTTTCGTATGCCAACATGGGAAGAAGGTTCAATCGCAGGTAAAACCCCAAAATACTACCTTCACCCCAACTTTACCCTAGATAGCTTTGACAATGAAAACCTATTTTTTTGGGAAATGCTTGATAAATTCACAGCCAACTACTTACCTAAAAATATTCATAATACATTAACTGCCAAAATCGCCAACGTCAAAAATCATCAAAATCTGCAATATCAAATTAGTCAGCTTGGGCAATGGAAAAACCACCTATTTACGATACCAAGTTTATTGCAAGCGCCTAAATATGACGAGCATATTCTAAAAACTATTCATCAAGCGATCATCGATGGTAAAAGATTAAAAATAAATTACCTAGCAAAATGGGCAAATGAGCCTGTTACGCGGTGGGTTTATCCAAGAGGATTGATATTTATCGATAATATGATTTACCTAACTGCTTTTTACAAAGTAGAGGAAAGTATATCGACGCCTGAAAAAGTCTATTTAGATGCTAACCGCAATTACGCCATCATACGCATCCAATCAGTACAGATTTTAGAAGAGCCAATACCCAATTGGGTGAATGATTTAAGTTTGGAAGAATTAAGTCGAAAAGGCGTGCTTGAAACCCATTTAACGCAGCGAGGAAAGCCAATTATATTAAGGCTTAAAATTAATCATATTGCTGCCCAACATCTGACCGAGCGACCACTATCAAACGATCAGACGTTAGAAAAGCTGGATGAAAAAAACTTGTTACTTACAGCGACCGTGATGAATACCGTAAGGCTTGAAGATTGGCTAATCAGTATGTCGCATATGTCAGAAGTCATTGAGCCTGTTAAGCTTAGAGAAATGATTATTGATAGATTAACAGATGGACTGAATCAATACACCAAATAAAATTATCAAATAGTAGTTTTAGATTAAAATCAAAATAATTTCAAATTAGTGATAATTAAAAACCAAATTAGAACTAATTTTATGTTAAGGATTTAAGATTAACATGCTTTTTTATGTCATTTAAAGTGTCATCCATAACTACTCAATTTAATCGTAAAGCCAACAAAACATTGGCGAAAAAGCTGCTATTCCTAAAGCAATCTACGTGATCGATGAACTATATGTAGCATAAATATCTCATCAATATTAGGTCAAAAAGTTTACTTATAAACCATGGGGTAGGGGAGGATTGTGAATTATTTTTAAAAAATCGCCAATATTTGGTAAAATAGTCGTGGCAAAAAATAGCTCATTTCAGGTGACAAATATCAGAGTTTGAAGAAATAAACCGATATTAAATGACTGTAAAATATATCGTAAAAAAATCCCTGTAACTAGTGTAGTTTCAGGAATTTTACCTTAAAATCATTTAAGGTAATTAGGTGTAATTTTCGCGCCGCAACTTTGCCAAGGTCGGGGTCGCGAGTTCGAATCTCGTTTCCCGCTCCAAATTCTAAAAAGCCACTTTTAATTAAAGTGGCTTTTTTATTGCTTATAAATCAATGTTTTAGCTTACCCTACTCTCTCAAAATTATTATAAAATCTTTGACCACTTCTCATTAATAAGGCACACAAAAAAATTTGTGTGCCTTATTTGTGCCTTAAATGTGCCATGCTTAATTTTTGCATGATAAAATTTTGACCACAACCTTGAATTTTTTATTTAGAATGGCTTAAAAGGTTTAGCTAATGATAAGTGAAATATATACTCAGTAGTCATATTCGGCAACATCCTATAACCTAACTTTCTTAGATTTGAATTTACTAATTATTTTCTTGGAAAATATTAGACAACTATTCAATTGTTTGCTAGCCTAAACTCATATCAAAACCACTACAATAAAAGTATAACCGTTAATAATTTATTTGAAGAACCTAACGCCGCTTAACCTAAAACATCCAACACACACCTTTAATTGCCTAAAAAATATTCAAAAGATAGAACATCCATTATGAAACTTATTGATAATATCAACCATTTACTTGGGGATGACATTAAAGAACAACTTGTTCCTTTGGCTGATAATCGAATCAAGATAGCTGCATCTTATTTTTCGATTTATGCTTTTGCTGCGTTAAAGCATGAATTGGAACAAATAGAGAGTTTACAATTTATTTTTACATCTCCAACCTTTCTCGCTGATAATGTTGTTGATAAGTTAAAAAAAGAAAAACGTGAATATGTAATTCATGAGCCATCTGATGAAAATTTACAATCACAGTTTTGGCGTGAAAACAGTTTATATGGTTCAACATTTGAGCTACATCTAAAAAATAAGCTTACTCAAAAAGCCATTGCCAAAGAGTGTGCAGACTGGATACGCCGAAAAGCGGTATTTAAATCCAACCGCAGTAATGCACCTATGCAAGAGTTTTTGTATGTGGGTAATCAAGACAATAAATTTACCTATATGCCTATTCAAGGCTTTACACCTGTTGGTTTAGGCTATGAAAAGGGTAACGCTATTTCCAATATTGTTAATCGATTCGACACACCCTTTGCCGACCAATATCTTAATTTATTCAATCAAATTTGGCATGATACAGATAAGGTTGAAGATGTCACTGAGTCGATTATTCGCCATATTGCGTCTGTGTATCAAGAAAACTCACCAGAACGTATCTATTTTTTAATGCTCTATCATATCTTTAAGGATTTTTTGCAAGAGATTAATGAAGATGTATTACCCAATGACTTAACGGGGTTTCAACAAACACTAATTTGGAAAAAACTGTTTAATTTTCAGCAAGATGCGGCTAAAGGAATTATTAACAAACTAGAAACTTATAATGGCTGTATCTTGGCAGATAGTGTGGGTTTGGGCAAAACATTTACCGCCTTAGCCGTTATCAAGTATTATGAGCTACGCAATAAAAGCGTCCTTGTTTTATGCCCCAAAAAATTATCAGAAAACTGGACGAATTATAATAGCAATGTAAAAACCAATTTGTTCGTTAAAGACAGGTTTAACTATGATGTGCTGTATCATACCGACTTGACTCGTAAGAGCGGTTATACCTTAAATATTGATTTATCACGGGTTAATTGGGGGAATTATGACCTTGTTGTGATTGATGAGTCGCATAATTTTCGCAATCGAGAGTTTTTTAAGGATAAGCAAACCCGTTATGACCGTTTGATGAATCAAGTGATTCGTCAAGGGGTCAAAACAAAAGTATTGATGTTATCTGCTACCCCTGTGAATAATCGTTTTAATGATTTAAAAAATCAGCTAGCACTTGCCTATGAGGGTGAGAGTCAAAATATCGATAGCAAACTCGATACTGAACGTGATATTGAGACGATTTTTCGCAGGGCTCAAGCCAGTTTTAATGTCTGGGCAAAACTCTCACCACAAGAGCGTACGACATCTGCCATTCTCAATCTACTCGATTTTGATTTTTTTAAGTTATTGGATAGTGTTACGATTGCCCGCTCACGCAAACATATCCAAAGTTTTTATGACACAAAGGACATCGGACAGTTTCCACAAAGGCTTAAGCCATTATCGTTTAGAACCCACATTTCAACTGACGAACAAGCCGTTTCGCTCAATCAGCTTTATCAAGATTTATCGCTGATTCGTATGGCAGTGTACGCTCCTGTCGGTTATATTTTGGATAGTAAGCTTGCCAAGTATGAAGCCATCTTTGATACGCAAACGCAAGGTGGTGGACGTTTTCGCCAAGCTGACCGTGAGAAGAGTCTGCAAGCATTAATGACGGTCAATCTACTCAAACGGCTAGAAAGCTCGATTCATGCCTTTCGACTGACTTTGACTGTATTACAATCCAATATTAACAACGTGCTATCGCAAATCGATGATTATAAAAAACGTAAAATAAATGATGAAGTCAGTATTTCCCCAGACATTGGCTATGACGAAGATGAAAACGGTGAAAATCTTCATCCAGAAGATTTAATCGGCTCAAAACTCAAAATTCATCTTGAAGACATGGATTTGTTACGTTGGCAAACAGACTTAAACACTGATTTGGCAGTGATTGATGGTATTTTACGCTCAATTAGCTCTATCAATGAACAAGCCGATGCCAAACTTCAACATTTAGTCCAACATATCACTCAAAAGGTTGAAAACCCGATTAATGATGATAACCGTAAAATGATTATTTTCACCGCCTTTGCCGATACAGCAGACTATCTGTACCAATATCTTGCCCCTTTGATGCTCGAAAAATTTGCTATCAATACTTCACTGGTCACAGGTAGTCATACCAAATCAACGATTAAGACTATGCCCAATAGCCGACAAGGTTATGATATGCAAGGGTTATTGACGTTATTTTCCCCGATTTCAAAGCAAAAAAATGCCATTTTTCCTGATGAGCCACGTCAAATTGATTTACTCATCGCCACTGATAGTATTTCCGAAGGACAAAATTTGCAAGACTGTGATTATTTGATTAATTACGATATCCATTGGAATCCTGTGCGTATTATTCAGCGTTTTGGACGGATTGACCGTATTGGTTCGCCAAATAGCGTGATACAACTGGCAAATTATTGGCCAGATATCAGTCTAGATGAGTACATCAATTTGCGTGAGCGTGTCGAAAATCGTATGGTGATTGTGGATATGACCAGTACAGGTGATGACAATATTCTATCCGCCAAAGCCAATGACATTGCTTATCGTCGTGAGCAACTACAAAAACTGCAAAATGAAGTACTA
>ERZ500990.601-NODE-601-length-11276-cov-4.719722_pt1 | contig 11276 bp, 6 predicted proteins | sample MGYA00248876_ERZ500990 | MGnify/ENA primary metagenome ERZ500990 (study PRJEB25958, sample SAMN03398517) | human skin metagenome | study: EMG produced TPA metagenomics assembly of the Human Skin Microbiome Metagenome (human skin metagenome) data set.
CCCAAGATGGAGACGTGTCGCCAGCTATGCCGCCGTGATATCGTGTTCGCTGCGAGCTTGTACTTTTAGACCAAAGATAGATGTATATGTCTCAGTTCAGCCAAGAGCGGCATACCTTTTCGGCGGGGTCACGCGGTTCGTGGTGCCAGGAAATCTGGCTTTGTGCATCGCTACGACGTGCGCCTATGGACGCAAGTGCTATATCGGCAGATGGACTCAAACGGGGAGGTATGCCTGGAACGCGACACGCGTTAACATTTGATTTTGCGCAAAGTGGCGTAAAAACTGCTGCGTCACTGATCCTGGTCTAAATCCATATCGAATAATGCTGACATGTGCTTCTTCTAAAAGCTAAGCAAGAAACGGATGAAGCATCCACCACAGGTCGTACAAAGCCAAACGGAACATTCGTCCTCTGCAGCATTCGATGGCTGGCTCGAACGGCTCCACAGCTCCGCACTTGCCACGTGATAGCACTTTTTTGCCACGCGCCTCGAGGGCCTGGTGGGTGAAGGAATGAACCATGCTGGCCAGGGGACGGGGTCTATGCTTTGGATAGGTGCTCCTTGCGCACAATGTCGGCGTGAAGACTTCTTACCACTGGTATGCGGTGGCTGCCACAAGTCTTTCTGCACTGCACACTTTGCCCAAGACACCCACCACTGCCCGGATCGACAACAAAATGATGTCCGTGTACCTATATGTCCATTGTGCCATGAGCCTCCGCACGGATGGAAGCGTAACGCATCTGCTTCAGAAGTGCAGCGCATTATGGAGGCACACTGGTCTGCTTCTGCCGGGGACCAGAGAAGCTGTGCAGCGCTCGTACCTCGCACCTCATCACAAAGCCTGTGTGCGTATGCCTCATGCCAGCATGCATTGAAACTGGCTATACGATGTCCCTACTGTGCCGCTGAGTTTTGCTTGGCTCATCGAGCTCCTACTCAGCACGCATGCCAAGCCAAGCACCGCGTGCCTGCATCCGTGCACGCTTGGAAGCAGGTGAAACCTCCCAGCTTGCCTCCTATCATACCCGCTGTCGCATCAGAGCCTACCAAATCACCGTCGCCGGCGCCTATCAAGCGCCCACTTAATAGAGCAGCACGACGCCATGCCGCACAGGAACGGCAATCCATGATCCGCGCCATGCAAGAAAGAAACAAGCGCGGTCTTCTTACCGAAGCAGAAAAGGTGGTCTTAGCCCAAAAAATGGCCGAGGTAGCAGCCGACGCGTCCTATCCTCGGCCACCAGGCCCATGCACAGTCATGTAGCCCCACACCGAACACTTACTTAGACGCGAGCCCACGCGACTTCCATCACGTGATTGAGACTGCGTCGGATGGACATTCGCCTTCAGGGTTGTGCGAGCCACGACGCAGTGCGGATTGTTTCTCCGATCATGTCTGATGTGTCCGGGCGTCGTCCTCTAACCGGAGGTAGTCGCATGAGCCCGTCAGCTGCGAAGGTGCACAGCATCGGGAGCATTTTGACTGTGGTCTCATGCGTGTTTTTCGCCATTTCGTTCATCTCGTCACTAACAGGTGTCCCCGGCGAGGTACCTACTCCCGCGGCTACAACTTTTAATGCCAAGGGTATCTCCGGTCACTGCAATCCATTCTCATATCCTGGTCATATCGCACATGATCCATTCCCTGTTTGGAAAACGTTTGACAATGTCTGCCCAGCATCCACCGCCATGCCGGATATGCTCGCATCACTACCAAATGCAGTCTCGAGGACTCCGGGTCTTAAAAGCACGCTGCGCTCGCCTTCCATCTCGAAGCAGAGGGAAGCTCAGCTTATGCAGGCATTCAAGAATCGCACTGTGGTTCTCATTGGCGATGGTGTTGATCGCACGATGATCATGAACCTCTGTGACATGGTCGGTGAGAAGCCCGTGTCGGTGGATGCCATGCATCCGTGGGGCGCAAGTCTCAAGAATCAACCTCTTGGCAGAAAAGATCCGGGAGACACACTTCTTGCAGATTACTGCTACGTGCCTCACTACTCCGCTATTTTCACCTCGTTCTATCACTACGGAGCTGACACCAATGAGCTTTGGCGCGAACAGCGTGACTATCTTCCGCCAGGTCAATTTGAGAAGCGCATCTCGCAACTCTTGAAGCCATATCTCGAAGCCATGGCAACCCCCCTGCCTTATAATGTGCAAATGCCGCTCGCTCGCTCCAGTAAGCCAGACCTCGTTGTGTTCTCCTCGAGTCTCTGGGATTTGGCAGCATGGGCCATGGAAGATGTATCAACGTATCAAACGATTACAACAGGAGACCTCTCAGACAACCGCTTGAAATGGTGGAGGTCACGCTCTGTTGATATGATTGAAGAGCTCCGCCAACAGCTTGGCCCATCAGTACCTCTTGCATGGCGCAGCACTCATGTTCCGATGACGAAAGTTAATGATACGGTGCAATGGTTCTTTTCCAGCATGCATACGAAATCTTCGCCCGCACCTGACGAGAATGGTATTCAATTTGCGCACCCGAATCGCATAACTCAATTGAACCACGCTCGTCGTGCCACCTTAGCCATGTCCAATCAAGCTAGCGTGCGTGGTTGGCTGTCCAAGAATGTGTGGAGTGCCGGTAGTATGCCTCTGCTGCGCGACATTCCCTTCGGCGAAGTAACGATGGGTCAATCGACCACACAGGATACTCTTCTTAATCCCGGCATCGAAACATATGCGTACATGTTTTGGAGTATGGTGCTGCAGGAGCTTTTGAACTTGAGCTTGTAGGTGTGGTAATAAGTGCGAACATAATAAGCCCACAAAACCGTGAAAAATTCGCTCTGCTCGTATTGATTGGCCGAGTAGCAAAGTGGTTACTGCGACGGCTTTAGGATTCCTAATCCGCCGTTATTCGTGGGTTCGAACCCCACCTTGGTCACTTTTTGTCGCAGCCTATGCTGTTAGGGTTAGCTAAGCATATGTGCCTGTCCGTTAAGCGTGCATAGATTGCCACAGCCCAGTGATCACGGTGCCGCTTTCCATATCGCGAATTCTTTTGCCTCGAGGAGATACGAGTCGTCCCTCGAACAAATAATGTATGTGCCATTCAAACAGAACGAACTTACCGCGCAGGTCTCGATATTCAGATTCATTCATAGGCGGTGCTCTCCGCCCGTTAGACCGCGATAAAGCTGAGCAAGAATTGGCTGTGCATCTTCGCAAGGCAACAAGTCCGGAAGAGACGTCGCCGAAACAAAAGCATGTCCGAAAGTGTATCGTATATACTTGGGATCATAAATCGTCTCATTCTATATGGACGGGACTGCGTTCTTTGCCGATCATGAATGATGACATTCAGACTTTCAAGGCCTTGATTGTTGTGCATAAGATTCTTCAAGAAGGACATCCTGTTGTCCTCCGTGAGGCGCAAAGTCAGATGGGGTGGCTGGATACCTGTGCGCGCATGTCCAGTACTAGTCCACGGAATTATAGCCAGCTGATCCAGGCATACGTCTCTTTCATCCATGCGAAACTGCGCTTTCATCGCATGCACAAGGAGTTCAATGGTCTTTTTGAATATGAAGAGTATATTTCGCTAAAAAACATCGACAACCCGGACGAAGGATACGAGACAATTATCGAGCTGATGAACCTACAGGACCGCATCGAAAAGTTCCAGTCGCTGGTGTTTAGCACGTTGCGTGGCCGCACGAATGAATGCCAAATCTCCTCTTTGGTGCCGCTTGTCAAAGAGTCTTACGGCATCTACAAATTTCTCACATCCATGCTTCGTGCGATGCATCGTCGAACCGATGCTATTGATGCTCTAGAACCGTTGCGTGGGCGATACCAACACCAGCACTATGCCCTTCGACGATTCTACTTTGAATGCGCGAGTCTAAAGTATCTCACGAGTCTAATTAATGTCCCTAAACTGAACTCGGAGCCACCCAATTTGTTAAACTCGCCCGATGATCATTCTCGTGAACCTTTACAACTGCCACCGCGTGAGCCAACACCGCCGTCCACACCAGCCGGGCCGACGCAATCAGAGATTGACGAGCAGGCACGCCTTTTAAAAGAATTCGAGGACAAGCAGCGTGCTCTTAAGGAAAGCGAGGCCGCTGAAGCACGACGTATTGAAGAGCAAGCTCTCTTGCGCGAGCGTGAGTTTGCGCGAAAGCAAGCTGCGCAGGCAGATGAACAGCGCCTGGCGCAGGAACAACTGATTAGAACACAAGAAATCAACCATATTCACGGGCGTGCAGCTGAAATTGAGCGTGACTTATTGTTTATGCGTGGCCAATACGAGCGAGATCAGCTCATGCTGCAGCAGTACGATATGCGAGTCAAAGCGCTCGAAATGGAGCTGGCGGCTGCTGGACAAAATGTCCATGCTCAAATGGCAGGAAAAGATGACATGCTGCAGCAACTGCAAGAACAAGTCGAAACGTGGCGCAAAAAGTATGAAGCTTTGGCCAAATTGTACTCGCAGCTGCGTAACGAGCACTTGGAGCTTCTAAACAAGTATAAGCAAACACAAATTAAGGCTGGCAGTGCGCAGGAGGTCATCAACAAAATGGAGCGCATGGAACGCGATATCAAGGCTAAGAACCTCGAAATGTCCGACATGATCCGTGAGCGAGACCGGGCTCGTCTGGAGCTGGACCGAGCTCGTGGTGGCGAACGAGAAGAAGTGGAGCGACTCAAGCGCGAATTACGCTTTGCTGAGGAGCGGGCGGAGGATGCGGTCCAGGCTCGCAGCACAGAAGTGTCGAGTATCATGACCCGTATGAATGCCCAAATCGCTGAATTGGAGGAGGCGCTTGCTTCTCATAAAGCGCAGCTCGAGGCCAAGGATGCAGAAGCGCTCATTTTGCAGGAGGGCATGGACTCGACTATTCGCCAGATGAAAGAAATGCACGTCGATCAGGGTACAGCGGACGAAGCCCTCAACGCGCAGATTGATACCATTATCTTGGATAACTCCAAGAAGCTCAGTGCCATTATCGACTCGATTCTGCAGGCGTGTGCGGATAAACTTGATGATGCACTGTATGAGCTGGAGACGCCTTCTTCTGCGGCCATGACGGCGTCTACGCCCGAGTATGTTTTATCCCTCATCGAAAAAGCACAAGCATCGTCCAACGAATTTACGGCCGTGTTTTCTTTGTTTGTTGAACAGCAAGAGGTGGGTGGTGATCATGTGAATGTGATCAAAAGCGCGAATCAACTAGCACAGGCCATGTGCGATTCTCTCGTGAACGTCAAGGGCATTTTGCGCTTTTGCAAGTCAGAAGAGGCTGTGGACCGCCTCACGAGCGTAGCTGTTGATGCCGGGCATATTCTTCTGCGCTTCTTTTTGAACATTCAATCGTACCGTCTTGCTGGCATGTCACCTCAGCAACGTACCAATGTGGCCGTGCAGCAAAATGCTCAAGTCAGCACGGCACTTGGCCGCCTTGCGGATAGTGCACAGAGCCTGGTGGGCCAGCGGCCTTCGCAGATACAAGGCGGAGAGCTTGGTGATATTATTGAGCGCGAGATGATGTCAGTGGCCAGCACCATTGAGCAGGCGACACAGCGTTTGCAAACGCTACTGGGGCGCGACAGAACATCATCTCGATATACGCCTACAGAGCTTCAGGTGCACGACACCATTCTCGAGGCGGCCATGGCCATCATGCGTGCGATTGGTGTTTTGATTAGCGCCTCTACCGAGAGCCAGGAAGAGATTGTCGCACGCGGACGCGGTACGAGCTCGGCGCAGCAGTTCTACAAGAAGAACAATCGCTGGACAGAGGGCTTGATCTCTGCCGCGCGTGCTGTCGCATTTGCGTCGACGATGCTTATTGAGGCTGCTGATGGTGTGATCATGGGCACACACAGTCTCGAGCAATTGATTGTCGCATCAAATGAAGTCAGCGCTGCCACGGTCCAGCTCGTGGCTGCCTCGAGAGTCAAGAGCGAGTTCATGTCCCAGACGCAGGAGCGCCTCGAAAAGGCTGCAAAGGCGGTGACAGATGCATGCCGCGCGCTGGTTAAGCAGGTTCGCATGCTCACGGAAAAGCAAGAAATGATGGAGGATGTGGACTATTCTCGCATGGCCACGCACGAGTTCAAGGTGCGTGAAATGGAGCAGCAAGTCGAAGTGCTTAAGCTCGAGAAAGACCTTGCGCATGCACGGCGCGTGCTAGGCGCCATGCGCCGTGCAGGCTACCATGCCACAGAAGAAGACGGTCCATTGCTTTAACTTCTACATAGGTGCGAATGTATATGGATTCACTCATCCTCCTCTGACTCGGCTTGCTCGTCCACGGACCCTTGTTGGACACGGGCCACAAAGTCGCGGGCACGTTCCAAGACGCGCTGGACGCCAGCTTGGTCACCGATGCGTTTCTCGATGACAAGCCATTTCTGCAGGAGGGCCTTGATTTGCTTTGTGGTGTGCTTGCGGGCGACGAGGCACCGCTCCATGAGCGAGCGTGCACCCTCAATGTTCTCCAAGCGCACTTCCTGGTCGACGTACTGCCACCACAGATCGGATCGTTTGGGATACCGCTCGACGAGGGTTTCAAACAATGTACGGGCATGTTCAACATCGCCTAGCTTATACTCTGCCAAGGCATACGCTGTGAGAGCCCGGAGATGGTTTGTGCGATCGAGGCTTTGAAGACTGCGAGAGACAAGCGCATGTGCGTCATCGTTCCTCTCATGCTGCAGAAGAAATTCGTACCACCGGATCCAAACGTCAGGCACAAAGCCAAACTTTTTCGCGGTGCGCGGGAAAAGAGCCAGCGCCTCGTCTACCTTATCACCGTGCTCAAAGATTGACAGGAGGCGCATATGTACTTCGAGTGCATCATTGCACAATACAGCCTCCTTGAAAACGGCGTCTAGCGTCTCTGGCGAGCCGTACAAATTTTCAATATTCAAGAGGGCCATCCATACATTCAGCTTTTCCTGCTCTTCACGATAATGAATGACCTTGATGGCACGCCTCGCCACTTGACGCGCCTTGTCCACGTCACCAAGTTGCAGATAGAAAGTCATAAACTGGATCCAAAGGTAGGAACTGTTCGGCGATCCTAACAACACTCGCTCAAAGTCTGTGGCAGAGTCGAGCTTCTTGGCCGAGAGGTCAGCGGTAATGTCGTCCGACTTGGCCTTTTTAGCTGGACGAGTGGACTTGTTCAACTCATCCTCGTCCGAATCGTCTTCCGACTCTTGCTCCGCCGCACCCCAACGGAAACCTTCTTGAATAGACCGCGCAGGCAGGGCATCATGGGCATCATCGTCATCTGATTCGGCCTCATCAACATCATCCTTAGCAACGTCGTCATTTGAGTCCAGTTCTCCCATACTTTCTTCGACGTCATCGTCCATGCTGTCTTCGTCATCGTCTTCATCGTCCATCACGTCGACCAAGTCTTCATCATCCTCGTCTTCATCTCCATCTCCGTCTTCGTCCTCATCTTCTGCTTCATCATCAACAAGACTGTGTTCCACTTCTTCATCGTCTAGATCTTCGTCTTCGTCATCCTCATCGTCTTCGCCTCTGTCCTCCTCTTGCTCGTCTTCATCATCGTCAAAGTCTTCGTCGGCAAAATATGAGGGCTTCAATCCAAACGAGATACGCTTTTTCTCATGATCTAATTTGAGAATGACAGCCTTGACTCGGTCACCAACGGCGAATGCACGGACTGCATCAGATGTTTTATTATCAGATAATTCGCTCTTGTGGCACAGCCCACTGATGTCCGTACCATCGATCTTCAAGAATACACCGTACTCTGCTGTGGCACGAACACGAGCCGCAACTTTTTGTCCCATTTGCAGATCAGCAAACACATCCTGGACAACTGACTCGCCGAGGCGGCTCTTTTTGAGACTCATTTCCACTTGGCCATTCGGCTCAACATGCAGCACTGTGCCCCGCACGCATTCTCCCACATGGAATTGGCTCCGGAAGTCCTTAATGTATTCATCGAAGAGCTCCTTGATCATAACACGTCCGTCGGTGTGTGGTCCAAGTGCAACGTACACACCATGATTGGTGATGGCCTTGACAATGCCGTGAAGGTGCATACCAGCTTCCAGTTGGTCAGACGAGCCAATAGCAGGATCCTTTACTTGAGCATCGGAAGTGAGTCGCGATGGACGAATAGAAACGTCTGCTTCGTTACCTCCCTTGCGGGCACGCAGCACGCAGCAAGTAACATGCTCACCGACCTCGGGGAGACGAGCTTTGGTTAAGTCGTCCAAGCATTCCGTAATATGCAAGCGTGCGCGGCACGAGGTGCCCTTCAAGGCCACATGGCAAAACAGGTGCTCATCCTGGCGCTGAACAACGCAGCCTTCGTATACGTCCCCTGGCTGGATGTGTTTCTTGGATACAGGCTTTTCATGACTCAGCACGACAAATCCTTTGGCAGCATGCTTGCTGACCACATACAAATCTTCCAGCAGCTCCCCTTCTTCCAGCGAAGCTTCCAATTCATCCACAGTCGTGTTACGCTGCTGAGCGAGGTTTGACAGGGCAAGCAGCGCACGAGTGCTGGAAGGCTCCAGCAACGTGATAGCCACGCCGTCCTGTACGCTGACAAAGCGAGCCTTGACACTCTCACCCACTTGGACGGCCTCCACGTTCAAGTGCTGAAGGAATTCGGGCGATGTCTGCTTAATACTGGCCATGATGCGTCCCGTTTCTGGCTCGACCTTGGTGATGCGTACCTTGACAACCTTACCGGGAGGGTAAAGCTGCTGGAGCTGATCTGATAGCATGGTCGTGGCTGACGCTTCTGAGAAGGGAATAACTGCTCGAAGCGTACCACCCAGCTCTACCAGGATACTCGCTTGCAAGTGCCGCAACACGACGGCATTCGTAATAACACCGACTTTGGCCTCGCTCATGTGCGCAACCAGCGGCAATTCAGAAGTGACAAGCGAGCGTTTGAAAGAAAGCACAATACGGTTGCGCATGGGATCTGTGTGGATAATGCGCGCTTTAAGCTCCAAGTTCGGCTTGAACTTTTTCTCAGGGTGCGTGAGGCGCACGTCTGAAAAGTGCAAGGGGAATACGACACCATCCACACTGCCATTCAGGCGCACAAAGATGGCTTTGGGTGTAACCTTCCTGATGCTGACGCGCACGACACGGCCAAGAGGCACTTCACTAACACGCATAAACTCTTTTTCGAGGACAGATGCCTGAAGACTGATCATGAGCAAACGATCCGTCAGAGCGTGTCCCGTGACACGAGCTTGGTGTTCTGTACCCACGCACCATGGGCCAGCAGTTGCCGAGAGAGCATCTACATGCTCGTCAGATACAAAGGAGATGTGTACAAATGCACCCACATCATGGCCTATTACCTGGCACACCAAGCCCCACTCACGGAAGACCGTCACAACACGGACACGAAGCGGAGTGCCGATGGGAAACGCCTCCGTGAGGGGCTTTGCATTCACGAGCGGCGCTTCCATTGAGCAAACATGAGGCGCGCAACTAAGCCCAATTCGCCGCGCACCAACAGCATCCACGCTCGCTTCTTGGGCTTGCTCAAAATCGCCGGGCATATTCCATAACACCCGTGCGATCACCTTCTTGCCAGGCGCTAGATCTTTCTCATCCACATCACGAGGCAGATGGAAAGAGTCGATTGTGCCATCTAACATGCCAAAAAGTTTCACGCAGAGTCCTTGTGGTACGTGTGATGTGATGAGAGCCTTGACAGGCAAGCCAGGAAGAATCGCGCTTTGAGAAGGAGGCGTGGACACGGGAACAGGCGCTGCCTGCTCGACTAGCTTACACTTGACTGCTCGTCCATCAACCGAGGCTACTTGGACTAATAAGACAGCCCCCACACGAAGAATCTCCTTGGTCGAAATAAATCCATGCACATCGTCGCTCACGCCCAAATCCAATGAGTATCCATAGTCCTCGCGGCTCTGCACCGTCGCAGATAAGAGATAACCTTCACTTAAATCATCTGCACGAATACCTTCATTCACAATACGGGGCTCCATCGTTAATTGGACGCGTTGGCTTTCTCTTTCGTATTCACCGCCCTCACGGCCCATTCCCCACTGGCGTTTCGAGCCAATAGAAGTCACAGACTCAACACTTGCACGCACCCACTGGCCAACGGAAAAAATGTCAGGGAGCTCAGGTGGACCGCCTTCCTCGTCATCGTCTTGTTCTTCTTCTTCGTCGTCATTCTCGTCATCCTGATCTAGAGCGTTTTGGAGGCGTTCTGTGAGCTTCTCACTGACGCTCGTTACGGGGATATGTCCAAGCATTTGGTCACACATAGACACAACGAGGGCTAGCGGATGAATAGCCTGAATATTACACAATATTTTGGTTCCCGGCAAAAGTCGCTTGTAATTCAAAAGCTCGACACGGATCCGATCTTTTGATGCTTCAGCCTTCGCCGAAGCCTTCTTTTCTTTTTTGCGCTTTGTGCCACGCATCTTTTTCGATGCACTCAGAGACTCTTGGAATAGATCATCAGTGGTAGCCGATTCTTTGCGACCCTCAAGAACAGACTGACGGTACTCAACTGGCGTGAGTCCAGTACCACCACCCCGAGGAAACGAAGTCGGTAGCTGAGGCCTAGCAGCAACATTTGGGGCAACTACTGCTTCATTTGAAGCCGGTGCCTTACGTTTGCGCTGTGACTCGCCTGAAGCTGGCGAGGTGCTACTGCGCTTCATGGTGAGGTAGGCAAAGCGTCACGAGCGAAACCAAGCCCCAGGCAGCCAAAAATTTTTCAAGCCGAATGCTGAGGTAATCGACATGGGGCCACAGGTCAGCCAGGCACCATGGGAGGGTTCGGACCATGTGGTATGTTCGCGTCGCAGCCCTTTTAGTGCTGCTCAGCGCCTATGTGCTATCCATGCCATCCGGTGTGCAGCAAGCATACACAATACAATCAGATATATCTCACGAAGAATACACAATATATCGAAACGCTCCTTCCCTAACATCATGGAGTATGCGTCATTTAGAATGTGCGTTCCATTGTTAGCTAACGGCAGTGTCTGATGGGCGCATCATGCGAGTTCCAGAGCTCTACAAGGTATGGCTCAGATACAGAGGTATTCGATTTATCGACGTAACGGACACCAAAGTGCATGCAGTCATTGAAGGTGGTGAGGCGCCGACATACCCTACCAAAGTCCGTTTTGATGCAGAGCTTGAGCGAGCCTTCCAGTATGTATGCGAGGCTGGTCCCCGCTCTGATCTCAAGATACTCACATCTTTTTTCACTCGCTACTATCGCTCTCATACTGGATATATGAGCC
>ERZ500990.604-NODE-604-length-11247-cov-3.868299_pt1 | contig 11247 bp, 9 predicted proteins | sample MGYA00248876_ERZ500990 | MGnify/ENA primary metagenome ERZ500990 (study PRJEB25958, sample SAMN03398517) | human skin metagenome | study: EMG produced TPA metagenomics assembly of the Human Skin Microbiome Metagenome (human skin metagenome) data set.
TGTATGGGTGGAACGTCAGGGCTTACCGCCCCACATGCTAAGACAGGCCCTCGATACGCTCGTTGTGCGCAAGTGTGCACAGATTTTTGGCAGTAGTGCCACAGAAGGAGACGACAATTTGGGCATCAAGTTCGTCTAGACTAACAGCTCCAAGAGAAACTCGGGGCGCCTATCGCCCAAGTGCGAGCGCAGCACTTCTGGTGGCGGATGCGCTCTTCTATACAGCTCAATCACGCATTCATCATGACGTCCGCACGCAAGCTGATGTCGTTCCTACCAAAATTCGACCCTCCTGGACGGATATGCCCACGAGCGCCATAATGAAACTCAGCATCGCTGAAAGGTACCGCGACTGCAGCTGAACGGCTATGAAAGTCATGCACAAGCTGTACATAAACGAGACGGCATATGGGGGAGGCAGGACGAGAGCTGGGAATTGGCTGTCGAATAATCGCTCAAGCCTTTGATGATATTGGGCATGAAATTTGTGAACGAAAATATCGGCAGGCAGACGCAAAAGCCCAGGATACCCGTCAAGTACACGCGCTCATCAGTACACGTTCGCAGAACCTCCTTGTACCATGGTGGCGTCGGAGATTGGCTCTCGCTCTCTGACATCGTCTCATATTTGGCTTCTTTGAGCTCGGTTGCCTAATGTGGCAGGTCTTGATGCCGATCTGTGGTTGTAGGTTGCCGCTCATGATCAACTCGTGCTGAAGACGTGACAAGATAAAGCACCCAGGGGGGCCTGTTCGGTGTAATAAAGCAAGATGCGGTCGCCAGCACAACGGTAAAGATACCCTCAATAGGAAATATCCCATGGCAGCCATGCTGCTCTGAGATTCCATCCATCTTACGAAGCGCTGTGGCAAGCAGCCCAGAAAGAGATCCACTCAGCGATGTGCCTGTTAAGTAAAAGGCCTTCTGAGCTGCAGCTCTTCTGGCACATTGAAAAAGGTCAACAAGATCGTGATGCCGGGAGTCAGGCCTGCTTCTGCCAAGACAAGAAAAATACGGTTGACATACAAACCTGCCTTGGACGGAACTAGACCTTGCAGAGTCGCGACGACGCCCCAGGTCAATGCAAGCGTGAGGATCCATTTGCGCAGTCCGATTGTTTCCAACTTCAAATTTGACGTGAGCTGAAACGCCAAATAGGTCGGGAATAGCACTGTGAGGGCAAGAGAAAATTCATGGGGTGTCATGTTCAGCGATCGCAATATACCGGTGTCTTTTATTTTGCCATTGAAAAGCTCCTTACCATCCGGCATGGCCTGTGAATTGTTAGACTTGTCGATGCATGCCAGGAAGTATAGAAGCACCTAGATAGGAAGGATCTGTATGTCCACCTAGAGGCGAGCTGCCCGCTCCTCATGCACGCGTCAGGATCGAGCTGGCTTCGAATGGCTACATGGCCTGCGTCTCTCTTTAGCATGCAATACGTCGAGGAAATGGACAGCAGAGCATGACCAAGGCACGCAACACTCGCCGAAGATGACTGCAGCTCCGACGTATAGACTCATTTTTCCCATGGCGTTATCATTGCAGATCTACACGTCTGATACATGATGCTCAATAACATGCTCGTGAAAAGTGCTATGCTGTACAACACCATATCGTCCTAGGGACTAGGCAGCTCTTAATCTTCTTCTTGCTCTTCCTCTTCTTCTTCTTCCTCCTCCTCCTCGTCATCAAGACCCTCAATGATGATGCCAGCTTCGCGAGCTTGACGTACCTCTTCCTCCAACCGGGCAAGTTCTTCATTATCGATATCGTCATCATAATCCTCCTCTTCCTCGTCTACTTCTTCCTCGTCTTCGTCATCCTCTTCTTCTTCGTCTTCATCGAATTCAGTAGCATCAGGGTCAAAGCCCACAGAACTCAGGCAGGTCAGACGCGACTTTTTCGTATCATAGTGCGCTGAAGCCTCATGTTCCAGCCGGGATCCATCTACACGGAACACACGAATCAGTCCATCCGAGCTAATCGTCGTAAAAAGCACGTGCTGTGTCTGATCGTCCGCCTGAATATGAGTTGCGCACGCACTGCGCACGCGATTCGAGTGGCCTACTAGCCTCGCTACTTCGCGTGGCGTCGCTTCATCCTCTGATCCTTGCATATCGTCCACATCGTATATATGCACAACACCAGCTTCTGTCGGCACCAGCATCCACTCGTGTTTATCGTTCGATTGGGTAAAGCACACATCATGTAAGCGTTTTGGGTGCTCAATGCGAGCGAGCTGCGACATGTTGGTGCCGAATACAAGCACCTGACGACCTGTCAGTACAGCGAAACGTTTTCCCTGCGTATCCCAAACGATTTTTTCCGCCTCTGCGCCTATCTTGACAGACGCCGATCCCATACCACGACGCAAGTCCCACATGCGGATCATGCGATCGGCTCCCACAGACAAGGCAACACGACCACTTGGGTGAGCACTAGCAGAATTGATTCGGCCCTTGTGACCACGCATCGTTCGGAGAAGAGCCCAGTCACGCGTCCGATACAGATTCATTGTGCCGTCTTCTGATGCTGATAGGAGAAAGGTGCGGGTGGGGAACGAAAGCGACGTAATCGTCCCTTCGTGACCTGTAAGTGCACCCACTTCTTTGCGGCGGCGTAGATCCCATACTTTAATAGTTTCGTCCATACCACCCGTAGCGAGCCACTTGGAGTCGCGGCCGGCACAAGCGACACAGCGGATCGACGATACGTGTGCGGGGAATACGAACCGGGGCGTCAAGCTCACGGTATAGTTGCCGTCTGCTCCACGATGCACGAATCCCTCAATGCCATAAAGAAAGCGCTCATAAGATCCTGCCACAATGCGCAGGCCACGCGGTGCAGATCCTGGCGCAGCAGGTGACACTTGGTTCGAGTGCGTCTCTGGCTTTTCGTGTGCTTCCTTGGGCACGGGTGTCTGTGCTTTGTTAGGCTCTGCCTTTTTTGCCGCTACTTCAGAGCGTTGGAGCTTAGTCGGCGCATCTTCTACTTTCTTGGACTTGCGATGAACTGTGCCAGTAGTGGCGGCCGCCTTGCGCTTCAATTCACTCGGCTTGGCCATCGCTCGAATGGTGGAACAGGGCAGCGAATTTTTTATTCTCGCACATTAGGTAAGCTACCAAGACGTGACTTGGGTGCTAAGCAGGTACCCATCATGGAGAGAGCGCCTAGATTAACAGAGGACCAAGCTGCACCATGTCTTTTACGATTTACAGACGGCTCATGCATAGAAGAGAGAAAAGAGGAAAAGATGTAGCAAAAGGATGATGCATAATCAGAGTGGTTTTAGCCATCATCCGCGTGCATGGGTTGACCAATTCGTGCGAAAGAATAGATACAAGGACATGCAGTGGCAAGTCTTTTGGTAAGGAGGACGGGTACCACATGATTCCATGCAGACAACATAGGTGGCTGCGAAAATCAGGATGATGCAACGCATGGTTGATAACGCATACACTACTCTGCTTTAATGATGACTGGAAAGGTTGTGTGATCTGGAGCTGAGCAGAATGTTACGGCATGCTCAACTGCAGCACGTAGTGGCCGCAGAAGCCTGGATCGTAGACACGCACGAGTCACTCCGCAGGATTCAAGCATGGTATCAGCAAGCATTCGATATGTTGTCGATGAGAAAAACGAGCGCTTAGAAGGGTGGCGTCATTGATGGCGCGAAATAGGCGGCGGCTAGCACCCCATCTCTACCGGTGCATGCCTGCGATGATCAGAGTGGGGCGTGCGCGCCGCTGACACGAGAAGAGTGATCCCAGATGCTTATGTAATTACATGATGTCCACTACGCTAGCCAAGGCAGCACGCAAGCCCTGTCTCACAATACAGGCTGAATCAGAGTCTGTTCGCGTTAGTGACGTCCTATAGGCGCAGTGTACGAGGTAAAACTCGCGGCACTGTTGCCCCAGTACGTACGATGTTGTCGCCCTTGAGTAAGAGCCGCCCTGTATGGTTAGTCTGCAAAGATGCGCTTGCGAACGTACCCAGTGGTTTGCGCTCCATTGGTGCGCCTGTCCGCACTTCTTCGACGTCGTCTAGTGTCACATTCATGAACTCATCGAAACCCTGAACGTTAGCACAGAGTCTTTGCACGCACAATGATTTTGCCCTCCAGGCGGTACTCTACATTGTCATAGAGCCACAAAGACACACGCGTTTGCTGCTGTAGGTGCCGAAAAATGACATTGATCGGCTGCAGCATCACCTTTTGTTGACGGCCGGACATGGTGGGTATCGCGACGCTTCAAAAAGGTCGTCGCGAACAACGAGCATGGTTGTATCACGTGATATAACTTGCGCGGCTAGGGAGGGCCTATGTCTCGACGCACGGGCAACGCCTCTGGCTCGATAGGGCGCGGCGCCGTGCGGGTGGTAGGGTCGTGAGGAGCGTCGCGCGACTTGGCAAGAAGAAATGGATTGGATTCGGGCAACATAGTAGGAACGCCTTTGGATACGTGCTTCGTAGGCGAGCCATAGGACATCACACGGTGCCTGGAAAGGGGCGTCGCCGCGGGCGAGTAGAAGGGTGTAGCTGTGATGGCAGATCGCGAGCGTGCATGCCCGCGCTTGGGTTTGGGTGTTGGAGCTTCAGGCGGTTGGAATACCGAGAGAGCCGCGTTCCCTGTGAGCTGCTGAGCCGCCTGCTGCTCGAATTCTTTCGCCTGGAGATAGAAGAGGAGGAACTCGATGCACTTGGCGTGGGTAGTGTGGCTCGTCGGCGGTGCTGACTTGTGCGTGTTCATAATACGCCGCACAATAGAGAGACCGTGTGCCTGTTCGAATGAGCGGCGCACGTCCGAGGGAGCGTCCACGAGGATGCACATGAGGGTATCAAGTGTGTGGGGTGCAAGGAGGCCCAGGGCGGTGGAATCAGGCTGCTGGCGACAGTATTCGGCCTTGGCGATCGCTAAAAGAAGGGCCAAGGAACTTTTCGACGAGCACAGTTGCCGACTAGCGTCATTTGTAAGGCACATTCCCTGTAGGATCGACATCGTACAGCCCATTTCCGAGGCAATCGAGTGGCCCTCCTCTGAGGCATGGGTGCCCTGAAGGGTTAGGTGCAGTCGGCCAAGCAGGTCAAGTAGGTGCTCAGCAAGGTACGTTTTGACGCCGTGGTGGTATGCAGACCAGTCACAGCACCGTTCCAGCTGGATGAAAAACATCGCACGGCGAGTTCCATTCTCGTGCGCCCGCTGCTTGACATGCGGCAAATCATGTAGAACACGTTGCGAGACAATATGCTCCAGTTGCACGAGAGCATACATGCGTTCGTTTGACGACGTCTCGGGCATGTGCAGCGTCTCGAGCAGGGCGCTCAGCTCTCCACGGCTGCGAGACGAGGCACCCACGCTCGAACTGGGCGTGCGTCGATGGTGAGACATGGTCGAGATAGGTGGAGTGGAAAAAAGGGCCTAATATTCTATGACTGCGAGCGCGTATGGAGGGGCATTTCGCCCTTGAGATCTGATTTGTGACCACCGCTGGGCGCTGCATGGAGCGTTGAGCCTGTAGCGGCGGTATTGGCCAGACGAGCGGCTTCTGCCTGCTTATTCTTTCCTACGGCATACACAATACCGGCAATGAAGCCGACTGCGATGCCGGTGGAGTTGTATGGTGTGACGGCATTTCCAAAGAACAGGATGCCACTCAACGCCAGCGGCAGCTTGTTTAGCGCGCCCACCATACTGTATGTGGTGCTGCTCGTGACGCGGATGCACCAGGCTGTCGTGTAACTGATGAAGACGCCACCTGTGCCCGAAAGCAGGATCGCAAAGATGAGCGTCGAGCGCTTCTCAGCAGGGAAGTTGTGCTCAAATGTCTTGGCGCTCCAGTTCTCGACGAGGAGCGACATGACAAGGAGCACAGGAATGCTCAGCAGGTTGTTGTAGAACATGGTATCCCAATCCTTGAAGCCCGTGACCTTGATGCGCTTTCGCATGATGAGCACATAGGTTGCGCTAATGAGACAATTGGCCAGCATCCAGACGTAGCCATTCGTCGACCACGAGTGCGAGGGCGGCGCAGCGGCAGCGGCCGCCGCTGCTTGCTTGGCCATAGACTCGGCGAGCGACACGTCGGGCGCATGGTACATGTGCGGGCGCGTGCCCGTCACGGACGGGTGGTGCGACTGCGGCGCTGGGATGCCGTGGCCCCAGCCCGATGTAGGATGCGGAACACCCGTATACATGGCCAGCGACTCGATCGCGCGCGAATACAGCGTCGTGGTCGCTGGTCGCGAGATGTCAGGCCAGGCAGCAATGACCGATGAGAGCACCATCAACACGAATGACATAAACACCATGGGCGTGATGCGGCCGTTGAACCACAGGAGCTCACCGTACGCAATGAGAATGATGGTCAAGTTTTTAAAGATGGTGTAGATGGGAATGTCCATATGCTGCAGTGCCTTGCTGCCGGTGTAGATGACGAACACCAGCATCGTCGAGATCGGGAACCACGTTTTCACGTCGCGCTTGTTCAGCTCGCGGATCTGGATGAGCCCGAGACGCTTGGCGACATAGACCATCACGACACCGACCACGCATTGGCACAGCAGCACCAGCAGATTCATGGTAAACTTCTCGCCGGACACGGTATACTTGTTGATCACGGTCATGGAGATGCTCGCAACGCAGTAGCTCAGCACAGCCGCAATAGCACCAGAGTTCGCATGGCCCGCGCTGTGCAGGAACTGACTCGCAGCCGCCGCTGCCTGGCTGCCGTCCAGCAAGCGGGCATGCGACGACTCGGTCGCAGGCGCGGCGTCCATGCTGGACGACTTCCCCAGCTCCATATCATGCTCGCTCGCTGACGCGGTGCGCTCCCTTGAACTCGTCGCTGACATGGCCTCGTCGGAGCGGTCCTCGTCGTCAAGGCCGTCTGCACGGTCGTACCGCCATGCGACACGTGCCGTAGGCCGCGTGGCCTCCACACACCGACACGCACGAGCCGCGCCGTCTCGGCGGAGGCTGTCCTGGGCCATGTCGACGAAGCGCGTGCGAGGGCTAGCTATCTCGCGTCCGATCCTGATTGGATCGACGTCTACGCCTCTCACGCCTGCAGAGAAGCTGTGTGCGCCGCCAGACCACACGCACCGCTGGACGATTGCTGTTCGCAGTGCCGCCAGTGCGCCTCTCGCACCCATTCCCACGCATCCGGGGGCGCATGGCGAGTTGAACGACACAAGCACGATTGGCACGCGCCTACGCGATAGCGAACTGGACTTGCATGCTGCTATTGGCGGCAAGGATGACCTCTCTTACTTTATCAAGCGCGTGCAGTTCCGACTGCACGATACCTATGCTCAGCCGACACGAAGTACGTACACATGCACTCACACCAGATGTCGATCGCTCGCCCTTTAGTGTGACTGAAACGGGTTGGGGCGAGTTTGAGGTGCAGATCAAAATCTTTTTCGTGCCTGAAGCGGGCGAGAAGCCGCTGACCGTGTTGCATCACCTCAAACTCCACCCATGGTCCGGCCCGGCGTCTTTGCCGCCGGTGCCTGCTGCTGAGCCCGGGCCGTCGGCAGAAGCACCAGCAGCACCAGCGCTACCTCCTGTCGTGCACTCGTGGCAGTATGAAGAAATTGTCTTTCCTGAGCCTCTGGAGTCCTTCTACGAGATCTTGCTAGCACATCCACCCACGCCGTGGCCGGCCACGTCGTCCGCGTCGTACGCGGAGGCAGATGCATCGACAGGCGAGACGCAAGCGCACGTCGTGCACACACCGACGGGCCAGATCCTGGACGCTCTCAGTCTTGAAGCGCAGCGAGCCGAAGCGGACCGCATCGACCTGGCACGCTCGAATGCCGTGCAGCAGCTCGAAGCAGACCGGAGCAGGCTCATTCATCTGGAAAAGCTCGTTCGCGAAGGTCGCGCGCGTCTGGCGAAGCTCGAGACAGCACCTCCATAGATATACCCAAGGTTCTATGTACGTTCTCCAGCCGGCTCGTCAGCCATGACAGCACGCGGGGAGGGGGATGCCTCGGCAGGGCGTTCCATTCGAGCCAAAGGCTCGTGGGATATCGATTTGCGTTTCGCCACACGTTCCAAGACGTCATCGTCGTCGACGTCGTCGTCACTCAGTTTTCGTCGGCGAACGAGCGCGGGAAAAGGCTCTGTGCTTGACACGTAAGGCGCCGGAGCCTCCTCCTCGTCAGCAAAGTAGGCGTCGTCATGATGATCACCGTCAGACGAGGCGGTCGGCGGCGGCGTAGTCGTCGACGCAGTGGTTGGCGGCGCATGTCGCTGTCGCTCACACTGCACGATCAAAGCAGTGATGCACGCATGCGACGTGACATTCATGCGCAGCTGATAGAGCATGCTGGCATGCGTCTGCATCAGGTGCTGAAGCACAGGATGCGCCTGGTCCTTCCGCAGCTGCTCCAGCACACTCTGGCACGCCGACGACACGAGGTTGTCGCGGGGCGCTTCGCGCTGGAGCAGGGCCAACACGTGCCCCAGCACCTGGGTATCAATGAGGTGCTGATACAGATCCAGGTCCTGGCTCGCGGCATAGGCTCGCAGCACACGCAGGGCAGCGAGGCGCATGTGTTTATCACGCACATGCAGCAACGAGCCAATGTGGCTGCACGCATCGGATGCCAGCACATAGTGTCGACTGCGATGGGGGTGCTGCGTCATGACGCAGCACCACAGGTCACACAGGTGCAGATACAGCATCTGGTCGTGCGGGCTCAGCGACAGGGGCTCGTCCCATGCTAGGGTCGAGAGTTGGGGGACCTGGTAGAGCGGCGCAAACAGATCCTCGATGGGCCCCTCATACATCCAGGCAAGATACGCGTCCAAGTCGTCCTGATGAGCCAACATGCCCATGCCGTCGATGTTGGCATCCAGGAGCAGACGCCAAGCCTCGTTCATCTGGCCACACAGCCCGGTATCGTGAGTCTCGTGGAATACACGCACGAGGGTATGGAACAAGGGCGAGCGGGCGTCCATGTCACTGGGGCATGTGTTGAGGATATGCGTCCGCACGCACGACGCATCGAACTCAATCATGATCATGAGAATGTCTGTCGCGGCATGGCACGTATCCGGCTGGGTGAGGGCATACGAGACCATATCGAGGATACCGGCCTCGACGAGGCTGCGTATCAAACTCACGCGGCTGGTGAGCTGCAGCTGACGAGACATGTGGCACAGCTGCTGGAGAAAGAGGATCACGTCCCGCGTGCGACAATCTTGATAAAATACACGGCGGATCTGTTCCCACACACGGTCGCTGTGGATGCAGTAGTGTACAATGTCATTCTGGTAAAAAAACAGTAGCGAGTTGAGCATCGCCAGCATCGCCTCGTCCATAAAGCTCACAAGCATGACATCTTTGAGGTATATGAGTCGAAACGTCTCCTTGATTTTGGACACGATCGACGGATCATCAAACTCGATGATCTGGTGGAAGCGCGACTCGTCACGTAGGTACGCGCGGTGCGCCTCTTTCGGGGCATCAGGGCGGTACTCCAGCATGCCTGCCACAGCAAAGTACACGTCGTGGTCCTGCAGCACGTACTCTGTGATCAGATTGTCGTTGATCGTGAAGAGCGTCTGCATGATACCGTACAAAGCGTGCAACGACAACATGTCTTGCAGGGCCTCAGCCTGCTCAAACAGCGGCACCAGCTTCCGCACATATTCTTCGCGCAAAAGCCACTCGACGATGTTCTCGCGCATCGCTGAGCTGTGCAGCGACGATTCATGCAGCTTGTCCCGGATCGATGGCAGGGCCGAAAGCGTAGGCCCAGGCAAATCAAAAGGCGGCAGCGGCTCCTGCTTCTCAAAGTCAAGGCCCCGGCTCATAGCAAAATGCTGCTGCACCTCTGTCACAAAGCCCCAGATCTCATGGCAGCCCTCCAGCTCCTGGAACGAGAGCGCCATGTCCTGACCCTCCAGGTCTGTCCACACCATCAGCGTATCGTGCTGCCGCTGGTACACGTCTTCCTTGATCACAGGCGCATGGAGAAGATAGTCGTCCGTTTCAAGCGACTCACTCACGACCACCATATATTCCGGCCCAGACGAGGACGAGTCCATTGTCGCCGCCGCGTCCGCCACCTCACCCAGCGACTCACAGCATTCTTCTTTGCGCACCACCAGCAACGCCTCGCCTCTGTCCTGGTCATACACACTCGCACAGTACCCCGTCCCACGGTCGGCCCATGCCTGGTGCTCCAGGACGTACAGCTTGACGCGTCGACCTGACCCACACTGGTGATACGCGCCGCGAGAGGTCGTGGACGACAGCGACAGTGGCACAGCTGCTTCATCAGCCGTGCCTTGTTTCTCGTGATCCGTGGGCGACATGGCCGCCTCACGATGACCACACATGCTAGCCTCTTGCGCGCACAAGGAGGGCTCAGATCACGACCCCACAGTGTGACGACCAAACGCACGCGTTGCGTGTGGCTGATCAATTAAAAAAGAGTGCTTCATTGGACGCGGCCTATGCGCCTCGGCGCTGCAACCTCGACCCCCGGCCGTGTGGTCCATGTCACGTGAAACATAAGTCATCGGGCATGTCTGTGGGACGAGTGGCCCTGCGTGGGTGCCAAGGCGCCGTGTGACTCGCCCTGTCAGGCTTATCTGCTGTGTCATGATAAGGGGGGCATATTTCGAATACATATCCCATTCGGACCAATCAGATCGAAAAGACTTATCGAATCTGGTCGTTGGTTTGCCACAAGACGCTGCAGTGCCTCGAGACGCATACGGTGGTGGCCGAGAGCGACCGAGGGCCAGGAGTAGTTAAGCACAGGATTTTTTTTTTTCTGATCGTTGCCCCGGTATCCTGTACCACTTCCGTTGTCCCTGCCACCATGAGCAAATTCACCAAGAACAACTCGCTGCTTTCTCCGTACCTTAGCCTGCCACAGAACGGCAAGATTGCAGCCGAGTACGTGTGGCTCGATGCCGCGGGCATGCCGCGCGCTAAGACCACCACGTGTAACGGTCCCATCCGGTCGCTCTCGGACCTCAAGGAGTGGAACTTTGACGGCTCGTCAACGGGCCAAGCTCCTGGCGACAACTCGGATGTGTACCTCCGCCCCGTGGCGTACTTCCCTGATCCCTTCCGTGGCGGCGACAACGTGCTTGTTCTGGCCGAGTGCTACAACAATGATGGCACGCCGAACAAGGCCAACTACCGCCACAACGCCGCGAAGATCTTTGAGCAGTGCAAGGACGAGCAATGCTGGTTCGGTATTGAGCAGGAGTA
>ERZ500990.609-NODE-609-length-11178-cov-3.797627_pt1 | contig 11178 bp, 8 predicted proteins | sample MGYA00248876_ERZ500990 | MGnify/ENA primary metagenome ERZ500990 (study PRJEB25958, sample SAMN03398517) | human skin metagenome | study: EMG produced TPA metagenomics assembly of the Human Skin Microbiome Metagenome (human skin metagenome) data set.
AGACACCCCACCTGCGGGTTCGTATCCGGATACGTACTACAATCCTCCCTACCCTCGTGGCACGCCGAATAGCATGCCGTACAAGTACTCTTCGGCAGCCGCGAGTGTCACACGTTCCGATGTAGACATGTCGTCGGCTGATGAGCGCTCGGGCGATGACGAGAAAATGATGCATACGCCGAGGCGCTACGTGGCCAAGCCGTCTGCTCTAGCCTCGTCGGCGACGGCGTCTGCCACAGGGCTTGGACTGGGGCCAGGCCCCGTGCAACCTGCACCTGGATCGGGATCAGCGGTGCACAGGTTTGTCACTGGACACGGGTTAGGGTCAGTGCCAGCAACGTCAACAGCTACGCTTCCTTCCGGATCAGGTCCCGCGCCGTCGTCTTCACCAGCTGTTTTGGGGCCAACGGCGTCGGCCATGACATCTGGCTTGCCAGAGAGCGACTCAGGCGGGCCTAAGCTGCATGTGTGTGATGCTTGCAACAAGACATTCAGTCGGCGCTCCGATCTCGCGCGTCACCGCCGCATCCACACTGGTGAGCGGCCGTACCCATGCGAGTTTCCTGGGTGTGGCAAAAGCTTTATCCAGCGGTCTGCATTGACTGTGCATTCGCGCGTCCACAGTGGAGAACGGCCACATCAGTGCGAGTTTGAGGGATGCGGAAAAAGCTTTTCCGACAGTAGCTCGCTGGCTCGCCACAGACGTACCCACACTGGCCGCCGTCCGTACGTTTGTACGGTGCCATCATGTGGCAAAATGTTCACGCGACGCACGACATTGAATCGGCATGTTCGAAGTCACCAGATGCCTTTGAAGAAGGGCACGGCTGACGCCGCGTTTATCGACGACGCGCCTGAGAGTGAGGAGGAGGACGACGACGATGATAGCAGTGATGATGTTCATTGATTTGTGTTTGTATGTGTTGTACATGGTTTTGTTTTCATTCACACACATACACATGTGCATGGGTCCTTCGTTTCCGTATTTCTTGTTTCTTTGTAGATGCCGGCCGCTGATGTGCCGCCAGGTGCGGTCGCAAGCAGCTAAGCCAAGTCGTTCTTGTAATGTTGATCGTACATTCTCGTCGACGCTGCAAGCGTAGGCGATTCGTTTGACATACGAGGCTGAGGAAAGACATACCGGAAACCGGCATCCTAGAATCCTGCCGTTGCGCCTGTGTCACACACACAACGTTCGGGGATGGAAACTTGATCCAGCTGCCATGTCTGCCTCGTCAAACTACACGCTTTTCGGCTGTCGAAGGAGCCCTATATGCTTCTGGCACGCTCTTTGCTTCATGGCCCTGAAGACCACCGAGTGTTGTGTGGTCTGGCGCAGCCTTGTCCGTGGACATAGGTGTCACGTCCGCTGAGTGCGACGCAGCTAGCGCCGGTGCAGGGGCCTGGGGCACAGCTGCAGCGTCATGCACAGCTTCATGAAGCACTTCACCCTGCGTGAGACCGCGCTCTTTCGCCATCAAAAGCAAGTGCTCGGGAACAGATGAAGCACGTTGAGGAAGCACGCCTGCTTGTGGCGACGATGCGTCGTTGAAGTGGGGTACGTCATCCGTCACACGATGTGCCTCTTTCAGGAGCTCCTTGAAACGGTCATCGTGCTCATCGATGTCAAAAGGCAAAGCGCGCCGCTCTTCGGATGTATGGCCCTCAAACGACTCGCGCAGCTGCTCAATCTCATGTCGCACACTTGCGACACTGCGGTCGAATGCATCTTGGGCTCCGGGGTACAGACCAACTTGATTCACGGCATCCGGCGCGTACGACGGCACGTCGCGAAGACCTGAGCCGACTATGTCCTTCCACGTTTTCCCTTCGGCACGCAGACGCGCAGCAAGGTCGTCCTTAATGCGGCGTGGAAGACCTGGTCCCCGGTACGCCAGCGCAGTGTATAGCTGCACAGCGCTTGCACCAGCACGAGCAAACTCCAAAGCATCCTCGGCTGTCATGATGCCGCCGCAGCCAATCAGAGGGATCTTGCCTTCACTGCGCTTGTAAATGACCTGAAGAGCATGAAGAGCAAGTGGCTTGACAGGTGGACCTGAGAGTCCACCCGCCTCATGCACGTGCTGAGTCGAAAGAAGACCAGCGGGCCGAGAGACCGTTGTATTGCTCACGATAATGCCGTCGATCTTGCTTGCACGTGCAGCGTCAGCCACATCCTCAAGCTCGGCATCGCTGAGGTCGGGCGCCACTTTCACGACGAGGGGTAGCGAATCTATACGTTGCTTCGCAACATCATCACGAGCCGTCACGACGTCACGCAACACGCCCTCCAGCACACTTCGACGCTGCAGACGACGGAGACCCGGTGTGTTAGGACTGCTCACGTTGATCACAAGCATATCGGCATACGCGCCCAGAGCTTGTACGCCCTTGACATAGTCGACGACCGAATCCTCGCGCGAAGACTTGTTTTTTCCCAGGTTGATGCTCAGCAGGCGGTCTTGCTTTAGACTGCGCGGCACGTGTGCGTCGTCCAGCAGGGATGTATTGATTACAGGGTAATTGGCAAATACCTGTGCCTCTGCGAGAGCCGTTGGCTCCGGCGCTGGCGCACCGACAGAAGAGACCAAGCCCTCGCCAGCGGACAAAACACGCTGCACCCATTTGTGCAAGCGCGCATGCAATCTCTCCCGCACGGCTTCGTGACCCTCGGAGTTGAAGCCCATGCGATTGATCACGGCTGCATCTAATGGCAGGCGGAACATGCGTGGAGTTGGATTGCCCGGCTGCGGCTCTGGGGTAATGCTGCCGATCTCAACAAGACCGAAGCCAAGGTCAAAAAGACCGTCGATGGCTTCTCCCTGCTTGTCGAATCCGGCCGCAAGTCCAATAGGATTCGTAAGGGTCTTTCCAAATAGCTCGGTACGCAGGACTTCGTCATCCTTGCCACAGTCTCGTGGCGCGAGTCCATGCTCGAGAAGCTTGATTGAAATCTTCGACCCCGACTCAGGATCCGTTAGCAGTTCCATCATCGGAGGAAATAGCCAGCGGTGCACTCCCGCACGCGAGTCCAGGCAGTACACGCCAAATGCAGCACCAGCCACAATGGCAGTTACAGTAACGAGGCCAGATACGACACGACGTGGCGTCGACGGTCGCGCGCGCATCGACATCGCTCGTACGTTGAGCTGAGTCTTTGGTTTTACATAGGCACGCGCCACATGGCATGCAGGAGCGAGTGGGGATCGTGTCGCTACAGTTCGAAACACCATGATCGACTGCTTCTCACGCACACGTTTTCGCTCTCGCACTGAACGTCGTCACCGATAGGAGTGTCTCAAATGTGAGGTGCCAGTAAATGGTCCACCCACATGCGACGCCCCCGCCGTCGGTCCATCCATTGCAGCCAACGAGGACCGCACGCGACCACCAGTCGTCCCCCGGCCACGCGGCGCCCCCCAAAAGCAAGGCAGGCGCCAGGGCAGTGATATGTCACGTGCTCACGAGGCGCGTCCGTCGACCCGTGCGTAAGACCAGAACCTCGTGCGCGTATTCATGGAGGCTGAGGTCACATTCTCAGCAAGCTGCGAGGTAGTCTGCGGCGCTTGGCAGTTACTCCCACATTCTCGGCAGTAACATCGCTCGCTCACGACACGTGTCGAATTTGTCTCCTTGCTTTCTTAAGACTACTTCCTCGATAGCACAGACTGATAACGCTGCGCGGCCGCCATGTCAGGCGTGCAAAGCTATGTGGATCGTATGTGTTCAAGCCCCCTATCTTTGACGTGTATTTCTCTTTTTTTTTCATTTCTCTCTCTCCCTCTCTCTCTCTCTCTATCCCCATTTTCTCAAATGCGACTTTTGACTCACACATCCAGAGCAGGTGCTTCTTGTAACACAAGATGGTCGCGTGATTGTTGGCTTGCTCTGTGGATATGACTCGAATGGGACCATCATTCTCGCCAACAGCGTGGAGCGCCTATTCAGTGAAGATGCGCCCGTGGAAGAGGTACCCCTCGGCGTGTATATCGTCCGAGGTGACAGCATGTATGTATACAAATGACGTGTATCATTATCAGCGTGTGCTTACATGATGTGCGCAGTGCTTTGCTTGGACCACTGGACATCGAGAAAGACCGCCTAATACCCCTCGCATCGCTGGTCGCGGCGCCTATTCCAGCAGTGCGGCATCGTTGATGCGCCAACTTTTTCTCAGGATGTGTGAGCAAACCACGTTATGGACACCATGCTTGTGCATCTGTTGACCTATAACTCTCTCTCTAGCGAATATGCGTCCCAAACCAACGTTTTCCTCCGCCATGTTTTGTCCCGTGTGGGCCTTCCTTGCATTACGTCTAGTTAGCTATGTATACCAAAAGAAAGGAATTGTGAAACGACACATGGAAGCCTTAGTGCTTCCATAGAGACTATATCGCTCATGGCTTACGCGCAACAAAGAACATCATCGGCGTAAAGAGCTTCTTGCGACCTCCAGCAACAAGTGCATCGGCCGCAACTTTGAGGGATTCACCCACATCGTACGTTCCCTTGGGCGCAATTCCGACGAATTCCAGAGCCCGCACAGCCGACTGCGTCACGAGTTTTCCGAACCAAGTCATACGCCAGCACGTAAACAAATCCCATGCTGTCTGCACCTTGCGAATATCGCCTTCCAGCGGGTAGTACCATGGTATCTTGTCGCCTTGATCAGCGAGATCTGTCTCATACTCAATCTGGAAGCCGACAGTCTTGAGTGCAGTACGAGCCTGTGCAATGGATCGCATCTCAGGAATGCCATCGCCGAGCTCGATACCGTGTGCGATTTTGCGGTGCTCAGGGTTGGACGGATCGTATGAATCTGTCATGCACCACTCATACAAACCAAACACGCCACCTGGCTTCAGTACACTCAGGATCTCTCCATAGACGCCTTCCCAAGACGGTGCATGGCAAGTTGCCTCAATTGCGTACACAGCATCAAAGCTGTTCTCTCCGAACTGTTCCTTTAACTTCATAAAGTCACCCTTGACAAACGAAAGCTGATCCTGCAACTCCGCCTTGGCCGTGTATCGGTTCGCACGGTCGACCTGGTACGCGTTGTTATTAACTCCCACAATCTGCACGCCAGCAAAGCGAGCAATTTCCCGTGCTGGCCCTCCCACACCACAACCCACGTCCAACACACGCATTCCTGGGCGCAGATTCATTGTATGAGCCAAGAAGTGCTCATGGCGTGCCAGAGCCTGGTAGAATGCCTCACCAGGGTAGTAACGAGCGAAATGGAAGTTCATACCCCATCCATACTCGTACAGGTCAGTAGCACCATCATAGTAAGCATTTACTACGTTTGAATACTGGTCCAAGCGAGCGGCCTGATCCTTTTCTGAATCTTTGGTCGAATCCGCGTTCCAGAACTTGGTATAGTCCGCAATACCTTGCCTGTTACGAAGCTCAGTGGATGACGTTCCAGACATGAGGATTCAAGGCAATAAGAATGAACAAGAAACTACAATATGTCAGCTTTCGTTCGCATAAGCAGGATACATCGTGTCATGAAGCGTGAGAAGAGGCAGGATGCTTTCGTGCGCTTGCTTCAGGGACTTGAATGGGTTAGCCGCAAGCGGCTCATACCTCCATGGCGAAGTCAGGCGTTCTGTATCTCTTTCATCTTGAGCAGCGCAATCCTTCTCCCCTTGGCCATCAAGCACGGGATCTACTCACCTCAACTGGGGCCGGCACACGAGCACACAAGAAAAATACGTTTTGGGCCAGCAGAGCCCTTTTATACAGATTCGAGGATGCGGGCGCTGGATCCTCGACATATGACCTGATTCGGACCTGTCTGCTAAATGCAGGACGAATGCATGTGCCACGTGACATGGACGGCACCAATGTGCACACCCACGCGTGCACAAACGTCTGTCATGCATCTGCGTATAGTGTGGAGGAAGGTCCACCAACTCCTGCAAGCGAGAAGCGATGTCGACTGATCCGCGAAAGTTGAAAGAAAGCATGTCAACCTCTTCCCATGAAGCCAACATCAATGCATAGCATATCATTTGGCTCAAGATAGGAGTCTACTTCTTTCTTTTTTTTTATTATTCTTTTCACGATGACTGTTTGTACTTGGACGTATCAAGGATCTGCTTTCCACATATAGCGCACAGACCTTTTTTGTAGGCGCACGCTGTCATGTCAGAAAACGTGCACATGCACTTGGTTTCACTCCAACATACATTGGCAAAATTGAGCATGTTTCTGAGTGACTCGCTGCTTACATAGCTTGCACTGCGCACCTAGAGGAGAAAACCTGTTCGACTTGGAAAGTAGTTTGTTCTCTCCCACCTTTCTCCCACCACCTACAGGCCCGGGTCCATGGCGCGCAGCTGACGCCTTGGCTCCAGATCCCGAAGATACAAGGGTGCCAGATGCGTCGCGGTTGCGCTTCACGTGAGAGGCAGCTTAACGTACAAAAGGATCAGGAGCACCTGCCTTGCTCAACAATTTTTCACATTTCTGGCATACCATCCCTTAAGGCAGCAGTGACGTAGCCTGTAAGTAATCAACCAAAGCAGTTAGCACGCGTCACGTTGAGAGTCCCGGCAGTAACATACCACGAGATTGGCTGTCGAAAATCATTTCATAATCCATTTTTATTGCGCTTCGACACAGGCAGGGTGTTGGGCCAATTTATGAATTGGGAGGATGCGGACTTGAATATGCTGTGGAGGCCACGTGAACCATGTCTATGTACGCGCGCACGACGCGGTCGCTAGCATTTTACGCGTAGTTAGCCAGCATCCATGTCGATCGTGCACCTTCAGAATGTTGAGATTATTAACAGCAAGGCCCGGTTCTCGGATCCTTATATATTTAAGGTGACATTTGAATGTATTTCGCCGCTTGAAGATGGTATGTACCTTTCTTTCAAACTAACGAGGACCTAGATCTTGAGTGGAAACTCATTTACGTGGGATCTGCCGAATCGGAAGAATACGACCAAGAACTCGATAGTTGCATGGTGGGACCAGTCCCAGTGGGCGTGAATTCTTTCGAGTTTGAGGCTGAAGCCCCATCATCTGAAAAGATACCTGCTTCTGATTTATTAGGTGTCACAGTCATATTGCTCACAGGCTCCTACAAGGATGCGGAATTCATTCGAGTAGGATACTATGTGAACAATGATTATGAGTCGGAGGAATTACGAGAGAACCCGCCGGAGCAAATTCAGCTTGACAAAGTGTGTCGGGAGGTCCTAGCCAGCAAACCACGCGTCACGCGCTTCAATATCAATTGGTACGCATTGAAAGCGATTGACAGACAGGGATAATCCTAAGGAGATGATCAAACCACCTGAAGAATCTAGCACGCAAGCTGAACAGAATGACACTACTGTGGATGCTGTGGAATCGACGCCGAATCCCATGTTCCGGCCGGCGCCTGATTCTGGCTCGGGTAGCAGTGCATTTGTCCCCCTTGAGTCATGACAGGATTTGGCGGTTCTTCAGGACATGCTGTTAATCATGGTCTACCTCATCTTCACTCCCTTAACAAAGCGATATTCCCTATTTCGCCATCCTCCTGCATCACATACATCCCCCCCCCTTCCTTCATACACATAGCATGTGTCCCATCTATGATACATACCCCGCCTCGGTGAGCCAGTCCAAAATACTTGCAGGGCTCGCGAGGGTGTTGAAATAGATCGATTCAGCACGACTCGACATGGTATCCTCGAGCATGTATGCCAAGTGTCTGTGCAGAAGAGACGTGGGAAGACTCCACTTCATAGCATAATCGACAAAGCGCCGTACCGCCTCCCTTGGAGTGTGTGGCTCGCCGGCGAAGAGCGCAGGATTTGCAAGCAATCCTCGAGCGCTCATAGCTCCACGTGCTCCAGTGTATGCGCGCCAAGCCATAGCATCTTCGTTGCTCCAAATGTCGCCATTCACCACACACGGAGCGAATCCACCTGCACCACCGTCCTCAGCCCATGTCCAAGCATCGCCTGGCGACGTACCTCGAGCCGTTTGAAGTCCACATGTACGCGCACAATCGACAGCAAATTGCACGGCATCGAGATGGACTGGGTCTGAGCCAGATGATTCATGCCGAGTTCGGCCGTGGATCGTGATGAATGACGCACCCGCATGCAATGCATTTCGGACGAGCGTATCTGTGCGTCTGTGTAGCAAGAGTGTGAGCACATAGAAAAAGTCGCGTACCTAGCGACGTACCTCAAGTCTGGATCAATGCGAATCTTGACACTGACACAATATGCATCACCCAAGCGGCCTTTCACTGTACGTATCATGTCGGCAACGAGCTCCGGCTCCTCTAGCAAATACGACCCGATCCGTTCTTCATACGCCCACGGCTGTGGACAGCCACAGTTTAGGTCAATTCCGTCCACATAAGGACTGACAAGCTCAGCTGCATCAGCAAGAGGCGACGAATGACTCGCTGCAAGCTGGCAAACAAGCGCTCCACGAATGCATGCCTCGGTGCTGGCAAGCCGAGGAGTCATATGGAACACACCCCGTTCCTCAGAATTTGTCGAAAAGTCTGAATCACGCGCTTTCGGATGGCGACTGAATTCTTCTGCGAGGATCATGGGAGTGGTGGTGATATGGGTATTGTAACGTGCTATGAGCGCGCGAAACGGCAACTTCGAGTATCGCACCATAGGCGCGCCAAGATTTACATTGTCAAATGCGCACAAAATATAATGCGGTGGCAAAGCCACAGGCAGTGTGCCCATCCAAGCACTTACGAGCACACGAACCCCGGTGACTCTCAGTCGCTTGCGGCGCCTGCCACGACAGCTTCCAGATATTCGCAAAAAAAAAATTAGATTTGGCGACACACGTGAAGGGCAAGCGTGTTGGGTTCGTCGCTTCGAGCGTCGCTACAAGTTCCCTCCACCAATGAACGACGACCCTGTCTTGTACACACATAAACTTTTCAGAACTCGACCGCGCGTGGTGTTCACGGAGTAATGACGATGACAAATGTGTTGCAGGGAGCGAGCAAAGTCAAGGCGTCTATAGGCACGTCAAAAGAGGTGCGACGCGCTTTTGATTCAGACTTGGAAACTTGCTGGTCCTACGATCTTGTATGTGCGAGAGAAACAGGCTAGGCTGACCGTACAGGGCACACCGAGTCCGAGCGCGGGCGCTGAGCTCGTCTGCCATTTGGCAGAGGAAGTGCCCTTACAGAGCATTCGCGAAATTACGTGCACATTCGGGGGCGGTTTCTCACCTGTGCGCGTCCAGCTTCATGCTCTCGTGTCTGCGGCAGAAACGAGCACTTCACATGCAGTATCAGTGCTGGATGTATACCCGAAAGATGGGAATATGGCTCAGACTTTTGCGTAGGTTGAACAAGCTGCGTAACTAACCGAGGATGACAGTATCGATTTTGATCCCGTATCGCAGAATCTTCAGAATCAAGGCCTGTCGCCGGACGCAGTCACTTCGACGATGGCCCTGCGCCTGGATGGAAGCACGGATGGATTTGGGCGTGTCATCGTATATCAACTCGCTGTTCTAGCACGCAAGGATCAATGATAATGAACTTCTGCTACTATACAAATAGGTGCCTTTTAGGTTGGAAAAGCATGTATGTATATTACAAGAGCCATTCACACATCGTGCATGATAGGAGCGGATGGTAGTGGCAGCATGTCTTCCTCGGTGTTTGCTGACGATGGAGCTCGCAAACCCAGTTCTAGGTCTGCAACGTCTCTTTCATTGGAAGCATGCTGGTCATATTGAGGAAGGTATGTCACAGGTAAGCACGATGCATCGATTGGATGCAGACCGGGCATGGACGGAAGTAATGTGGCGAGGCCTGCACGCTCTGCTTCGGCTTCTTGGGCTTTGGTATCGGAAGCTGAAGGCGCATACAAGTCATATCTTGACTCGAATGAAACAGGAGGCGCTGGAAGCATATTTCTGCGGGAGGATCCCTGCTGTACATGAGAATTGTCTTGCGGATCAGTCCACTCAGGAGCAGTTGGCGGCGCAAGCGCTTCGTTATTCATGATGAGATTCAACGCAGGCGCACTAGATGCGTTGTACAAAGCCTCTAGCGTCGACTTTTCGTCCGTTGAAATGTGTGCGCATAGCGCACTTGTTTCCGGCACGTTCTCCACGCACTGATCGTGGATGCGAGAAGATGAGCTTGGCTCACTCAGAGACTGCATGGGATGGAGCTTTTCACGCATGCGTTGTTCATGAACATTTACTGTGCCATAACGTGGGGGAACCGTGGCGAACGGATCGATCGGTAAAGCGTCCACGGCATCAATGTCAGTTTGATCGATATTTGTGCTAGTCCGGGGGTATCTGGATGGAGAACGAACGGACGATGGCGTTCTGCTTCTAGATGAGTCAGCCAGAGCGCTCTGCGGAGAAGCAGTGGTATCGGAGACGTGCTCTTGTGGGACTGGCGAAGTCAAATGCATAGCGTGTGGGATAGGTGGATCCAGCTCGGACACGTCCACCTGCATCTCAGATGCATGGCGAGAAGGCCGCAGACGGTGATGTGCGCGATTCGATGCATGAGCACGGCGTCGCAGCCGCCGACGGAAGAGCTTGCGCGGGTGCCGAATACGTTGGGACATACGAGAATGAGAGCCCCAATGATCCTCATTTTCCTCGTCATCGAGATCAAGTGTTTCATCATCGCTGTCGTCATATCTTGCACCAACACCAATGTCGCGAAGAAACACAGCAAGACCTATGATCAAGATGATCAACAGAGCGAGGAAGATAGCTGTGATAATGATAGCCTTGCGCTGAAACCATACGCTGCGCTGACTGTAAATGTTAAAAGGACTTCTTATGCCAACACATTGTCCAGTATCTATATGACAAACCCAAATCAAGGAGCCGCTCGTCTCCATGAAGGTACCCTGAGATGCGGACGCAGCAGCAGGTAAATGTGTGTGTGTTTTGGCACTAACATGAGCCACGAGGGCCAAGAAGCAAATACTGGCATCCCATCGACATTGGTGACGATGTCGGGAGCGCCGCATTGGCCAGCACGCTCCCTGTACGACTGGCGACGATGACAGTACACGCCGTGATAATAAGAGTGAATTTAATGACTCGCACGCGTTGTGTTCAGTCCGATCACGTCCGACGCCCACGTGTTGAGGGCTCAAGAAAGAGGTAATTTTGAGTCTAAAGTAGAAAGAATTACAAAGATGAA
>ERZ500990.611-NODE-611-length-11147-cov-4.602687_pt1 | contig 11147 bp, 11 predicted proteins | sample MGYA00248876_ERZ500990 | MGnify/ENA primary metagenome ERZ500990 (study PRJEB25958, sample SAMN03398517) | human skin metagenome | study: EMG produced TPA metagenomics assembly of the Human Skin Microbiome Metagenome (human skin metagenome) data set.
AAGGTGCGGATGTGAAGTGTGCGTGAGTACAAATCGTGATGGCCCCTTTAACCTTGCGAACGGTCGCACAGCAGACGTGCGTCTGTCAGCGATGTCGCGAATGGTGTAGCTAGCAAAACCAGGGCATTTGGTCCCATGAGCTAATTGAATGTGGGACTATCATAAGTTACAGAAACCGCGAACGCATCGGTGAGGGGCGCGAAGAGTTGGATTGGATGGCTTGCCAATACTGGGAGCCAAACTGTTGGATTACACCTAGCGCGTCAGAGCTCTGTTCAGCCAAAGCGCTGAAAGACAAAGGACCCCAAGCCATGGGTAAGTACGTTGATGAAGCGCTGTGCGAAGGCGATGCACCTGTACTAGGTGTGCCTGCGTTGGTTGATGATGCACGCGCTTGTTGAACCGATTGGGCGGCTGAGACAATCTGGCTGAGATTGGTTTCGAGGACAAGGCCACCTTGTACGATTTGATCCACTATCGCATGTACTTCGTCGAAGTGGAAGATCAAGTCCAATTCACAAACATTCTCGAATGACTGGTCTAAAGCCTCAACCAGTACTTGAATCAAGTCCAAAATCCCCAATTCATTTTCACTCTGGTCAACCACAAGAACAAAATAGAGCGTTGCATAATGACGATAGATCACGCGAAGTTCATCGTCTGGTCGCCACCTTCGAGCTAGATTCTGTTCAGGTTTCGGTGCCTTTTCGTCCATATAATCTAGCCAAGGGTCTAGCTCGGCGTCATCATTTATGCTGGCATTTCCCCCATCTACGTCACGATTCGGCAAAGTTGGGTCCTTCACTTTGGTCCATGCATTCTCAGTCGTGGGGGGAAGAAACGGAGTAAGTTCTGGTGCATCCAAAAAATTGCACATGGAAGTTTCATCACGTCGACTGACGATCTGGAATATCAGCTGGATTAAAGCTTGTTGTCGGTCTGTAGGGAGATGAGAATAAAACTTGGTTAATCTTGGTCGTCCATAATTGTTAAAAATAAGTACCGCACGAATCGTCATGTTCAAGTAGCTAGCATAAGCGCTGTATGTTCTCACTGCCGCCTACTAGCTAAAATCCATGCACACGACCACACGACTCTTGCCCAGCAGAACCAACGCTAATGAGCTGGTTGGGATGATCTGAGGGATGACTTTATCGTGGCAAGTCCGCAACGACGCCCCTCCAATGAACGTCAGTCGTCTAGCCGGTCAAATTTCTAGTGTGAATCTGATTGTCGTTCTCCACATCAGGAGTGACAAGTCACACTTTCGTGTCTTCTCTATGATGATAATATAGACGGGCGCGGATGTCCTCTAAGAGCCAGTCAAGTGCATCGAATAAATTTTCTCCGGTATAGGCGCTGGTTGATTGAATGCGCCACGAGTGTGTAGCAATGTCATGGAGACTCAGAAGCTGGAACATATGTGCGAAAAAAATTGGCCAGTGTTAGGTACCATCTGACTGAACGCCGTGTGCTCAACGCACCTTTCGAATCTCTTCCGGCGGTAGAGCGCCGGGAAGGTCTTGCTTGTTAGCAAGAATCAATATGCTGGCTCCTGCTAGGCGCTATGACCGCGCGTTAGTACTCATATATGCATGTGCAAATGCAAAAAGATGCTCTCTCAAGACACATACCTCTTCGCCAAGAAGTGCCCACAACTCCGCGCGACAGTCTTGCATCCGAACCGCATCACAACTATCGACAACCCAAACAATTCCGTCTGTTTTTTCGAAGTAATTGCGCCAATAAGGCCGCAGTGTGCGTTGTCCACCAACATCCCCTGCATCACGTTAGTGCATGTTGAGCATACAAACAAATGTTCACAGTGAATCTAGAAATGTCCGTGCACCAAAACGTTAGTATCACGCGCAGTCTCGTGCAGATATAGAGAAAACTCACGAATGACGCACAAACGTGCGGATAGAAAATCCAAATGTTGGACTGACAGTGTCTATGGGTTCTCCCAGCAAGTGTTTGAGTGTGGTTGTTTTCCCAGCATTATCTAGGCCAAGGAACAGAAGTCGCACTTCACGATCCTTGTCTATGTGCGTGTGAGCGTTCCTTCACCCAGTATTAACCTACATTTGTTCTTTTGTAGGATCGTCAGAAGCCCCATAGCAGACTTCCCATGAAGCTGGCCAGCGGTGACCTGCAATCGGATTTGGCGACTTCTGTCCCTGCGTCTCGAGCTCATTTTCCTTCAGTGTGCATGCGGAGACAAGGCTGCTTTCCTCCACACAGTTGTGAATTGTGGAACGATTCTTTGGGATCCAATCATCCACCCCGGTCCGTCGCCGGCGACACCGGACTGTGGACGGCCGGCCTGTTAGCCAATCACGGAATACGTGCAACTTGTTCGGTTAAATAGTCCAGCCTGCTTCTGCTCCATAAGATTTCCAAAACGTGGGGAGACTCACCGTGATCATTAACTCCAACCATGACCCAGGAACTGAAGCGTTTGTCGCGCGAGGAAGTGGCTAAGGTACGGAGGAATGCTTTCGACAAGGACTAATGTCTGTAGCATAACAAGGAAGGTGATCTGTGGATCATCATCGACTCCTACGTGTACGACTTGAGCGACTTTATGGACGCACACCCCGGGGGTCCAGCTGTACTCCTGATGGAGGACATTGCTGGTCAGGATGCTACAGAGACATTCTTGTATGTTCCTTCATGCACATGGTTCAGAAACTGTTCTAACTCGCGATGCTTCTAGTGGTCTACATTCGATTGAAGTGCTAACGCGCGAAAGCACAAAGAAACTCGTAATCGGTCAGGTCGAGGACCAGCAACCTCAAGTGCATGTACGTGAGGAGAGAAGAGGGAGGCGGGGAGTTTCCCCATATGAAATTGTGAATAGACTGACACTTTCCAGTATCCTAAGCCTGGTGACTTCTCCAAGGTTCCATACGCAGAGCCAACATGGCTGGTCGAGCCGTTTGCTTCGCCGTACTACTCGGACTCTCATCGTCGGTTAGCTCGCGAGATGCGTGAATTTACCGACAAATACGTTATGCCAGTGGCTGAAAAGTGCGAAGCAACTGGAGAGCGCCCAGACGTGGATCTCGTTAAGCGCATGGGTGCGAATGGCTTGAATCCCATGCGTCTGGGACCAGGCAAACACCTGGCCGGACGGAAACTTTTCGCAGACATCAAGCCGGAGGAGTTCGACTACTTCCATGAAATGATCATTACTCAGGAGCTTTCGCGCTGTGGATGCCGTGGGTTTATGGACGCTTTGCAAGGTGGTATGGTGATCGGTCTTCCGCCGGTTCTGAACTTCGGCTCCGATGAAATGAAGAAAGACATTGTCGAGCCTGTTTTCAGGGGTGAGAAGTTTATTGCGCTTGCTGTGACAGAGGCATTCGCTGGAAGCGATGTCATGGGTCTGCGAACGTATGCGCGAAAGACGGAGGATGGCCAGCACTACATTGTGAACGGAACGAAGAAATGGATCACCAATGGCAACTTTGCTGACTACTTCACAACAGCCGTGCGCACAGATGAAGGCTTCGGTGTGATTCTGATTCCTCGTGAGCTCGGTGTCGAGACGCGCCTGATTCACACTTCCTACTCGCCAACAGCTGGCACGGCTTTTGTCATGTTCAACAACATCAAGGTACCAGCAAAGAACCTCATCGGTCAGGATGGCATGGGTATTCCAATCGTGCTCTCAAACTTCAACCATGAGCGTTGGGTCATGGTTTGTGGAACCGTGCGCGGCGTTCGTGGCATATGTGAAATCTTGATGAAATGGATCCATCAGCGCAAGGTGTTCGGTCGTCCGCTCACGTCACAGCCGGTTGTGCGGCAGAAGCTTGCGTTTCTCATTGCACAGGCCGAAGCTGCGCAAGCGTACCTGGAACAGATTACGCTCCAAATGAATAAGATGTCGTACAAGCAACAAGCGCGGTTCCTTGCTGGTCCTATTGCTTTGCTCAAGGCGTGGTCGACCCGTGTGAGCCATGAGACAGCTGATAGTGCTGTGCAAATCATGGGTGGTCGTGGTCTGACACGTACCGGCATGGGCAGAAAGATCGAAAACTACAACCGTGGCTACAAGTACGACGCCGTACTGGGTGGCACAGAAGAGGTGCTTGCTGATTTGGGTATCCGCCAGGCATTCAGATTCTTCCCCAAAGACCACAAATTGTAAAGTGGCTTGCCGTACGTTTTTCTGTACGTAAATAGAATGGCTCCTCTTTTCGCTCTATGGCTTCCACGCTGACGCGTGCCATGTGTTGCTTCTGTGTCAATAGCATGCATATATCATCTATGCCATGATGTACCACTCCTGATAAAGCTTGGATCGACTAAGATGCGAAGGAGTCTGAAGCGAGGAGTTGTTCTTCCAGTTGTAAGTCAAAATGACACATTCCATAGCTTGGTATCGTCATTGAACAAATGCTTTATGCAGCAGAATTCTCACACAGATGTCATTTTTTTTGGTAATTTTACTTTTTGCCAGCAACTCGCTGCTCCACGTCGCGTGTGAAGGACTCGGCTCTGCACTTCTGGTGCGTTCAAGTTTGATTTTCTCTGTTTGTGCTTGAGTGGCACAGGTTAGTGATGAGTCGCGTCCAGAAATCGAAGCATGTCAAAAAAGATACAAGGAAATTACGCTCGTCGTCTTCTTCTTCATCACAAGCTGCACGCTTAAGCAAATACCGGCACGTATCAAAGATTCGCGATGATGAAGCGCGTGCTGAGCTGGATGATGCACTAAGCACGTTGCGAACACAGCAGCAACCGAAGAATTCATCAACGGGAACATTTGCAAGCATCAAGCGCACCCGAGCACCACGCGCTCAGCTGTCTGAAACGCTGGACGAATTCCAGCAATTATCAACTTGAGTGAGGACTGTGCCCTTGTCTTTGCGTTCTCGCTCCATTTCTCGGTTGGATGTTGCCAGGAAGCGGCCGCTGACTTCGCAAAACTTTTTCTGGTTATATCAACTACAACTTTGGCTGAGGTACATGAGCTGGGGGAGTGCTGCCGATTCGAATGTAATCTATGGGCATACTCGTGTTCACAGTCTTGTCGGCGTGCATGTGGTGCTCAAATGAAAAGACGCGACGCTGGTATGCCGACAAACCCATGTCCGGTGCGAGTGCTGAATCGTTTTCGATGTGTAAAAGTTTCGAAGTTATCAGTCGGCCCATAAGCGGTAGGAATTTGAGCGCATGTCCTGAGTCGCCGGAGGCCACAAGAAGATTATCAACATCGGGGTGAAAGTCAATCAAGAAATTTTCATCCGCTGTGTCACAGTACCAACAAAAGCGAGTATAATAGACGTCCATGTTTTTACTTGGTCCGTCCATTTGCAACACAGGGAACATGGCTTGAATATGCTTCAGCATCTGAGACACATGCGGATTCGTGTTTGCATGAGGGAACGCTGGTGTAGTGGAATCGCATGGATCAGGCGAAGAAGAGCCCAGTCCGTGAATCGCACACTTCAAGATCCCGTCTGGATTCGGCTCGAAAGTGTACATGCCTGTATCCATGTTGAACGTCACTGGTGAGCCATGGAAAAGGCGCGCCACGTCTGGCTGAATCTTAAGGGTCAACACGCAGTGAGCGGATGGCCTTAGGATTGGCTTCTTCAGTGGCACATGCAGCGTCTCGAGCAGAGACGGTGTCCAGCACCCGGCCGCAAGTACGACTCGGTCAGCATGTATTGTTCGTCCGTTTGAAGTCACAGCTCCACAGACACGTGGTTTTGCCTGTGCCGAGCTGGGGGAGGACGACGATGACGCGAACACCAGCTCAGCGATCGTAGCATCGGACACAACCTCGACACCTAGCCGCTTCGCTTCATCCAGCACGGCAAAAGTTGCATTGCGCGCTTCGACCCAGCCGGCCTGCGGATTTAAGTACCCGACCTGCTTATCAAAGGAAGTGAGTGCCTCGCCTAGGTGGGGGCGCAATTGCTCAGGAAACACGTGCATAGCCTCAAGAGGCGACTTGATAGTGCGTGCCATGGGCCGTTCAGTATGTTTGCCAAATTCATAGGCGCCCTGAATTGGCTTGATAGCATTTTCTACACCGTTTCGTAGCCAAGGTTCTTCGTTCGAGGCAGGCACGCCAGAGTAAAAGAAAATTCCTACTTCATGAAAATAAGGCGCGTACAGTGGGTGCGAGCGCCATAGTTCAATCGCTTTCTTCCCTAGATCGCGGTAATGCGCATCCATATAGTCAGAACGGACGATCTTGTTAAGGTCATGCGACGACGCATTCTCACACGCGTATCCGTCTTGTGAGCGGTCAACAATGGTAACGCGATGGCCTAGTCTAGCTAATTCTAACGCGGTTGATGCCCCAAAAATACCTGCACCAACGATCAAGACATGTCCAAACGCGCTCATTTCTTCTTGTGTGGGCTCAAGAGCGAGAATAAGGACTAGGAAGCCATTGGAGTAAGGACTTGGTCCTGATCAACAGCTAACACATGTGACGTAATCCATGATGCCCCTATTCGTTCGGTATGACTACCGTCGCTGATACACGAATTTTCTTCGGGCCATAATTCCTATTATCGATTACGACACATTCTATCGCGACCGAGGTATCTATCCACATATCGGGACCCAAGCCGTGGGGTGACATCCTAAGCTCCACTGTCGAATCTTCAATTTGCCGATGACTAATAGAATCTGTTCTTGACACATGCATGGATCCTACTAACGGACGAATAGCTCCACAGCTAGCGGCAGCATATAGCTGAGGCTGAGCCTCAACCTCAGGCTCAGCGTTCCTACGACACGAGCCGCCAAGACCAAATGGACAAGTCGCAAGAGGGTTCAAGTGTACAAAAAGATGGTATGATTGGAGATTCCGCTGCTTCGCTCAGGGAAGAGACGACAAGCGGGATCCAGGAACGTGCTTTAGGCATGGACAAAGCTCCGTCAACCCCCCCTACAGCGTCAACAACTCAGCCACTCACCACCCCTCAACGCTGTAAAGACACGACGACTTGTTCTGATATTAGTCCGACACAAAAAGATATGGCACAAATCGCGACTACGTCGGCGTCAGCGTCACGAAGTCCACAAGGAGCGTCAGTCTCGAACGAGAACACTAGCAAGGAGGCTGAGCCATGTCCTGGATCTTTGGTGCCATACCGCCCTTCGGATGCTACTTCATTAGCTTCAGGCACGATACATTGCATGCAGATCGACGCGCCGTCTCATGACAAACCAAAAAAGCGTATTTCACCTACGGTCGTCAGTGAAGCAGCATCAACTGCGTCTGAAGATGCGAAAGAGAATGCGCCAGCGAACAAGGCGGCTACATCTAAATCTGCACAGCAACCAAGTCGTAAACGAGCGCGGAGCCCTAGTCCCGCTGAACCTGCTCCAACACCACCACCAGCACGACCGACAATCCGTCTGGAATTGGCGCTTACACATAAACCTACAAGCAAAAGCGACTATATCTTCCAGATCCCAAATTTGGCCGTGGACCAGCTACAAGACCAACATCCTGAGTGGACTGCGTGGTACAAGACGACTTATTTGGATCAGAGCCACGTTCCCGCATCGCACGAGCTCGGCTTATCAGCACAGGAGCTCCACGATCTTGGTGGACTTGCAAAGCTTTTGCACAAATATCCGTCGGCAACCTCATCCTCACAACCTGCAAGAAAAAGACGAGTGGACGAATATGATGTCGGCTCTTACGACACAAAGGATCCATTCGTTGATGACTCAGAGCTCGGTGTTGATGAGCCTACGCACATTGTACGTACACGAGCTGATGGTTTCTACGTGGCCCGAGGTCCTGTAGAGTTGGCACGAGCCAAGTCTAGCTCAGTTCCGTCATCCCGATCTGCCTCCTCGTTTCGCTCAAGTTTCGGAGCCAGCCTGGGCCGTGGATGGGCTGCTGGGCGCACGAACAAGCTCTTGGCAAAACGTGCTGCATCTCGTTCGCAACAGCAACAACCTCGACATGATCAGCAACCACAGCCACAGTCGCAGCAGCCGAGCCAGAATGCTAGACAGGGTGTGTCGAGTGAAATTTCCGACAGCACTACGGCCTCACTGGGACCAGAGACAAGATCAGGATCTGCGGCTTCGTTGACGTCGGGTCCTGCTCCTGGTCCTGTAGCCAGTTCTTCCTCAGCAGCGCCTCTAGCAGGGGGATCCTCCGCCATGTCTCTAACAGCACCCTCTTCGTCTTTGTCTTCGGCCTCGCCCTCGGCTTCAGTTTGTGCGCCTGGACTTGCCTCATCGACTGATATAATCGACAAGAAGAAAGACAAGTACCCCAAAAGACCAGTACATCCGCAACTGCAAGCCATGTTTGATCAACTTAAAGCACTAGTTAGCAAGGCTAGTTTTGCGGTCAAAACCAAATTTCCTCCAGAGCTCAAGCCACCATTGATTGAGACCGCTAAGGTTGCAGTTGAATTGGACGAGTATAATGAGAACTTTTTCAACTACCTTCCATCTATCTTTCCATACAATCGTTTCACCATGATGAAGCTGACGAAGCGTGAATTCTTTCACAAGCACATGGCGTATTTTAAGGAATTGCAGGAGGAGCATATCGAGAAGCTTTCGCAGCTAATAGAAGTGCATTTTCCTTCACAAGCAGCGGAATACGAGGCGTTATGTCGAGAACGAGGCGTCGAAGGGAAGGATAACACTGACCATGGCGCCGATGATGACGCGGAGGCGGCACCTGATGAGTCACGGACTAGCATAATACAGCCAGAGGCTGACGATCTAGTGAAGCGGTTCCGATGGTCGGATGACATGCGTGACACATTGTTTACAATAGTGACAGTGGAGAATGCCATGAGCGAAATCCGGAATGAGAAGTTGTACGTTTCTCGTCAGTGGCAATAGCTAAGGCCCTGTGAATCACTAATGACAAGGAAACTGGAGAATTCGCCCGACTCATACAGCGAGATCAATGCCCGCAAGGCGATCTACAAACGCGTACGTATACAAGGCCTTCTACTTATCCAGATTGCCGACTTGTTCCCTCAGGACGGCTGGGTCAATACGACACATGTGTCACGAGAGTGTACGTCTTCATGCTCGTTGTGCCAATGTGCTGACGATGGTCCAGATGGCCTGGTGAAAAAGCGCCGTGATCGAGAAGAAGCTATGGAAGAAGCTTTTTAATTTCGTTGTCTCTGCTATGCATTGCAAATGTCAAATGCTTTATGGATCTGTCACCATAGAGTCAGCACCTGTGTCGTTCGACTCTTGCGCCGGCGCTTTCATAAATGCATCAAGCTCTGCATCCAGCTCTGCCGCTGAGATAGATGCGCGTGATACTCGCTTATTAGTCCGACGGCGTGCATTGTCGCTTTTTTGCATGCGCCCTTCAGTACGTGGCTCTTGTCGCAAAGCAAGGCGATCAGCCAAGGATAAAGTTCGGCGCGAACGATGTTGCTGATGTTGTGCACCACGAGAATCGGGTAGCGGTCTCGTATCGCCCACGGTAACTATGATTGTTTCACCTTTTGCCTGTGCACCGTCAAACTCGTTGTGTGCCGTGTGTGCATCAGCCTCGTTCTCATACCATACAGATGCACGCCCCGTGGACCGGCCAGAAGCGTCATACTTAAATCGCATTAGACATGAATCCCTGACCACAGCGTGGAACGTACCTGAAGGAGAGGTCCTTTTGCTACCGGACCTACTTGCACTAGCAAATCATGCAGCTCAGCTTCAGATACGTCATAGTGCAAGCCTTCAATCGTAACTTTGGTGCCATAGCGTATACCTTTCATCTCTCTATCGCCACGACCGTGGTCTTTGCTATAGCCTACATCACCCGACCAAGCAGTTCGGCGACGCCTTGTTGAAGGGTCTCGTCCCAATGAGTCTTCATCGAACTTATCATGTGTCCACGCCACATCACTTTCTTCGGCATGCCGTTTTCGTGTTGTTTCATACGGAGCAGAGCGGGCATGACGCGATCTCCTTACACCATCCAACGATCGTTGCCATAGTCGTGATGGCATAGGCAATTCACTTATATGACGACGAAAAAAATGTTCAAGTTCTACTCCGCTTTCGCCAGATGTCCCAGCGCACACACACGCAATACAGACCAATTGCTTGTGTGTGTACTGGTCAATGTAGTTGAAAAAATGACCTATTCCACTCGAATATCGACCTCTCCACATCCGCACTCCCTTGGTGCCTAGACAACCACCGGTCGGATCGGAGGCGGGGTACGTACTAACGTCCAAAAGAGACCTGTGCGCAGGCACTTCCCCGTCGCGCTTGATCCTACTCCCAGTACGCGTGTGCGTGCGCGTGCTTCGCTCAAACTTGGAGAGTGTGCTGATGTCAGCCAATGCAGGCCACGTGGAGGGCGGCGAACACGATAGAAGATTGGAAGCTTACGTGTCCCAGCTGCTATTAGTCCCAGTGCCAACGTGGAATCTGCAAGGCAATCCGAGAGCGTGGACCTATTAATGAGCCGCGCGCCCCTCACTTCTTAGCTTCCTCACCCACCCTGAAGATGTTGGTTCAGGCGAGGATGACGATGATGAGCGTCCTATTTGGACTTCTTTCGCTCTTGTCCCTCTCCCTGCTGCTATCGTCGACCCCATATGCGGGCTCGGCTGTAGCCGCACAGGACAAGCGTAGCGAATATGGCACGGTCATCGGTATTGACTTGGGTACGACCTACTCGTGTGTAGGTGTCCAACGTCAGGGCCGTGTCGAAATTATTGCCAACGATCAAGGTAACCGCATTACGCCATCGTATGTGGCATTCTCGAAGGATGATGAACGTCTGATCGGTGACGCAGCTAAGAACCAGGCTGCTCAAAACCCCGAGAACACAATCTTTGATGCGAAGCGTCTGATTGGTCGCAAGTGGGGTGAGGCCGATGTTAAGAAGGATATTAAGCACCTTCCCTTCAAGCTCGTTGAGAAGAAGGGCAAGCCAGCGATTCAGGTGACTGTTCATGGCAAAGAGAAAGTATTCACGCCCGAAGAAATCAGCGCTATGGTGCTGCAGAAGATGAAGGACACGGCCGAGTCGTACCTTGGCCACAAGGTCACCCACGCTGTTGTTACGGTGCCTGCTTACTTCAACGATGCGCAGCGTACCGCGACGAAGGATGCCGGCACGATTGCGGGTCTGGAAGTCCTGCGTATTGTAAATGAGCCGA
>ERZ500990.617-NODE-617-length-11050-cov-5.684857_pt1 | contig 11050 bp, 7 predicted proteins | sample MGYA00248876_ERZ500990 | MGnify/ENA primary metagenome ERZ500990 (study PRJEB25958, sample SAMN03398517) | human skin metagenome | study: EMG produced TPA metagenomics assembly of the Human Skin Microbiome Metagenome (human skin metagenome) data set.
CAAACGCTTGTGACCAAAACGTGACCATTTTGTGAGCAAAAATTTTGGCTGACGGCTTGCAAGGTCACAAGCCGTTGTGAAAACACAAGATGCTTGGATGGGCTATTGTTATTTCTGAGAAGCATGTATATACTTGAACAGCCGTCTTAAGTCATTGGTTTCCCCAAATAATACTAAAACTGTATTAGGCTCAATGACAAAATCTGGATGCACAATGCCATCAATTTTGGATTTAGTTTGATTTCGACCAAATCCAAATTGGTTTTGGTGAAATGAAATGGTGGTTAACAGCATCACATTAAACTGATTGATTAAATCAAGGGCATGAACTGTTTTACCGTAAAATGTAGGCGGTGTCTGTATTTGAACGATACTATAATCGTTATCAAGTTCAAACGAATCAATTAAGCCATTGAGCGAGAGTTTTTTTGCCCAGTGCGTTGCCGCCTCGTTTTCAGGTTGGATGATGTCATCCACCCCCAATGCTTGTAGCACTTTTTCATGCAGTGGGTTAATCGCTCGGCTAATGATATATTTGGCATTAAGATTTTTGAATAGCGCAGTGACCATCACGTTTTGCCCTTGGTCTTCGCCAATGGTAATGAGCACCACATCTGTTTGGGCGATGGGTAACCCTGAGACGGCGTTTTCACTGGTAGAATCGATACAAATCGTGTGCGAAATGGATTCTTTGTAGCGCTCAACTTTATCCATGTCGATATCAATACCAATGACCTCATGCCCTTGACTGGTGAGTTTGGTGGCAAGTGATGAGCCAAAATTGCCTAGACCGACGATGATGTATTTCATATCTAAACCTTATCAATTTATTTTTAGGTGATAATAATCTCTTCGCTGGGATAGCGATAGCTTTGATGCCTTGGGCGATTTAATAACGCAATTAAGATGGTCAACGCCCCAACCCGTCCACAAAACATCAGCCCAATCAGGACAGATTTGCTAAACGCACTTAAATGCGGGGTAATACCTAAGCTTAACCCTGTGGTAGTGTAAGCAGAAACACTTTCAAATAACACTTCTGTCATACTCATGTTGGGCTCTGCCCAGCGTATTAACGTACAACCAAACGCAATGATAATCACTGACAAACAGATAATCGCAAATGCCCGCTTCACTGAGATATCCGCAATTTCACGACGAAATACTTCGATACGAGAATAGCCGCGTGCCAGTGACACAATATTGAGCACAGCGACCGCAAAAGTCGTGGTTTTGATACCACCGCCTGTAGAGTTTGGGGATGCCCCGACCCACATCAATGCAATGGTAAGCATCACGGTCGGTGGCGCTAGCTGTGCCATATCTACCACGTTAATTCCTGATGAGCGCGGTGAAGCTGCCACAAAAAACCCTGTCACAAGTTTGCCAATGACACTGGTATGCTCAGTTAAGGTGCCTTGCCACTCAAATACAAGCACACTGACAAAGGCAAGCACTAGCAAGGACAGGGTCGTCACTAGACTAATGCGACTATTGATACTCAGTAGCCACGGCTTGGCACCATATCGTGAGCGGTTAGGAAACAACAGGCGCATCACCTGATGGCGCAAATATTCCACGACATTGGCAACTATCGCAAACCCCAACCCCCCAAACAAAAACGTCACCGCCACAACCATTTGTAACGGATAATTAAAGCGCAGTTGTAACTCATATAAGCTATCACTCATCGTTGAAAAACCTGCATTACAAAATGCAGAGATGGCATGAAAAACCGAAAAAAAGATGCGGCGATGGATACTCATAGGGACATCAAGCATACTGAGATAAATCGCTATGGCTGCCACGGACTCCACTGCAAACGTGACCGCAAAAATTACTTTGAGCGTCTTTAGCACATCACTCATACGATTGGCTGAGGTCACATGCCCAAGCTGTAGCTGTGTCTGATAACTGATGCGTCCTCGAAAAAAATAGCTAAAATAAGTGGCAAAAGTTAAAATCCCTAAGCCGCCCAATTGAAACAAACACATGATAATGATTTGACCCAATGGCGTAAAAAAAGCGCCTGTATCTTTTACCGCCAGACCTGTAATACACACCGCACTCGTGGCAGTAAATAAAGCATCAACAAACGCAATATGACCATACGTGGCATTTGGCATCATCAGCAAAAACGTGCCGAGCAAAATAAGCAATAAAAAACTTAAAATAAACAACTGGGCAGGATGCGCAACGACTATCTTAAAGCTAAACTCCATCACCAATAACTGACGAATAAAAGAAACCAACAACGCAATTTTTATCAGCGATTTTTCAAACAAGAATTTGTATAAAAAAGAACTATTATCGGCAAAAAAATGTGTCACCAATAACGCAATGACTAATAAAGCAATGGACAAATCAAACGTTAGCACAAGCTTTGAACGTATACCTTTTTGCACATATTGACTCAATAATTCAATAAAATTAAGCCCAAGCACGATCAAATAAAACGTCGAAGCCACGCCATGCAACCAAACTTTAAAATCAAACCCTGTCTCAATAATCGCAAGCAATACAGCGAATAAACCGCTATAAAATACCAGTTTATTAAACACACCCGATGGCTTGTCATGCATTGAGTCTAGCGCATTTTTTTTATTTTTTTTCAATATAAAATCAAACATCGTAAAGTTGACTTCCGTTTTACCCAAGCATAGTTGTTGTACTTTATACCGCAATTATACGTTTGAGAAAACTAGATTGAACAATGATTTAAAAAAAGCAGCAATGATTTGACAAAATTACGTTGTTTTTGAGGCAGGCTAAAACACCAAGGTTACCGTTAAGCCTTGGGTGGTGGCAGTGGTTTGGGGGCTGTTGTCAACCACTTGCGTAGGACTGAGATAAATATCGATATGGGCTTGTTGGCAGATTTGATAAACAATCGATAAACCCAAGCCGGTACCGCCAATCACCGTGAAACCTGAATGGGCGCTTGTGTCTTTGGAGGAAAAAGATTTTTTCGCAGTATCACTATGGGTTTGTGTACTGCTTGTTTGTCCTTGTGCTAGTGATGCGCTCGACGCATTTTGATTGACGCGGTAAAAGGGTTGAAAGACGTCTTGATAATGGGCTGCATCAATGCCAATGCCGGTATCGGCAACTTGGACGATGAGTCGTTTTGCGCGGTGATTGGGTTTGTTGCTAGCGTTGTTCACCAACACAGGGGTCGGGGTCAATGGGTTAGCGAAGTTGGCATGGGTGGCATAGGTGTCTTGGGTGGCATAAGTGGAATCGGTGCTGCTTGACGTTTGTGTTAAATCTTCGATAGCCATCTGGTCAATGACAACAGCGATATTGCCTGTGGTTGGGGTGTATAAAATGGCATTTTGCAGTAGGTTTTTGAGGAGGATAAATAAGGCGGTTTCATCTACACTGACCTGCGTCGCGGACCCCCCCAGCGCGGTGAGATAGTTGTCAACCGACAGGGTTTGGTCTTTGCTATCGGCAATCGGAAATAGCAGTTTGATGGCTTCTCGTAGCACTGCGATTAAATCGGTGGGCGTGTTGGTGCGCTCGGTCAGCTGTGATTGCTGGGCGTCCATACGGGCAAGGGTGAGTAGCTGTTCCACCAAATGTTGATTGTGTTCTACTCTGACAGCGAGTTTATGAATGTTTTGTTTGAATTTTGCTTGCCTTGCAGGGTCGCTATACATCGCCGCGTCTTGACTGTATTTTTGCAGTTGTTGCACTTGCAGCGAGATGGCGGTCAATGGCGAGCGTAGCTCATGCGCGGCATCCGCGATAAAGCGATTTTGGTTTTGGATATGCGTGTCAACCCGTTGTAACAACGCATTGATTTCAATGACCAAGGGCATGAGCTCGCTGGGCAGAATTGAGCGATGTTGGCTGTCAGTGGGTAGCTCGATCAAGCTGAGATCTTGACCATGACGTTTTGCCATTTGCTTAGCTAATATCTGAATCGGACGCAATACGCGCTTTAATACCCAAGGCAACAATGCAAGCAGCAACAGGGTCGTTAGTAAAATTGGAATAATGGATTGCCAAGCCGATTTTAACGCAATTTTTTTCTGCCATTCGACAGGTTGACGCACAAAAATCACCCGCCTTGGGGTGTCTTTACGAAAGACTTTCCAGATTTCACCATCAAGGGTTAATTCACTAAAACCGATAGGGGTGTTAATCAATTGCGGGTGAGCCATTGGCTCAATAAAATTGGTGTCAATTTTGCCAAAACGGGCTGGGAAGATATCAACTTGCACACCGTCTTTAACGCCTTGATACTGTAGTACGCTGCTTTCATCATTGGGCGAGAAAACAGTGGTCGGCGTGCTACTGCTAGGGGCAGAAGCTATCATAGCTGGTATAGACGGTATAGGCGGTGGTAAGTCATGCGGTGCAAAATCATTATCTGGGTTTGATAGCCGCCTATTAGGCTTCAGGTTACGGGGAGGGGGTCGCAGGGCCGCGCGCGAGCTAACCAGCTCAGCAAGATAGCTAAGATTGGTTTCTTGTGAGGTGTTAAACTCTTGATAGGTATAGCAAAATACCGCAATTTGTACCAAAATGCCAATCGATAGTAACGTGCCAAGTATCCAAACCAGCAACTGTTTTTGTAGTGATTTTTGCAACGGCAGGGCTGTTTTTGTAGGGGTAGTCATGGTCATTTTCGTGAGTGTTTGGCGGTCATTGTCTGGATGTTTTTTGAGCCTTTTTTCTATCGCTTTTTGTTAGTCTTGGGCTTCGGCGCTGATATACCAGCCTAAACCACGGATGTTTTTAATCCGTTTTTGACCAATTTTTTTGCGCAGTCCATAGATTAAAAATTCAATGGCATTGCTCTCTATCCCAGCTTCCCAATTGTAGATAGAATTTTCCAATTCACTTTTTGAAAACACTTTATCGGGCGCGTTCATAAAAGTGGTGAGCAGCATGTATTCTTTGGCGGTAATATCGATTTCTATGCCGTCACGTTTGAGGCGTTTGGCATTGATATCAAGGGTTAAGTCGCCGACTTGTAGGGTGTTTTGGCTATTGCCCTGCGAGCGGCGCACCAATACACGCATACGAGCGAGTAATTCACTCATCGCAAACGGCTTAGTCATATAGTCGTCTGCCCCAGCATCCAGTCCTTTCACGCGGTCTTTGATTTGGTCTCGGGCGGTCAGCACCAGTACAGGCGTATCGATTTTGGCACTGCGAAGCGTCTCTAACACGCTCATGCCGTCAATTTCTGGCAAGCCCAAATCCAGCAAAATCACGTCATACGCTTCGACTTTGAGGGTCAAAATCGCTTCTCGCCCATCTTTTGCCCAGTCTACCGCATAGGCTTCTTCTTCTAGACTATCAATCAGACTGTCGGCAATGAAGACGTCATCTTCGACGAGTAATACTCTCATTGGGTTACCTTTATACACGAATACTGTTAAACAAATAGACTATAACACAAAAAACCGCCATTCTAAGAATGACGGTGTTGCTCATAGTTGCTCATAGTTGCTCATAAGCAAGGTTGCCATTTGTCGCTCAATTATGGCTGAGTGGGCGCACGACGTTTGAAGTCGTTCAATGATTTGACATCGCTCACGGCACCTGTTTGGGCATCAACTTTGACATGATAGACTTCTTTACCTTTTACCACCTCAATTTGATAGCTTGGGGTTCTTGGTGGTTGATTTTGGGCAGGGTTTGGTGCAGGCGGCATGCCTGTATTGCCCATTTGTGGGTCTCTGTTAGGGCGGCGTTGACCGTCACGAGGACCATGACCACCCATTTTACCCCCTTTATCCCCACCTAAATGGGCGCCAATGGCTTCACCACCCACTTGGCTTGCTGCCAATTGCATGGCGCGCTCTAGGCTGACATTGGTGGCAGGCGGCGCAGGTGGTTGATTGTTGTTGGGGGTATTAGACGTATTAGGTTGTGGCGGACGCGCTGGGCGTGATGGCCGTGATGGCCATGATGGCATAGTTGCTTGGGTCACTTGACCATTAGAGGCATTGACGATATACAGTTGTGGTTGACCATTCGCATTAAGGGTCATAACCCGGTAGCCGACAATGTTGTCATTGGCGTTGTTGGCGATACGGGCAAGGTTTGGGTTGGGTCGGTTGCTATTGTCATGATATTGTACACCAACAATGCGTGTGTTCGCGGCTTGTTTTTGTACCAAGGCGACTGCTTGAGAGGCACTGATGCTGGCATTGGCGGCTGCTTGCGCGTTGGCTTGCATAGCTTGTAAGTGTTGCTCAAAGTTCTTGGCATTGGCCGGATGGCGTTTTTGCATGTTTTGCGCTTGTGGTGCCGCTGAGGTGCTCGCACAGGCGGTGAGTGTCGCACCTGTAACGACACTAAGCAGAGCTACACTAAGCCCAGTGGCTAAAAATGAGGGGTTAAATTTTGCTAAGTTCATAGGTTTTCCTGCGGTTGTTAATATAGTTGTTGATAACCCTTGATTGGATAGTACTATCATACAAAAATTAAGACAGCAGAAACTTAGCGATAACGCAGAATCGAGCTAGGTAGGTTATAGCAATCGGATTAAAAAAATTTGCTTTAGATAAGCGCCTGCAGCAATGTTCAAAAATGTTTTTATCAATTTTTTTGCCTGTCAAATCAAGGCTTCCCCTGACAGGTTAAATAAAAACATCAGGCTCAGGTAATTGCACGATATTAATTGGACACTCAGTTTGCCAAAGATGGTGGGTGACAATGATTAAAATGCCTTGCTGCTGATGCTGTACCAGCATTTGCCACAGTGCTTCACGGCTTTTTTTATCAAGTCCCGCAAACGGCTCATCAAGCAGCAGGATTTTCTTGGGGGTGAGTAATAGCCGTGCCAAGGCAATGCGTCTGGCTTGTCCACCGGAAATGGCTTGCCCGTATTCCCCTAGCGGCGTCTGTAATTGTAGCGGCTGATTGCGCGCCCAGTCTTTGAGTCCAACCTTACCCAGCACCTGCCAAAGCTGTTCATCACTGGCATCGGCGTTGCCCAATCTTAAATTGGTCGCCAAGGTTTGGTCAAAAATATCAATCTGTTGCCCCAGATAACCTGTGAGCGCGGGCGTATTGGGTAAGGCTAGCCAATCCATCCCATTGAGCTTGATGCTGCCTTGTTGTGGTGCTAGTTCATGAGCCAACACTTGTAACAGTGTTGATTTTCCCGCGCCCGAGCGCCCCGTAATCAATACAGGGATGCCTTGGGTGGCAGTCAAGCTGATAGCTTTGAAACCGACAATCGCCTGCGGCATTTTGGCAGCTAGCTGATTGATGGTGAGTGTGAGTGGCGCATTTAGGCGCGCAGCATCAATGGGTAAAGGGGCTAAATCATGGGCTAAATCAGGCTTTAAATAATGGCTAGGTTGTAGCGAAGGATTGAGTAATTCATTGAGTTGATGTTTTGCTGCCAAACTATTGCCAAGGGCTAGCGAATGGGTGACTAACGGCGCTAGCAAGTCAGTCATGCCCATGATACCGAGGAATAGCGCAAGCAACATCGGCACACTGATGATAAGGGGCGTGTGGTAAAAACCCACTAACAAGCCGACCAAAACCGCGGCAATCAGCCATTGCATGATCAGCATGACCAATGACTGGGCGCGCTGGATGCGCTTTTGCTGATGCGTATGCTGAGTGTCGAGGCTGTTAAAAGCAGTCAATTCGGATTGCCAGCGCTGCCAAATCAATAAATGGGTAAGTGCCGATAGCGGATTGAGCAAACTGACGCGTCTGGACTCTGCCAATGCTTGATGAGCGCGGGCGTGCTTGATACTGCGCCATGTCAGCATGGCAGGCAACATCAAACCTGCGATTAAAAATATGGCAATCAGCATGGGGTTAACCTCATACTGATAAAGTAAGGTGGCTACTAGCAAGCTCGCGGTTGTTGCGACTAGCCAAGGCGATACCACGCGCAGTGGCAACTCATTGAGTACCTCAATATCATGGGTTAAACGGTGCATGGCATGGGTAGATTGTAGGGTACTTGATAAGTTTGCCAGTGGCAGGCGTGCAAACTGGTTAAAAAACCGCACTCGCAGCCGCTGCAACAAACCAAACACCGCATGGTGGGACACCATCATTTCACCATAGCGTCCTGCGGTACGTACCATCGCCATCACACGGATAATCGCTGCCGGTACCAGATAATTAAAACTGTGTGAGCCTAGCGCCACCATCCCCGCCATTGCTGCCGCAGAAATAAACCACCCTGACGTCATCAATAGCCCAATCACCGATAACGCAGTCATTATGCCTAAACAGGCAGCAATGAGCCATTTATCTAGCTGCGTGCTAAACAGCTGGGTTAAACGAAAGGTTTGATGACTGTTTGCTTTTTTTTGCCGGTGAGTTTTGGCAAGGCTCTTTTGACTAATAAGCCTATTTTCACTAGCAAATTTATTTTCACTATTTTTTTCACTATTAGGGGCTGTCATACCGTTACGCCTTCGCCAAAGTAGATGCAATATCAAGGCTTATTTGCCGATCCAGCCAAGGCAGGTTTGTGGCATCGTGCGTCACCCATAACACGGTTTTCCCCCTAGTCACTTGTTGTAATAACCCATTAATCTCGGCTGCGGTATCACTATCTAAATGCTCAGTGGGTTCATCAAGTAGCCAAAGCTGCGCGTCTTGCAACAGTAACTGGGCTATTGCCAGTCGCCGCTGTTGTCCACCGGACAAGCCGCTACCACGTTCACCCAACTGAGTATCTAGCTGATTTGGTAGGGCTTTTATCAAAGGTTTTAACCCCACTTGCGCAAGAATTTGCCATAATTTGTCATCACTGGCGGTTGGGTCGGGCAGGCGTAAATTATCGGCGATAGTCATCGGCAGTAGCATGGTTTGCTGTGATAAATAGGCGATTTGGTGGCGAAATTGCGTGGAATTGATGGTGTTAAAATTTTGGTTATCAATAAAGATATCGCCTTGGTAGGTGCAAAAACCCAAAAAAATTTGCAATAGCGTGGATTTGCCGCTGCCACTTTGACCGACAATCGCCAACCGTTCCCCTGCGCCAATAGCAAAACTTAATGGCGCAAGCCGTGTGCGCTGCTGATGAGTGACCCAAATATTATTCGCGTCAATGGCAGGGGGTGCAGTTAACAAAAAATGATTAGCTTTTGTGTTTTCCGCTGGCTGAAAAGCTAACAACGGTGATAATTCAGCAATCGCGCCTTCCGCTTGCGCTTTGACATGATAATCCGCGCCCAACTGACGTAGCGGGGCATAAAATTCGGGTGCCAACAGCAGTAAAAATAGCGCCGACTGGTAAGGCACAGGCACCGTGTTTTTTTGCCAAGGTAAAATACCGATTAAACCAAAACCCAAATACACGGCAAGTAGCGCAATCGACAGCGCGGCTAATAGCTCTAGCGCGGCGGTGTTTAAAAACGCAATTTTGAGTACCGACATGGTGCGGATACGGTAGGCTTCGGCTGAGGCGTCGATGTCTTGACTGGCGTGCCCGACAGCATCCAGCCGCTGCAGTGTCGCTGTGCCACGTAACCAATCCAAAAATCGCCCGCTCAGCTGTGCCATCGCGGCAAATTGTTGCCGACTTTTACGGGCGGTGGCATGACCAATTAATACCATAAATACAGGGACTAGCGGTGCGGTCAGCAATAAAATCAGCGTCGCTATCCAGCTTTGGGTTGCAGCGGCAACTAATAGCATGATAGGCGTGGTCACCACAATCAGTCGCTGCAGATAAAAACGGCTGATATAGCCCGTTAAGGCGTCACATTGCTCAATCACCATACTGGCAAGCCCGCCATCACTGCCATACTGGTGGCGCGCTGCACCTACTTGTGCCAGTTTTTCAACTAGCGTTTTTCGTAGGATACTGGCTACTTGTAGCCCCGCGTCTAACGCTAGTCGGTCTTTGCAAAAATGCAGTAAAGGACGTAGCAACAGACATCCCATCAGCCACGGCAGATAATCAAAAAATACGTCAGTGGCAGGGCGGTGATGGGCGATTTGTGTTAACCAATCTGCAAAGATGACCGCAATCAGCCAAGACTGCACGATCAATACCAGCGTAGAGACAACTGACAGTCCCCATGCCATATAAATCGGTCGCTTTGCCATAGCGGCATAGTGACGAAGGGTTTGGTTGACAGCAGAAGTTTCAGACATGGTTGGTTAACAGTAACGATAAAATCAATTGACACATCATAGCGTATCAAGCACGGGTTAGGTACGACAAATCATGCTCATCAATGCAATGAGACTAAAAAATGTAAACACATTGCCCACCGATAAGGGTTGATAAAACCTGGATAAAGGCATATAAGAGACAGTTAAATAAAGCGATGAACGACCGCGCCACTTTAAAATATTACCCATAAACTATCGCTTATCTATAGCATGATACCAGCAGATGGTAGCAGCAACGCAATACTCATCATAGTATTTTGTAGTCAGGTGCGACATTATGCCGCATGACAAATAATTTATAGATTTATATAATGTTTGTAAATAAAAAATTACCCTTTTTTAAACCACGCATGAGGGTAATTGACATCTGAATTGGTTGTCAAACCAAGGAGTCAACATGATAACAGAACATCTCGTCGATATCTCCCGTCTGCAATTTGCAGTCACGGCGTTATATCATTTTTTATTTGTACCACTCACACTGGGCATGGTGTGGCTGCTGGTCATCATGGAATCCATGTACGTGATGACAGGCAAAGAAGTGTGGAAAGACATGACACGTTTTTGGGGCAAACTGTTTGGCATCAACTTTGCCTTGGGTGTCACCACCGGCATCACCATGGAATTCCAGTTTGGTACCAACTGGGCATATTACTCACAATATGTCGGCGATGTTTTTGGTGCGCCGCTTGCCATTGAAGGCTTGATGGCGTTTTTTTTAGAATCGACCATGGTCGGACTATTCTTCTTTGGTTGGGATAGACTGTCACGCGGACAGCATTTGCTAGTGACTATGTTGATGGCACTGGGTACCAATCTATCCGCATTGTGGATTTTGATTGCCAATGGGTGGATGCAAAATCCGGTTGGCGCAGAGTTTAGTTACCAGACCATGCGCATGGAAATGACCGATTTTGCGGCAGTA
>ERZ500990.619-NODE-619-length-11011-cov-6.683096_pt1 | contig 11011 bp, 10 predicted proteins | sample MGYA00248876_ERZ500990 | MGnify/ENA primary metagenome ERZ500990 (study PRJEB25958, sample SAMN03398517) | human skin metagenome | study: EMG produced TPA metagenomics assembly of the Human Skin Microbiome Metagenome (human skin metagenome) data set.
ATGCGCTTATAAAAATTTGGTCATCACCCTGAGCGGCAATATTTTCATACCAATCCCAATCGGCAGCCAAGGCCATGCCGGGACAAAGGCTTCATTCACTTTGGCTTCAATCGCTTCGACAATCGCCTCAACGCCCTCTTCTTCTGTACTTTCAAACGGCAAATATTTGGCACCGATATTAAGCTCAGTACGGATATACCCAGGGTAAATCGTGGTGACAGTAATCGGACGTTTTTCCTGCATCATATCAGCGCGAATGCCTTCGGCTAAATTTGTCAGTCCCGCTTTGGCAGCGGCATAGGTGGTAAGATGACGGGGTAAACCGCGCACCGCTGACATACTTGAGATGACCACCAACTGACCGCTGTTTTGCTGGCGAAAAATCTTCATCGCCGCCTCACACTGGGCAATCGCTGCGATAAAATTGACTTCCGCGGTATGGCGATTGGTCTCAAAGCGTCCATGACCAATGACGCGGCTATCGCCCACCCCTGCATTGACGATAATTTTATCAATGGTTTTCCCTTGGGTTTTGCAGTCACTCACAAAGCTATCAAATACCGTAAAAATCTGATTATAATCGGTGACATCCAAAGTTTTGACAGAGACTTTGACAGGGTACTTGCTTTCAATGTCTTGCTTTAACGCATTTAATCGCTCTTCTCGTCTCGCGCAAATTGCCAAATCATAGCCTAGATAAGCAAATCGGCGTGCCATCATCGCGCCAATCCCTGAGCTAGCACCGGTAATCAATACGGTTTTGCCTTGACCGATACCTTGTAGCTCAGCTAATGAGCGTCGATTGACCAGTTTTTTCATCACAAATTGACCGTATTTATCAATTTTTTGTAGCGCGTTTTCAAGTTTTTTCATCGTTTGGTTGCCTGTACCACTCAGTTATCGTAACAATAAAGAAAAAGTCATAAAAGATTCGGTGATTTTATCATTACGACCCTGGTCTAGCCTACTGCAAATATCGCTATAGGCGTTAAATACATAAGATAAACAAGGATGGCTATAGGATTAACGATGACTGACAGCGTTTATGCCAAACCATTGACCCATGTCAGTGGGGCGTTTTTCATCCAGTCACTTATCAGTGTCCAGGGTTGTTCAGGGACACACGCTTCATCAGGCTCGCCTTCAATCGCGATTGCCAATGCTTTGGTGCCGATTTCTTCACTCACTTCAAAGGGTAACGGTTTAGCACCTTCGTTAATCTCAGTGCGTATATACCCTGGATATATCGTTGACACTTTAATCGGTAACTCAGATAGCAGCATATCGGCGCGAATCCCTTCAGCAAGCTGTGCAATCGCTGATTTACTTGCCGCGTACACTGACATGTGTTTTGGCAGACCACGGAACGCCGACATACTTGAGATAACCACCAAATGACCGCTATTTTGGGCGCGGAAAATTTCCATCGCTGCTTCACACTGGGCAAGACCTGAGATAAAATTGATTTCGGCAGTTTTGCGATTAATCTCAAAATTACCCTTGCCAATGCGGCGTCCCTCACCGACCCCTGCATTGATGATGATACGATCAAGCTTGCCAAACTCTTGGGCAAATTCATGAAACACTTTAAAAACCTGCGTATAATCAGTCACATCGAGTGCTTTTACACTGACTTTAATCGTCGGATTATCCGCTAATAGGTTGACTTTGAGTTGTTCTAGGCGTTCGGTACGGCGCGCACAAATTGCCAGATTATAGCCCATGCGAGCAAAATGGGTCGCCATGCCTGCCCCCAGGCCTGAGCTTGCGCCAGTAATCAAGATAGTTTTACCCTTGCCCACTTGGTTATCTGTAAAAGGGGATAAGTCAGTGTTCGGGGGTGTCATTGTGGTTTGAACTTGCTGCAGTAATTCCGGTAGTGTTTGCATTGTTTTTCCTTAATTATTTGTTAAATTTTTCTAAACGTTAAACTGGTAAGCTAAACCTTAGCGCCAAGTCACCATCTGCTCACCTTGTTGGTACAAATAGCTAAACTCATTAAAGGTCTGTAAAAAAACACCTTGGTCACTCACGCGAAATTGGTGAACACTGGCGTTGGCGATATGCCAGTTCAAATCAAAAGCTTGGACATCTGATAGTTTCATCACTTGCTGCATGATACTGGCAATCACGCCACCTGAGGTAAATACCATCGCATGTTCATGCTCGCCAGTTTGCGCCATCAAACGCTCAAAACCGTTCCAAGTGCGCTGCAAAAAGTGTTGCCAACTTTCATCATAATCGCTGTCGTACTGACCGCTTTGCCAACGGCTCATGGCTTGGGTAAAAATCTCAGTAAAGCTAATTTCAGGGTGTGTTTGACTGGATAAATACGCCATAAAACTGGCTTTATCCGCAAATGGCAATCCCGCTTTATAAAGAATTTGCTCATGATTAAACTCATTAAAACTGCTATCTTCACCGAGCAATAGCGGCATGGTCAAACTGGGATTTGCTATGTTTTGCACATGGTGAGTGATTTCGGTCAGTTCAATGCCTTCACGGGTGACATAATAATGGCTCAAAAAATGCTTGAGACTGTCTTTTTGGCGCGCCATACTGCCTGACATCAGCGCATGCACTTGCCGACCTGACTGGCGAAAACTATCACCAAGCCATTGGGTCTGAGCGACACCTTTTGGGGACAGTTGGTCATAATTGTCTGCGCCAAATGACGCTTGCCCATGACGGACAAGGCTGATGAGTTTCATGAAAACCCCTATGATTTATTGTTATTTTTTTCGATAAGTTCGACACAGCGCTCGTGCAAGGCATTGACAATCACGCCAAAATCTTTGAACGCCGGATTATCCGTCTGCTGATGATAATAACGGTAATAAATCTGCTGCGCAATCGCTGCCAAGCGAAACACACCAAACACTTCGTAAAAGCGCCAGTTGTCCACTTTCAGCCCTGTTTTTTGCAGGTAATATTCGACCACTTCGGCACGGGTCATCATGCCTGGCAGATTGGTCGGCTGACGGCGCGTAGCTTTCATCACCGCATTGTCATCGGCTTGAATCCAGTAAGCTAACGCACAGCCCAAATCCATCAAGGGATCGCCTATCGTTGCCATTTCCCAGTCGAGCACGCCAATGATGTTGGTTGGATTGTTTGGGTCTAAAATCACATTGTCAAAACGCCAGTCATTATGAATCACGCTAGTTTTGACATCTTTTGGGGTGTTGGCTTTTAACCACTGGCGCACATCGGCAAAATCAGGCACATCAGGCGTGCGGGCTTGCTCGTAGCGCTTATCCCACCCCATGACCTGGCGCTCGCAGTAACCTTCGCCTTTGCCAAGTGCCACCAAATCAGGGTTTTGGGTGTAATCGACCTTGTGTAAATCAATCAGTGCATCGACCACCTGCCTGCACAGCTCGCTGACTTGCTGTTCGCTTAACGTCAACGCTTTTGGCAAATTGGCGCGGGGAATAATGCCTTCGATGCGATCCATGACATAAAAATCGCAACCAATCACGCGGTCATCGGTACACAGGGCGACCATATTGGGGACGCGTGGGTATTGTGATTGCAGTGCTTTTTGCACTTTGTATTCACGCACCATATCATGGGCGGATTTGGCTTTGGTACCTTTGGGTGGGCGGCGTAAAATCAAATCACGGTTGGCATATTTTAGGCGGTATGTCCAGTTGGATGCGCCCCCTGAAAATTGGGTGACTTCTGGCTGACCTTGCAAAGCGATGCCTTGGCTGATTAAATACTCGGTGACCGCGTCGCTGTCAATCTCTTCGCCTTTGCGTACTGGGTTGGCAGTATCAAGCATAATTTCATCCTTGTTTTTTTATCTTGTTTTTTAACTTATATTTTTAACTAGGTCAAATAGCAAAATGACGCAACCTGACATTACGTCTTTTTTGTTAGCTAGCTATCTTTTTTGTTAACTAGCTATTAGTTATTTGCTAGTTATTTGGTCGTCGCTTGTTGGCGTTTTTTCACTTCCAGTTTGGCAATCATGCCTTTATGCACTTCGTCAGGTCCATCGGCAAGGCGTAGGCTACGAGCTTGGTTAAAGAACATCGGCAACAGCGTATCTTGGCTTACACCCATACCCCCATGCAGCTGAATCGCCATATCGACGACTTCTTGTAGTACCGTTGGGGCGACCACTTTAATCGCTGAGATTTCGGTTAACGCTGCTTTGGTGCCAAGTTTATCCATTTTATAGGCGGCATACAGGGTTAACAGACGCGCTTGGTCAATTTTGACACGGGCGTCAGCGATACGTTCACGGTTGCCCCCTAAATCAAGCAGCGGTTTGCCAAATGCGCTACGGCTTAGCCCGCGATCGATGGCAAGCTCTAGCGATTTTTCTGCAGCACCAATACAACGCATACAGTGGTGAATCCGACCCGGTCCTAAGCGCCCTTGTGCAATCGCAAATCCCTCGCCTGCCCCGCCGATGACGTTGCTAAGCGGCACACGCACGTTGTCAAAAAGCATTTCGCCATGTCCATGCGGTGCATCATAATCATTAAACACTTTGAGCATACGTTCAATCTTGACGCCTTTGGTATCTATAGGTACTAGTACCATGGTGTGCTGATGATGACGATCTTTGCGCTCATCTGGGGTGTGTGCCATAAAAATAATGAGTTTAGCGTTTGGATCACCCAGACCTGATGACCACCATTTGCGACCGTTGAGCACAATTTCATCGCCTTCGACAATCGCCGTGGCTTGCATATTGGTGGCATCACTACTGGCCACTGCAGGCTCTGTCATGCCAAACACAGAGCGAATCTCGCCTGCCAATAACGGCGTTAACCATTGCTGTTTTTGGGCGTCGTTACCGTAGCGCCAAATCAATTCCATATTGCCACTATCGGGCGCATTACAGTTAAACACATGGGGTGCAATAAGGCTTCTGCCAGACAACTCAGCAATATGGGCGTATTCTTGAACGCTTAATCCTTGACCGAGTTGCTCGTCTGGCAAAAACATATTCCATAAATTTTGCGCACGGGCTTTGGTTTTTAATTCTTCAAGTTTGGCAGGCCATTGCCAAGTCGTCCAATCGCCTGTGGGATTAAGCTTATGCGCCGCTTGCCAAAATTCTGCTTCAATCGGTTCGATTTCGGTTTGAATAAATGCTTTGGTACGGGCGATGTAATCTTTTGCTTTATCGCTAAGTTGGAATTCCATTGGGCGTTGTCCTTTTTTGGCTAAAACAATCATTGAATCAGCTTAACGGATTTATTATCATGAATAAAATGATTTTAATTAGTAAAATACTATGAATAAAATTCATACGACTGAGATGTCTTAGCCAAATTATTGAGCAAATAATTGTCCTATACTTGTAAGGTATTATCCATATGTTGCGTAAAAACCCGTTAAAGCAGCTTGATTTAAATCTACTTAGGCTATTTATTTATATTTTTGAGCTTAAAAATCTTACCCATACCGCAGAAGCTTTGCATTTGAGCCAATCTGCCATTAGCCATGCGTTAGGTCGGTTACGTCAGGCGCTCGGGGACGAACTTTTTTATCGGGAAAAAGGTGAACTGCACCCCACCCTGTATGCCAAACGGCTTTATCCCACCGTCAAACAAAGCTTTGAAAATCTCGAACAAATATTTCAAACTAACCATTTATTGAGCGAGGACAAACTTGGCGAGCTGGCGCAGCAGAGCTTTGCCTCATTGACGATTGCCATGCACGATGAAATTGAATTGATTGTGTTTAACAAATTGGTCAGCCAAATTCATCAAGTCCTGCCCAATTGCCAAATCACCAGTAGCCGGCTCAATCGCTCAGCGCTTGCGCATGAACTAAAAGTTGGACAGCTGGATTTTGCCATTGATGTGGCGCGGGTGGTGGATAGTGAGATTGTGCACCAACCCTTGCTGCGAGATGAGTTTGTGCTGGTGTTGTATGCGCCAAATTTTGCGGCTGAATTGGCGAACGAATCGACTATCACCCAAGCCCAGTATTTTGCCAGTCAACATATAACTGTGTCATCAAGGCGGCTAGGTCTGTCGATTGAAGATAGTTTATTGTCCAAAGCAGGTTGGCAGCGGCAGAGTAAAATCCGTTGCCAACATTATGCCACTGCTTTTCAATTGCTAAAACAAGACAAGCTATTGCTTACCTTGCCGCGCCAGTTAGCCACCACATTTTTGCCACCCGCCCAAGGCTGGCAGATTTTGGATTTGCCGATTGCGTTGACCCATATCGAGTTACACGGCTATTGGCACCAACAACAACAGGTTGATCCCCTATATGGCTGGCTAAGACAGCAGATTTTTAGTGCTTTTAACTAGTTAGACTATTCAGACAATAGCTGCTCAATACGGCCAGCGTGGCGCTCTTGCTGTTTAGCGAGTGTCAAACGATTGGCGATGATGATTGATTTTAACTCCGCTAATGCCACGTCGAAATTGTCATTAATCACCACATAATCAAAATTCACGTATTGCGACATTTCATTGACCGAACCGGCAAGACGTCTTTCAATCACCTCTTGACTGTCTTGTCCGCGATTGGAAAGCCGCTGGCGAAGCGATTGGCGGTCGGGCGGTAGGATAAAAATGGTCGTGGCATCGGGACGCAATTTTTGCACTTGCAGTGCGCCCTGCCAGTCGATTTCTAAGATGACGTCTAAGCCATTGCTCAGCATAAATTCTACTGTGGACTGGGCGGTGCCATAGTAGTTTTCAAACACTTCAGCATGCTCCAAAAACTCACCTTGCTTAATCATATCAGCAAATATCTCGCGGCTGACAAAGTGATAATGCTGCCCATCAATCTCACCAGGACGTGGCTTGCGAGTCGAATGCGAGATACTAACCGCCAAGTCATTGGTCGTTGCAATCAGCTGTTTGACCAGCGATGTTTTGCCAGTACCGCTTGCTGCGGTGATGATAAATAATGAGCCTTTGGTCATGACATATCCTTAGGGGTTTGATGAAGTGAGTAGTAGCCATTTTTGAATCGGCTATTTTAGCAATTTTTGCTAACAATTTCTGCGTAATTTAGCCTTTCAATAGCGATTCGCTGATTTTTTACGTTTAACATATTTTGCGTGTATGAACTCATGGTAAACTAGCCATATGAATCATCAATGACTGAAGAACTGCGTTATGAAAATTTTACTCGCCAATCCCCGTGGTTTTTGTGCTGGGGTCGATAGAGCCATCGAAATCGTCAATGTCTGCCTTGAGCGCTTTGAACCGCCTATTTATGTGCGCCATGAAGTGGTACACAACAAGTTTGTGGTGGAAGACCTTGCCAATCGCGGTGCGGTATTTGTCGAAGAGTTGGATGAAGTGCCGGATGGGGCGATTGTGATTTTTTCAGCGCATGGCGTCTCCAAAGCGGTGGAAGATGAAGCCGAACGCCGTGATTTGACGGTGTTTGATGCCACTTGCCCACTGGTTACCAAAGTCCATATCGAAGTCAATAAATTTGCCAAAACAGGCGTAGATGCGGTGTTGATTGGTCATGCCGGTCATCCAGAAGTAGAAGGCACGATGGGGCGCTTCGATCCACAATACGGTGGACGTATTCACTTAATTGAAGATGTGCTGGATGTTGCCAATCTTGACCTACCGACTGATACTGATTTGGCTTTTGTCACCCAAACCACCCTATCGATGGATGACACCGCAGAAGTGATTGATGCGCTAAAAAATAAATTCCCTAAAATCCATGCGCCGCGTAAAGATGATATTTGTTATGCCACCCAAAACCGTCAAGATGCGGTCAAGGAGCTTGCGGCGCGTTGTCAAGTGGTGTTAGTGGTGGGCTCACCCAACTCATCGAACTCCAACCGCTTGCGTGAACTCGCGGAGCGCTTGGGCGCCAAAGCGCATTTGATTGATAATGCCGGCGAAATGCAAAAAGACTGGTTTGCAGGCGTGGATACGGTAGGTGTGACTGCGGGTGCGTCCGCGCCTGAAGTATTGATTCAAGAAGTGTTAGATACCTTACAATCTTGGGGCGGCGAAAAACCTGAAGAATTATCAGGTATTTTGGAAAACGTGACCTTTAGCTTGCCCAAAGCGTTACGCTCACCCCAACTGTCTAATCCTAGTGAATCCAAGATTTAACAGAGATATAGTATCGGATAGATAGCAAGTAAAGCCGGGTATAAATCTGCTCGGCTTTTTACTGGTCAGTTAATTATTGGTTATTTAAACCCTGCTTGTATCATTTTTTTCATTATTTTTATTTAAAAATTAAAAAATTGTGCCGCTTGTGCTTGAAATAGTTTTGCATTCACCCTAACTATGACAACGAACCATCATAAATTGGGTTAATTATTTTTATTGTTATTCTTACTTTTAGGAGTTACTTACTATGGCAGATTCAAACAAGCCTGAGCCAAAAAAACATAGCTTTGAAGCGGAAGTCGCGCAACTATTACATCTAGTCACCCACTCGCTTTATTCAAATGCGGATATCTTTGTGCGTGAGCTGGTGTCAAATGCGTCTGATGCCTGTGACAAGTTGCGCTTTGAAGGCAATCAAAACGACGCGCTGTATGAAGGTGACAGTGAACTACGCATTCGCATTGATATTGATAAAGATGCCAAAACCATCAGCTTTATTGACAATGGTATCGGTATGAATGAAGCCGATGCCATCGAGCATTTGGGTACTATTGCCAAATCAGGCACCAAAGCTTTCTTAGAAAAATTATCCGATGCACAAAAACAAGACGGCAATTTGATTGGTCAATTTGGGGTGGGGTTTTATTCAGGTTTTATCGTAGCGGACACCATCACGGTGGAATCGCGTAAAGCCGGTGAGCCTGCCAGCCAAGGTGTACGCTGGGTTTCAGACGGTACCGGTGAATTTACCACCGAAACCATCGAAAAGCCCACCCGTGGCACGACAGTGATTTTACATATCACCGACGAACACAGCGAATACCTTGACCGCCACAAAATTAAATCTTTGGTCAATAAATACTCTGACCATATCAGCTTGCCAATCCAAATGCGCAAAGAAGTTTGGCAAGAAGAAGAACTCACTGACGCGCAAAAAACTGCTAATTCAGAAGCAGGCGAAACTACCAAAGGTGAGATGCCCCAAGGTCAAATGATAACCACTGACGAATGGGAAACCATCAACCAGGCTAATGCCCTATGGACGCGCTCACCTTCAGAAATTGAAGACGAAGAGTATAAAGAATTTTATAAAAATCTTACCTATGACTATGATGAGCCGCTAACTTGGACGCACAACCGTGTCGAAGGACGCTTACAATATACCCAGCTGCTATATATCCCTAAAAAAGCGCCGTTTGACCTGTACCAACGTGAGCAAAAACACGGTCTAAAACTGTACGTCAAACGTGTATTTATCATGGATGATGCCGAGCAGTTATTGCCGATGTATTTGCGTTTTGTCAAAGGGGTGATTGATACCGCTGATTTACCGCTCAATGTCAGCCGTGAAATCCTGCAAGAGTCTCGCGATGTCAAATCCATCCGCGATGGTAACGCCCGCCGTATATTGACCGTGCTAGCTAGTCTAGCCAATAGCGATGAAGCCGAAAAGCAAGAAAAATACAAACAGTTTTATGCTGAATTTGGCAACGTCTTAAAAGAAGGCTTGGGTGAAGACCAAAGCAATAGGGATAAAATTGCCAAATTATTGCGCTATGCCACTACCACTGATGACAATGTGGTCACCAGTTTTGACGACTATAAAGGCCGTATGAAAGACGGTCAAAAGGCGATTTATTATCTAACAGCTGAAAACCTTGCCGCCGCCAAAGCCAGTCCGCAACTTGAAGTGTTCAAGAAAAAAGGCATTGAAGTCATCTTGATGACCAACCCCGTTGATGAATGGGCAATGAACTTTATGTTTGAGTACGATGGCACACCGCTACAAAACATCGCCAAAGGCGCGGTAGACTTGGGTGATTTGACCGATGAAGCCGAAAAAGAAGAAGCCAAAAAAGCAGAAGAAACCTTCAAGCCTGTGGTAGAAAAACTCAAAGGCGTGTTGGGTAGCCGGGCTAAAGATGTGCGCGTGTCAAATCGTTTGGTGGATAGCCCTGCACTACTCGTTACCGCTGATGGTGAGCTATCGCCACAGATGATGCAAATGCTCAAACAAATGGGTCAGCCTGTACCAGAGAGCAAGCCAATTTTGGAAGTCAACCCAAACCATCCGCTCATTCAAAAATTGGAAAGCGCAGAGCAGTTCGATGACCTCGCGCAAGTGATTTTTGACCAAGCATTACTTGCCGAAGGCGGTCAGCTTGAAGACCCAGCCGCTTATCTAAAACGCGTCAATGCGTTGTTGATGAAGTGATGAAGTGATATTAGCTAGGGGCGTCATGTTTACGCCCTTTGTAAGTAAAGTCGGGCAAACGCTCGGCTTTTTTTAAATCAAATTTGCATACATTCAGAATGTATGTTAGATTGAAACAACAATTTAACAGGAGATGAGTTATGATTAACAGTGTTTATTCAGTCATTATGACAGACGATGTTAAAAAATCGGCAGATTTCTTTATCAAAAATTTTTCGTTCGATGAAACTTTTGCCAGCGACTGGTATATTAGTTTAAAAAATAATACTGGTTTTGAATTAGCTTTTATAGACTATCAACACGATACGATACCTATAGATTTTAGAAAAGTTTCTTCTGGTATCATTCTAAACCTTGAAGTGGATAACGTGGATGGCTATCATAATAGATTGAAAACCTGTGATGAAATTCGCTTTTTGCTTGACTTAACGATTGAAGATTTTGGTCAAAAACATTTCATTATAGAAACTTCCCAATCGCTTCTTGTTGATGTGATACAAATTATTCCACCTAGTGAAGAATTTGCCAAAAACTATCTTTAAAAGTATAAAAAAAGTGTAAAGTTGTATGAATAAAAACGAGCTTGCTTCTCAGCAAACGATTAAATTATTGGTGAATATTGCTAGAGAACATTTTTCAAGATTTGGGTATGCAGATGCTTCTTTAGAATCAATTACTTCTGAAGCAGGTTTAACAAGAGGTGCTCTATATCATCATT
>ERZ500990.621-NODE-621-length-10999-cov-3.124360_pt1 | contig 10999 bp, 11 predicted proteins | sample MGYA00248876_ERZ500990 | MGnify/ENA primary metagenome ERZ500990 (study PRJEB25958, sample SAMN03398517) | human skin metagenome | study: EMG produced TPA metagenomics assembly of the Human Skin Microbiome Metagenome (human skin metagenome) data set.
CGGAATAACAGGATTTTCTTTCGTCGCAAATACGACCTCTGACTTCGGAGAGAATGGCCCTGGAACTCCTGCGAACAACCATACGATAAAGCCGCCAACTATCGCGCCAACGATTGCACCCCTCACCGCGACAGCCCCCCGCTCACACTCGGCACATCCCCCGCCGCAAACCCATAGTGCCGCAACCACCGCAGGTCGCTCTCAAAGAACGCCCGCAGATCGGGAATCCCGTATTTCAGCATCGCGATCCGGTCGATCCCCATGCCGAAGGCGAAGCCCTGCCACTCCGCCGGGTCCACCCCCGCCGCGGCAAGCACCTTCGGATGCACCATCCCCGAGCCGAGGATCTCCAGCCACGACTCGCCCTCGCCGATCTTCAGCTGCCCGCCGGACCAGTCGCAGCGGATGTCGACCTCGGCGGAGGGCTCGGTGAAGGGGAAATGCGAGGCGCGGAAGCGCAGCTCGACCGAGGGGACCTCGAAGAACGCGCGGCAGAATTCCTCGAGCGTCCATTTCAGGTTCGCCATCGAGATGTCGCGCCCGATCGCCAGCCCCTCGACCTGATGGAACATCGGCGTGTGGGTCTGGTCCATGTCCATGCGGTAGACGCGGCCCGGCGCGATCACCCGGATCGGCGCGCCCTGGGCCTGCATCGCCCGGATCTGCACCGGCGAGGTGTGGGTGCGCAGCACCTGGCGCGAGCCCTCAGTGCCGATGTAGAAGGTGTCCTGCAGCGTACGCGCGGGGTGGTCCGGGATGAAGTTCAGCGCGTCGAAGTTGAAGTACTCCGCCTCGACCTCCGGGCCCTCGGCAACCTCCCAGCCCATCCCGAGGAAGATGTCGGCGATGTGCTCGGACAGGGCGGTGATCGGGTGCATCGCGCCGGTCTGGTGGCGCGTCGTGGACACCGTGACATCGACCTTCTCGTCCTTCAGGCGCTGCTCGCGGTACTCCGCCTCGCACACCTCACGCACCTGCGCATACGCCATTTCGACGCGCCCACGAGCCATGTTGACCAGCCGGCCCGTGTCTTTGCGCTGGTCCTTCGGCAGCTGCCCTAGCGCGCGGCGGGCCTGCGGAATAAACGCCTGCTCACCTAGGTGCGCGCGGTGCGCCTCCTCCAGCGTCGCGAGGTCGCTCGCCTGCTCAAAGGCGGCGATCGCAGCGTCGGCGGCGGCGTTCAGCGAGTTCTCGGACAGGTCTACAGACTCAGGATTGGCGGACACACTCGTCCCTTCTTAGGTCGACGGCTAAAACCGTTGTTTAGCTTACCTGCGGTCCCGACAACGCCTTCGAGGACTCCCACATGCACATCGCCGCGGCGGTCGCGATGTTCAGCGACTCGGCGTGGCCGCGGATGGGGATGGAGACGCGGTGGTCGGCGGCGTCGATAAGCTCCTGCGGCAATCCGTGGGCCTCGTTGCCGAACAGCCAGGCCGTCGGTTGCGCCACAACCTCCTGGGCGTCGTCGAGGCTGACCTCACCGCCCATTGTTGTCGCCGCGAGACTCAGACCGGCCGCGCGCAGCTGGCCGATGACGTCCGAGACGTTGCGCTCGCGCGCGACAGGCAAGTGGAAAATCGACCCAGCCGAGGCGCGAACCGCCTTGCTTGACTCGGGGTCGACGGTATCGCCGGCGAAGATCACTGCGTCCGCGCCGCACACGTCCGCAATGCGGATCAGCGTCCCGGCGTTTCCCGGGTCGTTGGTTTCCACGCACACCGCGACCAGCCGCGGGCCGCCGCGCAGAGCCTTGCCGACGGACCACAGCACCGGCGTGCACACCGCGAAGATACCCGTCGTGCTGACGGTGTCCGCCAGGTGGCGGGCAGCCGCGTCGGTAATCGCGTGCGCGTAAACGTCCATGTACTCCGCTGTGGTGAGGATCTCCGCGAACTCCACGGCCGCGGACTCGGTGACAAACACGTCCGTCGCTGCGCCCGTGGCCACGGCCGCCTCCACCGAGTTCGCTCCCTCGACGATGAAGCGCCCCGCCTTCTTGCGCGCCGCCGCGCGGTGCAGCTTCGCCGCGTTGACGACGCGCGGGGTGCGTTCCGTAAAAGCCTGAGTGAAGTCGAGTGCCATGGGCATTAACAGTACAGAAGCCGACACAGCACGAAACCCGCCGCGGCGCGTTCCTGTTGAAGGGAAGGCGCCGGGCGGGCGTCGTTTAAGCGAAATGCTCTTACGCGGCGTTGACCGGAGCGTTAACGTCCTCCGGGAGGGCGTTCTTCGCGACCTCGCAGATGGCGGAGAAGGTAGCGAAGTCGTTGACGGCGAGATCGGCGAGGATCTTGCGGTCGACCTCAACCTCAGCCAGCTTCAGACCGTGGATGAGGCGGTTGTAGGTGATGTCGTTCATGCGGGCTGCAGCGTTGATGCGCTGGATCCACAGCTTGCGGAACTCGCTCTTGCGCTTGCGGCGGTCGCGGTAAGCGTAGGTCTGGGAGTGCAGCCACTGCTCCTTCGCCTTGCGGTACAGGCGGGAGCGCTGGCCGCGGTAGCCCTTGGCCGACTTGAGAATCGCGCGGCGCTTCTTCTTGGCGTTAACTGAACGCTTGACACGTGCCATGAATCAATACTTCCTTGTCTTATCTGTGAAAAAGTTCTGGTTCTACGTGAGTGGCAGGTGACTTACGCCTTGCCGAGGAGGCGCTTCATGCGCTTGACGTCAGCCGGGGCGACGTCGGTGGTGCCGGACAGCTTGCGGCGGCGCTTCGAGGACAGGCCCTCGTTAAGGTGGCGCTTACCGGCCTGCTCGCGGCGCAGCTTGCCGGAACCGGAGATCTTGATGCGCTTGGCGGTGCCCTTGTGGGTCTTCTGCTTCATTGTGAAAGCCCTTCGAGTCGAAAACGAATTATCTACTTCTTAGCCTTGCGGGAGGGCCCGAAGACCATCGTCATGTTGCGGCCGTCCTGCTTCGGACGGGACTCCACTACACCGAGCTCGCCGATGTCGTCTGCGAGACGCTCGAGGAGGCGGTAGCCGAGCTCCGGTCGCGACTGCTCGCGGCCGCGGAACATGATGGTGACCTTGACCTTGTTGCCCTTCTCCAGGAAGCGCTCAACATTGGCCTTCTTAGTCAGGTAGTCGTGCTCATCGATCTTCGGTCGGAACTTCTGCTCCTTGACCACCGTCTGCTGCTGGTTCTTGCGGGCCTCGCGGGCCTTTTGATCCTGCTCGTACTTAAACTTGCCGTAGTCCATGATCTTGCACACCGGCGGCTTCGCGTTGGGAGCCACTTCGACAAGATCGAGGTCTGCTTCGTAAGCCAGCTTGCGGGCGTCGTCCGTACGGACAATGCCAACCTGCTCGCCGGAGGGACCGACGAGGCGAACTTCGGGAACGCGGATGCGTTCATTGATACGAGTGTCAGCGCTGATGAGAACTCCTAAGTCCTAGAAACAATGTTGATCGCTACCGAACCACCAGTGGCATGCGTCTCCCCCACACGAAAAAACCCGCGCCACCTAGATGAGGTGGTGCGGGAGCTCTTCCACACAGCACAGTGATAGATCACTGCGCTACGCTTTACCCTTTACCAACCGGTTGACCGGCGGCCTGGGGTGGGAGTGACTCCACTTGCGGCTCGGGAACCACATAAATGTGACCCCAAGCGGTAGTGCACGCCACCTTATCACCCGTGGGTGCAATCAACCAAATCTGACTATTGCACGGCTAACGGCTACGCTACTGCGAGTGCAAGATTCTCCTGTCTCGAGCTCCAAGAACGTGAACTGGAAAATCGCCGCCCTCGGCGTCCTCGCGATTGTTCTCACCCTGGCCGTTACCCCTATGACGTGGCAGCAGCTGGCGGTGAACCTCACTGCGGTAGCCCTCCTGGCTTCCGCTCAGCGTTGGCCTATCGCTTCGGGAATTATCATGATCGGCCTCTTCATCTTTATTTCCGCAGCTGAAGAGGTTCGCAGTCTTACCATGATCCTTTCGGCCCCGTTTTTGGTATCTCTAGTTGCCATGGTCGGCAGGCCTAGAGCGGCTGCGGCGTTCGCGATTGCGATTGGGTACATTAGCGCAACCAGCCCCTTCACAGGCCGGTGGGTGCCCAATGACTTCACTGGTGTGGCGATATTTTTCGTCGCTCTAGCAGCGGGCTGGTGGGGCGGAATCTATCTTCGCCGATTACGCCTACAGCACGCCGCGAACCAACAGCGTCTCCGTGACGACATGGAGGAGCGCCGCGAACGCCTCGCCCAAGCGCTCCACGACTCGGTGGCGACGACTCTGACGTCTGTGGTGATGCGCGCTGAGACGCTCGCGCTGACCTCCTCGGGCAACGACGATGCCCGTGAAACCGCGGAAAACATCGCCGATGAAACCCGCCAGGCGATGCAGGAAGTACGCCACCTGCTGCACTTCATGAAGGAGGACGATGGCGTCTCCCCCGCACCGTTGAACCGCACTATCGGCGAGCAGGTCTCCGTGAGCACCCGCCTGCTGGAAAGCCACGGCTTCAAAGTCGAAGGAGCCGAGGCGGCGAAGGCGTGCCGATGGTCTTTCCCCCCTGGCTTCGAGCAGGTATTCACTGAGCTTTCCACGAACGCCATTAAATACGCCGAACCGGGCTCCGTCATCGAGCTGAAGATCCGCAAGACTGAGACGACCCTGAGCTGCAGCATGGCAAATTCCATGCGTCCCGGCAGGGGCCCATCTCACATGTCGTCTCGTCTCGGCCTACGAGAGTCGCGCGCACTCGTCGCCCGCCACAACGGGACTTTCAAAGCGAGCCGAGTTGGCGACCAATGGGTCGCGGAGTTCACGGTGCCCGAGCATTCCTTGCGACGCTAAACCCGAAAGGGTGGGTACTTTAGTACCCAATTTGCGTCGGGGACCCCCGAAAGTACTGAAGATGGGCCAAGATACAATGTGTTCATCACCGATTGAAAGGAACCGCTATGAAGCGTCGTTTCGCAGCCTCCCTCGCCGCCACCGCACTCTCGATCACGGCTCTGACCGGTATCGTCGCAACTCCCGCTGCTCAAGCAGTTACTGCGGGCGGGTCCACCTACACCACATACTCCGCGATTACTGACATCTTTTCCTGCAAGTACTACCCGACCCGCCCGTGGTGCTAAGCGTTTATGCTCTCACAGCATGACTGAGCCAATCCACGTCCTGCTCGTAGATGACAACCCGCTCGTCCTGAGCTCGTTTCGTCACTACTTCAACAGCACTGACGACATCGTCGTGGTCGCAGAGGCATCGAACGGCGAGGAAGCCCTCGCCCGCCTTCGCGAGCACGACGTTGACGTAATTTTGGCAGATATTCACATGCCAACGATGGACGGCCCGACGCTGCTTGAAAACATCAACAAGCTCGACAGCCGCCCCATCTTCATAGCCGTGACGGCGTTCGATTCGGACCGGACGATGATGCGCATCATCCGTCTCGGCGGTGCCGGCTACGTGCTCAAGAGCGAAAAGCCGCAGGTGCTTATCGACGCCGTCCGCGCTGCCACCGACGGCGGCATGGTGGTCTCGCCGCAGGCGATGACCAGGCTGGCGACGCACCTGAAAGACGATTAGAACACCGACACCTACGTTGACCCGATCAGCGAGGCGATGAAGCTGCAGTCCCTGAGCAAGTCGGAGCGCAAGGTGCTCGTCCTGCTGTGCCAGGGCATGTCCAACTCGGAGATCGCCCAGGATCTCGCGTACTCGGAATCCACAATCAAAAAGTACGTCTCCAACATCATGGACCAGTTCGGTGCGACCTCGAGGCTCAATCTCGTTGTCAAGGTGCTCAACGCCGAGTACTAGTTTTCCACTGCACAAATGAAAGAGGGCGCTCCGGCATGGTGCCGGGGCGCCCCCTTTGCTTTCGCTTAGCCGAAGACGGGTGCTTCGTCCTCGCGCAGCTCGGAGTAGCGCGACTCCGGGATGGTCGCCGAGTACGGCTTGCCTTCAGCCACCCACTGCTGGTCTTCCGAACAACGGACGTTTTGCGCGTTAGTATCGAGCATCATGAAACCCCAGACCAGCTTGCCCTGGCGGCCGGGACCGAGCACGTAGGGGCCGACAGTCTGGCCGACCGACCAGTGCTGAACCCGCACGTAGTTCAGCCCGTAGGCCGTCGCTAAGTAGCGCTCGATCTCGCCTTTCGGGGTGATCGTCGCTGAAATCTCCAGGGTGGACGTGCGCGCCTCGGTGACCTTGTGCGTGACGGGCACGGGGATGGTGTTGCGGTTTGCCACGCTCGCCGCGTCGGTCTGGTCGAACCAGCGCCGCTGCGCGGTGACGTAGATCCCGCCCTGGCCTGGGGTCGCGCACCTAGTTCCGGGCTTGTAATCATCGTTCCATCGCTGCGGCAGGACGTACTCCGCCGGCGCGGAGGTCTCCGCGTGCGCGGCGGGTGCGGCGGCTAGCGCGACCGTGAGCGCGGTGATGGCGGAAGCGAGACGGCGGCGCATTAGCTGAACCGGATGTTGTCGCGGGTGCTGATCTCGACGTGGCGCTCAGCCGGCAGGGTCGCCGTGAAGGTCTGGCCCGTGCCGTGCCAGGTGCGGTCCTGGCCGCAGACAGTCTTCTCTCCCGAGAAATCAGAGACGACCCAGCCGGCGCGCATGACGGCGGTGGTGCCCGGTGCGATGTCGTACGGGCCGACAACCTCACCGACCTCGTAGGACGAGGACTTGGAGTAGCTGGTGGAGAACGAGATCTTGATCAGGTCGAGAATCGGGAAGTCGATGCCTGCGGAAACCTTCCACTCGTTGGACTTCTTCTCCGTGATCGTGCGTGTCAGCGGGAACGGCGTGGAGTTGTAGTTGGATACAGTCCACGTACCGGCGGAGGCATCGAAGTAGGTGCGGTCGATGCGGATGGTTTGGCCGCGGTCGCCGGGGTTCGCGCAGACCGCACCGATCGTCGTCGGGTTGGCCGTGCCCATGTCGCGGACAGGAAGGGCGTTGGCGGGAGAAGCGGTGATGCCAGCGGCTGTCGCGAGGACGACTGCCGACGCTGCGGCGCGTGCGAAAATAGACATGTGTGGGGGCTCCTTAAGAGGGTGTGACTGGTTAGTAGAGGGTTTGGGTAGGAACACGCAGGTGCGCCCACTCGCTTGGGGTGACATCTTGAGTGCGGACGCTGCCGTCGGGTGAGGTGATCGTCGCCTCGGCCCAGAATCCAGCGGGCCCGGTCGCCACCGGCTTCTGAGCGACCCGGTCGTACTTGCGGTTCGCTCCCGAGGTCCCGCACGAGTACTCCGAGTACTGCACGCGCATCATCGTGGTGCCGTACTCAACGCGCACGCGTTCGCCGGGCTGGAGGACTACCTGATTCAAGGCGGTGCCGACGGGCATGTACGCGCGCTGGACGGCGCCGACTGACTCGAGCCAACCGGCGGGCAGGCGGCCGCCGTTGCCGCGGTAGTTCATCTCTCCGTTGAACTTGGCGCCGACGACGTGATCCACGATCGGGGTGTACGTCTGCTCGCCGTCGGACCAGTTCAAGAAGTCCTGGGAGTAGCCGGGCTTACGGAACGTCGGCGCGATCCCCGACAACTCGTGCGGGTACCACAGCGGAATCGCCGCGTCGCACCGCGAGCCGAAGGCGGGCCAGCTTGCGTCGCGCTGCGGAGTGGTCACGGGGTTAACCACCCGGTCGTTGCGCGGGTCGGCGATCTTCTCCAGGCTCGGCCCCGTAATCGTGTTGTACGGCTTATCGATGGGCTTGCTGTTGGCGCCCTGTGCGCGGGCAGGAACCTGCAGTGCCTGCTGATCGACGGTGCCGTCAGCACGGATGATGTGCGCAAACGCGTAGCGCTCTGCGGGACCGGTGCCTCGGACCACATCGGCGCCAGCCATGTTCTGGTAGAACCCGCCCTGGCAGGTGACCATCATCGAGATAAAGTCTTTTTCCAGCACACCGAACTCGACGCGGAAGGTTTCACCCGGGGCGAGTTTGATCGGGCCAAACGTCTCCCCCTGCACCCAGCCATTGTCGGTGGTCAAGCCGATGTCGGAGCGGGCGGTCGTGCTCCACCCCGACGGCAGCTCCGCGCGAGAGTTCGCCGAGATCACGTGGTTGGTTCCGCTCTCCACCTCGGCCGTGTAATCCACTGATTGGCTCGTCGTGTTTTTAAACTCAAGCACACCATCGCTCAGGTAACGACGGGCGGTCTCGCCGTAGTGCCACTGCGGGTAGCCCTGTGCGTGGGCGTCGGCCTGGGTGCAGGTCTGGTAGAGCTTGTGAATCGGGTAGCCCTGCGGCATCGGGGGGATATCAGCGGCGGATGCGGGGACGGGCCCGAGCGCGATTGTGGCCGAGGCCGCGGTGAGCACCGCGATAATGGCTGCCTTGATATTCATAGTGCCCTTTGGTTGCCGGAATAAGACTTTTCAAAGAGTACGAATAAGAGGCTTGCCGCGGAAGCACTGAGAGGAGCCTTGGGACGAAAGTAGATCGGGCCAAAGCCGCGCAACGTGGAGCTTTGTTACGCGGCGTCTACTTTCGTCTCCACCCTTTGGGGGTGGCCGCCCTACGAGCCCAGAATGTTCGCTAGGAACTGGCCGGTGAAGGACTCTTCGACGGCCGCGACGTCCTCCGGGGTGCCCTCGGCTACGACGTTGCCGCCGCCCGAGCCGCCCTCCGGGCCCATGTCGATAATCCAGTCGGCGGACTTGATCACATCCAAGTTGTGCTCAATAACAAGCACCGTGTTGCCCTTGTCCACGAGGGACTGGAGCACGTGCAGGAGCTTGCGGATGTCGTCGAAGTGCAGCCCCGTGGTCGGCTCGTCCAGCACGTAGATGGTGCGGCCGTTGGAGCGCTTCTGGAGCTCGGCCGCCAGCTTCACGCGCTGGGCCTCGCCGCCCGAGAGCGTGGTGGCGGGCTGGCCCAGGCGGACGTAGCCCAGACCGACGTCGACGAGCGTGTCCAGGTACCGCGAGATGCGGGTGTACGCGCTGAAGAAGTCCGCGGCCTCCTCGATCGGCATGTCGAGGACCTCGGCGATGTTCTTGCCCTTGTAGGTGACCTCGAGCGTCTCCCGGTTGTACCGGGCCCCGTGGCACACCTCGCACGGGACGTAGACGTCCGGCAGGAAGTTCATCTCGATCTTGATCGTTCCGTCGCCGTGGCACGCCTCGCAGCGCCCGCCCTTGACGTTGAAGGAGAACCGGCCCGCCTTGTAGCCGCGGACCTTCGCCTCTTGGGTTTCGGCGAAGAGGTTGCGGATCTTGTCGAAGACACCAGTGTAGGTCGCCGGGTTCGAGCGCGGGGTGCGGCCAATCGGGCTCTGGTCGACCTGCACCAGCTTGTCCAGGTGGTCGATGCCCTCAATCTTCTTTACCCGACCCGGCACCTGGCGGGCGCCGTTGAGCTGGTTCTGCAGAGTCTTCGCCAGGATCTGGTTAACCAGGGTCGACTTGCCCGATCCGGACACCCCGGTCACCGCGACGAGGACGCCCAGCGGAATGCTGACGCTGACGTTGTCCAGGTTGTTCTCGCGCGCGCCGACGACCTTGAGCATGCGCGACTTATCAATCGGGCGTCGCTCGGCCGGCACCGCGATCTCCTTGCGCTTGGACAGGTAGTCGCCGGTGATGGAGTTCTTCGCCTTCAGGATCCCGGCGGGCTCGCCCTGGTAGACAATCTCGCCGCCGTACTCACCGGCGCGCGGTCCGACGTCGACAAGCCAGTCGGCCTCGTTGATGGTGTCCTCATCGTGCTCGACCACGATCAGCGTGTTGCCCAGGTCGCGCAGCTTCTTTAGCGTGCGGATCAAGCGCAGGTTGTCGCGCTGGTGCAGGCCAATCGACGGCTCGTCAAGGACGTAGAGCACGCCCGCGAGCCCCGAGCCGATCTGGGTTGCCAGGCGGATGCGCTGGGCTTCGCCGCCCGACAGGGTGCCGGCGGAGCGCGACAGGGTGAGGTAGCTTAGGCCCACGTCGAGCAGGAAGCGCAGGCGCGCCTGGATCTCTCGCAGCACCGCGCCGGCGATCATTTCCTCGCGGTAGCCAAGCACGAGGTGATCCAGATACTCGGAGGCCTCCTCAATGGACAGCTCGGTCAGGCCGGCGATGGAGAGCTCGCCGTGGGTGGTCGAAGCAAGGCGAACCGCCAGGATCTCCGGCTTCAGGCGCGCGCCCTTACAGGTTGGGCAGGGAATCTCGCGGGTGTAGGCGAGCAGCCGGTCCTTCTGGTGCTCCGACTCGGCCTGCTCCAGCTTGCGTTCGAGGTAGCCGATCACGCCCTCGTAGGCGGCGGTGAACCCGCGCTGGCGGCCGTAGCGGTTCTTGTACTTGACGCTGACCTTTGTCGACGAGCCGTGGATCAGGTGCTTCTTCTGCGTCGCCGTCAGCGAGGAGAACGGGGCGTGCGCGTCGAACCCCTCCTCGCCCGCCAACGCCTCGATGAGCTTGACAAAGTAGCCCTTGTTCGGCGACGAGTTCCAGGGCTGGAACGCGTCGACGGCCGGGGCGTCCGGGTCGGGGACGACGAGGTCGATGTCGATTTCCTTGCGGGTGCCCAGGCCGTCGCACGCCGGGCAGGCACCGAAGGGGGCGTTGAACGAAAACGCGCGGGGTTCGTACTCCTCGACGTCGAGGCTGTGGCCGTTCGGGCAGGCCATCTTCTCCGAGAAGATGCGGTAGCGCTCGGGGTCGGATTCGTCGAGGTCGACGAACTCGACAGAGACGAGGCCGTCGGCAAGCTTGAGCGCGGTCTCCACGGAGTCGGTCAGCCGCTGCTTCTGGCTCTCCTTGACCTGCAGGCGGTCGACGACGACGTCGATGGTGTGCTTGATCTGCTTCTCCAGCTTCGGCGGGTCAGAGAGCTGATGCGTCTCCCCGTCGACGGTGACGCGTGCGTAGCCCTGAGCGGCGAGGTCCGCGAACAGGTCCACGAACTCGCCCTTGCGCTTGCGTACGATGGGTGCGAGGACCTGGAACTTGGTGCGTTCCTCGTGCTCGAGGATCTGGTCGACGATCTGCTGCGGGGTCTGGCGGCTGATCTCGGCATCGCACAGATCGGAAGAGCGTCG
>ERZ500990.622-NODE-622-length-10950-cov-4.417990_pt1 | contig 10950 bp, 8 predicted proteins | sample MGYA00248876_ERZ500990 | MGnify/ENA primary metagenome ERZ500990 (study PRJEB25958, sample SAMN03398517) | human skin metagenome | study: EMG produced TPA metagenomics assembly of the Human Skin Microbiome Metagenome (human skin metagenome) data set.
GGAGCACAAGAGCGCGGTCACGAGTCTGATCGTGAAGCACGAGTCCCGCATAGCCGCCGCCCGAGACGAGCGCCTGCATTCAGCCGAGGCGACGATTGGTCAGCTGCAGTCACGGCGGAACTTGGCCGACAAGGAGCACTCAACCTGGCGCGAAGCTCTGGAGAAGGAGCATGCACAGAAACTCGGCGCGCTCACACATGAACACGAGTCGGTACTCGATGCACTTCGACTCGAGCACGAGTCCGAGCTTCAGCACGCACAGACACAGCACAGCGACGCGCTTGACGCATTGAAGAAGGAGCATGCGTCACACGTTGCATCGTTGGGCTTGGAGAACGAAGAGGCGATCAAGGCGTTGGCTGCTACGCATGCACAAGAACTGAACGACCGACTGCACTCGCTCGAACACCAGCATGCCGAGCGTCTTGCGTCGATGCATGCGGCGCACGAGGAAGCGATCCGGTCAGCGCACAGCGAGCAGGCAAAGCAGCGAGAGGCGCTCCACGATGCCGAGATGCGTCTGCACCTCCTGACATCGAAAGTTGCTGAGGCACAGAATGCCCTCGCTGAGATGCGCAGCGAGGCGGCAGAGCATCGCGCAGCGGCCGAAGAAGCTCGTGCCAAGCTGATCGATCAGTCGGTCCTGCATCCCGACACCACAGGAGCCACAACGTCTTCCGCACCCGATGGCGATGACACGATGCGTGCTGCAGAACATGCATCACAGCTGCAGGCATCGCAAGACCGCGCAGAGCACTATATGGCCCTTGCATCCGAGTTGCGCAAGCAGCTGTCGCTCAAAGAGGCTGAAATGAACGCTGCGTTGCGTGCCAAGGAGCGCGAGCACGAGGCACCACTCGCGGAGCTCGCTGACATCCAGGCTGAACGAGCGCACCTCCTGCAACAAGTCGTTGAGCTGTCTGCACAGCTCCGAGAAACCCGTGCAGCAGCGGCAATGACGCGCGCGCCCTCGCTCTCTAGTGTAGCGGGAGCAGCACCAGCCCTGTCGTGGGCTGGCTCGCAGGCGACTATGTCGCGCTCGCCGTCGACTGTGACGAGTTTGTACGCGTCACCCGAGGGCTCGCGTGGACATGGTTCGTCGGTTGGCGACGATCACGGCGAAGCTGACGTGCCTGCCTGGGTCGGCGGCCAAGCATCGATGCCCGTGTCGTTGCCTGGCCACATGAACAACATTGATCCTGAGGTGGCTGACGCCATCATCCAGTGCATGCGAGGCGAGTGGCTCTACAAGTATGCACCACAGCGACGGCTGCTTGGCGCAGAGCGTCGGCACAAGCGCTACTTCTTTATCAACCCTTTTAATCGGACCATTCACTGGACTTCGGAGGAGCCGAAGGCCTCGGCCGGCCACGTCGCTCGCTCGAAGAACGCGTTCATTGAGCAAGTGGCCCTGATGGACGACTACAACTCAAATCCATCTGGCCTGTACTATCAAACGATCGTGATCCGCTCTGGCCACCGGGAAGTCAAAGTGACAGCACCATCCAAGGTTCGACACCGTATTTGGTGCACGGCGCTTGGATACCTGCTACAGTCAAGTGATTCACCCGTCATGGGTGTGAGTGCCGCGAGTTCCGACGGCACGCGAGTCTCGATTCCCGTCGAGCTCGGCGGTCGCGGCCCCACGACCAGTCGTTCCAAGACCCTCCTTCACCGTACACAGTCGCTCCGCAACACGGCCAACACGCGCCTCCGTGCCTTGGGATCGGCCTCTACATTAGCTTCAACGTCAAGCTCAGCTGCTCCGGCTGCTGAGCACCATGGTCCATCTTCGCCGTTGTCCACACGCATATCCACACAGGCAGCGTCGTCATCCCCGTATGCCGCACCTGCACAACCGACAAGGGAGTCCACGGCGCCATCATCGTCCCGTTTGTCGCTCGTCACTCGGTCCATGCACCTCCCGCGTTCGCCTTTCTCTTCCTCGTCGGCGACTGCGTCTTCTGTGCATCCAGTCGTCAACGAACATCCACACCCAGCGGCAGGAACGCAACAACGCATACCGAGTGCATGGCGCTCAACTCGCCGGTCCAATCCTGATAAACGTGTGCTGAGCGGACCAGGTGCTGCGCCGCCTGTACATGCCGCTGGTATCATGGAGTCGCAAGCGGCCGAGGTGATTCACAACCTACCACCACCCGTCCAGGCTCCACCAGCCATTGTATCAACATCAACGCCGTCGAAGCAAAGTACGCGAAAATCTCGATGGTGGTGAAGGGACCGGTCGCCTACAAACGTAACGTGTAATCAAATAGACCAACCAGCGTTGTTGCTAATTTCTATGAACAACTCGTCTTCCGGGTCCACCTTTTATATTCGCGCTTGTCCGACTAGCTCGGTTGTTGCTATGGTTCTAATCTCGAGCACTTGTAGTGTTGTTGTGGGCGCCCGTGCGTGTTTTCGTAGGATTGATTTGCACAGTATACTAATACAAGCCACCCTTCCTTGTTTCTATCCTTTTTTTTCCTCCGCTTTTCCGCTACTCCTTCAGCAGGCTTCTGTTTTATCTATGCTACACGCGTTGACTGCGTCGGCAAGATACCATAACGTTTTTTGATCGTAATGCGGTGACGAGAAAACTTGTCATCAGGCGAAAACCGAGCAGGGTGTGCGGATCGCGTCATTACCCCGCTGTCCGTCACCTTCTTCAAAGTATACTGGCGCTTCCCATCCTATTTGTGTCAGTTGCTCCTGCACAGACATAACGTACAGGTCCAATTGTATACATCAAATGCATCGTGATTGACAATCGAGATGACAAGACAACAGTGTCAGATGCAGAAAAATCTCCTCTCCGTCCACATTCGTTAGCCCAACTTGCCACCACCTTCAGGCTCGCCCCAAGCGATCCCTGCCCCTCCATCACACGTATGCTGACTCAGCAGATTGGCCGAGTCGGAAGCCGCTGGCGGCCGGCGGCGAAAAGCAACAGACAAGCCCACGAGCGAGCAACACACACACAAGCTTCTCAAGACCGGACGCGACGGCCTGTGTCGTTATTCTTGCAGCTCCCGCTGGAATCCGACACACTGAGCAGTATGTGGCGTGTTCTGGCACATTCCCTATTCCTTGTGCTAGCACTGCTGCTGAGCTTGTGTGACAACGCGCATGCAATCAAGTTCGAACTCATCGCCAGCAAAAACCCCAAGCCCCTGTGTATATGGAACTATGCTTTAGCAGACACGCTCGCCATTATCTCAATCAACGTGGTCCCGCGCGACCCTAAAACGGAAAACGACCAAAGGATCGACGTTCGCGTCGTCGACCGGACTCACCACAGCGTGTACCTGAACAAGAAAGGCCTTCAAGGCGAGACTCGACTCGCAATCAACACGCATCACAACGCCGACTTGGGCGTATGTCTCTCAAACCATGGAAGTCGCGATCATATCCTATCTGATGTTGATCTGGACGTGCATCTCGGTGGCGAAGCCATCGACTATAATGCCATTGCAAACCAAGAGTCGCTTTCGGGCATGGAGACGGAACTGCGCAAACTCGCTGCTATTGCTGACGAAATCCTAGAAGAGATGGAATACTTGAAACAGCGGGAGATGCGCATGAGCAGTACGCAGGTGTCCACTCACCACCGCGTCCATGGATTCTCGTGGCTCTTGATCTTCTCGGTCATTGGATTGGGTGTTTGGCAAGTATATCATCTACATGGCTTCTTCAAACGCAAATACCTTATCGACTGATGGGCAAATGTGGGTTCCGAGCGGCATCTTCACGGAAGAATGCCCGCACTGCCTCTTCACTCACTGGTTCATGGCTCTCCGCGTAGGGTCGAAGATGCTCAAATAAGGCATTCCGCAGATTCTGATAGGCATATACAGATTCAATCATTTGTGTACGTGGAAGTCGCGACAAGGCTGCGACAGCTTGCTCATACGTCGATGATGCTGCACAATGCGTGTCTTGGTCGCAATCGTCACGACCATATTCTTGAGGCGCCTCATATGTCGCTTCTTCTTCGTACACGTATGGGTATAGCTCCTTCCATCTCATTCCGCATGAAGCACATTTACATAGTGCGTCGCGAAAGTTTGTCGTCAAAAACATGTCCATCCGATGCGTGCAGCTCTGAAGTCGTAGTATGTCTGGATGCATCTCTGATGGAGCTGTACATGCACCTGATTCAAGCCGTGAGCGTTTCACTCGTGGCATTGACTCGTCTCTCTTGGACATTCCCACTACTTGCACTTCACATTCTTTCGTTCCTTTGGGCACGATCACCTGCCATCCTGGCATACCTGCATATAAACGAAGAAGCTGTCCTTTACTGCTCCGCATGCACGTGTCGCATATCATGGTATCAAACTGGTCTTGGGAAAGAACACGCGTCTTCATCCTATCCGGACGTACCAGTGCCGTGCACGATTCATGATACCATTCCTCGCAGACAAGACACTGAAACATGTCTTCTTCTTCTGTCTCTGGATCATAATGCTTTCCGCGCTCGCATATACAAAATTTACCCTCGAAGTTTTTAGTATATGTGTTTTCTTTGTTGGCCAAGTTCCATCCTTTGCTACGCTCGTATTCTCGTAAAGTACAAGGGGAAAAGGTAGGTCCCATAGCATCTGTTGCCAAATCACGCACTTGTTTGTTTTGGAACCTCTGATTTATGTTCGGCGTGCCGCAGTCACAGCGGAAATGTCGTCGATGAAACAGCTCGACAAGTTCGTGGTCTGCATGACAAGAAACACTGCAGCCAACACATACGCCACCGCCACCACATGTTTTACACGCATACACCAACTGGCGAAGGTATCCCAGAGAATGCGTGCATTTGTCTACACTGTATGGAATTGCTTCGCTAGCTTGCGCTTCCAAGCATTCCTGTTGCTCAATAAGCTCTTGCGCCGTGAATCCTTCTTCAGCATTGTGATGTAAAACATCAGCATCAGGATCTGGCGCATTTTTCGCTCTTGAAACGTCCTTATTAGGCTTCTGGCTTTGGTCTTTCCATAGTTTATCCATATTTTTCACGCCATATGTAGGCCCACCGGTTCAAGTGTCAGTGTGAGTGGCACCCCTCCATGGGTGCTTGCGAAAATGTGGGGGAACTTTAACGCTACAGGAGAAAATGGAGCAAAAATTGACCTACACGTCAAAGCAACGTCCCACGTCGGTCCTACGTAATGTTCGGACCTTCGTTGGCAAGGCTTGCTTGTTTCATAAGCTTGGCCCTGTGCACCTTGGCGTATGAGAGTAAAGTAGAAGGTAAGTCTATTCATGCTAATCCGTCTCAGTGGCTCGTCAAGCTCGCACACTATTGCTTGATGAAACCACGTTTTTTGTCAGTTCCATGGGCGCGGCCAAAAATGAGTCTGTCGTCATGGCATTTGAATACTTTGCACCATGTTTCTATCACTTAGACAGTCAGGATGAAACAAATCCTGGTGATCTCCTATTTCTTGCTCTGCCCGTGTAAGTTACACAGCATGAACTACAGACTAACGCCTGTGTATAGCTCAGAGCAATGGCGTCTTGCACTCCGGCCAAATACAACAGTGACATTGGCTATAGCGTCGAGTCCTGATGTGCACGTTGTGGATCCTCGTCACGCATACATATCACCTGTTGGTCGTCTGCAATGGTTAAAGGACCGGCCTTTGTGGCGTCGTGGCATGGCATCGAAAGGCCGCATGACAATGTATGGTCGCATGCACAGAATCACACGCTCGGATGATGTGGCCTCGCTAAGCAACTGCTTCGTTAAGCATCATCCAGATGCCGAAGCATGGAAGCCAGGGGCATCTGAAAGCCCTCACACTGCCTTTTGGGTTCGATTCTCACCACATGAAATCCATTACGTGGGTGGCTTCGGGGATGAACATTTCATCGGCGCTGTAGACATGCAGCAATACCGCTCTTATGATGTAAGAATCGATGCAGATGCAACTGCATCATCGCTTTCACCTCCATCACGTTCTCTTGAGCTTCCTGTTGTCCATTTCCAATCATGAATTTAATACATCCTTGATCTTGTGCATACGTTTTCCTAAGGGAAGCGAATCACCCGGCTTACCAATAGCTCTGACCATTATCGTGTGTAGCGCGGCGCGCACACCAGCAAGATCGTTTTTTTTTTTTTCTCGCAGCATCAAACTAAAATGAAGATTCTGGCGGCCACAATGTGAAAGGCAGCGTATAAAAGGCTTCACGTCGTTCCATCAGAACATACACAATACCCTTGTCGTAGGAAAACCCTCGTTCAGCTAGTGCATGATCATGTGCATACTCGTCTCCCGTAGGATGCAGATTTTTTTTGCTTGAAATAGGCTTAAACCCTTTCCATGCATTGGACCATGCATTGGATGCACTAGAAAAAAAAAGCCAACATACAATTTTCTAACGAGCTCAGGATGTGTCTCGACAGGTAATAGCGTATGCACTGGTACATCCTCTGCTCCGATGGAGCGTATGCAAGCTTGGCCGATCTCTGCAGAAGCAAAGCCTTCCGATGGATGTTGCAGCTGCGATCACAAACTCTTGAATGTATCTATGGCAACTGCAACATCATGGCGAGTCAAGTTGCAGTCAGCACCAGTCTTCACATCGCCGCCGACTGAGGTAATGTCATAGCTGACTCGCTTTAGGATTTCGAACACGTAGACCTCGCAAGCTGCGTCTCTGCCTCAGACGAAGACTTCCTTGCTCACGCATGAAGGATTCCCATTGAGTCGAGGTCTACGATCCAGCGATTGTCGAGCTGTAGCAAAACTGAATGGGAACGCCGATGCCTCTTTCATAGATAAGGCACCACAGACCTTAATCAAAAAAGGTGAGATCACAAGCCTTTTGCTGCGAATATGCACCATAGGGCGCATATATTCGGACCTATGGCCCTTACTGAGCCAGCAAACTTACACCCCAAAGATTCTCTGGTGCACGGTACGTAATTGCTACAGGGTTCAAGAAGACAGAATAAGTATCAGTGGACTCATCGATGCAAACCTAACCTCGAAGACTAGTTCATCTATTCTAGGCTCTGGTGCAGGCAAGTTCGTGTCGAGTGCGGCATGCATTTCTATGTGCTCAATTATCAGTTCATGCATGGTTCACATTTCTGTCCAGCTTAAATCAGCGTGGAGAATTACGGGATTCATTGGGGGTCTGCAACAAGTGCGTTGGACGCGCACACCCACTAGTTTCAGTACGAAAACCAGGTGTTGCTCGCCTCGAGTCGCCCAACCCGCCGCCAACGAACTGATGAGGAAGAACCCCCCCATTTTGTTTCGGCCGATGGTGAACGTAATTCACAACGCAGTGTCAGTGATACGTGCGAGCAAACACGACTCGTCCATTACATTATGCCGCCGCCGTTGGCGTCAGAAAATGCCGCACTGTCGTTCTCCGCGAAAGCGGTAGTAGTCTTGTTTCCATGCTTTGTTATAGCATTTTTGTATATGGGCTCAGTGGCATCAGTCGCTCTCTCGCCCCTCGTGTTCCTTCCGACGTTATGCATGTACTGGGTATGGGTCTGTGCGAATAACGCGCACCCGGAACGGCGTGGTAAACTGGAGCACATGGTATGGATTTACCTAGTCGTAAGTATTGGAGGGACGACAATTCTTGGTGTTGCACAGCTTCTAGCATATCTTGTGCTAGTTTCAGTCATCATGGGCGACTCGGCACCGGAATACTGGACGGAGTTCCTTCGCGGTACGGTCGAAGGCATGTCCGTTGAAGAACGCTCTCGACGTGCAGAACTCGCAGGAACATGGCAAAATTGGCTCCTAATTATTTTGTTCTCATTCATAATGGCTGGCGGCTTCGAGGAAGTGCTCAAATATCTACCGGTAACATATGCCAAGCACTTGGACCAAAAGCTGGAGAAAAGGCGCGACCGAACATACTTGGACTTTGCCGTTGCAGGCTCCCTCGGCATTGCTACTGTAGAATGCATTGGATTCTTGCATGATACGTATGCGAGCGGCTCGCATGAATGGCTTGCTCCATTTGTGACTCTGGCGCAACGCCTAATTGCAGGATCAATGGGCCACATACTCGTGGCTGTTCTGACCTCATTCCGGGCGATTCGAAGTGATTTCCATGGGCCAAAGCGCTCCGCCTTGTGGGCTATGGCGCCGTCTATGCTACTTCATGGCTCTGCAAATATGGCTGTCTTCGTCTCTTGCACCATGGATGGGCATGTTGGGTGGGTCCATCCAACAGAAATGATGTCGATCGTGGGTCTGTATGGAAATTACTTTTGTGTGGTATGCATTGTGGCTATTCTGGCTTATCGGGAACACAAGCTGCTTCTTTGTCTCGAGGGTCATGCTCAATGATCTGCACTTTGGCCAAATCCACACAGATTCCCGCGCTCAGTAACGCATCGATCCAGACCCTTTGTGATTCATTCAGTCGATCTTTTGGACTTTTCACTTCAGCCATCCGAATTTGCTTGTCTTCATACCGCCAAAGTGTAAGGTCTGGAAACCCGCTCGTATTCGCTCCATTATTGCATAAAACCTGACACAGGGTAGAAAGTCTTGCGCCGCCAAGGCACTCGGCGATTTCGAGAAGGGTTGGCAAGGAAAACTCATCCCAACGACAACCCATGGCATACGTTTTCTGTGGTCTCTCGCGTGAATCGACGCGTTGTATTATATCAAGCCCCCCAGTATCACGAATGCATTGTAACTGTTTCTCGATAGCATTTTGACGTGCTATCACAAATACATCTGTCCCGAGATCCATTGGTGCTCGCTGGTATGGTGTCTCGAATGCTCCTGGGATCGGAAGGAAAAGCACATCCCACATTAACAATACGAACAAAAACTTTATGATTCCCCCTTCACTGTGATACCCGCGAAAACCTTGCATAGCGTATTGTTCTAGACAAAACTGCTCGACGGTGCAATTTGCCCCATTTGCTCCCTGCCATCGCGTGCGTTGTCCAACCTTACAGGCACCTGTTTTGTCATCAGGCGATGCAAATGTTGAAACTCGTGCCGGCAAGGGGGCAGGAATCGTCCCATTTTTGCATAATACTGTTTGTCTTAGCGCGCCTTTGGGCCGCACAATATGTCCATTTACTCGTAGACCCTCGAAACAAACGACATTCGGCTCACAATGAGATCGTGCGAACAAATGACGATTTTTAAGTGGTATTTTCAGTTGGGACTCAAGACGCACAACTCGTCGCTGAAGCCGAAACATGTAAAGCAGGTGTGTATCTGGATCCAAAAGTGCTTTATGGCACAATGCTAATGCCTCCGCTTTAGACTTGTGGCGACCTGTTAACAAGATGAGCCGCTCATGCCATGCACCTCGACGATCGCGCCAAAAAAAGCGTTGAGTTAGGAGCCGCTTGCATATATCCATTTCACGCTGATGGTGTCCTAGTCTTGCAAGACACTCGCATGCCTTAAACAAGACACGTGTAAGTGCCCATCCTTGATGGAACCGCAATAGCGGGTAATGCTCACGCTGAATGCCATTGGGGTATTTATTTTGAATCTGACGCAGCGCAGTCATCCATGCAGGCTCGCATGTGTCCAGCAACGTCACACATGTCTTGGCTGCATCTACTTGGGTCCGCATCTGATCCACCAGCATATCCGCATACTCGGCCCATTGAATTGCTTGCTCATATAGCAAGAGATCGGAGCGTGTCGGGAACAGCTGCGACTGACGCGCATATATATAAGATGGAAACACGAACTTGCGTGCTCGCGCAAGAACCGCTGAAGTTAGCATGGTCCCTAACACCGGTTTGCCGCGGTAGTAAACGAACGCCAATCTTTCCATAAGCTCAAAGACAACCGGATGTAAACATATACAACCGCCATGCATCATAGCGTTAAGTTCAGATTCAAGTCTTTCATACGTGGGTTTCGTGCAGATTGACAGAGTGCGCGATGCAGATGCACTGCATAGGACTGCATTTGTTGGCTTGGCTAACAAGTTTGCAATAATATCAGATCGATTACCAACACGTTTTTTTCCGAGCCTTTTGGCGAGCGACTTTAGCTCATTGACAGTCAAGAGATCAAGGCGCGACCTGATACCTCCCTCCATATCCTGGTCCATGATCGCGAAGCGATTTAACTCTTTTTCAGGTACCGTCTGATCCAGTGTGTCGGACAAACAAGCTGCTTGTGTTGACATGCTCGGAGTGCTGAGTGGCGTACTAAGAGTACGTGCCGCCGAAGCCACGTCACCGATATCACTAGCATACTCCAATTTATCAATCCGGTACCATTGGCCCTTTTTTCGTTGCAATAAACGCACAAAAAGATATTGGGCATTGTATGGTATCTCAAAAAAGTTTGTTAGACACGCCAACTCGCGTGCAGTAAACAAATGCCTTTCATTTTCGAGCACAACGCACATCATTTCTTGAAAAAGCTCGACATACATGGACTGAGCGTAAGATTTGCGCTCCGTGACATCAGATAAAATGTCACTTTCAGTGCTCGACTCGTGCTTCGCGCAATGCACGAGCCCTTGTCCGAAAAAAAGAGCGCTGTTTCTTCAACGCAGCTGCCCGTTCTGCCTCATGAGCCTCTCGTCGATGCCGCTCTTCCTGTAGTGAACGGTTGTTTTTCATGTATTCCGCTTCCCCAGAGCTCTCTGGTTTCATTTTAACATACTTTCGTACAGTCTCCAGGGGATCCTCGTCATGCTTTCGCTTTTCATCACACCTCTTTGCACGTTCTAGATCATGTTCATCTCGTTTATGGTCAAACCCACTCAAATTTTTTGGCTGAGTATACCACGGTTTTAGGTCCACTTGCTGATTTCTCATAGTATGTGACAAAAAATTGGGTTCGGCTTGTTTAGCTTCGAAGTCCTCCCAGAAGTTGACATGTTTTTGTCCAGACGGTATCGATCCGTCTTCACGCTTGATTCCTAGAAATGAATCTCGCTTATTTCTTAACTGAAAAATTCTCTCAGATCTTTCGCGCGCAG
>ERZ500990.624-NODE-624-length-10943-cov-4.941587_pt1 | contig 10943 bp, 7 predicted proteins | sample MGYA00248876_ERZ500990 | MGnify/ENA primary metagenome ERZ500990 (study PRJEB25958, sample SAMN03398517) | human skin metagenome | study: EMG produced TPA metagenomics assembly of the Human Skin Microbiome Metagenome (human skin metagenome) data set.
CAGACACACACGCACACACACACACACACACACACTCTCTCTCTCTCTCTCTTGCTCTTTCTCTTTCTCTTTCTCGCGTGCGCGCCGCAGTGTCCTGTTTACCGGCGTGGTGCGATGACGACACAGACTAGAGGTGTCAGGATGGGTTGGAAACAGCGCCTGATTTTCACGTCGTGTGGACCAACGTCATGCGTGCACGAGTCAGCGTCCCTCCTCGTTAGGCCGCGTTTCTAACGGCAGCGAGACAGGCAAGAAAGAGTGGAGATACCAGATAGTCTTGGCCTCCGACCTCCACCTGTGCCAGTTTGATGCCACGCGCGAGTCTCGAGAGTCATGTATCGATGGAGTGAGCCAACGTTGCAGATTGAGTGTTACTCTCTCTCTACCTTGTTGGTACCCATACGTAAAAGCATCGCTATCGTTTCAGTGCATGGAAAGCGGCAGTACAAAAATGGCTCCATCTTGGAAGCCAGTGGCTCCATTGTTGTCTAGTACAGATCGACCACTTCCACCACTCCACGACGGCGCTGACTTTTTGCACCACACAGTGACATGCGAATCAGCCGCCTTGGCCCTCGCTGTCGACACTCAGCGAGCTCGCATGCTAGTCGGGATGCAGAGCGGCGAAATCTGCGCATGGGACTTGGATACGTTCCAACCTTGTGCGCGTCTCATTGGGCACCGAAGCAGCGTCCTCTCGCTCATCCTCGTCGATGACTACTTGTTTAGCGCCTCGTCAGACAGCACCGTCCGCATATGGGACGCGGCCACTCTGATGCCGCTTGCACTCGTGTTTCCAGCGAGCACCAACACTGGCGACATTTTCTGCCTCGCGTGGGACCATGAGAAGCACGTCCTGTACTTTGGTTGCCAGGACACGTCGATCCAGTGGTTGCCCGTAACACGTGCTCGCCTTCATGAGCCAACAGAGCCCTTGCCGACATTGTCTTCCTTTGACAAGTTTTTTGACTCACGCCCGCGAACACATCGCCACGCTGCCCCTACCTCGAGTGCCACTGCTGCTACTGCTGCCACTGCTGCTGCCACGGCCACACAGACGGTGCGGTCGGCGACGGCGACAGCGCTAGTCCAGCGTACTTCTGTAGAGTGGCTTGGTGGAAGCGCCGATAGCAGCAGCGGCAGTAAAGGCGGTGAAAGTGCCGGCCATAACAACAGCAGCAGCGCCGGCGACCATGTCGATACCGCTAATGACACGGCAGTCAATGAACCTGTCTCTGCTGTTCGTATGGCTGTTCTTAGTGTGGATGCAGCACATGTCATGCCCTCTGCGCACAACAGCTATGTATATTGCTTGTCGTTGGCACATGTGAATGGGGAGACGATGCTTGCGAGTGGCGCCGGGGACGAGGCTGTGCGACTTTGGCGCCTTCACCCGCACACAGCATCTCCGATGTTATTCCGCACACTCGTTCTTCCGCACCCGTCGGGTGATGCCGTCCTGTCGCTTGCTGCATGGAAAGGCACACTACTTGCTGGCAAACAGGGAGGCGCTATCGATGTATGGGACATGGAGAGCTATACCCCGATCCGCGTGCTGCGGGCTCATACGAAGGATGTCCTGTGCTTACAAGTTCTTGCCGAAGGCAATGCGTATGTATTTTGGACTGGCGGGGCTGATGGTCTCGTGTGCCGCTTTGACCGCTACTTCCGTTGCTGTGGCCGCCTCGCTGCGCATGCCAATGCGGTCCAGAGCCTCGCGTTGGATCCAGGGCGCTCCAAGTCGTCGTACTCGTGGCTCTCGAGCACCCCGTTGCTGTTAACGGGTGCCTCTGATGCTCGCGTCCGTCTGTGGCACTACCAAAGTGGAGCTACGTCTATTCCACCGTCGATGGGATCGACGCTGCCAGGCAATACACTCCTGGAGCATCTTTCTCAGTTTATGCGATACAAGTCTGTGTCGCGAGGACCGACAATGCACGCTGTCGACGAGAACTTTGAAGACTCTAGGCAAGCGGCCCACTTCCTCCGATCAACACTGATGGAGCTAGGTGCTAGTGATGTGCAGCTCCTGCCAAGTGGACCCGGCACCAATCCCATCGTGTTGGGTACCTTCCATGCGCCGCATCCACGCAAACGGTGCTTGTTTTATGGGCACTATGACTGTGTTCCTGCAGGCGATGGCTGGGATTCAGACCCCTGGGACCTTAGCGGACGCGATGGCTATTTGTATGGTCGAGGCGTCAGCGACAACAAGGGCCCTATTCTTGCCGTCGCTTATGCTGCAAGTGAGCTCCTGTATGAGCGCAAGCTCGACATCGATGTGGTTATGCTCATCGAGGGTGAGCAAGAGTCTGGCTCGAAACCATTGCAGGCTTGTCTGCAGAAGTACAAGCCTTTGCTTGGCCCCATCGATACCATTCTGGTGTGCAACTCGTACTGGCTCGGCGAACGGCAGCCATGTCTCACCATCGGTCTGCGTGGCGTGATCCAGGCCATCATCCGCATCAGCGGTCTACGTGCTGACCGACATTCGGGTGTCGATGGTGGAGCTGAACGGGAGCCCATGATGGACATGATCAAACTCCTTGCATCTCTCCTAGACGATCAGGGCCGCGTCACACTCCCACACTTTTACGATGACGTGCGTGCCATCACGTCTGATGATCGCGCGCATCTGAAAGCTCTCGCGCAGGAAGCTTCTCGGATTACGCATGCAGAACGCCTCATTGCTTTGTGGCGCATGCCTTCTCTTACTGTGCACCAGGTTACAAATAGCAGCACGGCTCACTCGACTGTGATCCCCAAGGCCGTCGAGGCCTCCGTGAGTCTGCGTATCGTGCCGGATCAGAATCTCCAAGCCATTCAGACGCAGTTCCATCGTACCATTCACTCGCATTTCCAGCACATGCACACGCCGAACCTTGTAGATGTTGAAGTGTTCCACTGTGCTGACTGGTGGCTTGGATCCACTGTCGGTCCTGCTTGGGACGCCCTTGTTACAGCTGTCGAGGCGGAATGGGGCTCCCAAGTTCGCATCATCCGAGAAGGTGGTTCCATCCCAGGCATGGCCTTGCTTGAGAAGGAGCTTAGTGCAAAAGCTTTGCATTTGCCCATGGGTCAGGCCTCTGATCACGCGCATCTACCAAACGAGCGGATTCGGCTTGTCAATCTCGAAAAGGGCCAAGCTGTCGTGCGTCGGTTTTTTGTTGCTCTTGGCACCGTGTAGCATCAAAGATCAACACTGTCGTGCCAAGAAGTCTAGGGTACTATCTTATTGTGACATCGACTGCTGCTTTGGGCTGCCGCGTGTACATCAGCTCTAGCTCTCCCTTGCTTGCATTTTTTTTTTTGAATGTGCCCTCTTGACCCCTCCCAAGTTTCGTGTCTATCTACATTTTCCTGCTGTATGATACCTGTACCTCACGCAGGTCCATGTCCCTTCGAAGCGTATCATGAACTACCCTGCATGATTCTGAGTCCTACACGGGCTCATACCCATAGCGTCCTGTGGCCATATTGCCACCCACGGACGTGCTACCTTGCCATGTTCGCGAGACATGACGCCAAAAATCACTTGCAACGTATGGCAGTTCGCGCCACATATCACGATGGGGAAGCAGGTCCCAGCCTGTCGCTCCATATTGATGGTGATTGTACCACATACCCACACCCAGGTACATCAAGGCAACAAAGATCATACTGTGTGTTTGTGAGCCAACCGAAAAAAAGAGTCCAACTCGCTGCTATCCATACGTACAACCACCATAGCGAGAAGTGACCGCTACGACTTTGTTTCTGAGCTGGTTTACGTCGGGCGTTGAAACACGCTTGTGGCGTATTCCATTGCAGTTGAAGTTCGCCAGCGTCCGGATCATACGCGTTTATCTCCAACTGCGAATAAGCACCACACAGCACCCGCAGGTACATCGTCTGCTCTCTCTCAGCCCATACGCGACCCTGGAATTGCAATTCAACGTCTGATATAAGCGATCATCTACGCACCGAGTGTCTCATCCGGATTCGATGCTGTGTCTAGTAGCCGAAGTCCCTCGCCTGTCCCTGCTACCGGCACCACTTGCACAATCTGGTCCTGCTTGCCTCGCCGACTCGTAACTGTCATGCATGCATTCGTCGGGTATGGGCACTGATCCTCTTTATCCAACTGTTTCAACTGAGGCAGTGGCTTGCACAAGTCCATTGTTACATTGGAAATTGTCGTCGACGGTGGCGTCGCTCGTGACCAGCCTGCGGTGATGGGGCCTTTCTCGAATTCAGGGCTCAGGTCCAAGACATGCGCGCCAGAATTCACCATGATCTTATCACATGCAAACTGCGACGCCTGCACTGGCCGCATCCATACCATGAGCCACCACGCCACAGCAACCACTGCCCACGACATGCTCACGATCTCGTGTTGCAGAGTGAATGTGTCGATCGGGAAATGGCAGCCGCAATCGATCGGGCCTTGAAATGTGTTGCGTGTTTTCTCCAAATCAACAGGCGTCTTGTTCTATGTCTCAAATACACACTGAATAGAATATAGATGCTTAGAGAAAGTATGCATGCATGAACAAGGAGGTACCAGGGGCAAGAACATGTCGATGTGACGGCTACCAATGTAGTCCTTGCGCGCGGTCAATCTCTTGCTCTTGTCACGTCGCATTGGTCTGTTGCATCGGGAGGGGCGGGGTCTTCCTTGCCCACGTTCCTGGCGCATCAGTTCTCTGGAATGCGGAAAAATGTGATCTCTTGCTGCTTAAAGTAGCGACGGTTCTCTTCATCAATGAGTACGAGGTTTAGGTAGTAGCGTGCACTAAACTTTTTATTCACATCCCGGAATGTGGGTGTAAGGTCAAAGCCTCCAAGAAACAGGCGGATCGGAATTGTTTCTCCGCGCACAGGCGCACCGTCCATGATCTCAAACTTGGTAATAGTTTCCGACTCATTGTACTGGTTTTGTCCCGAGCCCGTCGTTTCGCGACGAATGATCGATAGCTCCATGTGCTTGATTTTGATACGCACCAGGAGGAAGTAGATCTTGCCCACAATCACGTCTTTCAGGTGGTATTTTGATTTGTTGTACTCAAACTCAATGTGCAGACAGTCTTCAATGCCAACCTCCATCTTGATCGCATTGTTCGAGTCAGATGGTGGTCGGAATGAGTGCACCCAGACGTCGCGTTCCCGCACGAGATCAGAGATGCGCCGGTGAATGGTCAAACGAAGGAAGTACCGCAGCTTCACGTTAATCCCTTGGTAGCTTTCGTATTGCTTTTCGACATTTTTGAACTCAAACGGCAGCGTTTCCGTGTCACGTATGTCTCCTGGCGCCGCCAGCTCCTGCATAAGCGACAGAAATTCATAATGATTCCCCCGGTCATAGAACAGCTCTGCCCAATGTTAGTCTCATCACATCCTGTATTTCAATCTTGCATACCTATGCATCCAATTAACTCGATTTTGATCCCGTCATGCTGCAACCGTTTTGAATTCCGAGGTTGGATCACCACCTGTAGCATCAAGTTAGCCAATTCTGCCGAGTTTCTTTTCCTCTCTCCTCTTCTCTTAGACACGCACTGTTCCCTGTAGTGTTTCACCGTCATAGTACACTGGGTATGTCTCTTTGGACGAAGTATTCGTCTTCACATCCACTGTTTTACGTTCGTGCTCATCATTCAGCCGGATATCGATGTCGATAGGTGACGCGAAGCTAAACAGCGACGTCATATCAGACGCGTGTCTCAGCCAGTCGTCTCTCTCACCGACGTTCTATCTGTTGCGGCTCAACTTGATCCAGCTGGGGACGAGACGCCGCCCAAGTGTTGTGACCTTTCCCAAATCAATCCATGCACTTCCACACGCACGCATAACGCCCCAATGCCACCACACACACACGACGCAACCACACCTTTCCATGCCACCAATCACTTAAAACCTCGACTAGGGCTTGTTTTTTCTGTTCTCCACAGACTCGAGTCCTGAATCCAAGGGAATATTGACCAAGAAATAATTCCAAGAACAAGTAGCAGGGTCCATCATGCCGATAAAGTATCTGGGTCCGAAATCCTACATTTGTGCGCTCCAGCCCATTCTACTCAAACTCTGCTTGTAATTTCAAGATAGATGCTGCACTATGCGTGGTAATGTGTCGCCTATTTGCTGTAGCCAAAGACTTGAACTGTTTGATCTTGATACGTTGCTTCACAGGATGTCCCCATATAAAAACGTAGGACGCATTAGGTCCATTCGCCCCAAAGCATACTTGGTTGTAGCACCAATCCTTCGTATCACATTCTCCATGCCATCGCACAGAGTGACAGTCTAATAAAGCCAACATGCAGTAGATAGATATTCATGGGCTAGCTATGGTACAGAATCCCACTGACTATCGAGAAGGTCGCATTCAGCCAGATCCGGGAGCAGGAAGAAAGGGGAAGAAGAATCAAAGGGTCTTGAAACAGAATGTTTAGCGGCCACCGCGGAAACTGCCACGGCCCCGTGGTGCGCCGCGACCACGCGCACCACCAAAGCCACCACCCCCGCGACCACCGCGACCGCCGCCAAAGCCACCGCGACCACCACCACGACCGCCGAAGCCGCCGCCGCCACGACCGCCACGACCACCACCGCGGCCACCACCAGCAGCACCACCGCCACGTGCACCTCCGCGCTTCTTTGTCCCTTTCACGACCACCTTTGGCTTCGGCAAGAATCGCTCAATAGGCAGCTTGCGGTCATCTGAAATGTACACGATATCGTCGGCTTTGAATGATGTCGCTACTACACCAGGTTCCGTCTTGACAGTGAAGTAAACCTCATTGATGGGCCCTAGAATCTCATCGACTTTCCCAATTTGAGACTTGTTCTCAAGGAAAATGGGTGCATTAAAGTACGGTACATGCTTTTCATCTGTGCTCGAGCAGAACATTTCGCCCTCAACGGCATGCACAAATTTTCCAAAAGGAACAACACTTGCTGGCGGGCCTGTATTCATCATACCACCGCGACCGCCACGACCACTAAAGCCGCCACCACGGCCACCGCCACGTCCGCCTCGATACATGTTATTGCTACTTGTTGCACAAGCGACAGACGTCCCAACGTGAAGTCTCGAAGCGCGAGAAAAAACGATCAGCTGCCGACTCGCCGACTCGCACCCGCCTATTGTTCTATCACGTGATACTTTCACGAAAGCAGTCGTCGACGCCAGTCATTCGTACGCGCGTCAGACGCCACGGTAGATAAGACTGCGACGTCATGCATTACGTTAAGGGTATGACTGTGAGACAGGGTCATTGCGACACAGCTGCATTTCCATGATAGAGAAAGAAGATCAAGAATGTCAAAGGATAACCTATTTGGTAGGAGCACGGCTCTCTGCGAGGGTTTTGCGAAGTTCCTCACCCATGGCAATGTACTCATCAAGGACTTCTGGGTTCATCAGTGTCGACTTGTTGATAGTGCTAATGGGCGCGCCGTTGATAACTGCATGTGTTAGTCAAAGATGATTACAGAAAAAGATAGGATAAACGTACGTTTCTTCACAGGCACTTCGACACGCTTTCCATTCAGAGTTTTTGGGCAGCCTTTTACGCGGCGCACAAATGTAGGGACGTGTCGAGCGCTGCGTTGCTTCCGAATCAAGCTTTTCGACCCGGCGGAAATTGACTCCCATTCAGCGTCCGATGTGTCTTCGGGCACAACGAGGAATAAGACTACGACTTCATCGTCCTTGGCAGGTGTCTTGAGAGCGACGACCAATGAGTCGCTGATCTTCGAGAGTGGTGACGTCGCAACTGTTGCTTCCGAGCTTTCCAGCACTTCGTAAATGTCTGCACTACCAAAACGGATGCCACTGGGGTTCAACACGCCATCTGAACGGCCCAACATGATCAGACCACCGTGCTTTGAGCGCATCACTAGGTCACCATGATACCACACGCCAGGGAACTGTGTGTAGTAGCTGTCCTTGTATCGCTCATTGGGCTGGTGCCAGAACCCAATTGGTTGCACGGGGAAAGGCTTCTTGCACACGAGATCGCCCTCGACCATGTCTGGTGCCGAGTGACCCGAGTCGTCAAACACGTCCACGTCCATGCCGAGGCCCAAACACTGCAGCTCACCTGCACGCACAGGTAAAGCCTCGTTGTGTGTGCCAAAGAGCGAGCAAATGTCCGTACCACCTGTAATGCTGCCCACTTGAACAGGATGGCCCACAAGCTTTTCAGCATAAGGATACAGTTCGGCACGGAGCGGCGAGCCAGTCGACAGAATCATGCGAACCTTGATACGGTCATAGAGTTCCGTAGGAACGAAGCCACGGCGCTCCATGATCGAAAGGTACGCGGCGGATGTGCCGAACACGGTGACACCCTCTCTTGCTGCCAGCTCCCACAGCACCTCCGTTGGATGCACGGGCGAGCCGTCGTACAGAACCACTGGACAACCGCTCAAGAGAGCACCAACGAGCCAATTCCACATCATCCAGCCAGTCGACGAGTGCTGGAAGAATACGTCTTCGCGCTTCAGGCCACCATGCAAGAGGTGCTCTTTGCCGAACTGCAGCAGCATACCACCAGCACGGTGCGTGATGGCTTTGGGGCTTCCTGTCGTACCAGAAGAAAATAAGATCCAGAGCGGATGATTGAAGTCGAGCTGCTCGAACTCAAATTTTTCGTCGCTTACACCATCGTTCAAAAAGTCGCTCCAAAGATGCCGCTTCAATCCTTGTGCATCAGACATGCCCTCTACGCCGTTCGGGCGCGCATCTGATTCAGGGTGGGTGCCCATGTAAGGTGCGATAATGACGTGTTCGAGCCTCGATGCCGTCGCCGCAACTTCGAGACGAGCGCGCTTCTTGGCCTGTGGCTCATCTGTCGCTTCCTGAGTGTCTTGGCTATCACTCGCTTTCTTGGCCTCGTACGCCTGCTTGTCCTTCTGTTCCTTCTCTTGTATCGCCAACAAGCCGTCAATAGTTGCGTTCAGCTTGCCAAGGTGATCGTGGAGTTTGCCATTGTAGAGGACCTGGTTCGTGCTGAAGAGAACCCGCGGGCGCACCGTCGTGAGTCGCTCAAGTACGCCAGAAGTACCAAAGTCTGGAGCGACACTTGTCCATACTGCTCCAACGGCACTGCACGCTAAGAAAGCCACCAGGTTCTCCAGTGTGTTGCCAGAATAGCTTGCGACGGTGTCGCCAGGAACGATGCCTAACTTGCGCAACGCACGCGCCGCTTGAGTGACCTGCTTGCGAAGCTCTGCGTACGTCGTGCGGCACGTATCTTGCGCACGTTCTGTGCACGCAATCACGGCAACATCATCGTCTTGGCCATGGTGCAGGATGTTTTCAGCAAAGTTCAGACGTGCACCAACAAACCATTCAGCAGGTGGGAACATCGGCGCCTGGTCCATGATGACTTGCGCAGCATCAGCACTTGCTATAACGTTTATCTCATCCCACACGGCACGCCAGAACTTGCCAACCTCCGAGACACTCCATTTATGCAGATCTTCGTACGTGCTCAACTGCACGTCATGCTCCCTGCAGATCCGTTCGCGAAACGCATCCATGCGCTTCTTCCCCTCAGGCGGCGTCCATACGACGCGTCCCTGCAAAGGCTCTGATTCCGCTGCTGCCATTCACACTCACAAACAACACCAATGTGGCCTGACTTGAGTCGGAAGGCACACAATTAGCCAGCTTCTCGTGCCTGCCGCACAGTCAATACGACGCCGGACCCTTGTGTCGCCTGGGGAAACCACGTGATCTGTCTTCGAGCGCGGGGCAAATCGAAATCCCGTGTGGCAGGTGGCTCGGCGCAGCGCTGTTGGCGGAACGCGTAAGTTCTGGCAGCCTATCAAGTCAGATCTACAAAGGCAAAAAAAGGTTAGCAGGCAGTGTGAGTCAAATTGGCGCGCACACTGAGATACAAGTTTTAGCACATCGCATTCCACTGGCGGTTTAGCTGGTCACTACCACTGGTTGGAGGCAGCGATCAAACGTGTAGCGTTCGTGGCAAAAATTTTCTTCACTCCGACGTCAGCCCCTAGTGCTGTGCTGAATTGATCGAGTGAAGTGTCTGCTATTTATACGCATTGAGCGATCGAGACGCGCTCCTTGGATCGGGGGCTTTACTGTACCATATGCCAAGTTCGAGGAATGACCTATTTTTTCGCGAGGGCATTAACCCTGTCCCTCCTATACCTAAGCCACCGCGTCTTGAGCGACCGAACGATTCACCACGGTCTTCCCTTAAGCCAGAGACATTACCAAAACCTGCTCGTGGACATGTGAAGAGGCCTTCATTCGGCCGCATGTCTCTCGAGGAGCGCAAGTCTGAGGAGCGCCTCATTCGCGCAGGCAAAGCCAAGATCGATATTCGACTGATTCTTGAAAAACCTTTCAAACTAGGCGAAGGTCGGAACTCGGAAGTGTACCTAGGCGCCTACCGCGACCTGTTACACGACTACGGGGAGCCAGCAATGTTGGTGCACTGCCCAGGACAGCCTCCAGGATTTGTGTCTTGGGAGCTGTGCGCTGTCAAACGCGTACAAGCTGACCGCGAGTCACAACTCGCCGGCTTGGAGGAAGCCTTCGCTCTTCGCCACTTGGGACGCCATCCACACATAGTCCGACTTATCACTGTACTGGACGAAATGGGAATTCGGCAGGATCAGCCGTCTGACTTTCTGCGAATTCACAAAGATAATCCTCCACGTCTGCTCATTATTCTTGAGTATTTACCATTCTCTCTTGCGCAATATGTGCGTATGCACCCTTTTTCCGTCGACCTGCGCCAATGGCTCGAGTGGGCTACGCAGTTGACCAGTACTATCGACTGGCTGCATACTCGTGGCTGTGTACACGGTGATATTAAGAAGGAGAACGTGCTTTTATCTCACGACTTATCCGTGAAGTTATGTGACTTCTCGTCCGTTCTGTTCTCCAATGCGGCCGTGCCTGCGACGGACGTTTATTCAGTCGC
>ERZ500990.626-NODE-626-length-10902-cov-3.746289_pt1 | contig 10902 bp, 5 predicted proteins | sample MGYA00248876_ERZ500990 | MGnify/ENA primary metagenome ERZ500990 (study PRJEB25958, sample SAMN03398517) | human skin metagenome | study: EMG produced TPA metagenomics assembly of the Human Skin Microbiome Metagenome (human skin metagenome) data set.
GAACTTCGCCACCAGCCCCGCGATCTTGGAAGAGGCCGTCGACCGCATCGCCGAAGCGGTCAACGCCATTAGCCGTTAAAGTTGGTCGTCATGGAGATCAGGACCGAGACCCCGCAGGCCACCGACTTCGCCCGTCCCGCCCCCGCGGAGCAGCCGTGGGAGCGCCCCGACCCCGAGTGGTACAAGGACGCGGTGTTCTACGAGGTTCTCGTCCGCGCGTTCTACGACCCGGACAACACCGGCTCCGGCACCCTGAAGGGCCTGGAGGAAAAACTCGACTACCTCCAATGGCTCGGCGTGGACTGCCTCTGGCTGCCGCCGTTCTACGACTCCCCACTGCGCGACGGCGGCTACGACATCCGCGATTTCCGCAAGGTCCTGCCCGAGTTCGGTACCGTCGAAGACTTCATCTCCCTGGTTGACAGCGCCCACAAGCGCGGGATCCGCATCATCACGGACTTCCCCATCAACCACACCTCGGATTCGCACCACTGGTTCCAGCAGTCGCGCATGGATCCCGGCGGGCCCTACGGCGATTACTACGTCTGGTCGGATGATCCCACCAAGTACGACGAGGCCCGCATCATCTTCATCGACACCGAGGAATCGAACTGGTCCTTCGACCCGGTGCGCAAGCAGTACTACTGGCACCGTTTCTTCTCCCACCAGCCGGACTTGAATTACGACAACCCGGCCGTGCAGGAGGAAATCCTCGACGTCATCCGCTTCTGGCTCGACCTCGGCATGGACGGCATCCGCCTCGACGCCATCCCCTACCTCTTCGAGCGAGAGGGCACCAACTGCGAGAACCTGCCCGAGACCCACGGGTTCATCAAACGGGTGCGCACGCTTTTTGACCAAGAGTACCCCGGCCGTTTCCTGCTGGCCGAGGCCAACCAGATGCCGGATGAGGTCGTCGCCTACTTCGGCGAGGGAGACGGCGACGAGTGCCAGATGGCGTTCCACTTCCCCGTCATGCCGCGCATCTTCATGGGCATCCACCGCGAGTCCGCGCAGCCCATCATCGACATCCTGCGCGACACCCCACCGATTCCCGAGTCGGCACAATGGGGCATCTTCCTGCGCAACCACGACGAGCTCACGCTCGAGATGGTGACCGACGAAGAGCGCGACTACATGTACAAGAACTACGCCACGGACCCGCGGATGAAGGCCAACGTCGGCATCAGGCGTCGATTAGCGCCGTTGCTCGGCGGGCACCGCGACCGCCTCGAGCTGGCCCACGCGCTGCTGTTGTCGCTGCCGGGCTCGCCGTTCCTCTACTACGGTGACGAGATCGGGATGGGCGACAACATCTGGCTGCAGGACCGCGACGGGGTGCGCACCCCCATGCAGTGGTCGAACGACCGCAACGGCGGGTTCTCCAAGGCCGAGCCGGAGCGGCTCTACCTCCCGCCGATCCGCAACGACCAGTACGGCTTCCACATCGTCAACGTGGACTCGCAGATGCAGCGCGACAATTCGCTGCTGCACTGGGTGCGCCAGCTCGTGCACATCCGCAAGCAGTACCGCGCTTTCGGCCGCGGTTCCTACATCGAGGTCGAGCAGAACAACCCGCACGTTCTGGCATTTATCCGCGAGTACAACGGCGAGCGCATTCTGTGCGTCAACAACATGTCGTCGCGCCCCCAGCCAGTGGAAATGCACCTCGAGCACTACAATGGCGCGCATCCGCGCGAGCTCTCCGGCGGCGTGGAATTCCCGGCCATCGGGGAGCTGCCGTGGTTTGTCACGCTACCGCCGCACGGTTTTTTGTGGTTCGACATTTCGGAGTAGTTCGGTGATTGATTTGACGCGGGAGCGCTTTTACGGCGCAAAGTCCGAGGCGATCGACGCGGTCGAGGTCGCCGCTTCGCGTGAGCTCGACGAGTTTAGCTGGCAGATACTGCACGTCACCCATGGCGACGTGACCGATTCCTACCAGGTGCTCGTCGCCCCCGGCGCCGAGCGTGACGCGCTGGCCACCGAAGAAGGTGCGACCGCCTACGTGCGTGGTGCAGCCGAGCTGGGCGAGGTGCACGGAAAATTCGGCGGCACATCCGCTCGGCCGATGGGAGCCGAACAGTCGAACACCTCACTCGTGGTGGATGACGAGTGGGTGCTCAAGGTGTTCCGCAAGCTTGAAAACGGCACCAACCCGGATGTGGAGCTGCTCAGCGCGATCGGTGACTGCCCACACGTCGCCGGTGTGCGCGGCCACATCACCCGCGACGGTGCGACGCTGGCGATGCAGCAGCAGCTCCAAGAGGCCCAGGAGCGAGCTGACTCTATCGATGCTACGCGTCGCTCCCTGCCTGTCTACGGGCTGCGCCAAGAGTTACTAGACGCGATCAACGACAACCAAATACTTATTGTGGTCGGTGAGACAGGGTCTGGCAAGACAACACAGCTACCCCAGTTTCTTCATGAGGCAGGATACACAAAAGGGGGACAGATGGTAGCATGCACGCAGCCTCGACGCGTAGCAGCCATGAGTGTGGCTGCTCGCGTCGCTGATGAAATGGGCGTGCGCCTCGGGCAAGAATGCGGCTACAGTATCCGCTTTGAAGACTGCACATCCGACAAGACCGTCGTCAAGTACATGACCGATGGTATGCTTCTTCGAGAATTCCTGACCAACCCGGATCTGGGATCGTACTCGGCCATCATGATTGACGAGGCTCATGAACGCACGCTCAGCACCGACATTTTGTTTGGCTTGCTCAAAGATATTGCTCGCTTTCGCTCCGATCTCAAGCTCATCATTTCTAGTGCGACGCTGGACGCGGACAAGTTTAGCGAGTTCTTCGACGACGCCCCGATCTTTTTCGTGCCTGGCCGCCGATTCCCTGTCGACATTCTGTACACATCGCAACCTGAAGCCAACTACTTGCACGCCGTCATCACGACCGTGTTCCAAATCCATACGACTCAGCCCAAAGGCGACATTCTCGTGTTTCTTACTGGCCAGGACGAGATTGATGCTGCCACGGAGAATATCGAACAGACATCGCGTGCTTTGGGCGACAAGGTGGCAGAGTTGATCGTGTGTCCTATTTATGCCAATCTTCCCAATGATATGCAAGCCAAGATTTTCGAGCCAACGCCTCCAGGAGCACGAAAAGTGGTACTTGCTACCAATATTGCCGAGACGAGTATTACTATCGACGGCATTTCATTCGTGATTGATCCCGGGTTTGTAAAACAAAATTCGTACAACCCGCGCACGGGTATGGCGGCATTAACTGTTGTTCCATGCTCGCGAGCGTCGTCAAATCAGCGTGCGGGTCGTGCTGGTCGTGTGGGCCCGGGTAAATGTTTCCGCTTGTATACCAAATGGGCTTTCCAAAATGAAATGGACGAGAATACTCTACCCGAGATTCAGCGCACCAACCTGGCGAATGTGGTATTGTTACTCAAATCTGTCGGTATTCACGATTTGCTCAACTTTGACTTCTTAGATCCGCCACCGACGGATACGTTGATTCGGTCCCTTGAGCTTTTGTATGCTTTGGGTGCCCTGAATGACCGCGGAGAGCTTACCAAGTTGGGTCGTCGTATGGCTGAATTTCCTGTGGACCCCATGATGAGCAAAGCCATTTTGGCAAGTGAAGAATACCATTGCACAGAAGAAGTGCTCTCCATCGTGGCCATGCTGTCAGAAAGCGCGAGTCTGTTCTTTCGGCCTAAAGATAAAAAGTTACACGCGGACCGTGCGAAGCAGCTGTTTATTCGCCCCCAAGGTGATCACTTCACGCTACTGAATATATGGGAGCAGTGGGTGGAAAGTGGCTACAGTCAGATCTTTTGCCTTGATCACTTTCTGCAGCCCAAGACCATGGGGCGTGTCCGCGATGTGCGTGATCAGCTGGTGCAATTATGTGCGCGTGTAGAGCTTGTACCTGAATCCCTGACGAACCCAGCGGATGTCACGCCCATCCAAAAAGCCATAACGGCCGGCTACTTTATGAACACAGCTCGTATTCAAAAGGGCGGTGAGACTTACCGCAGCATCAAACAAAACACCACTGTATACGTTCACCCTTCCTCTTGCTTGTACAAGCACGTGCCACCACCGCGCTTCTTGTGTTATTATGAGTTGATTGAGACATCCAAAAATTTTTTGCGGCAGGTGATGGAAATTCAGCCGGAATGGCTCATGGAGGTAGCTCGTCACTTCTTTTCGCGCGACGATTTGCATGACGATGCGAAACAAAAGCACATGCTTCGCGGAGCAGGAGCAGCGCCTCTAGGCGCACGGTCTTGATATATATACATCTATGCATCTGATAATTCGCTGAGGGATGAACTGCCATCTTCGTGACGTTTTGTGCGCCGTGCAACTTTTGGGCGCTTTATCTGAGCTCGAGGCTCAGGGCGAGGTCGATTTCCTCGTCGTGCGCCTGGTGGTAAGAGCCAGCCAACGTTAAAGTATTTGAACGAATCTTTGGCATTGATTTCGTCCACAACGCACGGCTCAGTGATAATGGTTGGCTCTGAGGGTTCAGGGGCATGCCGAGCGCTGCGACGCACTGGGCCTGATTTGGCCGCACGCTTGGGTTTTCTTGGTGGGGGGCGCATTGTGCGTGGCTCCTCCGGATTCGGAACTGTGTACCATTGCTCCAAAAAGGCGTCCATGACAGTTGCATCCTGAGGTGGAGCACCAATGGAAATGCCGTCAGGTACCATGTACGGCGCCTGAAGCATTTGCAATAGCACATCTGGTGGTTCTAGGCCTGATGCAGTACCATCTTCCCACACAGTGGTATCGCGTGTGTCTTTCACGATATCGGGTAGACTTTTGAGAATTTTTTGAGCTGTTTTTGAGATGAGCGATTGAGGCTGATTGTACGTTGTGGCATTCGTACATACCAAACGTACATCGGCTTCCCATGCTTCCCAAGTACGGTATGACATAGTATCAATACGAGAACGAATGGTATTCCAGTCCATAGGCTCCTTGATGATATCGTAATACCCCGGCGCTTCTTTGGAGACGGGATACATGAACCACTGCGCTTTATCCAGTGCCATGACACATTCCAGGGCTTGATGCAGTTGAGCTTGCTTGTACAAAAGACCTTTGTCCAGCATATACGTGCGAAATAGCTGCAGCTGCTTTAGTTTGGTTTTTTCACGCTTGCGAACCAATTCCGCAAGAAGACGAACTTTCTCCAAATCTTCACGAAGGAAAAAAAGGTATTGCAGCTTGGCAAGCTTGAGTGCATGTGTCCGTTCATCCACGAAATGACCAACAGTCCACGGCTCAATGTGCAGGCGCTTTAAGAGTGGTGCACCACGCATTTGCTGCCTCTTCAAGCTCCAGTAACGAACAATGAGAGCTACCGCTTGTGATTTTCGACGAATAGAAATGCGCGAAATGTAATCTAGCACTCGCCGTACCATGTAATTTGGTACGGGCAATGGGCCCGATGAATACAGCTTGTTGTAAGCGCGTGCACTTTTCGACACGATCGAGTCGTAGCCAGATGTAGCGGGTCGTTTTGGAACTGTTGTCAGCTCGCTCGTGGACACTTCAGAAACACTGCTAGTATCGTTTTCATCGTCATCAGCGCCTCGAATACGCGTGTGCAAAGCAGCTTTACGATCAAGTGGAAGATGGCGATGGCAATAGGCCGCCATAGTATCCGGCTTGGTGTCGCGAGCCTCGTCTGAGACATCCTGAGTGCGGCCCAGGAGCCCCACACGCCGTGCACACATCACATGAAAAGCAGTAAAACAGGAGCGATGCTCACATTGAATACACGCACCCTCCCGAGAATTACACAAGTAGCAGCGCAGACGCCAGCGTGCTTTGGGGATATCCTGGACTCCATCAATGGGCTCCATATAAACAGAATTGCTAACACCTGTCTCAGGAATCCACATAGCACACAGCAAATGCGCCCATTTGCCATCGCTCGTTTGTTTAAAGGCACCTCCTTCCTGCGGGCACAAGATGCACGATACGGGCCGGTCGGGAGAAACTGTACATTTTCGACAGAGCCACTGTCCTTCTGGGATGAAAGGAACGCCATAGCATTCCTGATGTACGGCTAAGTTGCATCCATCGCAAAATACGATGGCATTTAAATTTTCACATTCATTGTCGTCACAGATAGCACATTGCGACTCCTCAGGAAACTCTTCTTCATCCACAGCTTCGCCAATAGAAAATCGTGATGGAATGCGTTTTACGAGGGAAAACCATTCTTTTTCTAGCCTGTCAAAGATAATTTCAAAGGCCTCGTAACTGATCACGTCCAGCTGGTCTTTTTTTCGTTCCGCATTGAGTTCGTCGAGCCAGTATTTGTCTTGCTCATCCATATCATACTCCACTTGCTGGTCAAATTCACCCTCAGTCGGCTCGATATATCGCACTAAATGTTTTGGTAAAGAGAATTCGTGTCCGTTGTGATATCCATACTGTGCCATGCAGGCACTTGGAAGGGAGGACGCCGTCGATAAACGCTCCTCTTCCTCAGGAGAAATTCGACGAAAAGACGGGACCAGACGCGTTGCGCTTTTAGCTGCAAGCTTGACGTCTTTGTCAGGTGCGCTCATCTCGTCTAAAAGCCCCGCCACTGGGACCTCTCGCTGCACGCGCGAGTCAAGAACGCGTCGCGTTTGTACTAAGTGGAGCTGGCAAAAAGTGCGCCGGACGCGTATCACGTGGCTACGTGACCTGCCAGCAACCAGCAGGCGGTCATAGCGCTTGGACGAAACGGCATTGCTGCAGGAGACGCGTAGGCAGTCTCTTTGGGCGTAAGGTATGGTGACTCCCGTGCGGCATAGTTCTCGTCTTGGACACTTGTCTACCTCCTCCCCTCGTGATCGATCCAAACGAAAAGCAGCACAAGGTGCCTTCTATACCCAGTACTTTGCCGAGGGTGAGTTGAGTGAAGATGAGGACGTATATCAAGCTACACAGCCCGATGATGATGAGGAAGAAGAGGAAGAGGAAGTCCAACGGCCTGTACGTGTAACACGAAGTGGAAGACGAACTCGCAGCTATGCTGAGCAGGATTGGAACAATGAAGAAGACGAGGAAGAGACGAATGAAGAGCCACGCACCCGTCCGCGTCGATCCACCCGCGTCAGTAAAAGCTTGCGAGATTTTGTTGCAACGGATGACGAAGAGGAAGAAGATGATAATGCCGACTATGAAGAAACAGTTCGCCTCCGCCACGCAAATGAGCGTGCAGAACGCGCGCGGCGACGCCAAAACCTAATGCATCTAGCCGCAATGCGGTCGCAAGGCCACGAAGAGGATGACTATGAAGATATCCACGTAAAGCGTCGTGAGCGTAGAATGCATGCGCGCTCATCGTCTACTCCATCGAACGGAGATAGTGATGACCATGGAGACTCATTGCCTGAGCACCGCTCATACAGTTTCCGTGCACGCAAAAAGGTCAATTACTCGCTCCTTCCTCCACCACCAGAACCAATCCGCGATGGATTTGGTCGCCGAATTCGTCGAGGCTCTCGAGGCAGAGCATCGAGTCGTGACCAAGATGCTCGGGATCAAAATCCCGACAGCAGTGTCTTTCCCCCACGACTTCCCACTTTTCCCTACACCTCACTACCCCGCTCTATGCAAACAGCATGGAATCCTGCTTCCTTGCCAACCATACCTGGTACCGAGCTGGTCAATGCGGTGGATGAAGCCATGGATAGTTCGGACGACGACTTGCCTCGAACAAACCTGGGTGAAACAGCTGGCTCCCGAATCGGTACTTCAGCCCCCGAATCTGTGCTAGAAAATAGCATGGGATCTACGATGGGCGCTGTTTCTTCTTCAACAGATGCTTTTGGTCGTCTGCGGCGCGACAAAGACGCACTAGCCGATGTTGATCCGCTGGGTGTTAATATGGACATTGACTTTAATCAGGTGGGTGGATTGGAAGATCATGTGCAGAGGCTTAAAGAAATGGTCAGTCTTCCGCTATTGTACCCTGAGGTGTTCCAGCGCTTCGGCGTAACACCACCTCGTGGGGTCTTATTTCATGGACCTCCAGGCACCGGTAAAACCCTTGTTGCCCGTGCTTTGGCGGCATCATGCTCGTCAGAAGGACAAAGTATCAGTTTCTTCATGCGAAAAGGAGCCGACTGTTTGTCAAAGTGGGTCGGTGAAGCAGAACGTCAACTACGCCTTTTGTTTGAAGAGGCGAAGCGAGCACAACCGAGTATAATTTTCTTTGATGAGATCGATGGATTAGCCCCCGTCCGGTCAAGCAAACAGGACCAAATTCATGCGAGTATTGTCAGTACGCTTCTGGCTCTCATGGATGGCATGGATGGCCGCGGACAAGTTGTAGTCATTGGTGCAACCAATCGACCAGACTCCATCGACCCTGCTTTGCGACGCCCAGGTCGATTTGATCGTGAATTCTACTTTCCATTACCTTCGCGCGCAGCACGACTAGCCATCCTCGATATACACACCCGCCATTGGGATCCTCCTTTGGACGAGCAGCTCAAAAAGGTGCTTTCAGAGGCCACTAACGGATTTGGCGGAGCAGATCTACGCGCTTTGTGTACAGAAGCAACGCTGAATGCCATTCAGCGTCGATACCCACAAATTTACCATACTAACACGCGACTACTTCTGTCGCCTGAATCTATTCAGGTTGATGGTCGCGATTTTATGTTGGCGTTGGAGAACATGGTGCCGTCATCAGCCCGTGCTTCTACCTCCTCTTTCACACCACTTCCTGCGCATCTTGAATCGTTACTAGGCGACGCACTTTCTAGCTGTCAGAAAGTATTTTCAAGTATTCTTCCCAAGCGTGCTAAACGCAGTGCCTTGGAAGAAGCCATGTATGAAATCGACATGAGTGAAGTATCTGACTCCTCTGCGCATCTTCTGGAACGGGAACTGCTCCAGCAATCTTTTGTGCAGGCTCAAGTACATCGCCCACGCTTGCTCTTGCATGGATCTCAAGGTATGGGACAGCGCACGTTGGCAGATGCATTACTTTATTCGATGGAGGGATATCATGTCCGCACGCTTTCTGCCGCCCTATTGCTGGGCGACAGCTCACAGACACCAGAATCGATTCTTGTCCATCAGTTCCAAGAAGCTAAGCGTCTTGTACCCAGTGTCTTGTACGTGCCAGATTTGGACCGATGGCCCTTGATTTTACCAGAGAGTGTGCGCGGAATGTTATCGGCACTACTGAGTGATCTTTCTCCGTCAGACACCATCATGTTGTTTGCTACTTCTGACGTACCATTCAAGTCACTTCCAAAGGATCTACAGGCATGGTTTGGTTTAATGCCGAGAAACAAGTTTGAGCTGACTTTCCCGGACATCGAGCAGCGCCGTGAATATCTCCGCGATATTCTTGTGCAGGCTTCGCGCCCTCCCACGCAATTTGCTGATGCTATGCCGCGCCGTCTGCGTGTGCTGGAAGAGCTACCAGCAGCCCCGCCCCGTCCACCGCGTATGCCGACCCAAATTGAGCTCAAACAGCAGGCTGAAAACGATGCGCGATTGTTAGAACATCTAAAGTTCCGTCTGGGCTCTATTCTAGCCGAGCTTCGAAAGAAGTTCAAGAAGTTCACACGCGATGTATGGGACGAGTACAATCTACGCGAGTTGATGGAACAATTTGAATGGCACAGGAGCAAAGGACAGATTACTATCAAGTTGCGATACGATCGGAATCCGCCACACTTTGAGCTAGATTCGCCCGACGTCCACGCACAAGATGCAGAGATACAATCTCCAGAGCCTCTTTCAGTTGCAGGATTAGACCGTGACCCCATGTCAACGGAAGCCAACCAAGAAAACTCGATGCAAGTAAATGAAGAAGAGGGTCATTTCCAAACACCTGAGACCGTAGCGGTAGACGGCGCTTCTACCGAGCAGGATGGACAAGAGGGAACTCAAGTTGTTCATGAACAACCGGAGCAAGAAGACTCTGAGTACATTATCCGCGACTTTACGATATATACTATGACCTTGGATAAGATGCAAAAACGTTTATACCACAACCAGTACCTTACAAGTGATGCATTTATGGATGATCTTCAAAAAATTGTTACAAATGCGGAGGTGGCGAGCGATGTCGATGCTGATCGCATGTTCCGTGCGCATCAAATGCAAAATCTCGCTAAGATTATGATGGATCCTTATATGGATGCGGCATTCCGTGCAGAATGTAAACAGATGGAACGTCGTGTCATGGCTCGCGAAGAAGAGATGCGTCGCGAAGCGGAGAAACGGAAAGAGCAAGAATCTCACTCGCGACGTCTCAATGGTCAACGATACAGCGCACGTGTTCAGGGTGAGGAGCCAGAAGCGCACTGTTTAGTTGACGTATCAACGATTGAGCGTGCACACAAAAGAGCACGTTCGCAAGGTCAGGAAGAGCGTGCCACCGGTTCTGCCGAGCTAGACGCGGTACCTATGGATGCGGAGGACCATGGAGTGAAGCGAGTAAGACTAGATGATGCAACAAATGTGCCTGAGGGTGAAATGGCACAAGCCAGTGCCAATGAGGACATGACACCTGTTAACCACAACAAATACCCTTCTGTCCTTTTAAATGAAGCGGCCCAGGCTTCATTACTGGATGCAATGACTGCTTGCACTGATGGGTTCACAATTGAGCAATTGGAGCTTACACGATCTCTATGTTATGAAAGAGTATTAGCACATCGATCCTCATGGGATCGTTCAGCCTTGGCTCAGGAATTAAAACAAGTTGTCCAAGGCATCCATAGCACAGTGCAAGACAACAAGTAGACTTGAGCATATACCGTATTTCCACGTGGCCCACTTCGATATCGACCGAAGGTTGTGGAAAGCACCCGATCTACGCGTGACCCCGCTGGGACCAGTCGGGCCATTGACTCCACATCGAACATAAAGGCCTGAGCATTGCCACCGCT
>ERZ500990.634-NODE-634-length-10818-cov-4.135743_pt1 | contig 10818 bp, 8 predicted proteins | sample MGYA00248876_ERZ500990 | MGnify/ENA primary metagenome ERZ500990 (study PRJEB25958, sample SAMN03398517) | human skin metagenome | study: EMG produced TPA metagenomics assembly of the Human Skin Microbiome Metagenome (human skin metagenome) data set.
GGGAGTAAAGGCGACGTGTAGATTCCAATAGGGCGATCTCGTGGACTTGAAATCCTTCCAAGAGGGCTGCCATCCATGCTTAGTAAGCATTTGAGAATCTGTTAAGATCATGGACATATTTGCGCAAACATAACTGTGTGAGTATGTATGTGTGCTGATATATGTAGTGGTAACTTACGCGATCGGCCATGCGTCCATTTAGTACGATAGCCAAATGCACAGGTTGTTCAGACGATTTTTGTAAATACGGGACGATAAGTGAATGAACAGCCCACGTTGAGCGAACATCGAGGGCATCGAACCCTTTCGTTGCTGCGTAAGTGCGAAGATGCGATGCAAGGTCCATGTCAGCCGCATTCCCACTAACATCCAGAGCAGCAGCGCCCTTAAAAATCGGTGCATCTTGAAGTACGTTACTGCCGATGGGCAAGGTTTTGGACTCGTGTCGATTTTGCTACAAACGCAAGATGGGTTAGTTTGATCATCCTGTTTCTGGTACTCGAGACAAGCACGAATATATAGCGAGTCGGAACGTACTTCGGCTATCTTTTCTGCCGTATTTACAGAGTCAGGATCCGGCGCGCAATAGATGGCAGTGAACGGCGTCAATTCTAGAGCGGATCCTGTTGCCCCGTACGACTGCGAGAGTGTCAGGTGTGTATATTGAACAAATTTGGAGACGTACCTTGAGTGAGCCAGGTGCAGCATTGGGTTGTGCTGTGCGAAAAAATGAGCCAAAAATGTTCTTTACGTACGTGATACGTTGCACGCATGTCGCACAAGCGTCACATAGACACCTGTCATGTCTCTGTGTTCTCTTCGTTTTATTCAATCAATGGTGCATTTGCGGCCAACACCCACACATACACGCAGTAGTGAGCACGTTCTTTCCACAATCTTACGAACAGACGCGCGCACTTCAACGCGACACGTATTGCCTTATGTGCGTGTGTGTGTTGGTGAAATTCCAAAATGTAAATGCTAGTTGATTCAGTGTGCTCATTTACTACGAGTCGACACGTGGGATGCATAATTCAGCCACGCGCCACCGGAGCAAGAAGGGCAAGTGCCCCAAGCTTGGAGTCAAGAAAAAAAATTACAAGCAACAAATAAGCTATAACGCCCACTTACGCTTTGCTGGTGGTGACCACGCAAGCCTTCATTTGGTGGCTTTGCCCAGAAGCCACAGGCTGAAGCACGAGCAAGTGATGTTCGGTAGAGCGCATAGTAACCATGAGCATCGTCGGCAGCCGGAGTCTTTTGGCACATCAAACTCACGGGACGTGTCGAAAATAACGAGTTGTGACAAATCCACTGAAGCAGATACGCATGTGCAGCGCACGCTGCAGCCCACATCGCGAGCCAACCATGTTCATCACAAGCCCTCGTCATCCTTGAGCTCATCTATAGACTTTATGTTCAAGTTTCCTGGTGGTCAAGAGAATACGCTAAAAGGGTTGACCAATTCTGCATGGCAACGCTCTGCGACAACGATCAAGCGCCGTGTGTCGTCACGACGAGCACCCCCGCCTCGCCGAGTAGACGGATTTTCTTCGCAGGAAGAACTGAAAAAACTTCAGCCTATGTCGCCACACACCACATCAGCGCCGCAGCTACACACGCACCAAGGCGGTCCATTCTCAAATCTCGTGCCTGTAGCAGGACGAGTACCCGTATCCCGCAGTCGAAGTTTCAAGTCGTATTTTCAAAGCAACAGCCGGAATGTGCCACCGTCATCGACAGAGCCAGCTGCGCCTGTCTCTCACGCAGGCGAGGATCTGAGTGAAGTCTTGCGACAGGGATCCCGTGCTGTTCAACGGCGTCAAGTGATGACCGCAGCGCCAAATGCAATGGAGCCGGCTACAGCGTTTTCCACCTCGGCTAGAAATGCTGCACAGAATTATACTGATAAAAAAGACATGCTACCATCAAGACCTGCACGTGCAGCACTCAGACCGTCAACAGACCCCGAAACGATGCACCATTACAGACCGTTGCAGACACACATGCGAACCAAGGGGCTCGGAGAGCCTGAGCCGCGTCCCAATCGCATACAGCATATACCGAACGACTCGAGGCATGCGCCGCTCGGTTCTAGCTCAACTTCCGACCAATATCATGCGCCAGCTACGACGGAGCCGTGCGATAATCTTGAGTTGAAATTGAACAGGCTTCAGCTGGACCTTGAGAAGGAAATGCATGTGATTTCACACACCTCGCCTGTTGATGTGTCAAGGGCAGCGCCACCAACGCCACGACCTGCCCCCTCACGACCTGCTCTTTCTCCACCAAGACGTCCAACGCTGTCAGCAAAGCCTCCGTTTCAAATCATGTCGCCTGAGAAATATCCGTCGCTGTTGTTGCAAAAGCTTGATGCTGAGAAACGACCTGAGCTTCGGCACACAGACTCTAGCCACGGTGCACATTTTCTTCAAAGCAAGCAAGCAGTGATTTGCACGACTTCTGATGACTCGTAACGACCTATGTAGAGTATAAATCCGATGCATGCGCACCTGTCATAGGATGGGACGGTGCCACGCATATCTATGCTGCGCCGGCGTCTAGCGGGTTTATAGCGAGCCTATGACTTGGAGCGCGCCAAAATGAAGACGACAAGGGAGGTAAGAAACGACGAAGCTTGTTTCCATGCTACTTCCGTTTCGCTTTTCAGACCATCTTGTCGCTCGAGGACTGCGTCTGTTCGCCCTTGATTTTATTGGCTTCTTTCCACCGGTCCACGAGACGGCCGACCTGAATGTGAGTACATCTACACAGGCACATACCACCACAGTTAGAGAGTCTCGATCGGGACTACCGTACGGAATCTGTTGTCAACTTTGATCACCAGCCGTTACATACTCTCTCTGTATGACCAACGCGGCTTACGTAGACGGCTCCCGTGAGCCAGACACCCCATCCCTTGATGCGTTAGATACATGCTCCCGTGCATAAACACACATACCGTCAGTCCGAGCAATGCAATGACAGTAAATCTGTGCACATAGTCTGCAATGGGTCGCCGCACCATGGTGCAAGACGTAATTAGTTGGTCGTTGTGAAGACTCAGGAGCAATGCCGCTCTCGCTGCTGAGGATGTCTCGGTTTTTGTTGCTCCACTTTGCCACACTCACACGCACATGCGAAAAGGTGGGGAGGGGGGGGTTGGGGAGTGGGCAGAGGTAGTTTCGTTACGGCCAAATGTTTCCAGGTTCCCTCTGCGAAACAGTAGCAGCAGCTGTAGCGAGCAACCAACTCCGGCTAGCCAGAAATGTCGTGATCCCACCCCAAACGAAGCAACGAGACAGTCCTCGACACCTGTGAACGAGATTCATCCTGTTGTATGCATGCCATGAATGGCTATAGAGCGAACAGCATTACAGAGAGACCCCACACATGCCCATTAGAAAAGACTCACAGGCGCATTGCCCGAAACACTATGAAATGAAGACAAATTGTAGATGCCCTCCTGCATCATGAGCGCGTCCGGGTCCTGGTTTTGCTGACGTCGTACGAACAAGAGCTGTGATGGCTTGAGAGCCGTAGCAATAAGGTCCAATCGAGGAGTGTCAACGCCCATACGGCGTGCGCGACGAAGTATGTTGACAAAAATCGGTTCAAGCTCCATGGGTCGCTCGCGATCCAAGTCTACTAAGATACTAGGCTTGAAGTTGGAAGGAAAATTGTGGGAGCGCTTGACATGTAGCTCCATATCAGGTGACGTTGGTAGACGGAATTGTGCAGGAGAATTGGTCATCGTTTGGCGCATGGTTTGGTCTATTATGCTCGCAGGCAAGCGGTCTTCACCAAGGCCTGAAGCACGTGCAACAGCCAACATTTCAAGCATGATGCCACGCACAGACCCTATGGTGTATGGCAGCATCTCGACCTGGAGCATTTCCAGAAGCGGGCGCCGGGCAAGCACCGTGACACCACCCCAACTGATATTCCACAGCACTTTGCGCCACCTCTCTGCCGTAATATCATTGGTCATCGAAGCAGAAGACCCACCGCGCAGCGCGATCAGCAAAAGAAGTTCGAGCGAGGCTTGTGTCTCAGCTGGCACAGGTGCGTCCAACGGCGCTGGATATACGCCCATACTCAGAACTTCCAACAAGCCGTGCTCCATACGACTACCGCCTTCACGAAGTGTTGCAGGGACCCACGTATTTGCACTCACTATGCTGCTTGCTAGCGGTGGATCAGACTTGACGAGCCGTTCGTAAGATTCATGCTCAATATCGATACCATTCTGCAGTAGAAGAACGGTGGGAAGATGCGTCGGTTTTCGTGCAAGATTCTTCGTCAAGAACGGTCGCATCACCTCACTGTTCGGTACGACATCAGGCAAGCACTTGCAGCTGCACACCACATAATCCAAAGTGATGGACGAATCCAGGTCGTCTGCCGTGCGAATAACGCGTGTAGGACGCCATGCGGTCACTTCGCCAAACTTGTCAGATACCACATGCATACCATGCTTCCTCACAACATCATAGTTGCTCCGACATACGGCCGTGACATTCGCACCGCCTTTCTGGAATATGTAGGAGTACAAAGTACCGACTGCACCAAAGCCAAGCACTAACACTTCAGGTCTTGCATTCCCATTGAGTGATGACGTCATGGTGTCAAGACAGGATGACAGTGGGTATGTGGAGTGCTGTCGTTTGGCAGCCATGTTGCACGCACTGACTCATTCGGCCACCAAGCCTACTCTGTCCTTGTACTCTTTCATATACCTGCACGCATACACGCTCTCTCTCTCTCTCTCTCTCTCTCTCTCTATCTCTCTCTACATTCGTAAGTTAGAAACAAGTCTTTGACACTGACTCAAAGACAGCTAGAGTTTGGAAAGCGCGAGTCATAGTCTTGACGAACTCCATTGCACGGTTGTCATGGCTATTAGCAAAACACAGCGGAAGCAGCTCCAAGCTACAGCAGATGCATTCAATGCACACTTTTCCAAAGCTTACGGAGCTGAACGTTGGGAGCACCTACGTGCACGACTTGTTGAACCCACAGAACATGCTGCTTTGATCAATGCCTATGTGCCATCAGCTGAAATCGATCGAGCTTTGCTTGCTGATGCACCCGAGCCTAATATGTACGAACTGCTGCGGCTTCCACCCGTGCCCACCTCTGCGTCATCAGCCAAGAACCAAGTACCCACACGACTTTTGTGTTTGAAGCGACGCACAGACCACTCACAAGCATACCACAGCGGACGTCCGTTCCCCCCACCACGTCCTGCAGCCGCGTCAGATCCACAGCAACGCTTATACACTCACTGGAACCTGGACGGTGCATCCGTCTTAGCCGCGCAGTGCTTGGATGTCCAACCAGGACATGCGGTGCTAGACCTGTGCGCCGCACCGGGTGGAAAAAGCATTACATTAGCACAAAAGCTTTGGCCTGAGCTGTATGCAGACCACCCGAGTCGCACATCGACGACGCATGCATCAATCTTACATTCCAACGAAGTTGATCCAGCGCGGTTGCGGCGACTTCATGCGAACTTGAAAAGTTACTTGCCAAATACGCTAATGGACCAAGGACTTGTTGAGATCTCGCGCATCGATGCGACATCGCCTCGGGCCGTGCAGTTATTTCCTCTTGGTGAAGAGGGCTATGACCGTATCCTTCTTGATGCGCCATGCTCTTCAGAACGGCATATATTGCATGCCTACATGCGGGCACAGCAATCTGGGACTGCTGCACCTGAGATGCTTGCATGGAAACCGACCATGTCGCGAAGCATGTCGAAGACGCAACTTGCCCTACTGCGTACGGCATGGGCCGCACTACGCCCAGGCGGAAGACTCGTCTATGCTACATGCTCTCTGAGTGAGCAAGAAAATGACCATGTCGTTCGAGCATTTCTGACATCTACACCTGAAGCGCACGTCCTAAGAACAGACAGTTTAGTTCACTTTTGCCAGCAAACTGAGTATGGGTATTTTGCATTGCCTGACTACATGATCCCAGGGACCGAGCAGAGATCTCCTTGGGGTCCCTTGTACTTTTGCATGCTCGAAAAGCCATAAGCATCGCGTCAACAAAAATGCAAAGGACCTAAGAAATTCAAGCGTAGCACGAGAAATGAGTTAGTTATAATGCCGGCCCAATGTTGTAAAGCGTATGAAAACGCCTCCTACTCCACTTGGGATGTTCTGTGCGCCTCAAACCACTGCAGATGTCAGGCTTCTTTGTAGCAGTGGATGCGGGTGGGACATCGACAGAGGCTGCATTGACTGACGAGCATGATCATGTTGTAGCACGCGGATCGGCTGGCCCAGGTAGCTATTCGGCGATGCCCCTGAATGTATGGACAAGAGTGATTCAATCTGCCGTGCAAGATGCGTGCAGCAGCATTGCATCCGTGTCGCAACCTCCTGTGTTGCGCCACATTTGGGTCGGTTCTGCTGGTATCGATACACCCACAAGTGTGCACGATGCTACAAATACCCTGAGACAGATATTTGGTCCGACGACGGCACTCACAGTTACCAATGATGCTGCCCTCCTGTGCACACACAATGAGGGCAAAGCCAGCGTCGTAGCTATTGCCGGCACAGGTAGTGTCGTCCTTGCATTTGATGTGCAACGCACGCTCATCAAGCGTGTTGGCGGTCTAGGTTGGATTCTAGGTGATGATGGCAGTGCCTATGCATTGGGACGTGCTGTCCTACGCGCAGTCGTAGATGCACATCCGCTGCCATCGACAACACTAGCGAGCGCCTGCCTCACAGCATGGCGCATGCCATCGGCTTCATGTGTGACAGATCTTTTGAAAACTTTGTATTCCAATGACAATGCAAAAGCGCGCATTGCAAGTCTTGCACCCGTTGTCGTGCAAGCTGCCATGAGCGGCGACACCTTAGCGAAGCACATCGTTCACACGCAGGCCAAGCTTATGGCCCAGCAAATAATGCGCGCAGCACATTCGCTAGAGCAAACGTGCATAGCTTCTAGGCCTGCACTACGCTTGGGTGGCTCGCTTTTCCACGTCGATGCATACAGGGATTATGTGATGCAAGAAATACAAGAGAAGAATTACTCGAGCGTGGCTGTGGTTCACGACATATGCGGCACAGCCGCTGCAGCACTACGAACAATGCCTTATCAATGATTAATGGGACGTGAATGAAAATGATGAGGAGGATAGTTCTGACAATGGCAATGACATTAGTTGATGGATGAGAAGCGATTTCGCTGGAGGAAGCGCTGTGCCAGGCGCCGACGTGGGCTCAGGGAGCGAGACGCATTGGGCGACGTCGTCGTCGGAGTGCTGTCGTTGCTGTTAGAACGAAATGGGAGAGAAGACAAAGAGGAAGATGAACGACGATGAGTCGTTTTGGAAGACGTTCTGTCCATGGATGAACAGCGAGAGCGATGATGTCTCGTGCTCATTTCAGACGAGGCCGACCCAGATGTTGTAGACAAGGATGATGATCCAGATCCAGCCGACGAGGCGGAGGACGACAGCGGAATGAAGGACGTCGCTGGCATGGACGACGTCGATGAGGTCGATGAGGATAACGAGGGAGCGCTAGAAGCCACTGCTGAAGCCGGGCCCATGGACGCAGCTGAGCCCAGAGGCGTTGGCGATCCGGACAAATCGAGTGACGAGCTTCGCTTCAACTTGGAGCCCGACGACAATGACACAGGAGCGGATGCCGACGACGATGCCGACGAGGGCGTGAAGGCGTCCATAAGCGCCTTCGTCAAGTCTTCTGCTTTCGCAGGGACAGATAGCGATGTAGGTGCAAGAAGTTCCTGCAGCGTGCGTCCCAACATTGACTGGGATCGAGGCATGACTTGTCGCGTCGGAGCCTCCGGTGAGCGCGAACGAACGGGATCAGTCTCAGATCGTGATGGCCTGGCAGCCTTATGATCAGCCGAATCGAGCCCTTTGCTGCTCTGTGGCGAGGACAGCGACTGTGGCCTCGATGAATCGAGAGGCGACTCGGTCGTCAGATCGCTAGTACTGTCTTGGGATGACGTCAGAGCGCTGGTTGATGGCGGCAAGTCGTTCGTTGAAAGCCGCAAGGAAAGCGTTTCATTTCCACTTAACCGGTGCAATCCCACACGCGAGCCAACAAGCATGCCACGTGAACGTGTAGAGTCGATGTCGATAGAAGAACGTGCTGAGATACACGCGTCAGAAAATACCATGACCTTGTCTTTCGCAGCGCGGCGCGGTGGAGACTTGAGGCGCATAAGGACTTCGGTCGACGGCTGCGATGCGCACGATCTTCCGTCACTGCCATCGTTCAGAGTGCACGTACCTAAGTACCGAGCGAGAGGATCAGCGGCAGACGGAGTGACCGACGATGATGATGACGAGACAGACGTTGAAGTCGAGGACGACGCACTCGGAGGGACCGGCTCAAGATTGCAAGGAAATGGTACATCCATACCATGCAGACGCCGTTGAGGGGCGGGGCCTTCGGAGATGGCCTTCGCGAATGCATCGAGCCACAAGTCACGCTCTTTCTCAGTAGTCGCAATCATCTCAAAGTGATGGCCATGAATGGTCAGACGGAACGAAAGCGGAAGCTTCACGGTTGGATCAGTGCTTGGCGTAAGCTTGACATCGGCCAGTGGGAACCAGTAGCGGGGCTGATACGTGTATGTTTTGCGTGCTTTGAACATGAGAACAAAATCGGCGTAAAGCACGCAACCATAGTACTTGGTCGCAAGAGGGGTTGTGAGAGGAGCCAACTCAGGGTGGTGATATAGTACATCAAGGTTGCCGGTCATCTTGCAGTCGCCTAGCGATGGCAGAAACGACGATGACAAAGAAAGACTCGGCTCCATGCGGGAGATGATCATTTCTGACAGCAACCGCGCCTGTCGTTTCGCACTCGCCTCATTTACATCTGCTGTCACTTGGCGCATGTGTCTCAATGCATCATCAAGGAGAGCCTGGTGCGCGGGAGTCGAGTACGCGCTGATTGTCTGAAGAATAATGGGGTATAGGCACACGCGTTGGATCGGCTTGATGAAAAAGTCACGGAATAGCAGTCGCTGCCGCGATTTAGCGCGCATCGCGGCTTGGCTCGCAGAGTCCTGGATGTCCTCACACGAGCCAAGTGAACGCACAGTATCAGACGCACGGTACTGGTACAAATCCCACTCTGGGCGCTGCTCGACAGTGTCGATCAAAGAGAGCGCTTCTTTTTGCCGACTGCAAAATTCACAGTACACGCGGCTAAACTCCGGTGCCAATTCAATGAACAATTTGGCATACAGCGACACAGCCTCATCACAGTCGGGACTGTGAGCACGTTCCATTTCTGTGCGTTCCGAATCAGACGGCGCAAGGCGCTTGCAAGACACAATTTCCGTGAGCCGTGAGCTCATGTTACGATGCAGCTTAAGCAGAGCTGGTCCATTCCGTACAACTGTGTTGAGGCGAGAGGACGAGTCGGCAAAATACGACACACCTGGCAAGAGCTTGAAGAACACGTTGATGAGCACGTCCAAATCCTTGACGTAGTTCGCTTCAGTCTCGGCGAGCTCCAAAAGGGAATGCAAACGCTTCAGCCGATGACGGGTATCTGTTGAGTCGATTTCTGCGGTAACTTCACCATCGTCATTCGCATGGGCCGATTCGGTGTCGGCCTTGATAATCTCCGCGGACTTGGCAGATTCTGCCGTACTTGACTGGGATCCCGAGTGCGCTGTATGAACGGATTCTGAAGAGCTCTTGGGAGACCCAGCCATCGCAACAGAGTTCTTGGTCGATGTTGAGGATGTGCGACTGATATCCGTATCCAATTCGGGGGATGATACCCGCTGTAATGCGCTGCCATCAATCAGCCATGGAGAGTGGATGGACTCAAGATCATGACTGTTACTCACAGACGATTTCGTCGAAGGAAGCAGCAAAGACGTGCGTGGAGGATGGAGCACCATCGGACTTGGCGTCGGTGCGGAAGAAATCATCATGACCATCTCAGGGGCACCATCAGATCTGGACATCGACGAAGTGGATGGAACTGTGCGTATCGGTGCGGCTGGCTTGACGACTCCTGACTGCAACGAAAGTGGTGGCGAAGGCGCACGCGAAGACACTTGTGACTGCGGCTGCGAGGAAGGCATGGAGACATCGCTAGACCCGCTGTACGATGACGGCATAATTTGGCCTTGGCTATTGGTAGAAGTAGTCTCGACTTGCAGTACCATGATCGTGAGCAGAGTAAGCCAAGATGTCACGCAGCGCACGAATTACACGTTACGTTGTCAATGGAAACCAACAGTTGAGGGGACGGGGGAATTCGAGATGAAGAACGGGCGATTCGATGAATCAGAGAAGAGGGTGAGGCAACAGTTCAGCGCGTCCCTATGTGTTTAACAAGAGAGATAGTAGCAGGTGCCTGTGTGTGTGTGTGAAGTTCGTACTGATGGAAAATAGTTTCTTGCTTCACTTCTTTGACCTGTCAAGACTATACAAAATATGCCCGACGCCACAGCCGCGATTACGACTGACACCAGCTAAACCAAATTTGTGTGTTAAGCGCCCAGCCAAACAAAAATGAGGTGAGTCAACTCGACCTGGGATTCGCTGGTTCGCACGTAATGGCAATCGCATCCAGAAACATTACGCCCAATTAGGATTGGTGCATGCATAGCCTTGATATTTTTGGCATTGTGTTCTCCACATGCAGTCCAGATTCTTGCGCAAAAACATCGAGCGTATTTCCTAAGGGACAATTTTTTGGGTGACCTTTCATGATCACACAATTTTCCCCTGCGATGCACCTGAACGCCGCAGCGGTTACACCTCCACGTATTTTCGCCTCCACTCCACAT
>ERZ500990.636-NODE-636-length-10778-cov-3.042805_pt1 | contig 10778 bp, 12 predicted proteins | sample MGYA00248876_ERZ500990 | MGnify/ENA primary metagenome ERZ500990 (study PRJEB25958, sample SAMN03398517) | human skin metagenome | study: EMG produced TPA metagenomics assembly of the Human Skin Microbiome Metagenome (human skin metagenome) data set.
TACGGCGACCACCGAGATCTACACTCTTTCCCTACACGACGCTCTTCCGATCTAAGAAATCCCATACCCGAGCCAACGTGGCCGGTCGCGGGAATGTTCCCTGAGCATGCAACCCGGGGACACGTCCCCAGGATTTTCCCTATCATGGGATGCGGACCATAAAAACAACCGAAAGGAATTTGAGGAATCATGGCTGTTTACGAGCTTCCTGACCTGCCCTACGCTTACGACGCGCTGGAGCCCCACATCTCCGCCGAGATCATGGAGCTTCACCACTCCAAGCACCACGCCAACTACGTCAAGGGTGCCAACGCTGCCCTCGAGGCACTCGAGGCTGAGCGGGGCGGTGAGGCTAACCCGGATACCCTGCGCGCCCTGACCAAGAACCTGGCGTTTAACCTGGGTGGCCACACCAACCACTCCATCTTCTGGAAGAACATGGCGCCGAACGCCGGTGGCGCGCCGACCGGTGAGGTCGCCGAGGCCATCAACCGCGATTTCGGCTCCTTCGAAAAGTTCCAGGCGCACTTCGAGGGCATCGCTAACGGCCTGCAGGGCTCCGGCTGGGCTGTGCTCGGCTACGATCACATCGCTGGTCGCCTTATCATCCAGCAGATGACTGACCAGCAGGGCAACATCTCGGTTGACTTCACCCCGCTGCTCATGCTCGACATGTGGGAGCACGCCTTCTACCTGCAGTACAAGAACGTCAAGGCGGACTACGTCAAGGCGTTCTGGAACGTCGTCAACTGGGCGGACGTCAACGAGCGTTACGCGGCTGCTGCCAAGTAAGCACGCTCGCTCGAGTTTTAGGCCCCCTCCCCGCGCCCTTCCGCGCGGCGAGGGGGTCTATCGTTGCACACTGTGAGAAGGGGTACGCGCGAGTACGCGAGGGCATCGCTGGCCATGATTGCCCTGGGCCTGGCCATCTTCAACTCCCTATATTCCACTCAGGCGCTGCTGCCGACGCTGAGCCAGCAGCTTGAGGTATCGCCCTCGGTCGCGGCGCTGAGCGTTTCCGCCGCCACCGGGGCGCTGGCGTTGTGCGTGGTGCCTTTCTCCGTCCTCTCGGAGAAGTACGGCCGTGGGCGCATCCTGATCATCTCGGCGCTCGCCGCCACGTTAATCGGCCTGGCGCTGCCGCTCGCGCAGAGCGCGCCGCAGCTCATCGCGTTGCGCGCGGTGCAGGGCGCGATGATCGCCGGGGCCCCTGCGGTTGCGATGACGTGGCTGGCGGAGGAAGTCGACGACGCGGATTTGCCCGCGGCGATGGGGCTCTACGTCGCGGGGACGTCGATAGGCGGGCTCAGCGGGCGCCTGATTCCCTCGCTCGTGCTCGAGTTCGCGTCGTGGCGCGTCGCGCTCGTGGCCACGTCGGCCTTCGCCCTCGTTCTCGCCGTCGCGGTGGCGCTGTTGCTGCCGCCGCAACGCAACTTCCGCCCGAAGGAGTCCATCCGCCCCAGCGCGGAGATCCGGGCCATGGCGCGCCACCTGAAAAACCCGCGCCTTGTTGCGCTCTACCTCACCGCGTTCATCGGCATGGGCGTGTTCGTGTCCATGTACAACTTCTTCGGCTACCGCGCCGTTGACCACTTCCGCCTGCCGCCGGCGCTAGCTGGCCTGGTGTTCGTGATGTACCTCTCGGGCACGTGGTCGTCGGCACGCGCGGGCTCGATGGTGCACCGATTCGGGCGCGGCCGCGTGGTCGGGGCGGGCGCAACGCTGATGCTCCTCGGCGCGCTGGCCGCGGGCAGCGGCGCGTTGTGGCTCGCGCTCGCCGGCCTGCTCGTGTTTACCGCGAGCTTCTTCGCCATGCACTCCACGGCCTCTGGGTGGGTCGGCCAGATCGCGCAGCGCGACCGCGCGGAGGCGTCGAGTATGTACGTGCTGTGCTACTACTTGGGCTCGTCGATCCTGGGCGCGGCCACCGGCGCCGCCTTCGAGGGTCTGGCCTGGTGGGGCTTTACCGCGGTGCTCGCCGCCCTGCTCGCGGTGCTCGTCGGCGTCGGGCTCGCGCTGGCGCTTAACCAGCGACGTCGCTCATAAGCGGAACCCCCGGCGCGCCGTCGCTGAGAAACTGCCGCACCGCCCGCGTCGCGCGGCAGTCGTCCTCGTTGTAGCGCAGCAGCATGTCGCGCGCCGCGGCGTCGCCAAGCCGGGCCGCGCGCCGCAGCGCGACGGAGCGCTCGCCGTCGATGTCGTCGTCCTCCCACTCGAAACCGACGACAGGCCCGAGCGCTTTGAGCCCCAGCCCATCGGTTCCCACCAGGTACGTGCGCACATGCGCGAACACGTCGACCCACTGCGCGGAGGCGATGAACTCGCGCACCTGCTCCTCATCCACGGACCCGAAGCGCCGCGCCGAGGACTTCAGCCAGTGGTTTTCCCCGCCCGCCGCGTAGCAGTACGCCGCGAACGTCTTGCCCGCGGCGAGCGCCTGCTCGCGCTGCTCCATCAGCCACGTCCAAAAGTCGAGGAAGTTCGCTTCCTCCCACTCCCCGCCGACTTCGTCCCAGGTCACGAACGCCCGGTACGCCTCGCCGTCAAAGGTGCCCCACAGGTAGGCGCCCTGATCGAGGTAGGCCTCCATGTCGATGTCGATCTCCACGTCGGCGCGCGGCACGCTCATCTCGGTGGTTCGCTTGAGCACGGGGATCCCCTCGCGCCAGGCGCGCGCGATGGTGGAGGGTTCGCCGGCGCGGGCGTCGATAAGCGCTTGCACCGTGGTGATCCCCTGGGCGCGGAAACCGTCGGCGCGCCCGCCGGGCAGGACCAGCGAAATGTCGTCCGCGCTTTCGAGCTGCGGCTCGCACAGCGGCCAGAAGCGGCAGGAGGCGCACTGCTTCAGCCTGCGCGGTTCGGTGGGCGTCGGCGCGCGCAGGGCGGCAAGCAGCGGGGGGATGAAGCGCTGAACGTCGGTGAGGTAGGCGCGCGAGCGGTCCTGGCCGATCAGCGCGGTGCGGGCGTCGGCACGCTCACCGAGCAGAAGGTGGGCCAGCGCAAGCCGGTAGCCGTCGATGGTGTGGTGGCGCAGCTTCGCCCCCGTTGCCAGCGGCGCACCCAAGGACAGCCGGTGCGCGGGCACGAATTTGAGCTTTTCGCTTGTCGACGCCCTAGCCACGCGGTGGTTTGAAATCATCACCGGCATGTACGTGCGCTGCCCCGCCTCGTTGCGCGCGAGGATGTCGATCTCCGCGACCACACCGACACCTGCGACCTCGCCGGTAAGAACAGCGTTGGTAATGATGCTCGCGCCGGCCTGAATCGCCGCGCGGGCGCGGGCCTCGGCCTCTTCGATGCCACTCACTGGGTCCAGGTCAACGCGGGTAAACGCCCGTGAGCTGCCGTCGCCGAGGGCGCGTTTGACGGGTAGGGCGGCGAACACGGCGGCGCGGCCCGCGTCGATTTGCGGCTGGCGGGCGAGCGCCTCGGGCAGCGGCGGGATGTCCGGGTGCGCGTGGCGCTGGCGCAGCCGGTAGCGGCAGCCCACGAGGTCGGAGGCCCGGATGAGTTGAAAGTCGCTCACAGCGACCCCCATCCTATCGGCCCATTGGCAGGTAAGGTATGTCACATGGGAATTATTGAAACGATCCGGAAGAACCGGGCAAAGACCAAGGCCGAGATTAAGGCCGCTGAAGTACGCGCCCGCCAGCTTGCTAAGAATGAGGCGAAGCAGCAGCACCGCACCGCCAAGTTGCTCGATAAGGCCGAGAAGCGCCTGCTTAACGAGGAAAAGGAGGGCCTCAAGCGCAAGCGCAAGCACGAGAAGAAGCTTGCCGAGGCTCACCTCAAGCGCGTTGAGGAGTCCGGGCTGACCAAGAAGAAGGCGAAGAACTGGGTCGGCGCCGCGCGCGTTTTAATTCCCGTTCTGCTTCCGCTCGCGTACAAGGCGATGACCTCGTACCAGCAAAACCGCATCGAGTCGCGCGCCAACTCGATGGGCCTGAGCTCCCAGGACCTGGCTCGCCACTCCGGCCGCGGCGCGGAGCTCAAGGCGCGCATCGAGGCGCTGCGCGGCCAGACCAACAACCTGCACAACACCCCGTCGCTGTCGTCTAGCTTTATCAAGGACGTTGAGGTGCGTCTCGACGAGCTCGAACAGGCAGTGAGCAACGCAGAGCGCCTGGATACCGAGCAGCAGCGCCTCGCCCACGTCGCCATCGAGCGCGACCTCGACGAGGTCACCGGCGAGATCCAGGAGAAGTCGGGCCGCTAGAGCATGCCCTGTTCCCGCGCCGACGCCACGGCCGAGGTGCGGGAACGAACACCCAGCTTGTCGTAGATGTGCACGAGGTGGGACTTCACGGTTGCCTCCGACAGCATCAGCTCGTGGCCGATTTCCCGGTTCGACGAGCCCCCGGCGACGAGCTGCAGCACCTCCAGCTCGCGCGGCGTGAGCGAGAAGCGCGGGGTGCTTTCGCGCGTCTCTAAGCGGGTGCGCACGACTTGGGACAGCGCGGCGTCGCCTCGCGCGGCGGAGCGCACCGCCGCCACGAGCTCGGCCGGCGGGGCGTCTTTGAGCAGGTAGCCCACCGCGCCCGCCTCTATTGCGCCGAGGATGTCGGCGTCGGTGTCGTAGTTGGTCACCACCAACACCTGCGGCGGGGACTCCATCGTGCGGCGGATCTCGGCGGTGGCCTCGGCCCCGGTGGTGACCTTCGCGCCCTCCGCCCCGGCGCCGAAGCGCAGGTCCATCAGGATGACGTCGATGCCGCCGGCCTGGGCCGTCGAGATCGCGCCCTCGGCGGTAGCGACCTCGCCGACCACCATGATGTCGTCGGCTTCTTCCAACACGGCGCGCAATCCCAGCCTGACAATCTGGTGGTCATCCGCCAGCAGCACCCGAATCATTTACATCTCCTCCATCTTTTGATTGATGTTACCGGGTACCGCGGCGGTCACGGCCGTCGGCCCGCCCGGCGCCGACTCCACGATCAGTTCCCCACCGAGCTCTTCGGCGCGCGAGCGCATCGCGGAGAGCCCGAGGTGGCCGAGCCCCGTCGGCGCGCTGCTCAGCGCCAGCGGGTCGAACCCGCGCCCGTTATCCACCACGTCGAGCCGGACTTCCTCGGGGCTGTACGTCAGGGTGACGCGTATGCGCGTTGCGCCAGAGTGCTGCACCGCGTTCGACACCGCGCCCTGGGCGATGCGCAGCAGACCCGCCTCGCACCGCATCGGCAGAAGCGTGTGCTCCCCGTCCGCGTCGACCTCGATGTCGATGCCGCTGGCCTGCGAGAAGTCGCGCGCGATCCGTTCGAGTGCTTGGCGTAACGACGCCTCCGTCAACGGCGCGGGCGTCAAAGCGGCGATCATCGCGCGCGTCTCCGCCAAATTGTTCGACGCGGCCCGGCGCGCCGTCTCAATCCGCGACTTCGCCCGGGAAAGCTCGTCGGGCCTCAAGCCGGTGGCGTCGAGGTCGCGGTCCGCGGCGTGCAGCAGCATCTGGATGCTGGACAGGCCCTGGGCGACGGTGTCGTGGATCTCGTGGGCGAGGCGTTCGCGCTCCTGGGACACGCCCGCTTCGCGCTCTGTGGCCGCGAGCTGCTGGCGCGTGGCCAAGAGCTCGTCGATAAGCGACTCGCGCTCCTTGCTCACGCGGGCAATGGTGGTAAACGCGTAGTTGGTGGCGATGACCACCAGGGCGGACAAGACGGGCCCGATCACGCCGCCGAACGTCAACCCGGTGGGCACCTGCGCGCCGACCGCGATGCCCAGGCCGAGGGCAACCCAGACCACGCCCCGCCAGTCGTTGAACGTGCGCAGGTAGACGAAGAAGAGGATGAACACCCAGTAGACGGCAAGCGGGGTGACCATCATGTCGGCGATCCACATGCCTGTCAGCGCCATCAGCCAGCCTGCCTGCCCGGCGCGGCCCCAGCGCGGCATTTCGACGAGGCCGTAGAACAGCAGGAACGCGAAGATGGAGACCAAGACGATGTGCAGCAGCGCCGAGTTCAGCGGCATCTGCACGAGCGCCAGCAGGGAAACCACCAGCAACGATGCCGACAGCACCGTGATCCCGGTGTCCAGCGCCTTGTTGTCGGGGACCTCGCGGGGTTCGCTGTCCAACTTCACTAGTCTGGAGGCCATGCGCTTTACCCTACCCACCCCCGGCCGGCGCCTTACCGGGCCTGGCGTGGCGCTTGCGATCGCCGGACTCGCGGTACTCGGCGCCGGCTGCGCGCCGGAGCCCTCGGCGGAACCCAGCGCTACTCCCAGCTCCGCACCGCAGCCGGTCAGCGACTCTGGACTGGGCGTGACCGAGCTGCCCGCCGTGGAGAAGGACCCAGCCGGAACCTGCCCCTATTTAGATACGCAGTGGGTGGCCGAGGCGAACGGCCAGAAGGTCACGGCCATCGGGGTTGACAATCGCTTCGACACCCCGGCGTGCGTTTTCTGGTCGTACCCGGAAGAACCCCAGCTCACGGTCATGGTGCGGCACATGGCCAGCCCCGAGGAAGCGATGGCGGTGGTCGATTGGGCGGCACCCATTGACTACACCGACCCCGCCAGCGAGCCTGAGGGGTGGAACGGCGGCCGCCACGGCGGCGGCGCTGTGCCCGAGCGCATCGGCGCGGCGTACTCGGTGGCGAAGGGGCCCGTGGCGGTGACGGTGTTTACCAACCAGAACGAGTCGGTCAAGGCTCAGGTTGTGGCCGAGCAGGGTATCGCTAACCTAAACCTGTGACCCTCCCCCAGCCCATCCGCGTAGCCGCGCTCGTGATCCGCGACGACGCTGGCCGCGTGTTGTGCGTGCGCAAAGTGGGCAGCCCCCGGTTCCAGCTGCCGGGCGGCAAACCCGAGGGCGATGAGCCCCTGATTAACTGCGCGCTGCGCGAGACGCGCGAGGAGGTCGGGCTTAACATCGATGCCTCCGGGCTGGGTTTTGTCGGCGTCTTTACCGCCGAGGCCTCCAACGAGCCGGGCTTTATGGTCACCGGCACGGTGTTCATCCGCAAGCCCGCGCCCGGCGCGCTGCACCCAGTCGCCAGCGGCGAGATCGACGAGGTCCGCTGGGTCGACCCGCACCACCCCGGCTCCACGCCGCTAGCGCCGCTGCTCGCCGGGGAGATTTTCCCCGCCCTGCGCGCGCGTGAGATCAACGCCATCGCCGTTTTCGCGGGCGCGAACTTGGGCAGCGACCCCGCCAACGCGAAGCTTGCCGACGCCCTCGGCGCCGCCCTGGCCCGCCGCGGAATCGCTTTGGTCTACGGTGGCTCGCGCCTCGGCATCATGGGCCGGGTCGCGGAGGCGACGACGTCCCACAACGGCAACGTGATTGGTGTGCTGACCAACCATTTGGCCGGCCACGAACTGCGCTACGAGGGCCTAACCAGGCTGGAGATGGTGGACACCCTGGCGCAGCGCAAGGCGCGGATGGCGCAGCTGTCCGACGCCGTCGTAGCGCTGCCCGGCGGCACGGGCACCCTTGATGAGCTCTTCGACCAGTGGACCAGCCAGCAATTGGGCTACCATAGCCGGCCTATTGGCTTGCTCGGGGTGCAATTCTGGAGCCCATTCGTGTCTATGATTGATCACATGGTTGCTCAAGGTTTCATCCGCCCGACTGATCGGGCGTCGCTTGTCCTCGCTGATGACGCGGACATGCTTATCGACGGCCTACGCCGCTGGGTTCGACCCGTTCCGAGGTGGACATGAGGCGTGTCGCGGCATTCGCCGCCACCGCCGTCACCTCCGCGTTCCTGCTTACGGGGTGTCAATCCACACCGATCGACAACGTGAGCACGCATACGTCGGTCGCCCCGCCCCTAGGCGTGACCCCGACTGTCGACCCGAACCCCACCCGCGAGCAGGCCACCGCGATGATGCCAATCGCCGACCTTGAGCCCTCCGACATCGACGTCTACGTCGCCATGGGCGATTCGTATGCGTCGATGGGCTCGGCAACGGGCGAGAATGCAGACTCCAGCTTCTGTGCGAAGTCGAAGGACAACTACCCGAACGAGCTCGCGAATCGCCTCGGCCGCTCGGTCGAGTTCACGGACGCCACGTGCCAGGGCTCGACGACGGAAAACATTATGGGCCCGCGCATCGAGGAGGACGAGAACGTCAACATCGCCCCGCAGATCGAAAGCCTGCCGCGCGACGCTGACCTGGTCACGATCTCCATCGGCGGCAACGACATGGACTTCGCCAACATCGCCCGCTGCATTAACGAGATGATGGAGGGCTCGGACCGCAACTGCGCCCAGGAGTTCGCCCTGCCCACCGCCCAGCGCCTCGCGGAGCTACCGTCCAAGTTGACCGCGGTTCACGATGAGATCCGCAAGCAGGCCCCGACCGCGATCGTGATCGCCACCGGCTACACCCCGTTGGTGTCGGTGGAACAGCAGTGCGAGCTGACGGAGCAGGTGGGGCGTGAGGGCGTCGAGTGGGCCGTGTGGCTCACCGCTGCGATCAACAACGCGGTGAAACAGTCCGCGGAGGCCAGCGGCGCGATCTTTGTGCTGCCTGACGACGTCGAGCACCACACCTCATGCGCCGTGCCCAAGGAGCGCTGGGCCGACATCGACGGCTCCGACACGAATTCCTACCCCGCGCACCCGACGCCGAACGGCCAAGAGACGATGGCGAAGACCGTCGCAGAGGTGCTGGGCCGCTAGACGCTACACAACGACGTCGTTGTACGGCATCTGAGTGGAAACCCACGGGAAGACCACTTCCATGAGCAGGAAGAACACGGCGACGGCCAGCGCAAGGGCGAGCAGCACCTTGACGGGCTTCGGTCCGGGCAGCAGGTGCCACAGGGCCTCGTACATTTAACTCACCTCCGTCATTGCCGCCGGAATTCCGGCGGCTTTGTCCGTTGCTTCGGTCTGCACCGCGTGGATGATCATGCGCTCCGCGTTGGAGAACTGCGGGTGGCACGTTGTCAGCGTTAGGATGCCGACGGCGCCCGGCGCGACGGCCACGGTGGCCGTTCCCGGCACAGGGTTGAGAACGCTGACGTCGTTAGGCAGCGTGATGTGGCGGCCTTGAACCTGGGAGTAGTCGCCGCCGATGACCCTCTGCGCGATGTCGCCCGGCAGGCAACCGGAGGCCTCGGCGGAGCGGGTGCCCGCGTCGGTAGCCATGGGCAGCACCCTGTAGGTAACCCACTGCGTTTGCGTTTCCACCACGATTGCGTCGCACGCGCGAAGGGCACCCAGGTCGTTGAAGGGAGCGCCCTTGCCCACGCGGTGCCCGGCGACGGCGAAGTTACCTGGCTCCCCGGGCAACTGGGTATCGGGGTAGCGGCCGGGCCCGGCCAAAAGGTCCTGCTCGTCGACGCCCTCGATAATCGCGAACTGGTAGTCGGAGCCGAACGCCGGGATGTACATGCGGGCGAACGCCTCGCCCAGCTCGCGCGTCGATGCGGTGCGGGGGTTGACCCACTGCTGCTCAAGGGAGTTTTCGGCATTGTTTTGCAGTTTCGCCGAGGCGAGGTTTGTCCAAAACGCTTCGTAGAACGCGAAGAGCAGGAGCAACACGCCAAAGGTGAGCAGCGCTTCGCCAACGACCTGGCTCGCGCTGGTGCGCCGTCGCGGCGGGGCGACGGGTGGCGGCTGGGTGGAGAGCATGGCCTAACATTAACCTAGTTGCCCAGTCGACCCAATAGGTGGTATTTGCCCGATGATTGATGCCTTTGTCTACCCCGTATCGGCGGTGATGAAGTTCTGGCACTGGCTCCTCGCCGGAGTTTTCGGAATGGAAAGCTCGAACTCTTGGGTCGCGTCGGTGGTTTTGCTGGTGGTGACAATCCGCATCGTCATCGTTCCTTTGCAGTGGTACACGTACAAGACTGCCCGCGTGGTTGTGTTGATGCGCCCCCGCTTGGCGGAGATTGAGGCGCAGTACGCCGATGAGATCACCCCCGAGAGCATCCAGGCGCACGAGCGCGCGAAGAAGGAGCTGCACAAGGAGTACAACTACAACCCGCTGGCGGGGTGCCTACCTGCGCTGATTCAGATTCCGTTCTTCCTCGGCCTGTACCGCTTGTTGCTGCGGATGGCGGTGCCCTCTTCCTCAGCGGGCCACTCGCTGGGCGTGCTCAGCCCGGCCGAGGTGGAGTCCTTCCGCGCTTCGACGCTCCTCGGTGTGCCTTTGCCCGCGTACGTCTCAATGACGCCCGAGCAGTTCGCCCATCTGGGCACAACGCTTGCCGACGTCCGCGCCCTCGCGATCCCGATGCTCCTCGCCGCAGTCTGCTTCACGACGCTCAACCTGGCGATCTCGCAGATTCGCTCGCGATCCACGCTGGACTGGGGAAGCGCACTGGCGCACCGCTCCTACGTGTTCATCTGGGCACTGGTACCCGTCGCCGGCCTTGGCCTGGCGTTCGCCGGGCTGACGGGCTTGGTCCCCATCGCCCTGCTGCTGTACTGGGTTAGCGGAAACTTCTTCACCTTTATTCAGACGATCGTGCTGTGGTATCTGATGGTCAAGCTTTATCCGCTTGCCGACGACCACCGCGCCCACATCTTGGAGAAGAAAAGCGTGGAGCTCTCCCACCGCCGCGAGGCACGCGACAAGAAGCGATCGCGCCGGCGCAGGAAGCTCTCGGCCATGTCCAACCCCTCGGCTTACGCGCAGGTGCGCACCGAGATCAGGGCTGAGAAGGACGCGGACAAGGCCGCCGCCGAAGAGGCGAAGGCGGAGAAGAAGCGCGCGAACGCCCAGCGTCGTGAAGCAATGCGGGAGATTAGGAGAAAACGTATCGCGGAGAGGAAGCAGCGCGGCTCGTCTGACGATTCTCAGATGGAGTAGTCGATCGCCGG
>ERZ500990.640-NODE-640-length-10726-cov-4.321900_pt1 | contig 10726 bp, 8 predicted proteins | sample MGYA00248876_ERZ500990 | MGnify/ENA primary metagenome ERZ500990 (study PRJEB25958, sample SAMN03398517) | human skin metagenome | study: EMG produced TPA metagenomics assembly of the Human Skin Microbiome Metagenome (human skin metagenome) data set.
AGTTGAGCATCTCACGCAGCTCCTTGTTGGTGAAAGCAAGCTGAGCAGCGCCGCGACGCGCATAGAGATGTACAGTTTCCACGTCCCACGACCGCAACTGCTCAAGAACAGACTCTGGTGCATCTGTACGTTGTAGTGAAGCATCAAGAGGAGCCGATTTACACTGACGAAGAAGGATTCGCGCTACATCAATAGCGACATTTCCAGCACCGATGACAGAGACGTGCCTTATATCAGAGCCAGACATTTTAGAGAATGGGGCATCTGGCAAGTGTGCGTCAGGATGTCCATTGTACCACTGAACAAAGTCGAGCGCTGTATGTACGTGTTCAAGCTCACCAGGACTACTGCCTGGCACGTGCAAGTGACGAGCATCTGACGCTCCGTAGGCGAATAGAACGTGTGTGTAGAAGGGAGCCAAGGATGAAAGCGAGATTTGGGCCGTAGATGCTGATTGGGGGGGCGGTGCATCATCTGCAGTGACGCGGACATTACCAAAGAAAGAGAAACGCGGGTCTCGAGCGACCTGATCGAATTTGCTCTCAACATTGCGGACTTCTGGATGATCTGGCGCAACGCCATACCGAACGAGGCCGAATGGAGTAGGCAATCGTTCATACATATGAATTTCTGTGCCATCTGTACCCGTTCCATGCTTAGCGTCGAAGCTTTGGAGTAGACGCGCAGCGGCATAAAAGCCTGAAGGTCCTGAGCCCACAATGGCGACACGCATCGGAGGTGCATTGGCTACGAGCGACGCGGCCATACGCAGCGTCGGAGAAGCTAACATGGGACGACAAGGCGCTCACGGAAAAGAAAGGTAATCGCAGGAACACTTTCAGCGAGATGGGAGCGGGTGATTCGGTGATGTCGTCACGTATGTGTCGTGGCGTGGCTTGGCTGGATGTTGTGGAGGAAATGGAAAACGTCCGACACGGTACGAGCTTTTGGGTAGGCGGACGGGCGCAGAAAGCACTGACGCATGTGCGCGGGGATACAAACATTGATGAGATCATGATGGAATAGCATTAGCAACTATGGAATGCATGGTCGGATAAGGGCCGGACATCTATGCAAAGTCAGGATTTGTGAGCCAATCGAGTTGCGTGTTTTCCAAGTGGTCGTCCCAGTCGTACAAGAATTTCCATGCGCCCTGGTCGAGCTCCTGTGACAAGGCGAGAGAAAGCGCTTCTGGCCGGGCGACCTGTGCCTGAACAGATTGGCCACTTACTGTGGCATGAATGGCTCCGTCAACGTCCAAGAGTTTTGCGCCGTTCATCTGAGAGGTAAGCACGATAGACCCATACAAGCATGCGTATGAAATGTACATACATGGAGTACGAGTGGCGCAGTGCCTGTTTTCTTTTCCAAAGTTTCTGCTAGGGCTGTCGTTGTGGGAGAGGGGATTTTTTGATCAAGACGCTCGGGAACTTCATACAGACCCAAGAGCGTCCCGCCAGTCTTGCCGAGGTGTGCCTCGACCTAAAGAGACGGTTAGGACGGTGGATGCAATATATTGAACGTACCAGTGCCATGCCTGCCTCAGTCATGGGACTGAGTGTGTGCCAATGATGAACTAGGGGAATTATGTCGGTGACTGTTGTGTTGGGCTTGTTCGACTGGCTTTTGGTGCCCACAAGCACACCAACCACAGTCGATGACAAGTACTTTGCCGAATGGTACACGATCTTGCGGTACGCAAGCGGCGAAATGTCGATGCTCTGTGACGCGCTCTTGGACATGATAATCACAGACGAGGTGGGGATATGCTTTTCTGAAGTGTGTGCGACGCACACGTAATCGGCGAACAGGCTTTTGGTATTTTTGGTCAGGTTCCCCTTGTCTGCCGACGAACGTGGCTGACTCAGGAGGCTCGCGGCTGCCTGGGGCCCTGGGCCTTGGCCTGAGCCTGGGCTTTGATACTCAAAATCCGCGTGCACGCACGTACCTCCACTTGCAAAAGACCCATCCACATGCAATCCTACATTTCTCCATCCCACGTACGTGCCTTCCTAACAACACTTTAGCCAGTACAAAGAGCGGCCGGACGTCACGAGATGGGAGAACCAGCGACGACGGCCGAACTTCCAACCCTCAAGCTTCTCCTGATTGGGTCGTCAGGTGTGGGAAAGTCGGCCTTGGTGCGCAGATATACGGACGATGTGTTTGTGGGAGAGGATGCTGCTGCGACTATCGGCGTAGACTACAAGATCAAGAGCTTGTGTGTGGATGGCAAATGGTTTAAGCTTAGTATCTGGGACACAGCAGGGCAAGAGCGTTATCGCACGCTTACAAGTAGTTATTATCGGGGCGCACAGGGAGTGGTTATTCTGTACGACGTGACGGATCTGCGTTCCTATGAAGATGTGCCACAGTGGGTGCACGAACTACGCACATTCGAAGGCGATGTGCCTCCAGTATGTTTACTGGCTGGAAACAAGGTGGATCTCGCGGAGGAGCGTGAAGTATCGACGGAGCAGGGCCAAGCATATGCACAGGAGAATGGCATGCTCTTTGTCGAGTGCAGTGCGAAAGCAGGACAAGGTGTTGATCATGCATTTGACGAGCTCGTTCGCAAAGTCGTCTCAACACCGGCGCTGTGGCTGCATGTAGCACCGGGTGTGCGACGGCCGGGTGATCGGATTCCAGGAGGCGCACCTGACGCGGGTGGTACAATTTCGTTATCTAGCGTCACGGATTCTATGAATAACAGCTGGGACGCAGTGCAGCAACGCTGTGGTTGCTGAAGGAGGGGAGAAGACATGAGAGGGAATGGGCAGATAAAAGAGAGACAGGCAACTACGCACAAAATGATGGCCATGCTCAACGGGCCTGCTTCGTTGTACTGCGCCCACATGCGGCCTCCTTAGCTACGAAGATGCATCGATGGACTGTTTCGTAAGTTCCTTGTGCAGATGAGCGCTTGTGTCTGTGCGAAGAAGCTCACGGAGCATGACGGTGGCGTACGATGATGGCGGTAGCTCAAAGGTGAGCTGCAGAGCGAGGAACGGCGCTTGCTGGTCCTTGTCGACGACGTCGACGGCACCCGGACCTTGTGTTCCGTGGTCTGGAAGAAGTACTTCTTCATCTGTTGCACACAGGGTTGCATTCGCATCGTTGTATGCCAGCAGCGTATGCCGCAGGTGTTGCGGCATTTGCAGCATGCGGCGGTACGCGCCCTTCAGCCGATACTCAGGTTGAGCTGAGGACGACAGGGATGATGGTGTGAGTCCATCTTCACGAAGTATGTCTTCGTACATAGAAGCAAGCCAACCATCGGGCGGAAGGTGCACATCAGCGCCTGGCATGGGCATGACGACGTCTTGCATCGTATAGCGAGAGACGCTCTGTTCGTCAAGCTCTACGGCCATATTGTTCACAAGAACAAGATCTCCCACCACAGGCTTCAAGGCACCGAATCGCCTGACACGCTCAGATACAAGCCTGTTCCACACGTACGACTGGTACGCATGCACATACATCAGCCGAAGCGAGCGCGGGATGTTTTGAAAAGCACCAAGCGGATCGGTTGGTGACCAGTAAGGGGCCTTCATTTTTTCCAACACGGCACGCTCTGCCACACACTTCTTGGGCATCAAGCGGTAAGCATCATGGTACCGCTGATCTCGCACAGCTGCTTGTGCCTGGCGCGAGGCCAATACGGCTGGCGGCGCGCCGTCGTCGTCGTCGTCGTCGTTCTCGGCATCATGGCGGGGTTGGGTCGGGACATGTTTGTCGTTGTGGCTGTCGTGGCCTGAACCATGACTGCGGTTGCTGCCGTCCTCCATAGCACCAGCGTCCAAGATCAGATGCAGTGCCTCGTGATAATCGCCACGAAGCACAGCGATACCGATTCGATGTGTCGAGACAAACCCTGTGCCAAAGCGCTGCATGCCAAAGTAATTGATAAAGCCGTGCGCCTGAATCTCTTGAACTCGAGTAGCAAGGAATGCACGCAGCTCCGCTGCGTCACTGCCGAGCTCGGTCGTGTCCGCCCAGCGCACGTCCCGCAGGGTTATGGTAAACTCGTTACCATTGAGCATGCCCAGCTGCAGAGGCGCATCCGCGTACGACAGATGGGCAATGCGCAAGCCACGCTCGGCACGTGTAGTTGTCGCGTACGTAACGGAGCGACGTCGCGTGTCGCCAGGTGCACTTGACACAGGCTGTCCGATGTGATTGACCATGTGCCATACATCATGCAATGTGCGACGCCCGCGCTGTAGAGCGACGCGCTGCACCGTCACGGCCCGTTTGTCCTTGGTCCCGGCAACACTCAGCATATTGGCTGAAGAGGAGCGACCGCGATGATCCAGTTTGAGGAAACGCGCAAGCCATTGAAGAGCCTCTTGACTATCCCTGTTGGTCTTTTGGAGGGTGAAATGAATGTACGGCGGAGCCGCCATGGCTTCAGAGTCGGGGTCGGCATTCGCTCGGGAGCGGGGGCGTGAGTGTGAGTGTGAGCTTGAGCTTGATTGCACTGGCGCTGACGACGACGACGACGACGACGACGATGTGCAAGAGGTTGACCCCCACGTCTGTTTTTGGACACGCACAACTGAAGCTGGGGCGGCATCGGTGCTATGGCCCGCATACGCACCGCTTTCGACAACGACGGTATCTGAAACAAGCGAGTCACCAGCCAGGGCACGGACGAGGCGGTGGATTTGCGTGCGCTCTGTTTTGTCGGCTAAAACACGCGAGTCAACAGGTCCGTGCTCGCAGAGAGAGCGCAGCTGAGCGAGCTGTTCTTCGCCGAAGTAGGGGAGCAGGTCGTCCCACGAGGCCGAGTCCTTGGAAGGTGCCTGTGACCGGAAGCCAGAGTCGCCCGGAGGATCCAAGGAGGTAATGCGCACGACCTGGCCATCAGGCGCTATCTCGCGCACGAGAAAGTCGGCATATCGCTGCTTGATGATCGCGTGCACCGGTCGCCAGTCCGGGTGCACATACGTCAACAATCCAACATCGTGCTCGCACAGGCGCCTCGGCTCGCTCTGTCGCATACGCTTTTGTGGACGCACATCGCCTGCATCACTAGCTGTGCAGGTAGACTGCGACGCGCTGTCTGGTGGTTGCATGACGGACGGACAAGCAACACCCAAGCCTTACTTCCTGCGCGTCGACAAACCCAAGTCGCACCCAAAAAATTTGTTGTCGACGACGCATACCCACTCACATGTCACAGTAGCGGAGGCGCCGAGCGTGTCCCACGTGGTAGACAATGGGAGACACATGCACGTGGCCATAATCATGCACGTTTATCAAACTCGTTTCTTATCAATTGATATGCATGCAAAAGATTGCGTGAAGGCCAAATGAAGCGATGGATGGGCACAGTAATAGAGAGAGAGAGATATGCGTGGCAGGCAGGGCCAACTGAAGACAAACAGATGAGAAAGGACATGAAACGAGGGATGCGGAGTCCTGACGTCTGAGTGTGTCGTCTTTGGACCATGGTTAAGTTCAACACCACGGCGGACGAGAACATCCGCATCATCAGCGATGGCGAACCACTTGTATACAACCTGGGCGATATCGCTTGGGTTCTCACATGTACATGCCTGGTGTTTCTCATGATTCCTGGCGTGGCCTTTTTCTACTCAGGCCTGCTGCGTCGAAAGAATGCACTCATGGTGCTGGCCGTATCGATGATGGTCATGGCGGTCGCCTCGTTGGAGTGGTTCTTCTGGGGCTATTCGCTTACGTTTAGCGAGACGGCGACGCCTTTTCTTGGCGACTTGCGCCACTTCGGCCTCATGCACGTAGACATGGCCCCATTGTCAGGCAGCACGAGAGTGCCGTCGCTGGTCTATTGCATGTACCAGCTCATGTTTGCGGCCCTGACGCCTGTGATTGCGTGTGGCGCATTTGCGGATCGCGCACGCGTCGGACCTATATTACTCTTCACGTTCTGCTGGTGCACGATTGTGTATAATCCTCTGGCATGCTGGACATGGAACAACAAGGGCTGGAGCTATACCATGGGCGGTCTCGACTATGCGGGTGGCACGCCCGTCCACATCAGTTCAGGCACCGCGGCGCTGGCGATATCACTGTACCTGGGGCGGCGGCATGGATACGGCACACCTGCGCTTGCTTACCGTCCAAATAACGTCACGCACGTGGTGCTTGGCACAGTGCTGATTTGGGTCGGCTGGTTTGGCTTCAATGGTGGCTCGGGGATCGGTGCGAACCTTCGCGCGGTCCAAGCAATGATGGCTTCACACATCTCTTCGTGTGTTGGAGGAGTAACATGGATGCTGCTAGACTACCGGCTGGAGCGCAAGTGGTCCGCTGTAGCGTTCTGTTCAGGTGCTATTTCCGGTTTTGTGGCCATCACGCCGGCGTCTGGCTTCGTTGGCACACCTTCGTCTCTTGCATTTGGTGTCATTGGTGCCACAGTATGCAACTTTGCGACGGGGCTGAAGAACCTGCTTGGGTACGATGATGCGCTAGATATCTTTGCAGCACATGGCATTGGTGGCATTGCTGGCAACCTGCTAACTGCCCTGTTCGCTGACGGGCGCATTTCCACCTTCGATGGCACAGATGCAACGGAGAATATGGGATGGATCAATCACCACTATGTGCAGCTTGGTTATCAGTTGGCCGATTCTTGCGCTGGATTCGGCTGGTCGTTCGTGTTGACGATGATTCTGTTGTTTCTCATCGATCACATCCCGGGCTGCTCATTCCGGTGCAGTGAAGATGACGAGATTATCGGCTTGGATATTGCGCAAGTTGGCGAGGAGGCTTTTTCTATCCCACACTTTGGTCACCTCATGCAGCAATCAAAGTGTGTGGGCGATGAGGCTGTAAGACATGCTGACAGCCTACCTGAAAAGAGCAACGTGGTCGGCACGAACATGAATCCTGCCGTCAATGTACATGGATCCCCTATGTACTTGAATAAAGCGTGTGACATGGATTGATGCTGTCCCTTTACTCGATTCAAATAACATGGAATAATGGTCGCTTCAAAGGCGGCAGTTGCAAGAATGGGTCCTAAAAATAGCATTCCCTCATTTTTCAAGTTCATGTACAGATAAATAGCATACATTGACATGATTTCCTATGGACATGCCTGCATGGCGCGCTCGTTTAGCTGGCGCTCCGGAGACGACTGCACCTGGGCACATCCCTCCTATGATCCTGACACATGACAGGGACACCACGCCATGAAGTGGGGCGGATGGTGTCGTCACGTGAGATTCGTGTCCCTCTGACCCTCTCCCTATTCCCCCCAACGACAGGTGTAGGGCCCTATCGGGCGGAGAGGACAGAGTTGAAACAAGTGCAAGTGTGTCTTGGCAAGGACAGACAAGACTTGAGACCAAAAAGGCATTGCAAAACTAGCTAGCTGCCTGGCTAGCAGTTTTCTGGAGATTGAAACCCAAAAATAAAAACCGCATACGCGTGCGCGGCCAACCGAGTTGGTACTAATAATATAAGGGCTACTTTCTCCGAGCCAGCCAGCTGAGTCGGTGTGTCGTAACATACACTCCACGCGCGACGACGAAATCCTTTGTCTTCATAGATCTAAACGAGACGAACAAAACGGAGCCGAAGTGTGGCGATAGTGCCTGACAAGGATGTCGATTCAGAACATATCGAAATCTGCCGTGCGGATCGGTAAGAACTACATCAAAGGCTACACAGATACGCAGATCAAAGTGCGGGAAGCGACGTCGAATGATCCATGGGGTCCAAGCGGAACACAGATGAACGAGCTCTCACAGCTGAGCCACAATGCGACAGACTTTATTGAGATGATGGAGATCCTTGACAAGCGGCTGAATGATAAGGGCAAAAACTGGCGGCATGTGTTCAAAGCATTGTCAGTGCTGGATTATCTGCTGCAAGAGGGTAGTGAGAATGTATGGAACTACTTCCACGACAACATATACATTGTCAAGACGCTGAAAGAGTTTCAGTATGTGGATGATGCAAACATTGATCAGGGGATCAATGTGCGCCAGAAAGCCAAGGAAATCACAGCGATCTTAATGGATGAGACACGCGCACGGAACCGGCGCAGGATGCGCATGGAGAATGAGACGCGGAACCGTGATCCACACGACTTTTCTGACGAAGCTGGACGACGCCGGCGTCAGCAACAACGCGACCGCATGTCGGCTGAAGACCGCGAGTTGGAACAAGCGATTGCCGAGTCGCGGCGGATGGCTGAAGAGGAAGAAGCACGACGTCGCCGCGCTGCACAAGACGATTCCGACCTGCAACGCGCGCTGGAAGAGTCGCGCGAAGAAGAGCGCAAGCGAAAAGAAAGCGAGACACTTATTGATCTTGACAAGGACGAGACGCCGTCTACGCTGCAGCCCCAATACACCTCGTTTATTCCATTCCAGCCAACTGGCTTCAATCCCTTCTTTCAGGCCCAAATGCAGCAACAGGAAATGCTGCAGCAGCAGTACATGCAACAGCAAGAATACCAGCGCCAACTTGCTCTGCAGCAGGCTGCCCAGCAATACCAATACTTGATGGCACAGCAGCAACAACAGGCTATGATGCCACAGCCGACGAGCTTCGGGTCCAACAACCCATGGCTTTCGCAGTCGTCGATGGCGGCCTCCTCGGTGCCGACGCCATCAGCTCCACCGTCGACAAATGCATCCAGCCAACCAACCGATACCCTGATCAATCTCGATGGACCTGACGATAACGACGACGACGACGACGAAGGTCCCGAGGATCCCGAGCCATCGACGAAGCCGAAGCCGACACCAGCAGGCCCACCGCGTGTTAAGGTAAGCAACATGCATCCTGAGTTGGACCGTCTCTTGGCCTCAGGCGATGGTATAGATACATTTGGCAACACGGGTGACATGAGATTAGGTCCCAATGCAGCGATGTGGCATCAGATGATGCAACAGCAACGAACGGGGCAGGCGCCAGCGATGGCAGGCGGAACCAGATCGACATCCAATCCCTTTACAAAGTGAGTGTCACAAGGTGCACGAGGGAACGCGTGACTGGTATGGGCCCAGTCCTATCATGGGTTACTGGCATCCTGGACGATGCATGCATGTGAGAGCATGTGACAGCGCTATGAAGAAAGCCAACGTGGCTGAGCTTTCCTGATCACTCTCAACGAAGAAGCAAGTGAGGTTGGCGCCCGTAAAAGGAATGGAGACTTCTTTGTATGTTCTGATCCTATGGATTATATTCAATACTGTGTGTCCTTATAGCTTGTATGTAGATGAAATATGACATGGTGTGCAATCAGTATGGTTGGACCCAGAACGACAAAGCAATCACAAAGTACAAAGCCACGAGAAGGGCACCTTCCAAGTAATTGCTTTTGCCATCCTGGATGAGCGAGTTGACCAGCAGCACAGACACAACGAGGTTGATGGTTTCAAAGTCGTGGAAATACAGCGTCAGTGGCTGGCCCACGAACCATCCAACAAGCACAAGCAGGGGCACAAGACCCAGACAAATCTGGACCGAGCTGCCAACAGACACACTAAGGGCGATTTCCATCTTGTCTTTGGATGCCATCCACACAGACGTGACATGCTCAGCGGCATTGCCGACAATGGGGAGGAGGATGGTACTGATGAACACCTTGGAAATGCTGTACTCATTCGCAACGTCATCAATGGCCGACACAAGATAGTCAGCATTGAACGAGGTGATGATCGTAACAACGAGCAAAGCAATGATCGAGGCCTTGGGCGACATCTCGACTTCCTCCTGCTGTTCTTCGATCTGCTCATGTTCAGGAGCTTCATACAAGAATGCATGCGTGCGGAGCTGGAAGACCAGGTAGCCAATGTAGATTCCGAGCAAAATCACAGCCGTACCGCGAGAGATAAAGAGGATGCCGTCCATAGCATCGAAACCGACGTTTGGAGCAGGCACAGGCTGCTCCTTCGACCGGGTAAAGAGAGCGCTGAGAACAGAGTTGTCGCCGCTGCCGCCCTTGACGGAACCCCAGTACGCAGCAGGCAGAACCATGGTGAAGCAGCCAAGTGTCATGATAGAGCCGGATGCCTGGGCGGCTGTCTGAGCGAATTGGTTTTCCGGCTTGTAGATGCCACCAACGAAGAAGCTGAGACCGAGCACAAGGAGTAGGTTCGACAGGATCGAACCGACAAGTGACATCTGGACAATCCGAAGTTGACCTTGCAGCAAGGCAACCACACCGACGATCAGCTCGACGGCATTGCCGAAAGTGGCATTCAAGAGACCACCGAGTGTAGGGCCTAGCAGCATGCTTACCTGTTCAGTGGCGTCGCCGAGAAGCTTGGCAAGAGGCACAATGGCCAAGAAGTTGAGCACGAACACGGAGAGCGAGCCCCAGTGGCACCACTGCGCGGCCATACCAAGTGGCACAAACGCTAGTAGCAGATTCGCGCGAGACGAGCCGAGAAGCCAATGGAATGACTTGAGCAGACTCTTTTGCCTAGCTTGCTGGCTTATGGGCTGATTGAGCAATGGCTGTGACTCAGAGGCTGCATACAAAGAGAACATGAAACATCATTGCAAAGAGGAACGATCGTTAGGATCCCGTCCGTCGCGGCCAACTACGTACCCATGATGGACAATATGGACGAGGATGAGACTGAGGACGAGCGAAAATTAGATATCGGGAGATGCCGATTAGTGGCGCTCGCTGGTTGGCTCAAACCGGCTACGCAAGGGAGTTGCGCTGCTGATGCTGCTGACAAGTTCTTGTTCCCCGACCGTGCACATGGGGAGAAAA
>ERZ500990.641-NODE-641-length-10714-cov-4.353035_pt1 | contig 10714 bp, 9 predicted proteins | sample MGYA00248876_ERZ500990 | MGnify/ENA primary metagenome ERZ500990 (study PRJEB25958, sample SAMN03398517) | human skin metagenome | study: EMG produced TPA metagenomics assembly of the Human Skin Microbiome Metagenome (human skin metagenome) data set.
GTGCAGCACAATATGGGAGCTTATCGCACTCTCATGATGCTACGGCAGCATTTTCGGCGCCTTCGAATCTATCATCTTCTGCGCCGTTTCCTCCTTTCCCCAGCGCGGCATCTATCCCATTCCTTGTACCTGATGAATCTTTACCATTGGCTTTGAGGCGACATCAAGCTCTGATGACACTACGAGATCTACTTGCTGTTGGTCCTCGACCTCTCGAGGGGGCTTGGCGCGATTTTGCTGAAACGTCTGATTTCGGCCCGCTACTGGAGTACCTCAGTGAAGCTGAAATGGAAAAAATGGAGGAGGCAGACCTACGTGCCAGCCGGTATGTACTAAGCAAATATTTTGGGCTAAGAGGATTGACAACTAACACAAATTTTTGCAGACGAAATCGGCGCGACGCGCAGCGAGCTGGGCGTTCCCGGCGCTAAGGCCCGATTGTACAAGCACAAAGCACGGCACGGCACGGCACAGCACCCAACCCTCTACTCCCAGGGTTCGTGGCAATGTGGAGGTGGGCATGAGGCGCACACCTCTATCACTACTTGCCGTGCACGAGTGTGTGCGCAGCGTGAACCCGTATACGTAAGCACTTTGGTGCGTCATTGCATCACGTGAATTATAGTTACTTCGTCCTTCACATGAAATATCACGTGTATACTAGGAACCAGCTCTTCTTGTTCAGGCGTGCGAGCGGTGCGTTCATAGTACTCTCTTGTCCATACTTGTTCAGCATGGGTATGTATGCTTTGTGCGACGTTTTCGGCTGTGTGTGAATACTAACCATCGCAGCGGTTGGCAAGAACAAGAAGCTCTCCAAGGGTAAGGGCAATAAGAAGCGCGCTGTTGATCCCTTCACCCGCAAGGAATGGTACGACATCAAGGCGCCCGTGTTCTTCGAGAACCGCAACGTCGGTAAAACAATTGTGAACCGCTCTCAGGGTCTGAGTACGTATGGTTAGCCTCTTAGGATTGAGCCGTCCCGCTGACACTGAACAGAGAATGCCTCTGATGCGCTCAAGGGCCGTATTCTTGAGCAGTCGCTTGCCGACCTTAACAAGGACGACGAGCAAGCCTACCGCAAGTTCCAGCTTCGTGTGGATGAGGTGCAGGGTCGTAACTGCCTGACCAACTTCTACGGTATGAGCTTCACGTCTGACAAGTTGCGCTCGCTTGTTCGCAAGTGGCAGTCGCTCATTGAGGCGCATCAGGACATTAGGACGACGGACGGCTATCTTCTGCGTGTGTTTGCTATTGGTTTCACGCGCCGTCGTGCAAACCAGGTTAAGAAGACCACATACGCGAAGTCCTCTCAGATCCACGCCATTCGCAAGAAGATGTTCGAGGTGATTCAGCGCGAGTCGTCATCGTGCGACCTGCGCGAATTCGTGGCCAAGCTAATCCCTGAGGTCATGGGCCGCGAAATTGAAAAGAGCACGCAAGGTATTTACCCGCTCAAGGATGTGTTCATCCACAAGGTCAAGGTGTTGAAGCGCCCCAAGTTCGATGTCAACAAGCTCTACGAGCTGCACGGTGGCGCTTCGGTCGTCGGTGCTGAGGATGTGGGCACGAAGATCAAGAGCGGGGAGTTCAAGGAGCCTGTGCCTCAGGCCTCGGTCTAATTAGACTGAAAAAATGGGTCTTGTGTCCTATATTTGTGCCAAGGCAGGTGCGTCATGTCATGCTGCATGTACCCTGCTCTGGCGTGATGTCGGAGTGGACGTAGGTCTCGCTTCCAGCTGCGTTTTGTTGGTCCATTTTGTAGCTGTCTGTTTCGGGGCCAGCGTTACGATCCCATAGTTCGCGGTCATGCATCTAGTATCATGTTCGCGGCTTGAGAGTATAAAATATACAACGATATTGCATGAGCATAAGTGTGAGGGATTTTATGCATTTGCTTCGAGGGAGCCATGTCTGTGGGAAATACGATGTCAAATATGAGTGATCTCACGGGATGAGACCTAAGGCCTGAGTTTCCCATCGGGTTTGATTTGCATTTTATTTATATATAATTTTTGCAATTCCGTAGAGCAAGGCCGGAGGCAAGTGGTGCAAGAACTGATTTGCCTCAAGCGCTCGAGTATATCTTATGCACCATGAAAGTAACTTGCACGTTCAGGAGTGCGTGTTGAGACTGCTTTCATTTCTTTCTCTCCTACGACAAAGCACCGTATTTGATTTAGACGATGAAGCCCCTCAGATAGAGTGTAACCCTGATTGTTTCACATATATAGTGGCATCATGTCACATAGTCATATCAAGCTTAGACGGTGATGAAGTGCTCTCACATTCCGGGGCTACCATTTATCGGGCAATACCAAAGTGCTCAATGAGCTAGGCAACGGTTCTATTTTGTTTTCGATGTTCCACATAATAATCGGAAAGTAATAGCGCTGAAAATAGACGATGCTGGCCACTAGATTGTCCAAGGGAGAAAAAAATCGGACTTTGTACGTGCCAAACCATTAGTCCGAGGATGGATTAAGAATGCGACTATAAGCGAAAACTCTACATGCGAAGCAACCATCCATCGTCAGATCTTTTTCGCGCTTGAGTATTTTACGGGTACAAATACGAAGCTAAATAAGCGGAAGATTCAGTTTTATCAGCATAAATAGGGGCAGGTAAAAAGGCTTAACACTCTCGTTGAGGAGGAAGCCGAAAGGTAGAATCCTAATGTATGCTTTTCTCAAAAAGCACGCGATAGAGATATAATACAAGCGGTTAGAGACCCAGGGGCTTTATTGATATTTGCGTATTGTTGGGGCTTAATTCTCATGGAACCAAGCTGTCCAACATACATGGCACGCATGTAATTAGGTGAGGGTATAATCCCCATTGCTCAAGTTGAATAAAGCAACGGGAAAAACCTCATGTACCTACATAAGATTACTGCCAAACGTGCCTAAAGAACTCAATTTCGTTTAGGACCCAACGCGTCCATTAATGCTTGGTTTAATTTATACCCCACGCAAGCATGTAGCAGCGGTGATTATATCACCTACAGTTGACAAGTCAGGAATATCATCAGACATGAAAGTACATATATACAAGTTTTCACCTTGCTCATAATAGAGACGAGGAATGATTCAGAAGAAATATCGCGACTGAAAGCAGAGCGAAGATAGCGGCGCGCGTGAGGCTCAAAATACCTTCCTCAACCCGTATCTCGTGGGAGCAATCGCATAAACCTCAGTATGACTTGAGTTTTAACTGGCCGCTATAGGGTGAGGCAGAAATAAGTTTTCCTGTGAAAGGATGAAGGGGAACATGAGGCAGTGAATGCTCCATATCTGAGTTACTCGCACTACGTAAATTCTGCAATGTTTGGCATGTTCCTGTGCTAGACACGCAGCTTCTGATGGCTGTAGACGTTGAGTCATAAGCCTTGTGTTCATGCAGTCCACAGAAAGTAGGATCCTTCGACAAGTAGTAGCTAGAAAGACTCCACGTGAAAACCACGTTCATTTCCTGGCCGAAAAACGTAGAGCAACAATATCTTAAATGGGCTAGACAAAGTAATCTATTAAGAACGGTCTGACAAATTTCAGTTTTCATATCCGTATCGAGACAGGGATAACACGCCAAGTACATTAAAGTCCAGGGATGGTTGTAGCCTGCACTTGAGAGTAAATGTGAAAGCGCTTCGTTGGGATGACTCCAACCGATACGTTTCGGACGAACAACCGTACGACAAAACAGCACGGATAGGGGAACAAATACCAATTCTTAAATGTGCGATATAAAGGTACCGATCAACGACAAAAAATCTTCTTTGTTTTCTAAAGCTAGTCAGGCAATCATGGCTGTACGAAATGAGTGCATGACCATCCCACGCGAAGTGGTTATAACCAGAATGGTCGTGCCGCGGTATAAGCCTCGCCTTTTATCCTGTTTGACAGTGTACTCGATCGTTGATCCTGTGCTAGGGATATTTGGCCGATATGTGAGAGCAGAACTCTAATCGTTGTTTCGCTTATGAACCGAAAGGTCTTCATTTTCTCGGGGTATGTCATTAGTACGTGCATCTGGCAAATCTCCTGCACGATTACAGGTCACGGTCACGTAAGGAGAGACACAATTCATGTGGAATAGTAAGAGGAATAAACAGGTACTTCAGTCGAAAAGTATATACCAAGAATTTGACCGTGCTAAGACATTACCAGGCGCTTCCATGTGCTGATGGGCGCCTTGCAATATGTTTTGGGTCACGACATCTAATTTCCAGCGCTGTGCCTGAGCGTTATCTTGTCACTCGAGAGTACACCAGCCATACAGTCACGTGATAAAAAACATCGCGATCAGAGAGCGTGACGCGAGTGTCAGAAAGAGTGTGGAGCATCTCGCTTCAAGGTACTGCGAGTTTCTTACGCGCTGATGGCTCGGGGTGCACAGAAACGTGTCTCGCAAGCGAACCAGCGTGCGGTAGCCACTCTAGCATATGGATTCCTGGTGTCCAATACACTTTTTGTACTGGCTGCTTGCTTGAGGCGTCAGACGAGCCCGTGGCGGACATGGACGCTGTACGGCATAACAGAATTCCTTGCTGCTCTTATTGCATGGAAGCTCGTAGCTATGGCGCAGGTTGGAGATGATCTTTCATTACCGGGAATGACTGCGTACGTAAAGGAATCGTCTTATTCACAGGTATATGTTCGACTTTGTGTACATTACATGGTTTGTGCACGTCGGTGTTGCACTCGTATCACGGCGGTTCTGGTGGACCTATGCGGTGGTATGTTTTTTTTTTTTTTTTTTTTTTTTCGCGCGCCATGCAATTTACTTATGCAGATCCCAATGTACCTATCGTATTTGTTCTACAAAAATGTATTTGTGCCGTACATTCTGCCGAGGCTCCGTCCCGTACGTCATGTGTCACAAGGCGGGTACCGTGGGACGGCGCCATCCGAAGACAAAGGAACAAGTGTTAGCAAGCGGCAAGCCAAGATGCAGGCGCGCCAGGCTCGGGGCGGTGGTGTACGCGTGCAGACGCGTCGAGGCTAATTGCGTTGCATCTAAAGGTGCAACGCAATAAATGAACGAACAACCTTTTTTACTAGCTCATGTAAGCTCTATACGAATGAACGAACTAGGCAGCCCACTAGTTGGCAGGTCGCGATGGTTGTTGGTGTTGCTGAGGCTGCTCGATCTGGTCAGGAGGCGCAGGCGCTGAGGATCCTGAAGCGGATGAACCTGCTGAGGAAGGACTTGCGTCTGGCTTCTTCTTCTTACGCTGCATAGCCAAGCGATTCGCTAACTGTAGAAGCTCAAGTTGTCCGGCCGTCAGCTTGACCGTGCCATGACCACCAGCCTGTTGCTTCTTAAGGAGCGTAATGAGTCCTGCTGCCTCAGGATGTGCTGCAAGGGCCGAAATGGCAGATAATGGATCGTTCTGCTTGTCAGCAGGCTTGGGTATATGGGGAGTTGACGTGGGTAAGGAAGCCATTTCGGATGTCGTGGCTTGGGATGGTTGGGATGTCGTTTGAAACGAAGCGCTAGGTGGAATGGATGTCTCTGACTTGGTTGCCACGGGAATACGGGGCACTTTCGGGGCTTCGAGTCGTTGTGCAAAGGATGATGTCGTAAAGGGCGCAGCTGTCGGCGTCGGTGCAGACGTTGGGAGAGTCCCTGAGGTGGCCCGAGGTGCATGAATAGGGGCTAAAGTCTGGGAAGGCATCGTAGCGGAGGATGAACCTAATGTGGGTGTGGACGAAGGTGCCGGAGACACAGCGGGTCTGCTTGTCGCAGCTAATGACGACGCGACTGCTGCCGATGTAGATGCTGATGACTCCATAGAGGACGGCATCGATGACGGCGTAGGCGAACGAGCCGAAGCAGTTGTGGGCGCTACACCAGGCGAAGTTGAAGCCTTGCGCATTTTGGCCTTAAGATGCGTGACCAAGTAAGTTTGTAAAATTTGCAATGCCTGCTGAGCACCGAGTCCTTCAATATGATCAAGTTGCTCACGTGTAAGATGCCCGAACACCGAGGGACTCAAGTACAACTTGCCTTGATGGTGAGCGATCGGCGGGGTTTCAAGCAAAGACTCGAGCGAGCCTGGTGTTGAGTGTGTACGAGGTGCACTTGACTCCGCCTGAGGCGGCACGCCAACGACTAGAGGAATGCGCGGCATGACCCGCTTGGTATCGGATGGATGCGGCGGGTGCGTCTGGTGCTGAGCAGACGAAGAAAGAGTCGAAGATGCGGGTGGTGCTGAGGGTGCAGCAGACGAAGCAGGTGTCGTGGTCACTGTGGGTGCAGAGAGTGTCGCTGGACTGGCATTGACAGAGGGAGAAGTGGACAGATTTCCTGTTGATAGCAAGGCAGACGAACGGTTAGACGAAGATGACGAAGTCGAAGTGGATGGGACAGTTGTGACGACCGATGACAAAGACGGCGGCTTAAGGTCTGAACTGGCCGTTGTGTGAGCCGAGGTGGTATCGTCGGCATGCGCCGATGAAGGCTCTGGGCGTACAGCCACATGAGCTTTGGCTAGTTCACTTCCACTGAGCGTGTAAAAAATACCTTTTCCAGGCTCGTCAGGGCGACGGGGGATTTTTACGAATTCACGGCTTGAGCTGATGGTGTGACGAATAGAACTCTGCCAGTCACGGCCCGTTTTTCGGCCATTTTGACTGAACCATGGATACGTATTTTGAAGCCATTCATTTACTTCTTGGAGTGTGAGTTTGTGTCCTTTTCTGGAACATGACTCGGATGACAGGGCATTCGTAATAAGCTGTACATTAGAGAGATCAGGTTTTTGGAACATTGGCATAGACGAGTTCGTTGTAGCAGGGGAGGACTTATGTAGGGATAGTGGCGCTTCATCATCGTCATCATCATCCACAGGGATCACATTATCATCTCCGCTGGATATCGAGTCTTCGAGCTTTATACTCTTAGCTCCTTTGCCTGGACCCTTGCCTTTACCTTTACCTTTACCCTTTGTCGATGCTTTGTTCTTTTCCTTCACTTGGTCCTTGTCGCTTTCTTTCTCTTTGATCTTACCCTTGCCCTTACCCTTTGCTTTGTCGTGTAACACCGTGCCGGAGGCAGGTCGTGCGCGTTTGGCATCATCCGAGGCCTCATCATCATCATCACGAAGTCGTTTCACAGCCGTCGAAGTCACCTTTGTGCGTGGTTTCAAAACAAACTTGGGTGGCTGTGGTGCATCCGTTGAGTTCAATGTAGTCGGACTGCAACGTAGTCTCTCTTCCTCGAGGTCTGCAGATATGCTGCCAGTCTCAGTCTTGGCGTGCACTCCCGTTGAGTCAACAATGTTTGCACCTGCATCCGTATCCATGTCGGAGAGCTCAGACGACAAAGCCATGTCATCATCATTATCTTCGTCATGAGCTTCATCTTCGTCTGATAGAGCTGTGCCTTCATCCAAAGCAGCATTGTCCATAGAGCTGATGGGTGGTGGCAATACAAAATAAAACACACGCTCAGCAATCTGGATCTTGGTCCGCTGACCAAGTGGGACAACGCCATGTACACTGACCCAAACATCGTCAACAAAAGCGCCATTTCGTCCAAGTACTTCGAGCATGAAGCGACCCTCAGATCTAGGCATACTATCTGACGACGGTGATGCAGCCGCCAATGCAGAGTCGGACTGGTCATCATCAGCCGCTACGTCAGCGTCGGCACTGGCGTTAGCATTATTCGCAACAGGTGCGCCGGAATGCGTCCCTAAATTCTTCGAAGTTGTGGCAGGCGTCGCAGGAACTTGATGGTGCAAGACAGATGTCGGCGCGTACAGCGGTGCACGAATGAATTCTGGCTGAGCCGAGTAAAAAATGCGCGCGTGCAAACGTGAAATGGACTTGAGTGGACCCAAATCCACATCAACATCTTTCGGCGTAAACCAGGGTGCGGGAAGCGCAGAAGAAGCAGCTGAACCGCTCGGAGACGGCAAATGTGGTGGTCGGGGTGGCACGCCTTGGGGTCGTCGACCGATCGTGACTTGAAGCGTTTGGATATAGTACGAGAAGCCGGGAAACTCGAGCTTCGCATATGCACGGATCGGACCTTCTTGTGCAGGTGTCGAGGCGATAGAAGAAGGCGTGTGACAAATAGATTCCTGAGTCCAGGACGCTGAACGCGACAAGGAGCGAGAAACATCACCAGTCACACCATGGCTTGATGAGCTAGTCTTGCCAGGTGTGGAAAGCGCGCGACTACGCTGCGGCGGCACCGACGGTGCAGACACAAACATATACGCCACCTAGACTGGTTGATGAATTCGTCCGAGTGTACTGCGTGACGGGGATGTGTTTGTGTTTGCTTGCCGGGTGCCACAAGCACACACGGAGAGCTGTCTGCCGACGACGAGACACGCCCAGATGCAACGGATAGTGGCGTGAATGAATCGTGGATTGATGCACCGCGCGGCTCGTCTAGGAAGTATGCGTGTCATATTCCTCCATCATCTACGACGTGCCGACAAGTACACACACTCCACAAGCGCTAGGCACGTGTGGAGTTCGGACCTCAAGTGCATTCGAGGGTCAAGGGCAGGCTGGCGTCGGAACATCAGATCTTGGGGAGAGACTATGTGAACGGATGAACGAAGGAGAAAAGACACTGGAATCGAATCTAATCAACTGACTCATTAGAGGCGCGCCGGCGTTGTTTTTTGCGTTTATTTTGCTTGCGTTTTCGAGCTTTGTCCCAGTTTGATTGAATTACGCTGGGTGAAAGCTCACGAGACACGGGTTTGGTGCCTTGCTGGGCCGATACATGGGACCAATTCTGCTTGATGAGCCATTCTAGACGTTGACTCAACTGTCGACGCGCAAGCTCGCGATTCTGTGCACGACTGCGGGTAAGCTGGCACGTAATGCGTGTACTAGTAGGGATGTGAACAAGCTCCACGTTCGTAGAAAGCTTATTGATGGCTTGACCGCCAGGGCCTGATCCTCGGATAAATCGCTCGCGAATATCACGCTCATCGAGCTCGATTGGCATTTTTTTCGATCCGTCGCGAGCAAACGCGTAGCTTCCTGCCGAGAACCATTCTGGCACAGTGCCGGGAGGAACACGATCGATAGTGCGGGTCGCAGGGGAAGCAGGATCTGTGTTTTTTTCATGTACAGTCTCGGTGATATGTTGTGCTTCTACTGTATCAGCACTCGTTTCATGTGTATTTAGGCGCGATTCAGGAAGCGGGAATCTAGCTGGGAATTAATATTTGTGCTTGTACTTTGAGCATACGTACAGACCTGCCTCGTCTTCCAACCAGCACACAGTGTCTTGAACACCATGTTCGAATGAGTCCCATTCATACCTATCGAGGCTTTCGTCGGCAGCATCCTCGCGTTGATGTTCAATTCTGTGTACTTCGTACCATGGTATTTGCTGTTGAGCTTGCCACGCAAGTTCATCTGGCGTCCAAGTGACACGAACAGGGAAGGTCGCCTCAAAATCAAATTCTCGTATGTTTGAGCCACCGAATAGATGTGGATAGCGCTGCTTGGCTCGCTCCATAGATACAGGCGGATTTATGAGTTGCAATGCAGATAAGGGGTAAGAAGAAGCGTATGCTTCAGCGATAGGACAGGCGGCTCCATATGCAATGAGGGCAGGAGGAAATGGCGGCGGCTGAATGCCGGCGGCACTCTGGGCTGGACTACGAAGAGCGGCAGCCATATCTAGTAGAAGAAGAATGTAAGCGACAGTTCGACAGCAATAGGTAGAGAACGGATTCAGTTCACGTACCTTTCTCCATGACTTGAAGAACATTGGCCGGGTCTCGCGTTGGGAGTTCCGGATCCAAATCGAGAAAAAGAGCCGAAAATCCATGTTTCTTCAGGTGCTCAAGCCACGGTGCATAAAGTCTAAAGGTGTAAGTAACAGGAACGCACACATACATAGTGGACTATGAGAAAGAGAGAGAGCGAGAGCGAGAGAGCGAGAACGTACTGAGATGCAGGTTGATCGCCAGTCCATCGAGGTGCAGAGAGGAATAAAAGTGGGGTAGGTACCTCTCGGTCTGTCTGAGAATCCGCTGGGACAAATGACAAGCTGGAGAGCCATGCCCTAGGCTGCCGGTGCCGGCATAGCATATGGGCCACGAAAGCAAGCCCAGTGCGCGGCGGACGAGTCAAAAATAATGACATGGTCTGCACAGAGCTTGCTGATGAATAGAGAGGCGCCGTCCACAGCGATATCGACTCGTACCCACTCAGCACCAAGTCCTCCCTGCGCTTATTCCTGGGCGCATCAGTGCAAGGGGCAGCGAGGATTTTATCACGTGGAATTGGAGAAGGCGTATTATGTCCGACGAATCAATCTCATTCATGGACGTAATCGGTCGATTTAAGAGCGGCTGCCAGATCAAAGCCATTTCTATGACGTCCTATTCTCACGACCAGCGCAGTACGCACCACGATGTATGAGCTTCCGCCGAAGGGAGACGTGTGCACTGCGCAGAAAGAACATTGCTGCTTTTGCTTCGCCGTCCTACGTGCGTCCATGGGACTCAGCGCGATACCACAAGCCGATATTCCCGATGCTGAACTGAATGTGCCTGTCTTTGTGTCTTGGTATTTAGAAAACGATGCTGCGCCGCAAGGCAAGCAGCTTCGCGGCTGCATCGGCACATTCGAACCACATCCATTGTCGCAAGCATTACAGGTCTACACAATTCAATCAGCTTGGAATGACAAGCGGTTCGAGCCCATTCGGCCAGCCGAGCTGGAAAAAT
>ERZ500990.643-NODE-643-length-10691-cov-6.100038_pt1 | contig 10691 bp, 8 predicted proteins | sample MGYA00248876_ERZ500990 | MGnify/ENA primary metagenome ERZ500990 (study PRJEB25958, sample SAMN03398517) | human skin metagenome | study: EMG produced TPA metagenomics assembly of the Human Skin Microbiome Metagenome (human skin metagenome) data set.
TAAGCAGCGCCATCGCTGACCAAATACATCACGGCAGCAGCAATCTCTTCAGGTTGGGCGAGACGACCCATTGGGATGCCTGCTTTGATGCTTTCCATCACTTTTTCAGGCACCGCCATCACCATCTTAGTACCCGTATAACCCGGTGCAACCACGTTAACGGTCACCCCAGATTTAGCGCCTTCTTGTGCCAACGCTTTACTAAAGCCGATGATACCCGCCTTGGTGGCTGAGTAGTTGGTTTGACCAAACTGACCTTTTAAGCCATTAATTGAGCTGATACTGACAATACGCCCAGATTTTTGCTCAAGCATTTTGTTAAAAACGGGTTGGGTGACCGTGAATAGTGATTTTAAGTTGGTATCAATCACCTCTGACCATTGCTCATAAGTCATTTTTTTGAAAGTCGTATCACGGGTGATGCCTGCGTTATTTACCAACACATCAATGTGACCTGCTTTTTCAATTGCATCAACAATGGCTTTGGTGGCTGCTTCATGGTCAGTGAGATTGGTCTCAACAAAGGTGAAATCGCTGGCATTCATCCCTTCTTCTTTTAACCAAGCTTCGCCGCGGTTGACAGTGCTGTCCGCTTTATGGGTGTAGGTTGCAATGATGTGATAGCCAGCTTGGATTAGCGCATGACAAATAGCAGTGCCAATACCACCTAGCGCACCTGTTACGAGGGCAATTTTTTTGTTTGCAGTTGAGTTGTCCGTTGTCATCACAGTACGCTCCTTGTTTGTTGTGATTGTTGGTTGTAATAAAAAATTCAATGATTAGGGTAGTTTATAAGATAAATGTGTTGGGTTTTTTACAATTGAACATGTGGCTAAAAAATTAGTCACACGCGATTGATATCAGGGTCAAAAAAAAACTATAGACCGAATATTCACATAAATTTATTGACTTTTACTTCCTTGTTTTTTTTCATCATATATGAAAATTTGATAACTACCAATATTTTTTACGTTTTTATTTTTATTACAAACATTTTGCCACGCGCAAACGAGTATTTATAGGTTTGTGTGCTAAAAAAATTTGCAACAATAGCGGTTTGTGCTAGGCTATAAGGATAACTTTAAGCAATGTAAGGTTGAGCAAAATACCCTGTATCAACCGCACTTAATCAAGGCTAATTGCTAAATTTCTTTCCTGATGGTACAAAGTTGGCTTGATGCTAAAAACTTGATTGCACAAGATTGATTGTACAAGATTGATTGTATGAACACGCAAGCGTGAATGCTTAGTACTTATTATATATACCACGATGAGGTGGGTCTGTTTATTTAGTCTGTTTATTTATTTGCCACACGGAAATTAGAATGCCGCAACTCTTACCGACGATAGAACAAATCGCTGTATTACAGCAAGCTAGTAATTTTGGCTATCAGTATTGGCAGACTAAAACAAACGTTGCACAAAGCTTTTTAAAAAGCTATCCGCTTACCCAAACGCTCGATGTCCAACATATCAAAGATTTAATACGCGATTATACGCTGGATGAAGATTACCAATTGGCGGATGAAGCAAGCGTGATGCGAGGGCTGCGTCATCTACGCAATTTGTTGATGGTGCGCTGGATTTGGCAAGATGCCTTAAATCTGATTAGCCTAGAGCAGCTGACATGGGAGCTATCAAAATTTGCCGATTATTGTCTCATCTTTGCCAAAGACTATGTGTATCAAGATTTAATCAGTCGCTATGGCGAGCCGTATTTTTTTGATGAAAAAAATAAACCACACAAGGATGATTTAGCCATCATCGCCATGGGTAAAATGGGGGCAGAAGAGCTCAACTTATCAAGCGATATCGATTTGATTTTTGTCCATCAGGGGCAAGGTGAGACGGTGGTTGACCCGTTAAAACAACAAGGGTCAAAAGCTGCTAAATCCATCGACAACAAGAAATTTTTTACCAAATGGGGTCAAGGCATCATCAATCTGCTTGATAAAAACACCCAAGATGGTTTTGTATTTCGCATTGATATGCGCCTGCGTCCTTGGGGCGATGGCAGTGATTTGGCAATTCATTTATCGGCACTGGAAAAATATTTTGCCCAACATGGACGGGCGTGGGAGCGATTTGCTTGGCTAAAAGCCAGAATCGTCAACCCTGTCACCTTTAGCGATAGCTTAAAAGCCCTTATCAAGCCGTTTGTATTTCGTTATTATGTTGATTATAGTGCCTTTGCCGCACTACGTGAGATGAAATCGCTGATTCAAAACCAAGTCGAACAACGTCAAGATACGGACAATGTCAAGCTTGGGGCAGGTGGTATCCGTGATATTGAGTTTATCGTGCAGTCGTTTCAGTTGATTTATGGCGGGCGTGTCAGTGATATCAAAGTAAAAAACTGCCTACAAGCGATGAGCCAACTGGAAAAACATGGCTTTATCGATGCTCTGACTCATGAGCAATTGGCACAAGCCTATCGTTTTTTACGCAGATTAGAGCATGGTATCCAAGCCATCAATGATGAACAAACCCAGCGACTACCCCAAGACGCCATGCAGCGACATCAGCTTGCCCAAGTGTTGGGGTTTGCCGATTGGGCGGCTTTGTTAGCCAAACTTAATGAATACCGCCAAATGGTAAAAATACCTTTTGACGAGCTGGTCAGTGATCGTCAGCAGTCTGATGAACAATTGCAAGTGGATCATCAGCACAATTTATCTGAGCTTGAGCAAAAATTAAGCGCTGACAATAAAGACAAATTAAACCAGTTTTGGCAAAGTAAGCTCATCGCAGGGCTTAGTGAAGAAGCCAAGACTCGCTTAAATGCTGCCTATCCGATTCTAATCAATGGGTTGTTACATTCTGATTTAAGCGAAGATGCAATCAACGTGGCGTTACCTAGAATGTTGACATTGCTAGAGGCGGTAAGTCGTCGGTCAATTTATTTGGTCATGTTTGCCGAAAACCCAACGGCAGCCGCCAAATTGATTCCCATGCTAGCAGCAAGCCCTTGGATTGCGAGCGAATTGGTAAGTTATCCTGTTCTGCTAGATTCATTTATCCGTGAAAAATACCGTCATTTACCTGATAAGGCAGAACTTAGTGACATTCTGCGTCAGCAGTTGTTACGGGTAGAGCCTAATGATGAAGAAGGGCTACTCAACGCCTTTCGTTTTTTCAAAAAAACCCAAGTCTTGGCAGTGGCGGCGAGTGATGTGTTGGCGGATAGACCGTTGATGAAAGTCTCTGATTCACTCACCTTTATCGCTGAAGTGGTGCTTGAAAAAGCGTTGCAACGGGTATTTGGTGAATTGGTAAAAAAACATGGCTATCCTGTCAATGCCCAAGGCGAGCCTGTGAGTGAGGCGCATAATGGCTTTGCGATTATCGGTTATGGTAAGCTTGGCGGGCTTGAGATGAGTTATAGCTCAGATCTTGATCTTGTGTTTATTCATGACATTGATGAAGAAGCGATGACGCTCGGTGAAAAACCCATCAGCGGTATGAAGTTTGCCGCACGCCTTGCCCAAAAACTGATGAATTATTTGACCACCCAAACGCGCGATGGCCGTGTCTATGAGATTGATATGCGCCTGCGTCCTTCGGGTCAAGCGGGTATGATGGTGGTGTCTACCCATGCGTTTGAACTTTACCAAATGCACAAAGCTTGGGCGTGGGAACACCAAGCGTTGGTTCGCGCTCGTGCTATTTGCGGTGATAGCCGGGTGATGACGCGATTTGACCAAATTCGTAAAGAAGTATTGTGTCTGCCGCGTGATAAAGACAGTGTCCGTATCGAAGTATCCACCATGCGGCATAAGATGCAAGACCATTTGGGCAGCAAACCGCATACCAAGCAGCAAGGGTTATTTCATCTGAAACAAGATGCAGGCGGATTGGTTGATATTGAGTTTATTGCCCAGTTTGCTGTGTTGGCGTATGCCAATCGTTATCCTGCGCTGGCAGTTTGGAGTGACAATGTGCGTATCTTTGAAGCGCTTGCCAAAACAGGTATTATCGAAACCGAAATATGCCAACAGCTAACGCACGCTTATCTTCGCATCCGCAGTATGACGCATCGCTTGGCGTTAGCAGAGCAGCCGATACTGGTGGATGAAGCCCAGTGGCATGAGCTACGTAATTTTGTTGATGAACAATGGCATCGCTTAATTGGGCAACGACCAGAATAGATGTAACATCAATTTTTATTTCAAACAAATTATTTAAACAAAACACTTTTTATTTCAAACAAAACACTAGGAGTAATCAATGGCAACAATTCCCAGCATGGCAGACCGTGATGGTTTTATTTGGATGGATGGCCACATGGTAGACTGGCGTGATGCCAAAATCCACGTATTAACCCATACACTGCACTACGGGATGGGCGTATTTGAGGGGGTTCGAGCCTACAAAACCCATGATGGACGCACGGCGATTTTTCGTCTAGAAGACCATACCCAGCGTCTGCTAAATTCAGCTAAAATTTTCCAGCTTGCTGTACCCTATTCGTATGAAGAAGTATTACAAGCACAAAAAGCCGTGGTACGTGAAAATAACCTTGAATCGGCATACCTTCGCCCATTGATTTGGGTCGGTTCTGAAAAATTGGGTATCGCTGCCAAAGATAATAGCATTCACACCATCGTTGCCGCTTGGGTTTGGGGTGCTTATCTGGGTGAAGAAGGCATGGCAAAAGGTATCCGTGTAAAAACCTCAAGTTTTACCCATCACCATCCAAACGTCACCATGTGTAAAGCCAAAGCCGTCAGCAACTACCCAGTATCTATCATGTCAAACCAAGAAGTCACCCGTCATGGCTATGATGAAGCGGTATTGATGGATACCCAAGGCTATGTTTGTCAAGGCTCAGGGGAAAACTTATTTTTGGTCAAAGATGGTGAACTGCATACCCCAGATTTGTCAGGGGGTGCATTGGACGGCATTACCCGTCGTACGGTGATACAGTTTGCACAGGACTTGGGCATCAAAGTGCATGAGCGTAGAATCACCCGTGATGAGTTTTATATTGCGGACGAAATCTTTATGACAGGTACTGCCGCCGAGATTACCCCAATTCGTGAATATGATGACCATGTCATTGGCTGCGGCGCACGTGGTGAAATCACCGAAAAACTGCAAAGTCTATTTTTTGATGTGGTGCAAGGCAAAAATGATAAATACGCGCATTGGCTCAGCTACGTGGATGAATAATCGGTAAAATTGTAGATAAGTGAAAATAAGTAGATAAGTGAAAATAAAAGGATAGTTATGTTAAAATGACTATCCTTATTTTTTGAAAAATTATCGGTACTTTGGAAGTGACATGACAACATCGAGTGCAACCACCCCGCTTAAACAAATTATTTGTATCAAATGGGGCACCAAATATGGCGCAGATTACGTTAATAAACTCTATGGAATGGTAAGCCGTAATATCACCCCGCCGTTTCGCTTTGTCTGCTTTACCGACAATACCGATGGCATTCGTCCTGAAGTAGAATGTCAGGATTTGCCGCCCAGCGATATTGTGATGCCTACCAATACCCTTGGTAAATGGCCTAAGTCACGGCTTTGGAATGCACAGCTTGGCAATGTCACAGGAACGGTATTGTTTTTAGATCTTGACGTGGTTGTAGTGGGTAGCCTTGACGACTTTTTTAGTTTTGGCGATGACGATCAGACGGTGTTATCTTATAACCCAAGTAACCCTTTAGAGAAGCTAGGTCAAACCTCGTGTTTTCGCTTTAAAGTCGGTAGTTTGGTTAGTTTGCTAGAAAAATTCCGTGCCGATCCACAAGGGGTGGCGGATAAATATCGCTTTGAGCAGCGTTTTGTCACTCGCAATGCCCCAGGTGGGGTTAAGCTTTTTCCAAAAGAGTGGGTGGTGCATTTTCGCCGCAAATGCCGTCAGCCATTTCCGCTAAATTATTTTATCCCGCCAAAACTGCCTCATGATGCACGCATTATTATTTTCCCGGGGGATTTGTATCCGCAAAATGCGATTGCAGGACAATACAACAAAAATTCTGCCGATAACGCTAAAGAGCATTTAGGGCAATTATTTACTGCTGAAAAAATCAAAAAACCGATTTCGCATTTACGCCATTTTATTTTGCCGACTGATTGGGTGGCAACGCATTGGCGAGAATAGAGGATAAACTATGGCGAACTTAGACCAACCTATCAAAATCTTTATCGGCTGTGATCCTAATAACAGTGACCTTGAGCAGATGATGGTGCTAGATTATAGCTTGCACAAACATACCAGCGAGCCTGTCGAGATTATCTGGATGCAGTTAAGCCGTGACCCAAGCAGTGTATGGTATTCCAATCCGCAAACAGGTGAGGGCTGGCATACCGAAAAATGGGCGACCCCGTTTTCGGGCTTTCGTTGGGCAATCCCTGAATATTGTGGCTTTAGCGGACGGGCGATTTATATGGATGCCGATATGGTGGTGTTGGACGATATCGCTAAATTGTGGCAGCACCCGATATCCGATGAGGCGATTCTTGCGGCTAAAGGCGATGGCGATTTGATGCGACTGTGCACCTGCGTATGGGATTGCCAAAAAGCTAAGGATTATCTTGAGCCTGTCGCCCAGCTACAAACCGATCCTGAGAGCCATAGCAAAATGATGGCAAAATTTAAAGCCAATCCGCAACTCATACAGCTATACCAAGACAGTTTTAATTGTGTGGATGGTGAAGATTTAGCGATTGAGGATATTCGGATTTTGCATTATTCGGACATGGGAACGCAGTTTAGCCATAAATATTCCTTACCGCGCTTACAAGCCGAGGGCAAAACGCATTGGTTTGATGGGCAGATTTTGCCGCACCCTCGTCAAGATTTGGTTGAGCTTTTCGATACCTATTATCAAGAGGCGATACAAGCGGGCTATAGTATTGAAAACTATCGCACTACGCCGTTTGGCGAGTTTCCGAAAAAAAAGCATAAACGCTATAAGGGCAATGTCATTACTCGTACACCAAAGGTCTCAAGTTGGTTACAATCAATTTTTCAAAAATTTTAATTCTCTGTTTGGGTAAATAAGAGCGATATGACAATTTTAAGTTTAGCAGATGTAGAGCTTCACTCTTTTCATTGGGATAACTTTAACCCAGACATTCTCGCCAGTCACAAAAAGCTCATGGCATTTTATGGATTAAATGTACAGTACACTCAAGAAAATATTCCCCATGGTGAATGGCTTACCCAAGTGGTTAGTCAATCGACGAAAAAAGTTATCGGTATTATTGAGCCTGATGTGATACCCTTAACGCCTGATATAGTGTTACAAACTGCACAATATGTCTATGAGTATGATACCTTCGTGGGTTGTGCGCAAGTGTCGAACCACAAGCACCCAGCCAGCCACATATTTGCTTCACCCGCGTTCTTTTTTATCACGCCTCCATGCTATGCGAAACTTGGAAAACCGTCATTTATGCCCACCCATCGAGCTGATGTGGCAGAAGAACTATCTTATAAAGCAGAAGAAATTGGCATTCGATATCGTACATTATACCCTACTTATTATGAAGCCTCACCCCCAAATGGCGTGTGGTTACTAGGTTCATATGGCTATTATGGGATTGGCACGGTATTTCATGACAGTGTGTATCATTTATTTCAAAGTCGAAATGCCAAAAATGTTGAATTATTTGTTAAACGGGTAGATGAAGTGATAAATCAAACTTTTAGTACTACAAATTTTCATTGTTCAACTAGCTTTAGTACTCCTGAGAAAATGGTAAAACCACCCAAAAAACGAGCATGGTATAAAAACTTTATCAGTAAGCTTAAAGGTAAATAGCTTGTCGGAAACGTAACTTATGCTAAAAAACTACGTCATTAATGTCGCCACCAACACTGAACGTCAAGCCCATATTCAGCAAGAGTTTGGCAAGAAAAACATACCTTTTACATTTTTTAAGGCAGTTACCCCGATTAATACGGACAGCATTTATCAACAGTTAGGGCTGACAGCAGACACATCGCATTGTACCGCAGGTGAGATGGCGTGCTTATTAAGTCATGTCAGCTTATGGCAACGTTGTCTTGATGAAAACTTAGATTATATAGGGGTTTTTGAAGATGATATTATACTAGGTGAAAGTAGCCAAAAACTACTTACTCAAATTGACTGGCTAAAAAATCATCAGATGGATTTTGTAAAACTAGAAAAAACTAGTCGCAGAGCATATCTTGCTAAACCAAGTGAGTTTCTATATTCTACTACACATAGGGTGTATGAATTACGCTCTCGTCATATCAATGCCGCAGGATATATATTGTCAAAAGTTGGAGCCACACATTTATTGGCATTTGTGCGAGGGCTATCACAGCTAGAAGCGATTGATATTTTATTATTTGATGTCAAAAAATATCCAAAAAACATTATTACCTATCAAGTATTACCAGCTATTGTTATACAAGCCAAAAAAATTGCTACCACTGCTAATCAAGCTTTGATGTCTAGTGACTTAAGAGAAGGACGAGGAACTGAAATCAGGGAAGAAAAAACCAGTCTCGAACGTCTTAGTAATGAGATTCAACGTTGGGCTAAACCTTTATATATGACAAAGATTACCTTTAGATAAATTACTTTATTGAATAATAGGCAATTAATACCAAAATAATCATTATGATTAGACCAATTGCACGGTTTCTTTTACGAATAAGTTGCCGTCGCAGTTTTGGCTGTTCACGACTGGCTTGGTATTGCTCAATATACACCTCACCGTCATAATCTTTATCAAAAATCTTGATGTAACCCGCATTGAGTGGCTCAACTTTGATTTTGCCTTGAAACTTTGCCATTGCACTGTCAAGACTATCTTGGTCCACTTGCGTGCGTTTGCCACCAACTTGCTCGGCAATCCATTGCTGAACAAGGGCGTGCGAGGCGTGCGTGTTGTTAAAATACAGCGTACTTGCCAAATAATCATGCGACATATTCGGCAAACCACGAGTGTAATAAAACGCCACATCGATGTCTTTTTCTGCCAACTCGTTAAAATAATTGAGCGGTTTTACCACGCCTGCATCAGCATCCAAATATAAAATGCCGTAGTCAGGGAAATTTTGCAGACAGCGTAAAATAAAATCGGGCTTTAGTCGTGTATTGGCTTCCCAAAACCCTGCGTCCGCCACTTCCTCAAAATAATAATTGAGATGAAATTTATCCAACGTGCCTCTTAAGCGTAAGGCATGGTCGTGATAATTGGGGGTAAAAAAACACACTACAATAAATTTATCGGGGCTGTTAAGCTGTTGGTAAGTCAATGACATAGAAAAACTCAGAAAATAGTGTTAATCAAAAAAGGGTAAATTTTTAAACAAATCTTTAGAAACTGACGAATGGTTATAAACCATCACGCCCTGCTGTTGATAAACCTTTGCCAATAAATCGAATGATGGCACAATACGGTTATAAATGGCAGGGGTAAGCTTACTGGGGGCAGAATTTTGTACATTTTCATAAAAACGGGGTTCGTGGGCGTTGATTAAATCAATCCCATGTAAATGTATCTCGCTAAAGCCCAAACAGTACGCTAACTGCGTCGCCACAAACGCCACTGTCCCTGCCTCGACAAAGCCGTGACTAATATCCAAACTTACACCAATCGTGGTATCGCCGTATCCCTTAATCACAAACTGCGGATGGTTAGCAAAATCCATCAGCAGACGTTTATTATTTTTTCTAAAAAATTTCGCCAAAAAATGCTTTGAGGGTTGGCGAATCGGGCGTTCCACCGAATAAATCAGGCGTAAATGTTGAACGTATTTTTTAATCAAATTGCGGTCAGTATCTGCCAATTTTTCTAATACTGCTTGCGTTAAATATAGCGGACATTGCCCATGATAACGGTTTTGCAAAATTGCCAAATTATTGCGAATAAAACGGGGGTCGGTTATCACATAGGCAACGGGCTGTTGAAAATCGTATGTCTCCATCAATTCAATGCTGCCATTCACAAAGATACACGGTTGTTGGCTAATTTTATTTAAATTGGCTGAATGAATACTAGAGCCAGAGGCAAGAATATTTACCGATTTTTGTGGCGGTAGGGTGAGGTAAGTATTGTCAAATTCGCTATCGACAATAGCGATACTAATATTATTAGGTAGCTTAAATTGATTATTTGCCACGCGTTGCCCCCACGCACCAATCAGATTCATGATACTGTCGCATCAGAGCAAACGCCGTTTCACCCGCTTGCAAACGGTCAAAAACCGTTAGCAAAAAGTCGGCGGCAAATTTATCGACGTTAGCAAATTTTTCATACCGTTGTCGCATATTGTGCAAGGTGTCGTCCGTACCAAGTCGAAAATGACGCAATCCGTCATATAAGGCTAAATGTTGTTGCTGATAAGCCTGGACTTTATCGGGATTTGGTAAACTATTATCCGTTAGCAAATCCAGTTTTGTTTCATACACTTTTAAGGTATTGATTAAAGTTGGTATATTTAAAAAAATCGCTTGACGAGTAGGATTGGGGCTAAAATCCACAAAGGTATCCGCTGAAGATACTAACCATCGCAAGGATAAGTTATGCCATAAAAAATCTTGTTCCGACTGCCAAAGCTGTTCAAACGCCTGAAAAACGTTTACGCTATCAAACTTTCGGCGTAACAATACAACCAATACCGCATGGTACAAGCACAGTAAAGGTTGCCCTAAAAATTCATGTTGTAAATTTGTAAAATGACTGTGCAAATCCTT
>ERZ500990.649-NODE-649-length-10584-cov-4.130212_pt1 | contig 10584 bp, 8 predicted proteins | sample MGYA00248876_ERZ500990 | MGnify/ENA primary metagenome ERZ500990 (study PRJEB25958, sample SAMN03398517) | human skin metagenome | study: EMG produced TPA metagenomics assembly of the Human Skin Microbiome Metagenome (human skin metagenome) data set.
AATATATCTAATTCTTGCGTATAAGCTATCGACGGATTCGCTTAGTGGCGAGGCGAGCACCGTGGCCCAAATGGCCCCATATGTGACAGATCCAGCACAATTTCTGCTAAATATGCCCACCGACAAGACATTCACTACTCAGGTACCTGCTTCTCTCTTTGAGGAGTGTGTATGCGTGTTAAAAAGAACTGTTCAATGGCGCGTTTCTTCCACACGCTACAACGGTGCATTGCCTCATGGCAGGCGATACGCCTGGCGCAAGCACTACGTATGTGATCATTCAGGGAAGCCGCGTGACAGGCGAAATCCAAATTTGGCACCAGGAAAACGGAGATCAAGACGCGCGTCTATAAAAATTGGATGTCCCGCGTCGTTCACTGCGACACAAGAGGTCGGAAGCGACATGGTCATGATGGTGTGTCGTTTTCAGCATCAGGGTCATACCGTCAACACACGAGAGTACTGGGCAAGCAGTAGGATCCCAGACAATGTGCGGGATTGGATTAAAGAACGCGTTAGTGAAGGACGCGATCAGAAGGAGATTGTGCAAATGATCCACGAACATCAAAAGAATGCAGCCAACATACCCCCCACGAGCCCCGCATTTATCCCTCCAGGTGTGCAAATCACTCGAATGGATGTGTACAATATCATAAAGCGCCACAAGAACCTTCAAGCCCACGAGCATGAGTCGTCAACCCAGAAATTAAATGCAACATCCGATTCGGCGCAACCTAATGATGCTGACACGTCACACTTGCCTTTAACCACATTAGAGGCTCCGGATTCGTCTTCAGTCTCAACGTCCACACCATTGGCTATCACTACTGACACCCGCAGAGCCGTAGATACAAGCGAAATCGATCATGCGGCTGCTGCTCCATACCCTATTTTGTCAACAGCTACGCAACTCTCCCCTGCGACGCCCGAGGAAGCTGTGAGCTTTGCTCAGCAGTGGAGTGACTTACTCACTGAACTTCAAGCACTCCAACCACAAATGATGGAGTATGCTCTTACGGCCGGCACAACGCGGCAACCCAACACCACGGCTGCTTGGTCACATGCCATCGCACAGCTCACACAGGCTTGGTATGTCGCGTGTAATTTGCTTGATCGGCCTGTTTTGCCATCACAACCGCCGCCGCCACCACCTCCATAGTATTTCTTGTATGTTGGTACGCTTTCAAACCTTTCTCCCTACCTCATGGTCACACGTGCGTCCAGCGGCTCATCGTGTATCTCCTTGAGCACGATTCGTTCTAAGAATGCTGCAAATGAAGCGTCAAAAAAAAATCGGCCCGTTTTCATTCACACACCACCAGTTGTCTCCACACAACAGAGCTGATTTCAACCGAGCGGCTCCAGCATACACGTTTCGCGCTCTGGCTACGCGATCATGCTGGAGACCACCGAACGCCAAATCACCGACCCGTCCTTGCTTCCTAGCATAGTTCCGCGGATTAGAACCATTTTGAATTTGCTGGCTCAGGCACGCGATGCACCTTCTGAACAGGACGATAGTAATGAGCATGCAACGACGCATGAACGAAGCATGGAGTCGACTCATTCTTCGGATCAGATCCCGAATTTAGCTTTGGGTACCATCAACGACGAAGATGATTGGGATATGTGGCTACAGGCGGATGCATCAACTGGGTCGTCCAAGTCTCGTATACCCGGGGCATTGTTGACGAAGCTAGCGCATGAAACAATGTCTCTCAAAGCTACCTTCGCGGCGGCGTACGCTGCCGTAGATGCAGCGCCAGGTGCAGATATGAGCATCGTCGAGCAAAGCGCACTGCTACAAAAGCTCGAAACGTATGAGCAACGCCAAGCGTACGTGAACATGCGCGAAGACACACTCACCATCTCAGGGATATGGCCGACATTTGGTCGAAAGGTTTGGAGGAAATGACTACGGATCACTCGCTTTCTCCAATGCACTAAGACTCGCCCTTTCAAGAGTTCGCTTTGCTTGCAACAGCATGGGGCTGTCTTGTAAACAGTTGTGCGCTTAGCAATTTGTACATACGCATCAATCATCACGTCCTGTCCCTCATGTGACAATCCCACGGCTCCCTTGTTCTCGCGGACGCCCTTTTCATACGCATGCACTATGGCTTTAGCCATAGAAATGTCTTGCATGATTGTAAGTATATACGAGTGCCATGTAACAACGGTTTCGCCCAGTACGCACCTTTCTCCGAGGGCGAGTATACTTGATGAATAGTGTCAAGTTGTGCCGGGTGGATTGCTTGCTTTCCATCAAATCCTAAAGAGGCACCGTCTAGACACTCTTCTCGTAGATAGGCATCATCTTTGTACTCGATGCACACCATATCCTGAAGTGTTAGTAAATGTCTTGAACCAACTATCGACGCACAATAGCCTGAAGTCCATATGCTTTCGCGACGGTAACAAGATGGGCGCGTGGAAACAACAAGCTTTGCAGGTTTCGCGAGCGCCGAATTCCCGTGGATGCACAATAGTCTTCGCTTGCAAACATCAATGCTGCTATACGAATTTTGTGTTGATATGTTGCCATACGGCCTGAAATATGTTCAAGGATCGCTGGCATTCGCAGCAGCGATGCGGCACTTTCAATCGAAAGCACAAGTGCAAGCGGTGAGTTTTTTGTGTAAGTAGAAAAATTCACAGCACTGCGCGCAATCAGTTCAATATCTTCAGCGCTCTCGACTTTTGGGAGCACTAGAGCTTGAAGTCTCTCACTGGGAAGCACAGCGTCCAAGTCAGATTGAGCAACAGCCGGCGAGATTGATGGCGCATTAATTCTAACGGCCAATTCCGCATTCGTTGGGGTTGAGCACTCAGATAGCGTCAGTAGTGATTTCTAATCGTACAAAAGCATGCCAAGTTTGAGTTTAGCTACGTACCTGAAGCGCCTCGTGTACCATGTTGCGTGCAGCATCTTTTTGATGCCTCGCCACGCTGACATCAGCCATGCTTATGGAAAATGAACGTACCTATCCTCCAAATCATAAACGATTGTGTCTGCATTGAGATGCTGGCTCTGACCGGGTGAGTGCTCTCTATGCTACCAAACATACTTTGCTGAGCATTTTCTCCGAGCTGCCTGGCACATACTGCAGACTCCTTCGAGCGCGAGATCCTATACCTGTGTGTACATGCCGCATCCATGCGCTGAAGCGTACACTGCGGTATGGAAATCCGAGCTTCCCCTGACGAAACACACATCCCTTTATCGATGATATGCTAGCTAAGCCCATTCGTTTCGTATCCGTGCACCGGAATAATTAAGATTGGAGACTGAGAGCGAACCGATCAGCGTCTACCAGACGCCCGACGCCTAATTATGGGCGCGACCGCTGTTGGTTCACATGAAGCAGCACTCCACATGGAGAAAAAGGAGAAAGCGCCCCAGGCGATGAGGCAGGAAAAACTGGGGCTTGTTCAGAATCAGTTCAGTTCAGAAAGAGTAAGGTTCATTGGCCTCTGACCATGTCATTGACCAGGCCTTGGACCAATGCACTGCAGGTTGCACAGCCTGTAGCACATATCGTGCTTGTCATGTACATGGTACATGCGAGTTATGTAAAAAAGCGCATTCGTATATGCCTCGGCATGGAACGTCAGGTTTTCCTGGATGATCATGAAGACGGCGGTGATGGTGCTGGTTTGCCAGACCAGTTGCTGCCTCAACCGGTCGTTGTGGCGCAGCGTGAGCGATACTCTCGTGCGGTGCGTGTGGTCATGATGGTCATTGCAGCCTCTTTCGTTGTTTCAGGTGCGCTCGTTGCGGCTCAAGCCGTTTTGCCACCACGAACTTGGTTACCATCCATGGCGCCATGGCACATGGTCCTCGTTCAGGCTCTGGGTGGTCTTGTTGCTTGGTGTGTCATCGCACTTGCTGCATTACGTGAGGAACGTAGGCATGGTGCAGGAAAATTGCGCCGATCTCGGCTCATCGTCACCATTCTGCTTGGTGTAGCGATGGATTTGGCACAGGCCATTTGGCATGTTCAGCATCGCTCCAAGTCAACGGAATCTTTTGTCTGGGCACAGCTTCAAGTGGCTATTCTCGGTGTACGGCTACTTCTTCTATACCCAGTCTTAGCGTATGTTTCCCTACACGAGCGGGTGCAGTATTTGCCTCTGACGGCACATACTTCGACTGTGGACACGGAAACAGAGCACATGGCGAACTATCCAGATGGATCAGCATCGGCTGCTGCGTCAGCATCGGCATCTTCAGCATCTATGGGCTCTCTGATCAATCGTATCCGTGTGCTTGGTCCTTACCTGTGGCCGTCTAACTCACCACGTCTACAATGCCTTGCCGTATTGTGCATAGGCTTGTTGCTGCTGGGTCGATTTGTGAATCTGCTTGTGCCCATAGCATTGGGTCGCGTGGTTGAGTCTCTTAGCGCAAAGTCGGATCCATGGATGCCTATCGTAATCTTCGCCACGCTGAAAGTATTCCAGGGCTCTGGTGGCCTTCTCGCTGTCGCACAAAACCTATTATGGTATCCTATTTCGTGGTACTCAGACATGAACATGAGCCGACTCATGTTTGACCGTGTGTTGAATCTGTCGATGTCTTACCATACGCGCCGTAAGACTGGTGAGCTGATTCGCACGTTAGACCGTGGCACGGCGCTCAACAACTTTTTTGAGTACCTTCTATTCTCTCTAACGCCCGTGTTCGTCGACATCTTTGTTGCCATCGTGTATCTTTCATGGTCATTTGGTCCGGTTATCGGCGCGATCCTCCTCGTCATTATGTCCTTGTACACATACTGCAGTATTCGCGTAACGACGTGGCGCACGAAGCTTCGCCGCGAAGTGAACAGCAGAGACTCGGCATGCAAGGCGATTACTACTGACATGTTGTTGAACTATGAGACAGTCAAGAGCTATGGAAATGAGTCTTACGAGTCGGAGCGCTTTGCTGCAGCCCTCGTTCATTATCGTGAGGCAGCCTATCAGGTAGTGCTGAGTCTCAACATGCTGAATCTGATGCAGAATCTCATCCTTGCTTTCGGCACTCTATTCTCTGTCCTAGCTGTTGCTTATACTGTTGTGTTGGGCCGTGCAACACCATCACAGTTCGTCGTATTTGTGTCGTATCTCCAGCAAGTGTATTCTCCCCTCAGCATGCTTGGCACTTTGTATCGTGTTGTGAATCAGAACCTTGTTGATACCGACAAACTTATGGAGCTACTGAACGAAGACGTGGACATCAGAGATGTGCCTGGTGCTCAAGATATTCGAGTGACTCGCGGCGAGATTACATTTGACAACGTGCATTTCTCATACGATACAAACCGTGTTCATGCACTGAATGGCATGTCATTCCATATCAATGCGCACCAACGTGTTGCGTTAGTTGGTGAGAGTGGATCTGGTAAATCTACTATCCTTAAGCTGCTATACCGCTTCTACGACATCACACATGGTCGCATCTTGATCGATGGACAAGATGTACGTGATGTTACGCAGCAGAGCCTCCGAAAAGCAATCGGCATAGTTCCGCAAGAGCCATCCCTCTTCAACATGGACATTCGCGAAAACATTAGGTATGGTGACATCCATGCGTCAGACGAAGCTGTTGAGGCGGCAGCCCGAGCTGCACAGATTCACGACCGGATTCTCGAGTTCCCGGACGGTTATGACACAGTTGTTGGCGAACGTGGCGTGCGTTTGAGCGGAGGTGAAAAGCAGCGCGTCGCTATTGCGCGAACAATCCTAAAAAATCCCCCGTTACTTCTTCTGGATGAAGCTACCTCTGCTCTAGACAGCCACACGGAGCGCCTCCTCCAGACTGCTTTGCACACACTGATGCATGGTCGCTCATCATTGACAATTGCACATCGTCTCTCGACGATTGTTGACTCGGACTTGATTCTCGTTGCTGATCGAGGCCAAATAATCGAATCTGGCACTCATACGGAACTGATGAACAAGGGTGGCAAGTACAGTCAGTTGTGGCTTCAGCAGAGCAAGACACAGGCAGAGCAGGAAGCTCTGACTTGTTCAAAGCAAGGAGCTACTCCTGAACCAAAACATTCGCAGGGCGTTGTGCTAATCGGAGAGTCGGATGCGTCACAAGGCGCGGAGCAAGACACGAATCAGGCCGTCCATCCAAGTGCGACTAAGAATACTGAACCGGATGTAATGCCAGAAACTCTGCCCGTTGCAAGCGAGCGTCTAAGTGCGCCTCAAAACCAGGCATATGAGGCCCCGTCTCCAAACAAGGAACTATCCAAAGATTCTCATGAGTCGTCATCGTCTGGAGGTGCCCCTAGTGGAGAGGAAACTGCTTCATCTAACAACGCTCTATCCGTCGAACAGGTTTCACAAGGTAAAGAGACTGCACAAGCCACAGACAATGTCCCATCGGAAGAAAACGCATCTGACGCAGCCCCACCGACCGAAGCAACGTCTTCGGCCACGCCGCACAACGTTAACCCCTCCTCGTCTTCGCAAGCACCCAAGCGTCATTTATCGTCGAGCAAGAACCGCAAGAAGCATCGCAGACGTCGCCGCTAGTCAGCTTACCTTGTCCATTTGCTCAAGGCCTCGAAATTGTGTTGTAAAACAAAAAATAGTTAAATGCAATGTGAAAGGAGAGAGAAAAAAAAAAAAAGAGACGGACGACTGAAAGCGAGGGATCGCGCGGGTGCTCCAAGTTCTACATGAAACTAGCATTATTGGGAAAGGTGATCGAAGCGAAGGGACCTCTCATCATTAGGGAATTGCAACGGGGTTACCAAGCTCGTCACGAACAACAACGACTTCGACATCAGCACGCTCGCCATTGTCCATGAAAATGACCGAGGTCATATCAATAGGATCCGTACGGACACCACGCTTCTCCATAAATGAGCGACCCAGGATCACTGGGAAGTAGCTGTCCTCTGCTAGCATTACAGTTAGGGGCACGGCCTTACTGCCAACTTGCACGGGCCACTTGCCCAGGTTCGTGATACCGTTGTAACCGTACGTGCCGGGAGTTGTGTCGACAGGGATGAAGCCGTGGTCCAAAGCGAAGCTGCGGCTCACATATACATGGCGGTAACCAGCCTTGAGCATCATTGGAACATTGTTCACGGGTCCAAGGCTACCACGCAACAGACGCACACCCCGTGATGCATGGAACTCGTCGAACGCCACCTTGTGCTGAAGCGACGCCTGTGACTGCGTTGTCCGTTTGGACCTCACGCTCGGCGGGCGCGGCTCATACACCGGCGCAGGAATGGGGGTCCTGAGCTTCATCTGCGTTGGCGTGTATGGCTCGCGCTGTGGCGGGTACAGAATACTGTCACGGCCACCGCCACTCACGCCACCAGCCTCGACAAATTCCTCAACACCGGGCACCGTCGCGGACTGGACACGGTGAATGCTAACAGAGCCTGTTTTACCACGGGCAGGAGTGCGAGTCACCAGCGTCGACTCGTTGAGCACGGGCACATTTGGGCTGCTTGTCGAAGTCGGAGCAAGTGCTGTGTAGCTGATCGGTGGGGCAGGGGCCATGGGTGAGGGCGCAGCCGGAGCGACAGAGCCATAGCTTGGCAAGTCCAAATACAAGTTTACGTCTTTGTCATTTTCGTGGCGATCCATGAAAATGTCGAAGTCATCAGCATCTTCGAGCTTGTACGGCTCCTTGTCGTGCAGATACCTGAACGTGATAGACGACGTGTCCTTTACACCAGCCCTGTATCCGACACGCTCCTTGATACTGGCGGTCAGCTCATCTCTCCCGCACAACTCCCATGACAGTCACGCACGTACCTCTCAAATGATTCGTCATCATGAACGCGGATCGAGAAACTCTGCGAATTGCTTTGATGGATCTGTATCATATGCGTTAGCACATATCCAAGTCCAGACTCCAGAATTCCATGCACACTTTATTTGTGCGCAAGAACTTATCGCGTCACATACGTTCAGAATCGGCGCCATGGTTGCGGTCCAAAGCGATGTTTTCTAGACTGATGATCTCAAGACCACTCTAACTGCTGTTGTCGGCGCTCTTGATGTAGATTGTTCCGCGTGCGTGGTATAGACTCGCGATATCGGCCGAAACCTGCCCGACGCGATCGTTCACGTGATAAGAACATCTATTGTGGAGTAAACGACACGCCTCGTGAACGTCGTCGTCAATCTCGCTGATCAGCAGCATAAGCAACGAGCAACGGGCAGCGTGGCCCGCACTGCTGAGGAAATGATCGGTGTCACTGTGGCTGCTTTGCTTGCAAGCTCAAGTTTCGTGCTTGGAATGCTTGCAATGCACTGGCGTGCGGACCATCTGCTTCTTTGGGAGAAGAATATATCTCAAGAGCATCTACTGGTTGCACTCCATTATTACGTGCATACGATTGGCGCGTCTCCGGCTAGGTACAGGTCTGTGCTACTCGCTATTGGAACGTTGCAAACCTGCATCCTTGGCGGTAAAATTGTTCTGGGATCAGAGAATAATTGGCTTTTTGACGGCGCGAGTTTGTGTACGTAGGCATGGGACGAGTTGGCTTACATCGTACAGTCCTTGTATGCGCCTCAAGTGTGCTTTACGTGAACAAAATCCAGCCTTGTAAGTTCTTTCTTATCCAACTTCCCAACCCGTCCCACTCACACATACATTTTCCAGATGTACAAGCACTCCCATCTGTCTTGCTATCTGATGGCCACTTGAACGCATCGCAAGCGCAGGAACTTTTCGCACTCCTGCGCGAACTTGCAAGTGCACACATACTTTTGTCAATCGCACTAATCGGTATCATTTTACTGCAATGCGGGAAATACTATAGCGTTCGTTTGCAAGAACGTGAGCGCAATGAAGAAGTCGATGTACGCTATGTGCGCCGCCTACGACAGCGGCAACGGCAAGAACGGGAAAGCGGCTCAGCTCGCATTGATCAGGATGACGTACTTTTGGCTCGCGCTGGTGCACACTAAATCTGCACTTTCGACTCACCAATATGCTTGGATAATTTGACAAATGTGTCGCAGCCGTATCCGTACAAACTCATAATGTCGAGACTGCTTTCTCCAAAATATCCCAAGTATAGGCGCGACAGGGGCAAGCCGTAACCAAGGCCAGCTAGTGTACCCATGCTACTGCTCAATGCACTGCCCGTTACGTCACTATCGTCGCCGGCCATTGATTCGTTGGTATCTTGGGGTTGGACACTGGTGAAGGCGTAACTGAAAATCTGCGACATGTTTTCCGGAGGAATTCCACCGCCTTCATCACGTATGCGCACAGTAATATGTCCTTGAGCACTTGCAAGTGTTACGGTTATCGGAGGCATATCTTCAGCCGAGCCACCTGGATGCCGTGTGAGGAATGTCTCAGTCGTGGCACGGAACGAATTCTTCAGTAACTCCGTCATTACATAGTCCAAATGTACAGGGATGCCGACAGTTCGTGCTTCCAAATCACCCTCAAACTTGATCTCTGGTGCCATATCGTATGTCGCCTCACATAGTGCACGAACATACTCGCCACTAGATCGGATCACGTCCACGGGCGACATCTGCGTGTCTATAATACCCACAGAAGTAGGCGACTTAGATAAACTCGATACATCAGCGCCATCTCTGGACTTTCTCGCGGCTTCTGAAAGGGCCAGGTGCTGCTCGGCAATAATTCGTATGCCTATACGACTGTGCAACGCTGCATCAAGAAATTTCGATATGCGCACAGAATCCATGTATTTTTTACACTCCATAAATCCGCGCGCTAGTGTAGGCACCAGATCTGCGTGCTCTTCCACGAGTAGTCGAAGCTTCTGAGCGAAATGATCATTGTCCTCCAGCGTGTGGACAGGCGAAAATTCTGCCAGTTGTTGGAATGAAGACGCATATAACCTAGCGACTTCTTGGATGTACGGGTTGGTGCCAATTATAAATGGAAGCGAGTAAAACTGTCGCACTCGCCGAGCAAGACGCACAGGCAATTCCTGTTGTGTGTATTTAGCCGATCGGAGCAGTTCATCAGTCGTGGGCGCTTTGCCTGGTTGTCCACCATGTGCCAACAAATATGGCAACGTAATAGGTTGTGGCGTATTCTCCAGAGATCGTGCAAGTAAATTCATTGGCACACCATACACCGCAAAGCGCATGCCATTGCGCAGCGTGGACGCCATACTGCCGACCTGTGTGTTGCTTAGGTATCCAGGACCGTGTCAGTCAAACAGTGGAGATACATGCATATCCCCTATTAACAGGCTCGGCGCGCCCTACTTGGCGAAGAGAGCTTCCTCTGTGACATTCTGTAACAACAGCTCGGCCGAGAACTAGACTTCAGCCGCCACCGCCTTTCCTGTCAATCTGTTGTGCAGGAGCGAGCGCCGGGTCCAGGGGCAATGTGAAGTCTCTTAATCGGCTGTGCTCGTGCGTGAACCTGACAACATTTGAAGGTATACGATTCTTTTGTCCCACCAGCCAACCATGACTGATTTATTCGAATCGTATGCATCTGACTTTGCGCAGCTGCGTCAGTCAATTGAGAATCGACTTGCGGTGGATTTTTCAAGCATGTCGGCTGAAACGCGGCGCTCTGCGTTGCGGCATGCAGATGCTGAGGCTGAGGAAGCAGGC
>ERZ500990.657-NODE-657-length-10479-cov-3.961819_pt1 | contig 10479 bp, 8 predicted proteins | sample MGYA00248876_ERZ500990 | MGnify/ENA primary metagenome ERZ500990 (study PRJEB25958, sample SAMN03398517) | human skin metagenome | study: EMG produced TPA metagenomics assembly of the Human Skin Microbiome Metagenome (human skin metagenome) data set.
AGTCATATCCTCCGGCTCGGTTTTGTGCACTCGCAATGGGCGTGACGAACTCTGGTTTGAGCCATGGATCCACATAGCCGGCAGAGCCGCTCGCTGCGATGCCACCCAACGACACAGGTGCTTCTCGAACAGCCACGAGCCCAGAACCATCGTCCAGCGTAGCAAATGGGCCGACATAGTCTGACTGGATCACCTGGTGTATATACTCAAGCTCAGCCGCACTCATTTTTGGTCGCGCACTCACGGGCGCTTCGTGCAAGCGTTCTTCGAATAGCTTCTGGCGTTGTCGTTCCTCCATCGCACGTTTCTTGGATGCAGCAAGTCGATCTTGGCGCCGTTTCTCATGCTCTTGCATCACATCATCAATGCTACGACCTTTCTCGAGCTCGGTAACAATTGCTTTCTCCTCAGCTTCCCGCTCCCGCTGCTCAAGCTCCTGCTCCTCCTTAACTTTTTGCGCACGCAGCATACGTTCTTGTCGAGACGCTTCATCCAGCTGCTGCTGCCGTATCGATTCCTGCTCGCGTTGCTGCTGCTGCTGTGCAATGAACGACTTGTTCAACGCTTCATATTGCGCCAATTTCGTTTGCGTATGCTCGAGATCAATTTTATGTACAAGATTGAAGGCTGCGTGTGTCATAGTTAGCTGGCAAGAACATGGCTGCCAGGCACGTTCGTGCAAGCTTCACACGTACTGATCTCTTCGAATTCCTCCAGGTAGTCGTTGTACGCGCGTAGTGTAGGAAACTCCTCAGGCCTGCGATTGAATAGCCGCGATACGCGCTTTCGTATATTCACCTCCTCCTCGACTTGCAGGTCTTCAAAAATCTGTGCGCTAAACTGCTGCTTCCGTACGACTTGACCACACTCGGGGCACGCGGCAGGCCCGAGTGAGAATAGCCGATCTATGCATGACTCGCACATTTTGTGGTAACATGGACTGACTAGCAGTCGAAGACGTGGTGACAGGTATCTGTCCGTCTTGCATATAGGGCACTTGTCATCAGATGACTGTCGCAGGAAAAGTGTCAGATGAGCTTGTTCCTTCTCTCGGATGCCTTACGAGAACAAACTTACCGAGTACTCCGAGATGCGGCCGCTTCGATCTCGAACTTGCGACTGACCAACATGTCCGCGCACCACCGAAGTAGAGGGCATTTGACTACGAGGCTTGGCTGGCGCCGTCGACGACTTCATGACCTCTACAGAATGACTGACCAACTTATGTTCCAAGATAACGATCGCCGTCGCAAGTCAATATCGTCGCTAGTGAATTGATTGTGGAGTCCGATGAGGACCCGATCTTGCCTCCGCGCAATTGGGACACACCGCCAAAGTTCCACAGCGGCGTTCATACAAAATTTTACGTCAGGAATTTTACTTGGGGGCTCAAAGAATCCAAAGGCCCTTGGAGAACGGACGAATTTTTCCAACCGCTGTCGTGAGATATTTGTCGTATAAGCGACAGCTTAGGGATGGCTGGGATCGCACCACTACAGGCGCTGACAGAGTCAGCGCAAAAAGTACAGCCGAAGAAACAGGTCAAGACGCGCAAGGAAAAGCGCGCACCTACGTATGCGCCGGTCTCCAAGAAGCAAAAAAAGCAAACACTCACATTTGACGAAGATGCCCGTCGCGAGTATCTCACCGGTTTTAGGAAGCGGAAAAATCAGCGTAGACAGGCCGCGCATGATCACGTCCAAAAGGCAATTCGGGAAGAAATCCGGAACTCGCGCTTGGCGACAGCTGAAGCACGAAAAAGGCAAGCGGCTCAGAACGTCCGCGCTGAACAAATTACTTATGGACTACTAGATTCCGACCATGATGAGGAGGAGGAAAACGACGATCGTGACATACATGGAGAGCGCGAGTTCGAAACCGACACACAGCGTGCTCATGTCACCATCCAGGAGCTTGACGTTGACGATTGGCCCGAACAGAGACCCACATCATCAAACATACACCCGAAGCATCCCCGTTCTGAGCGGAACTCTCATCAGTCACCTGAAGCAAAGAAGCCAAAACCCTCTTCTATGCAACGAAACGATCGTGCGCCGGCGATCCCATCAGGAAGCTTGACAGGTATCTTGGAGCCTGAAGTGGCGCAAGCTGCTATGGCGGACAAAATCTTCCGGGATACCAATGTAGAGAATCAGACCGCTATCGACGCTAAACCCAAACGGCCACATTCCTACATGTCCAAAGCTGAGCGACAGCAGGAGCGGCAGCGCCAGCGTGCTTGGAATCACGCACAGGCTGAGAATCGACGAGCAGAGAATCGCGCGAAACGCACGTCTCAAAGCAAACACAAACGGACATAACTTGCACCATCCCATGTATTATACCATCGCACGTACTCGATGACGCCGAAGTGTTACTGGATTTAGGCAGTCATTGTGCTATAGCCGAAAATCAACCAATGATAGGCGTGAGTGAAAAATTCTTGCGTGATTGCAACTGATAAAGTGCAGAGGGGAAATTTTCGCCACTTAATGTACATGTTAAGGATAAAAAGATCAACTTGGTCTTGAACTTACGCTTCACTTGTCTTCACATCAATTCGCAAGCGATAAAACATGATCACTGACACGGCACTATCCTTCGTTTCTAATGCGCTCGGAAGTGGAGCTATGGTGCTGATTATTGCATACCATGTATGTGTATGCGCTCGTTTCTGAGGAATATCATTAACGTACCAGATCATTGCTGTTTCCACTAAGCGGCACGTTGACTCTATGTCCTCAGCAGCTGTTCAAGCGAACAAACCCGCTGCAGTTGTGCGCTCGTAAAGAGCCAAAGGGGTCTAGCTGGTTGGATTACTTAATAACTCGCGCCGGCTGGTTTCGTTTCTTCCCTATTATCAACCTCTTTTTTTGCACACACTCAATTGTAATATATGGCTGTGCTCAACGGACAAGCCTAGTCCACATGCTCTTTCATCATTAATCCTTCCATCCAAGTCTTATCTTGATGCCCTTTTTTGGCACCTGTATCCCCCTTCTGTAGATCTATACACCATCGTACATATTCAACTACATCGATGACTCCCCGGAAATTTTTTTTTCTGCTTGCCCTCGATGCGTGGATTTTGTCCTGGGTCTTGATTATCTCGGATGACTGAAGCTGACGTGACGAATGAGACGCCATCGCCCGAATGACCGCATAGAGGAAATAAGCACGACGCGCATGTGGGGGATGGGTTTTGAGCGTAAGACTCCGGATACAACGTAGAAAGGTCTCGTGCGTCGCTCGCTTGCTTGCATCTACACGGGGAGTCGCAAAGAAGCATGAGTGGCCGATTCGTGCGTTCGTCTAAGTATCGGTAAGTGGCAGCATTCTATTTTTGTTTCATCTAATTGTGTACAGTCATGTATATGGCAACCCGGCGAAGAAGGAGATGTCTTTTGACAATGTCAAGGTATGTCCGGGATACGGCTAACTGACGACTCAGGTATCAAACAATGTAAGTGATACTGCTGTAAACAGGGACTCACAGCCTAGGCTTGGGACACGAACTTGATGTCGTCTGGTGGGACGTTTATCTCTTTAAACTGGCAGGTGTCAGGCGGCGGAGCCTTCGCCCTGTTGCCCCTCGCTCAGCCTGGGAAATTGCCTGATTTGTACCCGCTGTGCCGTGGTCACACGTCAGCCGTATTAGACACGTCATTCAGCCCGTTTGACGACCATGTTGTTGTGAGTGGTGGTGATGACGCACAGTTGTCTGTGTGGAAAGTGACGCCAGACGACATTGTCCAGCGATTGGACGACGCAAAGACATCTGGCTCGATGGACGATATCAAGCCAGTATCCAGTTTTGTTGCAGGTAGGCGCCGCGTCGGACATGTCGAATTCCACCCTACAGCATCGAATGTGGTTGCCGCAGCCACGGGAGATCATGCCATCAAGCTCTTTGATATCGAGAAGCAAACACCACGTGTGGATCTCCGAGGCTTTGGAGACTCGATCCAGTCTATGGCGTTCGATCAGACAGGCAGCATGATCGCTGCGACATGCCGTGACAAGAAGTTGCGCTTGCTCGATGCTCGTGCGCCAGACAACATGCAAACGACAGATGGGCATGGCGGCATCAAAGGTGCACGTGTGATTTGGTGCGGCGACAAGCCGCGCATTATCACCACAGGCTTCAGCAAAATGTCAGAACGCCAGATGTTCCTTTGGGATGTGGCACAATTGACAAAGCCTATCAAGACTGTTTCACTCGACAGTAGCAATGGCATCATTATGCCGTTCTGGAGTGACAACAACATTGTGTTCCTCGCTGGCAAAGGCGATGGAAATATTCGGTACTATGAGTTGGAATCAGATGAACTATACTATCTTGCTGAGTACAAGTCCATTGAGCCACAGAGTGGTATGACGTTCCTCCCACGTCGCGCACTGAATGCAAATGAGAACGAAATCGCCCGTGCATACAAGGTGTCCTACTCGATGATCCAGCCGTTGTCGTTCTATGTGCCACGTAGGTCGGAGACGTTTCAATCGGATATTTTCCCTCCTGCTCGCTCAACGACGCCCCCACTCACGGCGACGGAGTTTTTCGATGAGAAAAAGACTGCGACTCCGAACCTTCTGAACTTGGAGACTCGTGAATCGATACACGGTTCACAAGCCACAAGTCTGCCAGGCAATCTACAGGCATCGACTGGCGAGAAGGAACCAGACCTGAAGTCAAGTGGCGATGCAGAGCCATGTAAGGAGGAGGTGTCTAACGCTGCGGTTACACCAAAGGATGCTAAGCAAGAGGACTCGAAGACTGCCAAAGAACCAGCAGATGCTATACCGAAATCAGAGTCCAAAGAGACTGATAAAGAAAAAGCGAAGGATGCTATTGGAAAGCCGACAGACGAGGTGAATGCTAAGGGAGCAAAGGGTGCTGACAAGTCGAACGCTAAGGAGGCAGAGGTAAAGCCGTCCAGCAAAGCTGATTCCAACGAGAATGAAACCAAGTTAGACGACAACGTTGGTTCCAAGGACCCGCCAGCTCAGCCAGCCGTAAACGATGTTTCGAGGGAAGCAGAGCCGAAGACAGACACAAATTATGTTCCTGCAACAATAGCACAGAGCACGCAACGTGATTCAGAAGATGTGCATTCAAACGAGCCCTCTATGAACGATGCTGCACCCTTGCACCCAGACCGAACACAAGATGCCAAGCCATCCTCGGCGTCATCATCCCTTGCGACTGTGGCCTCGAAAAATGACACAACTTCGCTGGCAGGCCCTAACACAGCTGCATCCGATGTTGATGCCCTCAAGACGCAGATTCAGGACCTCCAGGCGCAGGTCGCCGAGCGTGACACGCACATTCGCGAGCTTGAAATGGAAAACATCAAGTACGTTGATTCTTTCTTTCTCTCTCTCTCTCTCTCTCTCTCTCTCTCTCTCTCTTTTCTTTCATACTGACACTTTATTTTGCAGGCTCCGCGTCAATCAGCAACGTGTTCGCGATGTGCTGCTTACTTCCACGTAGAGCTTATAATGCACAGACAGCTCTGGCTCTGCACGCAGCAGCCGACTACAAGGAGGGCATTTATGTGAACACGTAAAGCACGTGATCTCTATGTACCTTGGCTAGCTTTTACCCCGCATTGGAGACACTTATTTGACCGTGCACGCCTGTTCATTCATGGACTCACTAGCGAATCAACGAGGCTCCAGTTGATCTGACTGGCCTCACATTCACTTCGCACCCCAAGCAGACCTCCACTGTCGCTCCAGCATCTTTCTAATACGCGTCACTCTCACAAGCTTCTTCTCAGAGAGAGCGAGAAAAAAAAGAGAGAGGCGCTCATGAGTATGTTACATGTGTACCGGCACTTGCTTCGGGCGGCGCGCGCATCTGTACACTTCAAAAGGCCAGCTGCACGAAGTATTCGACAGCTCCTGCGCGCGGATGTTGAAGCAGCCATGCGGATCTCAGCCGATACACGTGACCAGGAGCTTTATGCGGAGCGAACAATGGGTCTGTTGGTCTTGTCAGCGCTAGATCGCAAGCAGAAGTCTACTAAGAAAGACAAGCAAGGTGAAGGAGCACCGCTAGGTTGCTTCAAGACATCGCACGCCTCCTTCCTTGCAAAGCAGGTGATTCGCAATCTCTCATCACTCGCATACCACCACTTGTCGCCCAATACGCAAATGCAGCCACACAGTCGACGGGCGGGAGGATCCAGCTCAGACACGAATATCAAGCCCTCGATCGTGAACGATGCGCTCAACACAGACTTTGGGATGGATGCAGACGCAGTGGCTCACGAGACACCTGTAGCACTCCGACTCGACATGCTCATGGTACAGTCGAAACCGGTGCGTGGTCCTGTACATGTGCGCCCCGTGTACTGGGATGGCCAACATCCCGAAAAGCATCTGCGCGCCGTTGCGGATTCGCAAGGCGCAGCGACGCGCACGATGCATGAGCTGCAAGAACGGCTTGCGCAACTGCAAGAGGAGACAGACAGTCTGACGCAACAATATGGACACCAGCACAAGCACACGTTGGCCGTGAGAGACAAGCTGGTAAAGCTACGTGGCGTCGTCAAGAGTATGCGTCGTGCTGAAGAGCGAAGGCGCGCTCTTGAAGCCCAGCAGCAGTGTCCCAAAGATATGCTACAGGAAGTCGTCCAAGCCGCGTCCGAAAGCGAGTCTCTGTGGCTTGGTGGCCCACGCTGGAAAAAGTGGCAACGGGGTGAGTTCCTTCCACCATGAAGCTATGTGTCGCGCGCGCCGTACACGTCGCGAGCGACGTCGGCCCATCGACTTCCTGGCAATGCAAAAGCCCGACCATATTCGACCTCCATCGGATGCAGCCGATGACCTACAAGCACAAGCGAATGCAAGGGATGGCCCCAGAACTGCAGTGCTCGCTGTACACGTCGAGCTTCACGTCGTGCATCCATTTCCTTCTCGCTCACCGTGGGGTTCTCCTCTTCAAACTGTTCATCCTCTCGCATGTCTTCCTGTTGTTGTGCTTCGTCAGGCTCTGTGCAACGCAACAGCTCAGCGAGTGTACCAGCGACAATGAGCTCACCGCGCCGTGTTGCCGAGTCCTCTGCTCCCATGCGACAGAGAGCTATGGCTAGTGTGCGCTCAGGATGCAGGTAGTCGACCTGATGGTGCTGAGCAGCCGCCACAAGTTGTGCAATAAGCTGGGGAATCAGCATGTATCGCGGCGGCTGGTAACGAGCGATTCCTCGGCTCATGTCCTCTATGCTTTGCTCCCGCACCTTGATGTCGCTTAGGCACAGTGTATGAAGACCGAGCTGGCTGTTCTCGCCGATACGGAAGAGCCAGCTATCAGGTTGCCAATCCTCCGTCCAAAATGGGATGCTCACAGTCTGACCAAAATTGTAGCCAGCCAAGCCACTAGACCCAAGTGCCGTAGTGATACTGGCGTTGTGAATGATCCTGACAGTGACAGGCGTTGTGCGTTCCGAGCCAGGTGCTCTATAGTTGCGCGCACGAATAATGAGGTCGGCATGCGTCGTCGCTGACAGAGGGTCGCCTACGACGAGGAATGCCACGTTGCCAGTGTACGCAGCAGCTAGAATATCGTCTGCCTCAAGCTCGACGGTCTCGCGGTGTGCCAGAGTGATGGGTCGTTCATACAGCAATTCCTGCATACGTGTAAGATAGCTAGAGGCATCTGCTTACGCGCATTCATGCGCACGTACCATACGATGAACGAAATCGTCTACAAGAAGAATACTCGTGTAGCTTTCCAAATACACCTTGCTACACGACCTGACGGCCTTGAGCCCCTTCAGTGTGATATCTTCTTCGTCCGCGAGTCCTAGGCCTATTAAGTAGAGGACCATGACGAGAGGGATGGGTTCTGGAACGTCTCAATTCAGTCGTGTTACTCTGAGGTCGTCGTCAAGACGGTCTTGCCTGGAGGATCTCGGCGTCGCGGGGTGCACGATGAATTATCGGTGGAGGTGGAAATCTGCCGCATTTTACGCCTCAGATTCGTACGCCAGCTCAAGTGAGCAGCGACGCAGCCGATTGTGATCCGTATATACTGAGCACTCGCCCAGGCCATCCTGCGCATTTGACCTGCACCTCTTGCACATACATACACACCTACGCCCCCCATACGCCCCAACACTGCACTCACATGGCGACGCAGCGGCTTCGGCGGAAAATTGAACGGGATGGCGTGCTGGATCGGGTGAACGTGTCTGAAAACTTTTGTCGTGTATGTATACACGTACGAGTTCTCTAACGCTACGAAAAGTATGGCACAGCCCTTCCTCCATTGACAGGTTCAAAAAAAGATAGGCACGAGTACAGGCCACTTTGGGAGCAGGAAGTGTACGATGAACAAGGCCGTCGGCGATTTCACGGCGCATTCACGGGTGGATGGTCCGCTGGCTACTTCAACACGGTTGGAAGCAAAGAGGGATGGATGCCGTCGTCGTTTAAGTCATCAAGAAAAACCCGTAGCGATACGTCGCAGATCAAGTCGCGTCCTGAGGACTATATGGATGCAGAGGACCTTGCCGAGTATCGCCAATTGCAAACGACGTCCGAGTATGCGGACCAAGGACCCGAGACCAATGATCCATTCCTTCGTCTTTTGTCGAACTCATCCTCTCACCTCCAAGCCGGCTCTTCACAAAAAGGCCAGGCCATCATGCAGCTGATGGGATGGAAACCGGGCCAGGGGATCGGCCCCCTTGTCTCTGGCGATCAGCGTGCACAACTCATCGATTTGCTGGAACGCATGCATCTCGCATCTCCCAGCTTACTCCAGACGAAGCACGCAGCTCCTCATGACGAGGCTCGACGATACAAATTTCCTCCGCCTGACACACACATGTACGAGCCACCCAAAGACCGACGGCAGTCTCTTGGTGTTGAATCGTCCTCAAGCCGTTCCGATGCTCTGCAACTTGCTTTGCAGCAGTACCATCGCGCGCAAGGCCAGCAACGACGGCCTCAGATCGGTGCGGCTGGCATGGACTCTGATGATGAAGATCATGTGTATTCGCCCGGTCCGTCCATGCACGACTCGACTCTCGCCTACACAGAACAAGACTCCGTCACGCTCGTCGAAGACACGGAGCCTCCCAAACCAGCCACACAAGCCAAAACTCACACGCCTGCAGTTTCTGGCTCTGTTACCTGGCACGATGGGCGGCCTCTGCCTCCAGGCTTTGTTCTAGCCAAAGAGCCACTTCCCACGGAACGCATCTGGAATCCACCTCCCGTTCCGAGCAATTGGGTACCTGATCCGCACCGTGTGTGGCTATCAAAGCGGTCAGATCCATCAAACGCTTCAAATGCTTCGCGACCCTCAAATGCCAATGATCGACGTGCGATCCTTGGCGAGGCACCGCCCCCAGGACCGCCGCCTATGATCACTGAGTATATCAAGGTCAAAGCACCATCCAGCGATACATCACATCTGGAATCTCCCGCAGCCCGTGTCACATCACCTAAACAGCTCAAAATCCACCCACTCGATCCTGTAACGGCACGGCGTGCTCTTGCAGCTTTTCGTGGCACGGGAAAAGATCCACGCAAGGATCAAAGATACCGGGCGTATGTGGCCTCTTTTCTTGAAGGGCCTGTATATCTGCCACCGAAAGGCGTCGCACTGGATGCACAACAAGACGAAGTGGATGAATTCTATCAAACTGCCTGTCGTCATCGACCTGTCCATGGCGACATGGCACATCGGTTCACCTCTAGCACGTTTCTGCAAGATGAAAGCGTTGGCGTCCAGGGCGGTCTCCAACATGCCTCCGAACTGCAGAACCATGCACAGAAACATGCATCCCAAGCCTTGGAATCAGTGCCACAGACAATGGAATCCGAGCCTCCGTCGGCTGCTGTGCGTGCCGCGAGAAATGGTGAGTTCGGTGCACTGACGCGTCACGTCGGTGTATTTTACCCTCCGCACCTATTATGCAAACGGCATGGCGTGCCAGATCCGCATCCAGAACGTGATGCCGATAGCGATGACCTCGACCCAACCGACTTGCCAGACTCAAACGATCGTCTCTCAAATGTTCCAGGTGCAACAGGCACTTCTTCTTCCTGGTCGTCGACTACCACTTCCACCACTCTCACTCCCATGTCTTCCGAGGTGGACGATACACCTGGAATTGCGTTCGCACCTATGTCTCAAGAACTCGAGACTGCGATGGAGCGTGAAATGCAGGCATCTCGGCCTCCTATGGATTTATTTAAAGCCATATTTCAGTCGGATGATGACGATGATGACAATGTCGAAGATGATCGATCAGATCGGAACAAGAATTCTGACTCCGCTGGAATGCGAAGCCGGCAAAGTGAGACTACCACCCATGTCACGTTCACACACAAAAGAGCTGCGTCTGGTCCTAAGAAGAAGAAGCGCGAACGTGCTGGGCCCCTAACATTTAGTATGGAAGACGACGTCGATGCTAATGATACCTCTGTTACCAACAAAGTGCCCCGCCGTTGTCATCGATCATC
>ERZ500990.663-NODE-663-length-10321-cov-5.416521_pt1 | contig 10321 bp, 10 predicted proteins | sample MGYA00248876_ERZ500990 | MGnify/ENA primary metagenome ERZ500990 (study PRJEB25958, sample SAMN03398517) | human skin metagenome | study: EMG produced TPA metagenomics assembly of the Human Skin Microbiome Metagenome (human skin metagenome) data set.
GACGCTCTTCCGATCTCAAATGTGGCCGGAAGTAGGGCGTAGTATGCCGGTGAGGGTACGAGCTAAGCTGCTCTTTCCTGAACCGTTGCGCCCAATTAAACCGTAGACACTACCCCTGTCGATATTTAGCGAAACGTTGTCGACTGCGGGCTTTTCTCGATTAGGATAGGACTTACAGAGACGCTCTAGTCGTACAAGTTCTGACATGACCCACTGTCCTTTAGTTGACGACGAAGCTGCCTAGACTTACGGCGGACGACGTTAAAGCAGTCGAGATGTGCAATGTCATCATCCGAGAATGATTGCGATAGTAGCATTCTCAACGCTTTGCTGATCATGGTCATAAACAGCATTACGGTTTGGACACCAATGTAAACTGTGGGCCTGACCCTCGGAAAGTAGACACGTCGGGAGTAACTTTGCTGCTTGCCATATTTACCATCGACAAATAAGCGTACTCACCTGATTAAATAGTCCCATCAAGGTCGAATATATAATCGCTCACCGCTGTTTAACGCCTATCGCAATGGAGTTCTTACCCAGGGCAAAGAGCGTAAGTACTGCTACGACTGACACGAGGATAAAAGTAACTGTCACCGATAAGAAACCGGAATACTCCAGTAACAGCCCAGCCAAAATAGCACCCACCATCATTCCAGCCGGCGGAAGCATTTCAACACGCCCCCGTGCAGCTGGATTAGCTTTTCCGAACAGGTGTTGTTGCAAAGTTGGGCGGAGAGCAGCGAAGACTCAGTTTCTCATTCCCTGATGGCCGCTGCGTGTGGGCGTTGTTAGGCCGTCTCGAAGACCTGGTTGACGATCACCGCGTCCGGGTTCGGTTGCCCGTAGGCAAACATCGTGCCTTGCCCTTTCCGCAATGAGTGCATCGCCTCCATCCCTTTCAACGTCCGATATGCAGATGTCCGGTTCTTAAACGCGCCTTTCGGCCCGAGGATCCGCTTCAGCCGACCATGGTCGCCTTCCAGGATGTTGTTGAGGTATTTCACCTGCCGGTGTTCCACTGTTGGCGGGCAGATTCCCTCTGACTTCAACTCGGCGATTGCCCTGGCTAGGGAGGGTGCTTTATCGGTGTTGATCACTCTGGGATACCCGGCTGACGCATTGGATCTGAGGGCCTTGGCCAGGAAACGCTTCGCTGCGGCCACGTTCCGCTTCGGAGAGAGGTAAAAGTCCAGGGTCTGGCCACCGGCGGTGATCGCCCGATAGAGGTAGCACCACCTGCCGCCGACCCGGATATAGGTCTCATCCACCCGCCAGGAACTGGCCTGCCAATCAGGTACCTGCCGGTACCACCGTGTTTGCTTGCCCAGCTCAGGGGCGTATTTCTGGACCCAGCGGTGAGAATCGTGGTGTGATCAACCGGCACGCCCCGCTCGGTCATCATTTCCTCCAAGTCTCGGTAGCTCACCCCGTAGCGGCAGTACCACCGCACCGCCCACAGGATGACCTCGCGAGGGAAATGACGACCCGAGAAGATACCCATGGCTGTGATTATTTCACCTCGCTCTTCCTACTGCCCCAACTTTGCAACAGCACCGATGCAGGTACCCCAAGAGACCGGGCCTGTGGGCAGAGACAAAGCCCTGGAATGAACTCCTGTCACCAGGGTCATTCCAGGGCATATTTCCCCTGACTAAGAGAAGCAGTGACACAGAAGGTCTACCTCAGCGTGGGCCCTGTGGGCGTGCAGGTTCCGTGTGTGGCTGGTGTGCTGCGGCATGGTCGGCAGCGATTGATGACCGACTCTGGAGCGGGTGCCTTGTCTGGTCTCGCGGTTCAGGGTGGGTGGACTATTCGGCGGGTTGGATCTCGCTCTCGGTGACCCATTTGTGGTTGATCATGGTCATCTCCCCAGTGTCAATGTCGACCATGTAGACCGTTTCCTGCGTGGAGTAGTCGATGGTGGCGGTCGCGCCCTGCATTCCCGGCATGTGCTCGGCGTTCAGGACCACCTTGGTGCCGCCGGGGAGCGGTGCCTCGCCCGGGTCGACAAGCTCCTCGTGCACGACCCACCGGTGATCGGTGACCGGCTCACCACCGTCAGTCGGGGTGTAACTGACCGAGTAGGTGGTGGTGTCGAAGGCCCCGGAGATCGTGGCCTGCGCACCGTCCATGCCCGGCATGTGATCAGCCGTGAGCATCACCTCGGAGCCGACCGGGTAGGTCGGATCCGTGGCTTCAGTGATGCCCTCCGGGGGCGGGCCACCGTCTTCCGGGTGCTCCATGTCATGACCACCGTCGTCGGCAGTGGTGGTGTCTTCCTGGTGGGTCTCGTTGGTCTCTGCGGTTGCCGTCGTGGTGCTGGTGGTGTCGGCATCGTCGGAGTTGTCGGTGGCGTCGCTGCAGGCGGTCAGCGCCAGGGTGGAGGTCAGTACCAAGGCGGCGAGGGTAATGCTGCGTTTCATGAGCGTTCCTTTCAAAGGTGGTGTGAGTTAGGGGTCGAGAGACAAGGTCAGTCAGTAACGGTTACGGGGGATATCGACCCACTGTGTTCCTCCTTCGACTCGGTCGGAGCCAGGTGAGCCGGATCCAGATCAATGCGGCGTAACAGCTGGGCGTTCAGGGCCACCACGATGGTCGAGGCAGACATTAAGATCGCGCCCACGGCCGGGGACAGCACGAACCCGATCGAGGCGAGCACTCCGGCGGCCAGCGGCACGGCGAGGATGTTGTAGCCAGAGGCCCAGATCAGGTTCTGGATCATCTTGCGGTAGCTGGCCTGGGACAGCTCAATCATCGACAGCACTGCCCGCGGGTCATCACTGGCTAGGACCACCCCGGCAGATTCCATGGCCACATCCGTGCCGGCCCCGATGGCGATACCGACCTCCGCGCGGGTCAGAGCGGGGGCGTCGTTGACACCGTCGCCGACCATGGCCACGCTCAGGCCACGCTCCTGTAACTGGGTGACCTTGGTGTCCTTGTCCTGGGGCAGGACCTCGGCGAAGACCTCATCAATGCCTAGGTCCTGACCAACCGCCTGGGCCACCTGCTGCGCGTCGCCGGTGATCATCGCGACCTTCACCCCGCGGTCCTGCAGGGCTTTCACGGCGGCGCGGGATTCGGGGCGGATCTTGTCCTCGACGGCCACCGCACCGATGATCTGACCGTCGCGGACAATATGGAGCACACCGGCCCCACGCCCGGTCCAGGCGCTGGTGGTGTCGGTGAGCTCGGCCGGGGTGGTGAGGTTGAACTCGCGCAGCATGTTCGGCCCGCCCACGAGGATCTCAGCGCCATCGACAGTCGCCCGGACCCCCCGGCCGGAGGCGGCGCTGAAACCAGTTGCACGGATTTGCCGACGGGAGGCCTCGGGATGGGCGGCCGCGGCCGCCACGATGGCGCGGGCCACGGGGTGCTCGCTGTCGGCCTCCGCGGCGGCGGCCAGGGCCAGCAGCTCGCCCTCGGTGACGCCGACAGCTGCCGCGACACCGGTGACCGCGTGCGCACCCTCGGTCAGGGTGCCGGTTTTGTCGAAGAGCACCACGTCGATGGTGCGCATCCGCTCGAGCGCCATCCGGTCCTTGATGAGCACCCCGGATTTCGCAGCCCGCTCGCTGGAGATCGCAATGACCAGCGGAATCGCCAGGCCCAGGGCGTGCGGGCAGGCGATGACCAGCACCGTGACCGTGCGCACCACGGCATCGTCCGGGCTGCCGATGATGGTCCACACCACCGCGGTGATCAGAGCGGAGATCAGCGCGAACCAGAACAACAACGCCGCCGCCCGATCCGCCAGGGCCTGGGCCCGGGAGGAGGACTCCTGGGCGTCGGCAACCATGCGTTGGATCCCGGCCAGGGCGGTGTCCCCGCCGGTAGCCTCCACCCGGATGCGGACGGTGTTGTCGGTGGCCACGGTACCGGCGACCACCTTGTCACCGGTGTCGCGGAAGACGGGACGGGATTCGCCGGTGATCATCGCCTCATCGAATTCGGCGGCTCCGTCGAGGATGGTTCCGTCGGCCGGCACCCGGGCACCGGCCCTCACCAGCACGACGTCGTCGACGACCAGCTCGGAGATGGCCACGGTGCGGGTGGTCCCGTCGATGACTTTCTCGGCCTCATCCGGCAGCAGGGCAGCCAGCGCGTCAAGCGCGGAGGACGCGGCCCCGAGAGCGGACATCTCCAGCCAGTGGCCCAGCAGCATGATGGTCACCAGCAGGGCCAGCTCCCACCAGAAGTCCAGGTCAAAACCGCCCAGCCCCAGAGTGGTGACCCAGGAGGCGACAAACGCCACGGTGATGGCCATGGCGATCAGGAGCATCATCCCGGGTTGGCGGGATTTCAGTTCTTTCCATCCGCCCTTGAGGAAAGGCGTTCCGCCGTAGACGAAGATGATCGTGCCCAGCACCGGGGGGATCCAGGTGGATCCGGGGAATGCCGGGAGGTGGTAGCCGAGCAGGTGGGCGACCATGGGGCTGAAAATAACGACGGGAATGGACAGAATCAGCGACCACCAGAAGCGGTCCCGAAACATTGCGGTGCTGTGTCCGGCGTGTTCGCCGTGACCATGAACGTGGTGGTCTTCGTCCAGGGCGGAGTGCGGGTGATCGTGGGGCATCGCCTGGCCGTGGGTGTCGGCATCTGCGTGGTGTTCGTGGCTGGCATGATCCGGGTGGTGGGTGTGGTCTGTTTCCGGAGCGGGGTGATCACCATGGTGATCGCCGGAATGGTGGGGAGTGCTCATGACGTTCCTTCCGCTCAACCCGGTCGGGGTCGAGATGATGGGTAAAACTGATCAGGATAAGACGGTGTAGCCGGCCTCCTCGATGGCCCGGCAAACCATCTCCGGAGGTACGACACCGGTGACCGTGACGGTGGAAACTCCACCAGCAGCGAGATCAATCTGGACGTCGTCGACCTGGGGGAGGGCCTGAAGGGCCTGGGTCACGCTTTTCGCGCAGTGCCCGCAGGTCAGGCCGGTGACCTGGTAGCTAGGGGAGGACCCTCCTGCTGACGAGTCGCTGGCGGCAGGGATGGAGGCGGTGTCGGCACGTGAGGCAGGTCCGCAACAGCTGCAGCCGTGGGAGGCCATCGGCAAGAGGCGGGGCGGGGAGGTGATCATGGGAAAGCTCCTACGGGTCGGTGGGATGCGGTAACGCTCGCTAGCATATACCCCCCCGGGGTACATTTTCAAGGGGTGGAGGGCACGGCCCTCACGCGGGGCAGGGTGTGGTCACCGAGCAGCCTCCTCACTGTCGGGAGGAGACAGCGGGAGGCGGAGGGCAAACACCGCTCCGCGACCGGGTCCGGGGGAGGTGGCGGTGAGAGTGCCGCCGTGGGCCTCGATCAATGCCTTGGAGATGGTCAGGCCGATACCGGCCCCGCCGTTGTCCCGGCTGCGGGCGGCATCCCCCCGGTAGAAGCGTTCGAAGATGTGTCCGAGCTGGCCAGGTGGGATGCCCTCGCCGTCATCGGCGACGTGGATGAGCGCGGTGGACGCCCCCTGTCGGTGGACGCTGATCCGGACCTGCCCGCCGGCCGGGGTGTGCCGTAGCGCGTTCGACAGGAGATTGCTCATCACCTGGCCGAAGCGTTGCCGGTCCACGAGCACCCGGGCGGTGTCCGTAATGGTCTCGACCTGTAAATCGACGCCTTTGTTAGCATAAGCTTCCCCCGCGGCAGCAGCGGCGGTATGGAGCAGATCCCCGAGCCCTTCCTCCGCCAGGTCCAACTCGATCCGGTGTTCCTGGGCCCGGGAGACATCGTCGATGTCTTCCATCAACCGGGTCAGGCGGGTGAGTTGGTCAGCCATGATCGTGTGGGTGGCATTATTCCAGTCCACGGCCCCGTCCTGGAGACCATCGAGGTAGACCGTGAGCACCGATAAGGGGGTGCCCATTTCGTGGGCCAGATCAGAGAGCATCTGGCGGCGGACCTGTTCGGTGTGTTCCAGCCGGTCGGCCATGGTGTTGAAGGCATGCGCCAGGGTGGTGACCTCGGGGCCTGCTTTTCCGGCGGGCACGCGGATACGGGAGTTGCCGGCCGTCAGGCTGGTAGCGGCGCGGGTGAGATCCTGCAGGGGGGTGCGCAGACGACGCGATAACCACAGGCTGGCCAGTAGGGCGCTGATCAAGGCGGTGGGCAGGGCGACGGCCAGGGTGATCAGGTTGGCGCCCCGGTAGGCCTGCTCGGCATGGAACAGCTCCAGCGAGGGGTCCTCCCGGCCGGCCATCAACATATGATCATGGAACAGGGTCGGGCCCACCATCGTGGCCACGGCCGCGGCCACCAGCAGGCTAATCACCACGACCAACACCTGGGCGGCCAGGAAGCGGAAGGTCAGGCCGGGTCCGTGATTCATGGCTGCCCCACCCGGTAGCCCACGCCACGCACGGTGTCGATAAACCCCCGGCCCCGGGTGTCGGTGCCGAGCTTGCGACGCAAGTTGCCGATGTGGACATCGACGATGCGTTCATCACCGACCCAGGTGGTGTCCCAGACCTCGGTGACCAGGTCGTGGCGGGTCAGCACCTGGCCGGGGCGCAGGGCCAGGGCAACCAGCAGCTCGAACTCCGTGCGGGTGAGCTCCACGGTCGTCTCCCCCACCCGCACCTGATGGGCGACGGGGTCAAGGATGAGGTCACCAACGATCAAGGGGGTGGTCACCTGCGGTGGGGTGGTGCTGGTGCGCGGGCGGCGCAGCACCGCATGCACCCGGGTCACCAGTTCCCGGATGCTAAAAGGTTTGGTGATGTAGTCATCCGCCCCCAGGGTCAAACCGCTGATCTTGTCGTCCTCGCTGCCACGCGCGGTGAGCATGAGGATGTAGCAGTCCGAGAAGGTGCGGATCCGTCGGCACACCTCCAGGCCGTCGAGTTCGGGCAGCCCCAGATCCAGCACCACAACATCGGGGGAAAAGTGACGGGTCTCGTCCACGGCCTGGATGCCGGTGTGCGCCTGGCGGGTATCGAAGCCGGCCCGGATGAGGTAGGAGGCCACCATCTGAGCCAGGGGTTGTTCATCATCGACGACCAGCACCCGCCCCGGGGGCGTGGTGGTGGTCGGTGTGCGGTCAGCCATAGACCCCAGTATCGCTCCGGCCAGGGGGGAATACCACCCTCGCTCAGTGCCCGGCGGGGAAATCTTCATCAAATCTTCAAACATCACCCTTCGACCGCCGTCACCCCTGTGCCCCACCCCGGGCCGGCGGCATCGCCTCCCCTGGTCGGTTCAGCAGGCGCCACCAGGGATTTCACTGCCTGCACCGCATACCCGGGGCGGGTAGAAGGACATCGCCCACGGCTGTGGGGTGGTGTCCCGGTGGTGACCCAGCCCACCGAATTCACCCTCTTTTCGCCCTGTTATAAAGCTGTGAGCAGGGTTTTTGATTTCTAGTCCGTCAGGCACCCGTGCTAGATAAAGGTATGGCATCGACCTTGAGGCGGTGTCTTCTCACGGTCTTACCACGATCCAAGGAGATTGACGTGAAACGAGCAGCGATCGCAGCCGCCGCCCTCGCCCTCACGGGGTGTTCGGCCGCGGACCCGGAACCCACCGCCGACGGGACGGTGTCCCAGGATACATTCCTGACTACCCATGGCCTGGCCGCCATGGACGCGGTGGAGATCATTGATCACCTCGACCGGCAGAAGGTCACTGAGCGTCCCACGGATCTGGTCGCCTCAGTACGTGCCGATGAACTGCTGCTCTCGAGCGATGACCAGGAAGTCGTGGTCGATCTTCCCGACAATCAGACGTATGTCTCGATCGCACCCTATCTCACCTCCACCCACGACTGCTTCTACCACAGCCTCACGACCTGCCTGGGGGAACTCGACAATGAGGATATCCAGGTCACGATCACCGATGAGGCGACCGGTGAGGTGCTGGTGGACGAGGCGACAACCACCTTCGACAACGGGTTTATTGGCTTCTGGCTTCCCGATGATGCCACCGGCCTGATTGAGGTCAGCTACCAGGGGCGTACCGGCACCACGGAGTTTTCCACCACCGACGACGGTGCCACCTGTGTCACAGACCTGCGCCTGACGTGATGGCTCAGCAGGGTCCTCACCTGCGCCTGTCTCCCGTGTCACTGAAATCTAACACCAAGGAAGGTTAAATCATGATGAACGGATTTTCCCGACGACAGTTTCTGCTCGGCGGGCTCGTCCTCGCCGGCACCGGGGCCGTGGCCGCCTGCACCAGCGACCCTGGACCCGCTGCCTCGGCACCAGGTCCCTCCCTTCGCCCCACTCCCACCCCCACTGCGCTCGGTGAGCCGACGGTGCGCCGGACACTGACCGCCCGGCCCCTCTCTCTGGATATCGGCGGCATCGAAGCCAAGACGTGGGGATACGTCTCTGACACCGGGGATGCGGCCATTGAGGCCACCGCCGGCGACGTCCTCCAGGTCGATATCACCAATGAACTGCCTGAGAGCACCTCCATCCACTGGCATGGCATCGCACTCCACAACGCAGCCGACGGTGTGCCCGGCATGACCCAGGACCCCATTGAACCTGGCGAGTCTTTCTCCTATGTTTTTGAAGTCCCCCACGGTGGCACCTACTTCTACCATTCCCACACCGGCCTGCAGCTTGATCGCGGCCTCCACGCCCCACTGATCGTCCGTGACCCGCAAGACGCTGAGGACCAGGACGTCGAGTGGACCATCGTGCTCGACGACTGGGTCGATGGCATTCAGGGCACTCCCGACGATGAGCTCGACAAGCTCACCGGAATGGGTTCGGGCGACCATAACGGGAAGAAGGGGATGGGAGGTCACGGCCAGATGATGCACGGCACCCCGGACCGGGTACTGGGCGGGGATGCCGGCGATGTGATGTATCCGCACTACCTCATCAACGGACGTATCCCCCGTGCTCACCGGACCTTCGAGGCTCGCCCGGGCGACAAGGCCCGCCTGCGGTTTATCAACTCCGGCGGTGACACCATCTTCAAGGTGGCCCTCGGTGGTCACCGCATGACCGTCACCCACACCGACGGCTTCCCTGTCCAGCCCTGGGAGACCGAATCGATCTACCTGTCGATGGGCGAGCGTGTCGACGTCGAGGTCATCCTCGGCGACGGCATCTTCCCGCTCACGGCTTTGGCGGTGGGTAAGGACGACCGCGCCTTCGCCGTCATCCGCACCGCCGGCGGCCAGGCCCCCCACCCCGATGTCGACTTCCCCGAGTTGTCGTCCACCGGACTGCTTCTGTCCTCCCTGAAGCCAGCAGACCGTGCACTCCTACCCGAGGACACACCAGACCGAGAAGTCAGCATCGACCTGGGCGGGCAGATGATGCCGTATGAATGGAGCATTCTCACCGACGGCCAATCCTCCTCCGCGACCGTGCAGGAGGGCCAGCGCCTGCGGATGGTCATGCGCAACAGGACCATGATGCCCCATCCCATGCACATCCACGGCCACACGTGGGCGCTGCCCGGCAGCGGCGGGCTACGCAAGGACACCGTCCTTCTCCGCCACGGTGAAACCATGATCGCCGACCTGATCGCTGACAACCCCGGTGAGTGGGCATTTCACTGCCATAACGCCTATCACATGGAAACCGGGATGGTCAGCTCGCTTCGCTACGAGTAACCCCCACAGCAGGGTTGAGTGCCGAGGTGGGCAGAGTCGCTGCAGACCACCCACCGGGCAGCACGATGACCTTCCTCGGTGTTGTGGTCTTCCGAGACAACCAGAACACCGTCTTCTTCCCCACCGCCCCGGAATAAGGAGATCTAATCCATGCCGAGCACACCCCCGCAGAGCCGCCATCGCGGTTGCCGCGGTGCTCACCGCCGTGACCCTTGTGGCCTGTTCCTCAGGCGACGGCGCCCGAAACGCCGTCGCCGTCGGGGGCACCTTCCAGTTCCACTCACCAGGAGGCCAAACCGAGATTATCTACGCAGAGGAGGAACGTGCCCCGCTGCCGGACTTCTCCGGCCCGTCGCTGATGGAGGAGGGTGAGGAGATCAGCCTGTCTGATTTTGAAGGCGAGGTCGTCGTCCTCAACGCTTGGGGCCAGTGGTGTGCACCGTGTCGGGCGGAAGTCGATGACCTGCAGCTTGTCCAGGAGACTCCCGACCCCCTCGGTGGCAAGGTGCTGGGCATCAACGTCCGTGACTACAACCAGACCATCGCCCAGGACTTCAAACTCGACAACGCGGTGACCTATCCCTCGATCTACGACCCGCCGTTTCGTATCGCTACGCACCCGCGCACCAATCGCCGCGTCCAGCCTCGCGCCGACTAGCATGTTGTGCATGACTGAACAGCCTGATCTTCAGCCGAAGGTTTTTCGTCCGTCTCGCGAACACATCATTGGTGTTGTCCTCATGATTGGTA
>ERZ500990.667-NODE-667-length-10287-cov-4.344898_pt1 | contig 10287 bp, 9 predicted proteins | sample MGYA00248876_ERZ500990 | MGnify/ENA primary metagenome ERZ500990 (study PRJEB25958, sample SAMN03398517) | human skin metagenome | study: EMG produced TPA metagenomics assembly of the Human Skin Microbiome Metagenome (human skin metagenome) data set.
CTGCCCGGCCTGGAATAACCAGTGGGGATCGCAACCCCCTAACGCACAGGCTCTTGTCTCAAAAAAAAAAAAAAAAAACATTCAAACCAGGTGAAGTGGAGGAAGAGGGGTATAGGGGCAAAAACGACTGGAAATGTACGCGTGCGCCTAGGCACAATGGCAGCAGAATAGGGGAATTTCTTGCCTGGGTTGCCGTTCAGCGCGTCCATTTGTTCACCGAGAGAACAGACTCGGCCCTCTCCACACACAAGATCTGACATCATTCTCGTAGGAAGTCGTCCGTATGGACGGTGCGAAAGATGAGGAACGGATTGAGCGGTTCCGTCCGCGAGAAGATGCAACAGCCACCAGGTTGGCTAAACTCAAGACATTGCACGCACAAAAGCGCGAAATGTATATGGCGGAAGGCGTGCTGCCTGACCCAGCACGGCCAGACCATTTGCAGAATGCCACCAAGTTGGTCGGCACATGTATGGACATGTGCCCGGAGTATGAGCGTCTCGAGCGCGAAGTGCAAAAGGAACTAGATCGATTTGAAATGGCTCCAGGGACAACAACAGCGGACCCGCGCTTGGCCGTCAAGATCTACAGGCGTCCAGCCGCTGGACGTGAATTACCGCTGCCAGAGGATGTGCGACCGCCAGCCGTATTGCAACGCACGCTGGACTACTTGATCAGCGAGCTGCTGCCTTCAGATCCACGCGATACACACTTTGCAGCGGTCCAGCCATTTATGTGGAACAGGACCCGTGCGATCCGTCAGGACTTTATCGTGCAGGGCGACCGTGGCTCCATTGCTATTGCGTGCCACGAGCGAATTGCTCGATACCACATACTATGCCTCCACTGGAAAGGTGGCGAGGGAGCTGAGGCTTGGAGTGAGCAGCAAGAGCTCGAGCAACTGCGCAAGACTCTTCGCAGCCTGATGGAGTACTATGATGATCAGCGTGCCGTGGGACAAACGTATGAGAACGAGCCAGAGTTTCGTGCATACAATCTGCTTCTGCATGCACGCGATCCTGAAGCTTTGCGTGAAGTGGAATTGCTCCCCACACCTGTATTTCTTGCCGAACCACTGCAGTGGGCGCTTGAATTTCGCTCCTGCATTCAGCGCTCAAACCTGCTGGAGAAGCGTGGCACGCCTGGCAATACGGAAGCGACGCCGAATTTCTTTACACGTGCTTTCCGCTCCGTAGCTCTCCCACAAGTCAGCTACCTGATGGCATGCCTGGCAGAAAACCTCTTTACAGGTATTCGCATCGGAGCCATCAAGGCACTAGCTCGTGCCTACTTGCCCCAGCACCATGGCCTGCCTATCAAGTTTTTGACCCGGATCCTTGGCATGGACCGTGACGCAGACACAACGAGACTATTGCGCATGTTGAATGTGGAAGTCTATGAAGCTGAGGCTGTGGCAAAGGTGAATCGGGCGCTTGTCTTGGATGAGGACAAGTCGTTCGCGTCGCCCTTCAGCCATACGCTAGTCGAAACAAAGCGTGGTATGGCTACGTGCCAGGCTATCATTGATGGAAAGCAGGCTCTGTCGCAACCGCCGCAGCCGCCACCGGTCCAGCTGCCTTCCGCCAACCTTAACAACCTACACTCATTTGCATCAACGTCAGCTGCCCCACCACCAAAAGCAGCTGTTACGCTTGGAGCAGGCACACCAACGAGCTTGTCGATGTTTTCGATGCCTACACCAAAAGGAGCCACAGTGGCAGCTGGCGCGTCACCGAGTATATCCGACGGGCCCAAACCGCTCTTCTCGACGACGTCCTTCCCCTCGCTGACCACACCCCAACGACGTGTCTTTCCACCCACAAGCACGCCAGCTCCCTCCTTTACCTTCACATCACCGAGCATGCCTACCATGAGTGCCCCGCCGGCTACACCGACACCGGAACAAGCCATGTCGTCGTCAGCAGTGTTGCCCAGCAGCACGCGTCCAGATAGCGACATTCGCGTACCTTCTATACCCACATCCGGTGGCGCTCCCCCTGAGCAACGACACGCATCAGCCTCAATTCCTCATGAGCCTCACAAGTCGACGTCTCTATCACCACAACCGCGGCCAGCGCCGCCCAAGCCACGACGAGCAGTGCTGCCGCAAGCGCAGCTTATCGAACGTCTAACCAAAAGCGCATGCGACAAGGCCATGCGCGCTGCCGTGCAAGAAGTAGCGCACTCGGCGCTGACGGCTGAATACACCCGGCGGAGACAGCTGATGCGTGCGTCGCTGCTGGATACAGTGAGCACACGGCTCTGGCAGCGTCTACAGGCGCAGCCTGTGGCCTCGCAGCTCCGTGCTGCATCGATGGATGCAGTTGCTCGTGTGCATCGAGAGCGTACGATGCTGCACACGGCATGGATTCATTGGCGAGCGATCTATGCGAAGGTCATAGAGCGAAAATCGCATGCACAGCGACTCATGTACCTCCGCTCACAGCTGCCACAGCGAGTACGAGAACCTAGCGCCATCGAAGGCTCTATGACCTCAAGCACGTATGCACAGCGGCTCTCTGATACAGAGCGCCAGGCTGCGTTTTCAAAGGCGCTGGACAGGAGTTCGCGACTCTGGGAGTGTGGGAGCATGTCGAGTGCGATCGTCGAACGAGTGGAATGGCTCTGTGACGAATCGCATGAATGCCCCGCCTCATGGACTGCTGCCATCTATGCGCGTTCGGAAAGTGCCAGCTCAAGATGGCTGCGGCACAAATTGGCGCTAGATCACCATGCACAGAACGAATACGTTCTACAGAACGGTCGCACCGTCGTGCGAATTCTCGATGGACACCTTGTGCATGTGCACTCACCTCAACTGGTGATGGCCAACGGGTTTGATCAGGTGCCATCTGCCACTGAGCCTGGCGCAGCACTAATAGTGATAGCTTGGACTCAGGTCGAGGCACAGGCGATTCGCCGTACATGCAAATCAGCGTCTTGGACATCGATGCAGGTGCTTGTACTGGATCAGCCACAGATAAGTCCTGATGCTCTATTGGTCCAGGCACTCGAGACGGCCATTCCATCGCTTGTCACGACCATGGAGCAAGAGCCGGTCCTGCGGACGGCCATTCAGCCGTTCTGGGATGCATGGTTGGAAACGTGTGAGGCTATGGAAGAATTGCTGCGTCACACATCAACATCGTGTGAGCTCGCATACGATGCCTTCTGCGCGCTTACCTCGCTCGCAAATGCTCTTCTTTGCAGCATCCAAGCTGATGCTATCCAAGGCGAATCGAGTTATCTGCCATATCCGCCGAGACACATGGGCACCAGTGTCTCCGATACCCTACTGATGCTTGCAATACGCCAGCTCGATATGCTTGTGTGGATCGACACCGGTGCACTTGCATTACTACGTGCACGTGTCATGGAACATACCACAAGCGGTGTCTTTCATGTTGCCCGATACATGCAGGCGCTCATGAGTGTGGCCCTCACGTGGACATGGGATGCATCAGCACACACGCCCAAGGCTCGTGCCGATGACGTAGCACGCTTTCAGCAGATGTCTTCCGATGCTCTAACGTACGTGGCGTCACGTCTTCCGACCTCGACATACCCCCGTCAGCTGGAATCACCTGACGCACATACTTCGCTCAAACGTCCATTGACTCCACCGCCGACGCATGTGTCGAAGCGCATACGAGATGACGAGCCGAGCATACGACTGCGCCAGCTCCTCGCGCAGTCCGCGACGCTTTTACGTACTCCTAGTGAGTAGATAGCTTGCTTTTATGTTTGTAAGCATGCATAGATACGAACCAAGCCGAGACTCGTCATCCAGTACATCATACCGCACGCCACGCCGCGACACACGCTAGATATTTTTGCATGATCCTAGCCATTTCCTCCACATTACTTGCTTCCACATTCGCTCCCTACAGCAATGACGACGCACGACGCGTCGCCGCCGTCGGCTCCCGAAGTCGATGAATCCAACTACTCACGCGTATGTTGCCCCACCTTCTCACCTACAGTTCATGACGGTCGACTGGGTCGTCGATGGTCGACGTGAACGAGTCAAAATTGAAAAGAACGAGGCGCACATGCGGCGCTTTGCTGAGCACATGCAGGAACATGGCACACTTGCATGGCATGGGCTCACAACATTCGCGGAACGCCTTCCTTTCAGTCAGAGTATTACCATGTCTCTATACACACTATCTGGTTGGTTTGGCTCTCTTCTAGGATCGATGCGTGCGCCGCTGTTCTCCACAGCCGAGAGTGGTGTGGTCGTATTGGTCGGAGCACTCATTGGCATCAATATGGCACTGATCACCGTCGTGACAGAGTGGGCATCGGATCTGAAACGAGGCTATTGCTCTGCTGGCTGGTGGCTCAACAAAAGTTTTTGCTGTTGGGAACAGATGGACCCGGCTGGCCCGGGTGCCAACCTGCCCAAAGGCGTAGCTGCTGTGGCTGCCGCAGCTGCTGCTGGTCTCGCGAATTCATCAAGCACATCGCCGTCACCCATGCACAATGAAGTACTAGGTTTGCGTGCAGACATGACATTGCCTTCCTCAGCAAAGTCGGCTCATACCTGCCCAGAATGGGTCGACTGGGCAGAGTGGACGCTTCCTGCGTGGCTGGCTTACATCACAACCTCCGCACTCCTGGCTGGTGCTTGTGCGATCCTTGTCCGACATTATGCGCCCTATGCTGCAGGCAGTGGTATTAGCGAAATCAAGTGTGTGCTCGCAGGTTTCTCCATCCGTGGATTCCTCAGCGCCAAAACGTTGTTGATCAAGAGCTTGGGCCTTCCACTTGCTATTGCTTCTGGCCTCAGCGTAGGCAAGGAGGGCCCTGCCGTGCATGTTGCGTGTTGCATCGGACACACGGCTGCAAAAGTTTTGCGCTGGCTTGTGCCGAGTCACTCGAAGTTGCGGGAACTACTGACGGCGTCGAGTGCCGCTGGAGTGGCTGTCGCTTTCGGCTCGCCAGTTGGCGGTGTCTTGTTTGCTCTCGAGGTGCGTCACAGAATTGCCATTGGCAGAACTCACAACTCAGGAAATGACGTCCCACTTTCCACCCCATACGATGTGGCGAACCTTTCTGTGTGCATTGGCCAGTACAGTGGCTCTGTCGGTGCGTTACCTGGGCTGTCTGCCTCAGGACGGCACACACGTGCTAACCCTATCTAGTTCATGAACCCGTATCGCACAGGGAAACTTGTACTTTTCCAGGTGGAGTACAACCACAATTGGTACTACTTTGAAATTGTGTTCTTCCTACTGATTGGTGTGTTCGGTGGTCTGTACGGTGAGTATGTCGTGCGCTTCAACCTGCAAGTGCAGCGTTTCCGGCGCAAGTTCCTTTCGCAGTATGGCGTGCAAGAAGCAGTAGTGCTTGCCCTCATTACTGCGATGATCAGCTACTTCAACCGGTTCATGCAGCTCGACATGACCAAGACGCTCGAGGAACTGTTCCAGCAGTGCGATGGCGCAAGTGACGACGATGCCTTGTGCCAATCACGTATGCAATGGAGCATGTTCACGTCGTTGTGTCTGGCGACAGGTCTACGATTCTTCTTGGTTATTCTCTCATATGGATGCAAAGTACCTGCAGGTATCTTTATCCCATCGATGGCCGTCGGAGCTACGTTTGGTCGCTCGGTGGGCATTTTAATCAAAGCTCTACAGTCAACATTCCCATCGTTGTTTCTCTTTGCTTCTTGTCCAGCTGATGAGCCATGCATCATTCCCGGCACATACGCCATGTTGGGAGCCGCTGCTGGGCTTGCCGGTGTCACACGCATCACTGTTGCCGTCGTTGTAATCATGTTCGAGCTGACAGGCGCACTCACATACATCTTGCCAATTATGCTTGTTGTTAGCACGTCCAAGCTTGTGGCCGATATGTTCAGCAAGGGAGGCATTTCTGACCAATCCATCAAATTCAATGGCTACCCATTCTTGAACTTGGACGATCATGTCCGTGACATGCCAGTGGGCGAGTTTGTCAAGTCAGTCCCGGATGTATTGTACGCTACCGGCATGCCTTTGCATGACGTGGAAGCATACTTGGCCAAGTCAACATACCGTGGTTTTCCAGTTGTTCAAAGTGAGTCGAACTATAACCTTCTTGGCTATATTGAACGACATCATTTGCAATATGCCATTTCAAAGGCATACGCACAAGGTACTTTACATTCTGACACCACCTGTCTATTTCAGCCCAAAAGCACTGAGGCTTATGCGCTTACCACGGCACAAATCCAGTCAGACCCGGCTGTTGGCACGAATCTTGCCCCTGCGGTCCATCTCTCAGAGGAAGAGATGGAGATTGAGGTGGGTCCGCTCCAACTCGGCGACTGGGTTGATCCTGCACCACTTATTGTGCAGCCACAGTTAGACCTAGAAGTCGTGGCCGACATGTTCAAACGATTGGGCCCACGAGTCATTCTGGTTTGTCAGAATGGCCAACTTATTGGCATCGTAACTGTCAAAGACTTGCTGCGACACATTGCAATGAATGAGCGTGTGGAAGCAGATGGACACAACATGTCGAGTGCAAACGACACTCGTGGTGACACAGACTTTGCAGTGGGTACTGGTGAGTTGGAGCAATTGCTGGAGACATCGTGGACGTGGCTTTGTTCGTGTATGTCTCGAATGCCTTGGGTGCGGCGCTACGTGCAAGCATCTGAATTTGTCCCCCTCACTACAGTAACGACTTTGTACGAAAATGAGTAGTAGCGCAGGCACTCTGTAGAAAGTAACAATATGGCAACCTTCTCACAATGGATCCTACCGGAACTTTTTGTCTTCGAAAAAGGTCTGGAGGTGAGAAGCGCGTTATACGTACCCGAAGATTGAACAATTGCCATATGCAGCAGATAATCACCACGATGATTTGGAATACAATGCACCAAACAACAAGCGAGTTCACAGACTCACTTGTGTTCCGAAATTCCATCTCACGTTCACGTTGATACTGTTGCTCCTTGCGCAAGTCTCGCATCTTTGCATTTAGGGCTCGTGCGCGAGAAAGCAAGTCTTGTGTATGTTCTTTGTCTGCTTCTGTGTTTGACCGATGTGTGTCACCAATTATAATGTCGAGGTGCATCCGCAGGTTCGGCAAGCGGCCCGCATGCGTAGGTGCTCCTTGGAATTCTGTCTGGAAACATATTTCGTGGTTACCGGCCTCATGCGAATTGAATGCAAAGCGACCATCAGGTGTCCCGCGCGAATTTACAAGTGTATGTTCTGAATCCAGATGCTTCACCAGAATACCAAGCGAAACATCGGTTGGGATATCAAAGTGGCCTTGTTTGTCGTCCCACTCCTCTAAATAGTAGTGACCCACGACAATCGTGTCCGCCGGAAGCTGTTCGAAAAAGCACTTGGAGGAGCCAGCCTCAAAGTAGAAGTAAAGCGGATGTACATGTTTCACTAATGTGAGGATGAAAACAGCCAGCCAGAGCAATGCCACTGGCTTCACACGCGCCATCATCGAGGGGTGAATCCAAAGTGTCGTGTACGACGCGACGGTGAATTCGCATGTCACGTGAAGAACACGAACGCTCTCATTATACGTACGTGGCTCGTGCCCCTGGCCGTGCCTCCTCATAACAATGGCTGAATCTGCCGAAATAACTGCAACAGGATATGCTCGCGTGCATCAGATACCGCATGGACTTTCGACTATGCTTCGGCGAGTTCCGCGAGAACGACGCCCAGAACCACATAAACTGCTGAGTTCTAATGAAGCACTGGACCTAAGGTATGATCCTTGTTATTACTCTTACATGTAGAGCTGCACAACGCACTTTTGACGGTGCCTACATGCGCACGGCATTGTCACAGCTCACATTCTCGTTGACTGTGATCAAGATTTTCCAGCCGGAATTTTTTTGGATTGGTCTGATGAACTGCGTACTGGCCGTAGGTCTGATCATCACTGCAGTCCTTCGGCACCGAATGACGATGAGGTATAAGGAAAAGGTATTTACTATGATTGAAGAACGACGCAAAGCATCAAGAAACACGGGAACGAGTGATGCAACTGCGTCTCATCTTAATCCAGAAACATATACATTTCTTCCTCATTTTCAGACTGCAGGTCATATTGTTGTATTCGTCACGCTGATTTCCATTTGCGTGGAAGTCATCATAATATACCTTCTAGCTAGGCTGTAAAATACTTCATTCGCAGAACATTGGTTCGACAAAGAGTCGCTTCATCTCTACGATCATGGGACGTGAAGGTGGAATGGCTGCGGCATATTTCGTTAGCCACGTGATACCTGTGACAAGGGACCTGAATTTTGTTGTGGATCAGGCGCGCTCCTCTCCCAAGTCACAACTGACACGATGTCTGTTCCCGTAATGCAGCAAGATTCAAAGCCGTCGTCGTACGATGAGCGCCCCACATCAGCACAGGTTCAGCGTCCTGTGTTTGCCGGTGAGGAAGAGGAGTTCATCGACGATGAACTAGGCGACGATGTCGATTTAGGTGTCGAACGGTACACACCCTACTCAGCTACTCAACAGGACGAATATGCTATCTCTGACTCAATGCACGAGGCCGCGCAGGGTGTGGCGCACAACCAGCAGCCGCAACAACATGCCGCTTCCCTTTCAACTGTGCCTGAACAGGTTCGCAAGTACTTGACGCACTTTCAAATGGCCATTGCGAAAAACTCTCTAGCAGATATTCACAGTGCCTACGAGACGCATTGGAACCGTTTGAGCGATCGGTTCTACCAGCGCTCTGAGTGGCCAGATGCAGAGACAATTGCGCCACTTGTTGGTGAGGACCCAACGTTCCTTCTCTTGTACCGTGAACTTTGGGGTAGGCATATGTATGCTCGTTTGATTCCCGAAAGCGAAGACCGCGTTCATTTGTATGACAACTATTGTGAGTTTTTCAACTATGTTCTTAACTCGGACGGTCCTGTCTCCTTGGAGCTTCCTGTCCAATGGCTATGGGACATCATCGATGAATTTATTTATCAGTACCAGGCTTATTCTCACTGGCGCAACAAAGTGTCTCATAAACAAGAGCATGACATCCAGATTCTTCAGGATAACAGCGTTTGGAACAGTTACTCTGTCCTAAATGTTCTTTATTCCCTGATCCAAAAGTCAAACATAATGGAACAGTTGAAGGCGAGCAACATGGGTCAAGATCCAGATGAGGTTGCCGGTGAATTTGGAGTACGACCTCTTTACAAGATGCTCGGGTACTTCAGCATCATAGGCCTGTTGCGTGTTCACGTGCTAATGGGTGATTATACTCTCGCTCTTAAGACGCTTGACCACATTAATATTAACAAGAAGAGTGGCTTCCTCAACCGTGTGACAGCATGCCACATCACTGCGTATTATTACGTTGGTTTCTCGTATATGATGATGCGTCGGTACCCAGATGCGATTCGCGCTTTCACCCACATTCTGGTGTTTATCACGCGTCTGCGACAATATCATACGCGCAGCTACCAGTACGACTCAATCAACAAGATGGTCGATCGTATGTACGCATTGCTCGCCATATCGTGTGCACTTTGCCCAACTCGCTTGGATGAACATGTCCAGACGACAATGCGAGACAAATACGGGGACCAATTTTCCAAAATGACCAAGGGTGGCGAAGATGCTTTGAATGCCTACCAGGAACTATTCCTATATGCTTGTCCTAAGTTTATCACTTGCAACGGTCCACCGTATCATGATCCGGAAGCGTTGAAGGACTACACACAATCACCACCGTTAGACTCGATGCAACATCAGCTAAGGATCTTCCTTCAAGACGTCAAAACTCAGCTCTCAAATGTGCACATTCGTTCATTCCTCCGCGTGTACACGTCCTTGGGTACAGACAAGTTGGCAGGCTTCCTTGATGTGGATGAGGAAGAAGTTGTTGAAATGATGATGGTTCTAAAGAACAGTACTCGAAGCTTGAAATGGACAACGGGTGGTCTTCTCGAAGGAGAAGTGATCAACACTAGCGACCTTGGATTCGTTATTGACACGGTACGTATTCATGTTTCATGTCAAATACTAATTATTCTAAAGGATATGGTGAACATCACTGAGTCGCGTATCAGCCGTAAATACGGTGACTGGTTTGTGCGAAACGCCGGTCGAATCAGTAATGTCTTGGCCACAACCAAACGAAAACCTCTACCGGTCACAAATAGTTCAGGTAGCTTGAACTAGCGCGTGAATCAATTCACTATATCATTGAATTCAAAAACCCGTAATCAAAAAATCAACATTTTAATAAAATTATTTGAATTATATAAAATTATTTACTTGCACTATTTATTTGTTCAATTTT
>ERZ500990.668-NODE-668-length-10272-cov-6.918371_pt1 | contig 10272 bp, 9 predicted proteins | sample MGYA00248876_ERZ500990 | MGnify/ENA primary metagenome ERZ500990 (study PRJEB25958, sample SAMN03398517) | human skin metagenome | study: EMG produced TPA metagenomics assembly of the Human Skin Microbiome Metagenome (human skin metagenome) data set.
GTTAACGTGTGGTTTAGTACGTTCAAACTTGGCCTTTGCCATAATTTAATCCTCTTTTGTTAATATTAACCCAATGTCTTAGGTCATTTACTTTATTATCAACGCTTATAGGTTATGAAAATTTGACCCATTAAATTTAACAGGTCAAATTAGCTAACTTATAATTTTTTTCAGTGTCGAATAGGATAGAAGCATTTGAGTGGGTTTAACCATCAAATTGCCAATCAAACTTATTCGTCATCATCTTTATGAGTGAATTTTTTGATGATTTCATCAGCAACGTTACGTGGTGTCTCAGCGTATTTTGCAAACTCCATTGAGTAGGTTGCACGACCTTGAGACATTGAACGTAATTGGGTTGCATAACCAAACATCTCGGCTAGTGGTACTTCAGCACGGATTTGTTTAACGCCGCCAAACATGTCATCCATACCTTGCACCATACCACGGCGACGGTTTAAGTCACCCATGATATCACCCATGTAGTCTTCAGGTGTTTCAACTTCTACTTTCATGACTGGCTCAAGTAGAACAGGGTTTGCATTCATAAAGCCTTTACGGAATGCCATAGAACCTGCCATTTTGAACGACAACTCATCTGAGTCAACGTCATGGTATGAACCATCATACAGTGTTGCTTTAATACCAACGACTGGGTAACCTGCAAGAACACCATTTTTCATACGTTCTTGAATACCTTTGTCTACCGCACCAAAGTACTCTTTTGGTACCACACCACCAACCACTTCTTCAGCAAATTCATATTCTTTGCCGTCAGCCGTATCAAGTGGCTCAAGACGTAACCATACATGACCGAATTTACCACGACCACCCGTTTGGCGTACGAATTTACCTTCTTGTTCAACAGTGTTACGAATCGTTTCACGGTAAGCGACTTGTGGTGCACCCACGTTGGCTTCAACGCTAAACTCACGTTTCATACGGTCAACAAGAATTTCTAAGTGAAGCTCACCCATACCGCTGATGATAGTCTGACCAGATTCTTCATCGGTGTGAACACGGAATGACGGGTCTTCTTTTGCCAAACGGTTAAGCGCGATTGACATTTTTTCTTGGTCAGCTTTGGTTTTTGGTTCCACTGCCAATGAAATAACAGGATCTGGGAATTCCATGCGCTCAAGGGTAATAATATTGTTTTCGTCACATAGGGTATCACCCGTGGTTACATCTTTTAGACCTACAAATGCAACGATGTCACCTGCGCGAACTTCATCCACTTCTTTTTGTGAGTTAGCATGCATCTCAACGATACGACCAATACGCTCACGTTTCATTTTCACTGGGTTATAAACAGAGTCACCTTGTTTCGCCACACCTGAATACACACGTACGAAGGTTAAGTTACCCACGTATTTGTCATTCATGATTTTGAACGCAAGACCCGCAAATGGCGCATCATCCGATGATTCACGAGTCGCTTCAGTTTCGGCTTTGTCATCTAACACACCTTTGATCGCATCAACGTCATTTGGTGCTGGTAAGAATTCGATAACCGCGTCAAGCATACGTTGTACGCCTTTGTTTTTAAACGCCGTACCACAAAGCATTGGTTGAATTTCGCCCGCTAGGGTACGCGCACGTAAACCTGCTACGATATCTTCACGTGATAAATCACCTTCTTCTAGGTATTTATCCATCAACTCTTCTGAAGATTCAGCCGCTGCCTCAACCATGTTGCTGCGCCATTCATCGACGGTATCAACTAAGTCGGCAGGAATTTCTGCGTATTCAAATTTCATACCTTGAGAAGCGACATCCCAAATGATGGCTTTCATCTCTAGAAGGTCAACAACCCCTTCAAAGGTATCTTCTGCACCGATTGGCACAACCACAGGTACTGGGTTACCACCAAGACGTTGTTTTACTTGGTCAACAACGCGGAAGAAGTTTGCCCCTGTGCGGTCCATTTTGTTTACGAACGCAAGACGCGGTACTTTATATTTGTTTGCTTGACGCCATACTGTTTCTGACTGAGGCTGTACACCACCAACCGCACAGTAAACCATACATGCACCGTCAAGTACACGCATTGAACGTTCTACTTCAATGGTGAAGTCAACGTGACCGGGGGTGTCAATGATGTTAATGCGATGCTCTGGGAATTGATGACCCATACCAGACCAGAAACAAGTTGTTGCCGCTGAGGTAATAGTAATACCACGCTCTTGCTCTTGTTCCATCCAGTCCATGGTTGCAGCACCTTCATGCACTTCACCTAGCTTATGGTTTTTACCTGTATAAAACAAAATACGTTCAGTTGTTGTCGTTTTACCCGCATCAATATGTGCAGAAATACCGATATTACGGTAGCGATTTAAGGGTGTTGTACGTGCCATAGTTAATTCCTAAGGACTAAAGATTAAAATTATTCCATTATCAATAAACAGTTATGTCTTAAAATGAATAATAATTAGTTTTAACGTTTGATTGAAAGATCGACAACCAACTAGATAAAAGAAAGCCTTACTCTTGACATAAGTGCTGTATGATAAGAGCTTGCCATGACAAATGCATGACAAGCTTCTTTTTCAATATGAAGTATTGGGCTAAATTTGCAAACTTCAAGTCACCCAATATCATCTATTTTATTATAAGCTAATTGCTACCTAGGTGATAGCAATCAGTATCAATTAGAAACGATAGTGTGAGAACGCTTTATTTGCGTCAGCCATACGGTGAACTTCGTCACGTTTTTTCAGTGCATTACCTTTGCCATCAGCTGCGTCTAGCAATTCACCTGCTAAGCGTAAAGCCATAGATTTTTCAGAACGTTTTGCAGCTGCATCAACTAACCAACGCATTGCTAATGCAGTACGACGGGAGGGACGTACTTCCATAGGAACTTGGTAGGTAGCACCACCCACACGGCGAGCTTTTACTTCCACCATTGGGCGAACTCTTTCTAACGTATCTTCAAAAAACTGTACAGGGTCAATGCCCGAATTTTTTTCTAAAACACGGTCTAATGCACCGTATACGATTGATTCTGCAACTGATTTTTTACCGTCAACCATTACATGGTTGATGAATTTAGCAAGTGTTTTGCTACCAAATTTAGGATCTGGTAGGATTTCACGGGCAGCGATGACACGACGTCTAGGCATGATAATTTCCTTGTGTATTCAGGGTAGTCTGGTAGCTAAGCGGTTGCTTTTCACCAGCCTTACTGCATAGTATGGTAAAACTATAATCAACTATGCAAACAATGTTAAAAAATGGGGTAAAAAACGGCTAAAATTATGCTTTAGGACGTTTTGCGCCGTATTTTGAACGGCCTTGTTTACGATCTTTTACGCCGGCACAGTCAAGTGCGCCACGAACTGTATGGTAACGAACACCTGGTAAGTCTTTTACACGACCACCACGGATAAGTACAACACTGTGCTCTTGTAGGTTGTGACCTTCACCACCGATGTAGCTTGATACTTCAAAACCTGACGTCAAACGTACACGGCATACTTTACGCATCGCTGAGTTTGGTTTTTTTGGTGTGGTAGTGTATACACGGGTACACACGCCACGGCGTTGTGGGCAAGCTTTTAATGCTGGCACTTTTGATTTTTCAGTAATGGTATTGCGACCTTTACGAATTAATTGATTTGTAGTTGCCATAAGGCACTCTCTCCCGTTTGTTGTCAAAAAATCTCTAAAAACTGCTAATAAGCTATTTTTAGGACAGCGTATTATAGAGATTTTTGTTGGCTTTATCAACTAAAAAATTACCCAAATAAGGCAAATGGATGATGCAGATGCTGATTGTTAGCAAAATTTGAAGAAAAGTAGGGGAAGGCAAATTATCAAACATTGTGCTTATCAAACACAGGGTATCAAACACACTGTAAAACATCACAACAGACTAAAATAAAAAAGACCAAAACTAAAAGAACCAATGCGCTAACTTTGAAAACCTTAAGAAACTTATCGGTTAAAAGTCAACGCATTGGTTCTAGCTCAGTTATTATTTATTGTTATTCTTCAGTCATATGGGTCAACTTTGGCGCGGGGGCAAATACCGACATCGCAATTTCAATCACTTCATTGATAATAATATTGTTGTAAGCCGTACCCAAACCAACCGCAGTGAGTGGAATGACTTTATGTAAAAAACCGAAATTAAACTGCTCAATGTTAATATTAAACTGCGTCGATAGTTCTTCTAGTTTGGTTAATATCCCCATCGCTGATTGGCTGTCTTCTTCGGCAAGTACTGCCGCTCTATATTCTTCAATCGACTGGTCGGTCATCGCTTCAAATATACCCAAGCCTGCGAGCAAAGTTTGCTTTTCTTGCAATTTATTGAGATCGACTTTACCCAAAATTTCATAAGCAATGGCGATACCTTGTTGTCCCGTCAACGGACGGTCATAAATTGCACTGATTTGGAAAATCGTCCGTAAACACACCGCCAACAACCACATCGTATCTACTAAAATACCGGGTAAACCCGCCAAGTTGCTAAGTCCACCCAGGGTAGCTAAAGCACGGTTTTGATCGCCAATACTACGGGCTAGGGCTTGTCGTTCACTAGCAACCAAAGTGTCTTTAAAACGCGCATCACGCGCCAAATCAAAATTCGCCCAATTTTGCGACAGTTTACCGACTTGGGAAAAAACCGCATCCGTTGCTTTATCAAAACTTGCCTTGGGGATTAATGTGGTCGCCATTTTGGTATAGCTGCCAAATGGGGTCTTACCGAGTAGTTTTTTTGATAGTTTGGGAATATGCTCATGAAACGCATTTTTATCGTTTGATAAGGCTTGTTGAAGGCTGTCAAAATCAATATCCGCTAATGGTTTGGTTTGTATCGTATCTTTTGCGCTCAGTTGTGCTAATTTGTGACCCAGCGCTTCAAAGACACGGCGGCTAATAGAAGTAGAGGCTGACATGAGAGTTATCCTTAATATTATGCTTTTTTATTGGAAAATACTGTTGTAGTAAAACAGCGTAAAGAAAGTGACCGCACTTTTCAACTTTAATGCGTAAAGAGACGTTACACAATGATAGCTTTTGCCACTTTGTTTGAGTATGGCGCGTATATCGAGTTTGGGTTAAAACAAGAAAATTAAAAGTAGCCGTGATCAATCGCTATGGTCTAAGAAATATTTTGTAACATTTTTGGGGAAAAACTAGGCAGGTGAAATCCAGAGGGGTACAATAGCGTGATATTTATCATCAATTGATTAAACCAAAAGGAATGGTATATGCAGCGCGTTGTAATCACAGGGGCAGGACTTATCTCGTGTATTGGTAATGACTTAGCCACAGTCAGCGAGTCGCTACAGCAAGGCAAATCGGGCTTGGTATTTAATCCAATTTATCAACAAAAAGGCTTTAAAGCCTGTGTCTCAGGTAGTATTGATGACGATAACCTAGATACCTCGCATATCGATCGCAAACTTAAACGCTTTTTGTCAAAAGCCAGTTTATACGCCTATCTAAGTGCGCTACAAGCAATCGAGCAAGCAGGATTGTCATTAGCAGATATTGCTCACAATACCAATATTGGCGTGGTAGCAGGTTCGGGTGGGGCATCGAGTGCCGATGTGGCGGCAGCGGTCGATGCAATGCGTGAAAAAGGCTTGCGCGGTGTCGGCGCCATGGCAGTGCCAAAAACCATGGCAAGTACGGTATCAGCCAGTGTTGCAACGGGGCTAAAGATTGGCGGGGTTAGCTACTCTATTGCATCAGCTTGCGCGACCTCAACGCATTGTGTGGGTCATGCCATGGAGCTGATTCAATTGGGTAAGCAAGACATCGTGATTGCAGGGGGCGGCGAGCAAGAAGACTGGACGCAATCTTGTATGTTTGATGGTATGGGTGCGATGAGCACACAATATAATGACAAGCCGCAACTCGCCAGTCGCCCTTACGATGCAGATCGAGACGGCTTTGTGATTGCAGGCGGTGGCGGTATGGTCGTGGTTGAGAGCCTAGACTCTGCTAAACAACGCGGTGCGACTATTTTGGCAGAGATTGTTGGCTATGGCGCAAGCTCGGATGGGGCGGATATGGTGGCACCCAGTGGGGTAGGTGCGGTCAACTGTATGAAACAAGCCCTTAAACAAGCAGGCTTAAACTCCGTTGACTATATCAACACCCATGGCACTAGCACCCCTATTGGGGATATCACCGAGCTTGAAGCGATTCGCCAAGTGTTTGCTGGTGATTTGCCTCCCATTAGCTCAACCAAATCAATGACAGGTCATAGCTTGGGTGCGGTAGGGGTGCAAGAATTGATTTATTGTTTATTGATGCTCAATCAAGGCTTTATTGCGCCCAATATCAATATTGAAACCTTGGATGAAAAAGCCAAAGATTTTGATATTGTGCGTGAGAAACGGGATGCAAATCTGAATACGATTATGACCAATAGCTTTGGCTTTGGTGGTACCAATGCCAGTTTAATCATCAAAAAGTTTGTTGAATAAATACTGATGGACCGTCATAATTGATAAAAATAGGCGATGACAGTTACCCGATTGTCATCGCTTTTTTGACGCTAAATATAATCATAAAGGTAAAGCATGTACCCAATGCCAAGTTTACAACATCTTGCGCCCTGTCAACTCATCACCCTGTTACAGCAGTTTAATACGACCAATAATCATGCAATCTATCCGCTTTGGCTCAATAATGAGGGTCAAAATGTTATCGGTTTATTGCCAAAAACAATTTTTGAAATACATTCTCAAAATCAGCTTACCCAAAAGCAACGTCAAAATTGCTCATTCGATGATTTTAGTTACTGTGATACTGTGATTAATACTGGTGCTGATACTGCGACTAATACTGCCACTAATAGGGCAGCTAAGGCTGTTGATATTGGCGAATTAACTGCTGCGCTTGAGGCTTATCAACAGCTATCACTTAAACAGTCTGCTATCCAACATACGGCTAATGTGGGCTACCAAGATGGCTTGATGGGATTTATTAGCTACGATTTATCAGCGCATCATTTAGCAAATGCAAACCATGTGCAAGCAAGTGCAGCTCACGGGGAAGCCAGCTACTTAACGCCCAATCAGCCGCAGCTATTTTTGGGACATTATGATATTTATTTGACCTTTGAAAATAATCATTGGCAACTACATGCAACCACACAAGAAGCCATTGAGCAAATGGATGTGATTCAACATTGGCTGACGCAAACGTTAACGGTTGAAAATAAGCCTGTTGTCAACCCTATAAGGCTGCAGCCAAGTTGGCAAACCAGCGATTATGAACGCGCCTTTTACAAAGTCCAAGACTACCTAACAGCAGGGGACTGTTACCAGATTAATTTAACCCAGTGCTGGCAAGGTGAGTTATCCAATCAGCAGTTGGTCGATTATTTGCCAAGCTTGCATCAGTCCACCCAGGCGCCATTTGCAGGCTATCTTGGGTTAAACAATTTTGAACTACTAAGCTGCTCGCCCGAATTGTTTTTTACCTTTGCCAACAATGCCCAAGGCGAAAATTGCATTATTACCAAACCGATAAAAGGCACGCGCCCACGCGGGCAAAATGTAGCCGCTGACCAAGCCAATAAAAATGAACTTGCCAGCAGCGAAAAAGACATCGCTGAAAATGTCATGATTGTCGATTTGCTGCGCAATGATTTGGGCAAATATGCCAAGACTGGAACGGTAAAAGTCCCAAAACTGTTTGATATCGAAAGTTTTAGCAATGTGCACCATATGGTGAGCACCATCACCGCCACCCTCAAAGATGACATTAGCCCTTGGACGGTATTGTTTGAAAGTCTGCCCGCCGGCTCGATTACCGGTACACCCAAAAAGCGCGCGGTAGAAATCATCAATGAATTGGAAGCCAAACCGCGCGGGGCTTACTGTGGTACGATGGGGTATCTCAATTTTGATGGCACAGGGCAATGGAATGTGCTGATTCGTACGCTACAAGCTTTAGATAGTAATGTCAGTCTGTGGGCAGGCGGCGGCATCACGATTGCGTCAGACTGTGATGCAGAATACCAAGAATGTTTTGATAAAGTAGGAAATTTACTAAAAATATTGCACCAGTAAAGTTACAACAACCTGCCATCAAGTGCGGTATTGAGTTCAGCTGCACTGATGGGCACGCTTTCGCCATCAAATGGATTAAACACTGGCTCAATATCATAAAAGGCGATATGGGTATCCACAATCGCCAATTTTTTGCGACCCAGTTGCTGGCTAAATGCCAATAAATCCGCTTGATGCGCGAAGCGATAAGTCACCACCTCGCCTGTTTCGATATTTTGGCATTTTAAATAAAACTGTATGAGTTGATCAGCAGTCATTACTGGTACTCATAACCATGAAAATAATCTTTTTTCCAAGCTCGCCACGCGTTAATTTCTTCGTCTGAATAGGACTCTATATCTTCATTAAGAAACTCTGTTAAAGCATGAGATTTTGAATGATGCGTTTTTTTTAAATAATCTTTGATTGCTTTAATGCCATAGCAATAAATAAATTCACTATCCACACCGCATTGGCTATCAAAATCAATAAATTTTAATTCATAAAAATCAAAGATATTTTCAATATTTTGATAATGCGTTAATAACCAAGCAGAAAAGTACAAATTATCAACATCATCTTGAGCATTATTATAATAATTTTTATCTTTTCGCCACATCAGTTCTTGGTCAAATAAAAACTTAGCTATTGAGTAATCTGATAATTTAAAGTCGTTATACAAGGCAATATTTAAAGCTAAACGTTCTGCCTGCTTACTTTCATTTGACTCTTGCTGAAAACGATAATTATCTAATAACGTCATGTCATTACGCACAGCATTAAGTTGATTCAAACACGTTTCAAAATCTTGTACATTCATAATTAATTATTGAACCAATGATATTAATGAGTCAATTAAACGTTGATTTTGTTCTGCTGTACCGATGGTGATACGCAAATAACTGCTAATTTTTGGCTTGTTAAAATGACGAACAATCACCCCTTGCGCCCGCAGTTTTTCAAATACCTGTATGGTTTCCCCCATTGAAGCAGGTGGTTTGGCAAACACAAAGTTGGCTTGTGAAGGCAAGACAGTAAAGCCTAATTGGGTCAAAGCTTGCGTGACATCATGGCGTAGTGCGATAACTTTTTGGTTGCAGGCAACAAAATAATCGTTATCTTGCAAGCTAGCAACCGCGCCTGCTTGGGCAAGACGATCTAGGGGATAGCTGTTAAAACTATTTTTATACCGATTTAACGCTTCAATCAGGGAGTGATTGGCAAACGCCATGCCGACACGCAGCCCTGCTAATGAGCGAGACTTTGAAAAGGTTTGGGTTACCACTAAGTTATCATATTTATCAATCAAACTGACCGCAGAGGCATTGGGTGTGTCTGCAAAATCAATATACGCTTCATCAATCACAATGACCGCATTGCGATGTTCTTGTAGCATTTTTTCGATATCCGCCAGCGGCAAAATCACACCCGTTGGCGCATTGGGATTGGCAATAATAATGCCACTGCAAGGGCGGCGATAGTCATCAACATCAATGCTAAAATCGGCTTTGAGCGCAATGGTCACCAAATCCACGTGGAAAGTATCGGCATACACAGGATAAAAACTATAACCAATATCAGGGGTTAATACCGAACGGTCTTTGACAAAAAAACAAGCAAAAATATGCGCCAAAACTTCATCAGAGCCATTACCGACAAAAATTTGATTGGGGGCTACCTGATAAACTTGTGCCATTACCGCACGTAGTTCATCGGATTCTGGGGCAGGGTAACGCTTTAAATGATCGGCTTGATTGAGCAAAACTTGTGCGATGGCTTCAGCGACTTTGGGGGAGGGTGGAAAAGGGTTTTCATTGGTATTAAGCTTACACAGATTGTCATGCTTGGGCTGTTCACCCGGTGTGTAGGGCGTTAGGTTGCGAATCAAGGTGCTCCACAGTCGAGTGTTAATTTCGGGCGTTGCATCTGCGTTTGAAGTAAGCGTATCCACCATGACAAATCCTTACAAGATAATCAATGTGTTAAATCAATGTGGCCAGTCAATTTGCTAAGTCAATTTACCAAATCAAGTTACCAAGTCAATGTGCCAAAAGCTGGCACAAACAATACATAGTAACATAAATTGGTTGAAAATTTATCCATCGTAGTCCACTGATATTATAAAATTTGGGCTAACGGTTGAGCAAGGCTGATAGACAGTGAATTTTTAGCCGTTATGTGAATAAACCGTGCGCTGGCTTGACGAATGTGTTAAAAGATAACCTTTTTAATCAAGCCCGTTAAATTAAGC
>ERZ500990.672-NODE-672-length-10222-cov-4.867217_pt1 | contig 10222 bp, 8 predicted proteins | sample MGYA00248876_ERZ500990 | MGnify/ENA primary metagenome ERZ500990 (study PRJEB25958, sample SAMN03398517) | human skin metagenome | study: EMG produced TPA metagenomics assembly of the Human Skin Microbiome Metagenome (human skin metagenome) data set.
GCAACAGAGCATGACTCAGTCTCAAAAAAAAAAAAAAAAAAAAAAAAAAAAAAAAGACAAAAAAAAAAAAAAAAAAAAAATAGCGACAGCATTAGATCGGGAAGCCAAATATGGCCACGGAACATGACTATGATACCCAAACTCCCTACCAGCTAGAACCCATCGACATTATGCAGGAGCGACACAGTTACAACGACCCAAAGTCGTCCTAAATGACACGTAATGTATAAACAGCAACAAATATTCGACTCCTTACATCTTGAAGTAAAAGGAACTATGAACCAATAAATAATGAAACCATAAACCCGAAAAGATGATCGTGCCTAACCAGCACAACCCATAGCTGAAAAAGCTAGGAAAAGACCTTGAATTGTGCTATCTCAGTCCATCAAGTAAAATGCATGAAAAGATAAAAAAATCTGCAATATTTTCATGGGATTGAGCACTTATCGCTTACATGAAACGGGCAACGTGACGACGAGACGAGCCCTTCGACGTGCTGCTTTCCTTCGCTGAGTGCGAATGGCCGTTGTTGCTGTTGCTGCTAGCATGGCCGTGTCCATGTCCATGAGCATGGTACTTAGCGTGAGCACTCTTATTATCAGAGCTGCTCTTGCTCGACGACGACGGTGTGCTGTCTGGCTGTTTCTTCTCAGCCTTACTCTCGCTCTTGTACTTCTTCGTAGCCTTCTTGCTTTCAGGCGACTTGTTACCGCCCTCACCAGGAGAGACAGTAGTCGACTTCAGAATATCGTTCCACACACCGCCCTTGTTAGGGTTCTTACCAGACTTGATCATGTTGAGGATAATCGAGTCCTTTGTACCAATCTTCTTGCCAAGGATGTCGAGAACAGCTTCAAGGAGCTCCTTGAAACGCTCACCCAAGATACTGGTGTCGAAGAGAGGGTTGTTTGGCTCCACGTCAAACTGGCAATTACCGCCATAAAAGTCTTTGTTACTGAAGCGATCACGCATGTATTGAACAATGTAAGGCAAGTTCCACAGGTACGTCGTAACGTGCACAAGGTCATCCGAGCTAAACGTAATGAAGTTGACATTGGCTCCATTGTTGCACCACTCAACAGCAGTCTTATTGGCTTGGTGCCAAGCAATTTCCTCATCGTGAAGGGCATGGAACATACGGAAGGGCTTCTTAGGGGTGTATTGAGGGTAGCGACCCATGGTGTTCATATCCGTGAGGTGGGTAAGCTCAGGGAACGAGCTCAGCTTACGGCCATCCTTCATGTAACGTTCACTTTGGAACGTAGAGCCGAAGTATCGAATAACAGCCTCGTAGACACATGAGTTCCTCATGACCTTTTCTGCAATCTTACCCTCATCTGTCAGGACATTATCGTGGAGGTAGTTGCCCACTTCATCCCTGTAGGCATCGACGATACCAAGCGCACCGGCCAACACAAGAGAAGAGGTAGGGTTGCCGTCAAGCGAGTCCAAAGTGTACAACGGGTCCGTCATAGAACCACCCATTGACCAGCCAACCACGTTCAGTTCAGGAGCATACCTTTCAAGCAAGCTTGCAGCCCAGCCGGTCGGCGTCGAACCGCCAGAGTACCCATGACCGATATGCATAGCATTGTCCGGAATGTTCAGAGGACCATACTTCTGGAGAGCACGCATGGAGTCAAGCATCATATGACCACCGAGACGACCCGCGGAGAAAGCGCTCTCTGGACCCTCATGGTCCGGTGCATTCACAACCCAGCCTTCGGCCAAGAACAACGTGTAAAGCATCTGCTCCCAACGAGGCTCAAAGTTAGCAATCTCCAAAACGCCGGTGTGACGGAAGGCATAACTTGGTGCGCATTGAATGAAGTTCGAGTTTTCGGGCGAAGCAATAGTAACGACATGGTCACGCTTAGCGTTGTAAGGAACGAGGACCGTTGTAACAGTGTACGAAGGAGTGTTTGGGCGAGCACCGGAAGTGCGGTAAAGGACCTGCCAAGCGTCCAGATTCCACTTCAGGATACCGAGAGTAGCAGCCTGGATCTTACGGTCCTTGAGGATGTCACCACGCTCTGTGTTTTGCCACCCGTCGGGGGGGTAATAGAACGCATCGTTTTGAGGATATGGCACAAAGCCGTATGCCGTAACGAGCGGCACCGCCGAAACGAGGGCAACAACTAGCCAACGCAACAGACTAGTTGAGTACATGACAATAAAAGAAGGTGTGGGGGAAGAAAACCTTAGTTTATGGCGCAGGGGATGAGGAGATTGGAACAGACGATGATGGGTTTAGTCTTTATAGAATCTCCGGAAAACTAAAACATGCACGCCACGAGTTTCGCATCAAACAACCTGACCCCCGAAGGGGCACATCCACGTTCAACTAATCGCTCGCGTGCATATACATGTATGGAGCGCCGGAGTGCATATGTGGATTCCAAAGAAACTTCGGGTTAGACGCCCAATCGGATCTAAATAGCAGTGAAAATGCATAGCTGGCATGCGCATATGCATAATAAGCAGCATGCAGACGCTCGAGAAATAAGCCAATTTGCCTATAATGATGCTGACTCATCTATGCCGCGTTTCACGGCGAATACGCACGGATATTCGGAGTTGCGATCGAGGTTTCGGACCTCTAGTATCATTCACTTGGTGACGGGTTAACGATTTGTCAAGTGACAGCACTTGTTGCGAAGAACAAAAACTTTTACAGACATGGCTCGACATCTAGGGTTTTAAGATTACCCACCTCTATTTGCGGACTGTCACACACGATCCTAAATGAAAGATGCACGAAGACGCTGATTGTCCAAGATTTAGTGCATCGCTCGTAGCGCGTATTGCCGTTTATCAGAATCACGAGTTGTGGTTCCATGTAGCTGTTCAGACTTCAGATTTATTCGTATGGCGTCATGTTCCACTGTGAACACATCAGTTCGAATGGATGGCCGTCCCAACCTGCTATGTGGAAAACAAATTTCAGTTTTTTTTTCGCGGCAGCCGTAAAAGAAATGATTCCCTTGATCACAGTAGCTGTCGCAATATGGGCCGATTAAGTCACTTTGGGAGGCTTCATAATGGGGACCTGTGCGGGTCAGAAATCGTGACATTGTCCAGGAAACGGGATTATGTCCCAGGACAAACGAGTGCTTGAAAAAAGAACGCCTCCATCATGCGCAAAGAAGTGAGCGGGTGAAGGGACGATCACAAAAAACCGCCCTGAAACAGATGAGATGTTTCCCAATTTTGAGACTCGCATGGCTCCACGGAGAGCCAGTTTTGTGGCAAGGGCAGCTGCCATTCGCCGTCACTCACTTTGTTCAGCGCTGAATCAGGCGAGTCCAGAGCCATGTGAGTAGCGAGCGCCTGTCGAGAGCCTATCCCTCCACAGGCTGTATTGGACACGCCTTGCAAATTAAATGGAACCTGTGTTTTGGGAGAGACAGGCGGTAGTAAAATGGGCGGAATAGGCATCTCATTAGCTGGTAACATCGCAGAAGTAGACGAGTCCAAGGCAAGCAAAGGCGTACCTAGTGCGAAATTCTCTAGTTGTTCCAACGTTTTAGTGTGTTCACCCGCAGACTCTTCGGAAGAAAAATAACACGATGGCCAGCACGCGTCACAATTCGGCGTCATGGTGGCGGGTGACGACGTGAGTGCGGAAGGCGTGGACAAGGATGCATCCTGAAGTATTGGGCTATTGCACGTGTCCACGGTTTGTCCAAAAAGCCAGTTCATAGTCTCGTCAAATGTCATTTGACGACCAGGAATATCAGGAATGGAGCCCTGTAGCACATTGTTTGTGCAGGGAGGTGCAGAGGAAGACCGGCGTTGTTCAGCAGGATGTCGATCTCTCGAAGCTATGTGTCTCAATAGCTCTGAGTGATGTGAATGTGCGGGAGGGCTTTCACGAGCTGAAGCCAGAGCACGAGATGGCGATTCAAGGCGAGGGACGTCCGACTGTGGAACAAGTGAGTCAGCAGTCGTGCCTGCGGACGTTGCGGTCGGAGCACTGGTTATAGTGGAAGTAGGGGTCATCCAATCAGGGGGCATGCAAGAGGTAAAGGGCACAGGTCTCGCGAGCAAAGACATGTTGAAAGATATATCACGATGAGAGGCACGACGTCTAGTAGCTCTCCTAGGGGGGCGGTGTTTTTTTACGCCCTCGCGACCGCAAGACTTAAGAATGGCATCAGCAATATGTTCACACTGCCTCTCGGTGCTCGAAAGTCGCCGGATATTGCGACGGTGCACATTGCTACGACGCGAAGATGGTCGATACTTGTAATTCGGATGTTGTTGCCTGTGTCGCTGCTTCTCGAGGTCAGCTTGTTGTTCCCAAAGCTTTCGCTCGCTATCACTCAAATTGTGCCACATGTGAGAAATAATGCGGCTGATATTCCGATGGTCACGCTCGATTTCTTTGGGTATCAAGTTGGTTGTAACGGCATGTGAGCGGAAGAGAATAAACGCATTGCAAGGACGTTTGATGTGGTTCGTCGTAACACGTCGCGAGTGCGGAGAAGAGCCATTCTGAGAAGACGTAGATGATGCTGGTGTTTCACGAGTGCATGCTCCAAGAATCGTGTTGTCCGGTTCTGCGTGGGACAAAGACGGCACTTGGGCTGGAGAATGAGACGATGAAGTCTGTTGTTCATGCTCTTTCAATGGCACGTTCTTCGGGGACAAAAGATCCAGCACAGAGCCAGGTGTAAGGATATTTGTAGAAGGTGTTGTTTGCGTTGTGCATTGCGAAGTTTCCATGGTGCCTGACGATGAGAGAGACGGCGATAATGAGCTGTTGCGATGAGATGCACCAGGCCAACAAGTCTTCCTTAGACCAGTTGGACTGGATTCACGTTTAGTCTGTGCGTGTGTGTGATCCGAATACGGCGTCAATGTGTCGCATAGGATGAATGGAGGTGCTGTATCAAGGGCTGGAAGGAACGACAAAGATTCGACATCATGGGGAACAGACAAAGATGGAGAACCCATGGCCGAGCGCCAGGATGCTCTACCAAGTGAAAAGAAGACGAAAAGAAATGGATGAAGAAAGGGTGTAGATTTATCCACCACGTATGGATCTGCCGGTTATTTTTAACAGACGCAAAACAATCGAGGGGAACATCTTGATCAGGCTAAGCTCTTTCAACGTGCACGCAAAATGCAGTTTTCAACAAAGAAACCCTCTCAAGGTTCAAGTTACAAACAATGCATTCACATGATGAGCTTCGAATAAAACCAATCAACGAAATGAACCAAGTTCCTAAGGAACACTTGCGAGTAGAAGATCATCACAGTATTAGCTAATTTGAGCAGCAGATTTGCGTTCATTGGCTTCAATACACAAAGTAAACGTTCCTGCATACTAAAATTAGGTACGTTGCAAAAAATGACGTAGTCCCATGTGACGATCACCCAGTTCTCAAAACAATCAAGTAAGGCTGCAAGGCCTCGTATGAGAGTCACAAGTGAAACAGAACATTGCAAGGCAATGATTGGCTCTATCAACACATGCCGGGTCGTATAGTGAGATCACTAACCAAATTAAGGGTATACAATAAGTGTGAGTTCTCATATGATCAGCACCTGTCGCCGCGGCAGCAATTCAACATGCCGGACAGGCGCATATAAATTGCGCACACGAGCATCTATGTGTTCGTTCATGTACCTTTGTAACGTGAACACGAAATCAAACCAAAAAAAAAAAAAATGACAGGACGGCCCTTCAACCATGCGCCTGGGCGGCATCGTTGCCCGATTCCCTGTGTCTCTCTTCAGCAGCTTGGGGGAGTGGGCGCGCAACAGTTGAAGAAGCAGATCGATCGTGCGCATACGCCAAGAGTTGATCGCCATACTGCTGGATTTCTGAGACCGGAATCATCAAACGAAAATCTGTAAGGAGCAAGAAATGCAGCTCAAGCTGGTTCAATTCATGTACAGCCAAGCCGCCGACCTTGGCATAGCGCGCATTCGTGTAAAATACATCACTGAAAAACTTGCTGGCAACTGTGACACCTGCAATTACCAGGCGATGCACATTGTAACTGTCGATCGCGAACCCGCTGATGCCGGGAAAATGCCCAACAGTGGCATTCGTTCGTTTCTCTTGGGATGAAGATTTGGTGTCTTTTGTCGCCCATGGAGTCGTCATTGGTGAAGGGGACGTAGAAGATGTTGAGGCGCCACATTCTTCTGGTCGAAGCGAGTCGCACGCATCTGAGCCATAGGAACTGGGGGGAGATTCACCAGGAAAATGTCCCAAGGCACCTACTCGGCTCAGTCGGTCAAAGTATACGAGCAGACTTAGGAATATATCATTTGTCATCGGGCAATACTTCAAAATGCGAAGCAAGTACGCTTCAATGCTGATGCTGGGGATGTGGCGTGCATGGAAACAGAGCGTACTGCTAGGTGCATTGAGCGTAGTGAGAGCAGCCGAGGTGATATTTGGTCGTTTCGGGTCATTGAGCGATAAATACATGGATGGTAGGAGTTCAGACGACTCGCTCGACAGGGAGGCCGACTGATTCGTGTGACTGCGCTGGAAGGGCCTCAACTGATCATTCGATGTTGCGATATGCTGCAACAAAGCAGCCAAAATTCGTAAAAGTTCTGTAGGCGGGAAATGCACAATGTCGAGATGCGGCCCTTTGGGTCGATTCGGGCTATTAGAACTCTTCCGCGAACTGCCCGAACGACCAGGTTCAAGTGAGTTAGTATGTTCGCTTTCTTGACCGACTAATGCAGCATGTGACTTCGACGTGGGATCCAGCCCGTCTCGGTATGACGCAGATGGTCCCATGGCACCAGTCCCAAACTCATGCGCATGCGGTGGATCAAAGGATCGGGAAGGTGATGTTCGGCGCGCTTTGAATGCACGGCCCTCTTCTTCATGATTGTTTTCCGACATAGTAACATCTTGGTAATTACGCTGCATCGATTCGATAGCCATAACGGTTGAGTATGCGAAATAAAAAAATAATGCGTAAAATACCTCGAGGTATTGCGTGCGAGAGTGTCCGATGATAAATGAATCGTCCTTGCAACGTTAGGGGAGGCTGTTCCCAAGCGTTTCCGTTGCAAAAATAAAATGAAATGAAGAGATCGTGGTCTTAGTTGGAAGTATGGAAATAACAGTGGCGGCAGATGCACGTTCAGGGCGTGTGATACTGTCACGTTGTTCGACGCGACGATTATCCCTGCGTCGATGAAAAAATAATAATAATAAAACTGGGAAACAGTTTGTTCGTGTAGTCGTGGAAAACCGATGTTCAATCGGCCTCCTACAAGCTACTCTTCAAAGACAATCACTCTCGATAATGCTTGTTATCAAAAGCAGATATACGAGGAGGCCCACTAACGAGGAGACAGACAAGTCGCCTAAGCGAACTCAAAGATGACAGTTCGTACTGTCTCGGCCCATATGCATGAATTGCTAAGCAAGCGCACGTGCGACTAAAGGTGACACCTTGAACGAAATGAAGGGTTCAATGTGAATTCCACGTGCATTCTACCTACACGTCGTGGCATCATAGGCAGTTCCATGTCCGTTCGGAGCGAAGCCAACGAGGCTCGGTCAGACACGCGCGCCCATGAAAGCCAACACGTACTAAAACACCTGCATGGATTCACAAGGCCTTCTTTGTAGCTCTCTATTTAAACAATTTACTGCTCGCTTACAATCAAAGAGGCCATACCCATACCGGTTCCAATGCACATCGAGGTGACGATCAGCTTAGCACCAGTGCGTTTCGCCTCACTCAGAGCTGTCGCAATCTGACGGGAACCAGTAGCACCGAGTGGATGTCCCATGGCGATGGCACCACCCACAGGGTTCACCTTTGAGAGAGGCAAGCCAACATGCTCAACAGAGAAAAGAGCCTGCGAGGCGAAAGCTTCGTTAATCTCGTATATGTCGATATCGTCCTTGGAGATTTGAGCCTTTTCGAGTAGCTTGGGGATCGCGAATGCAGGTCCAACGCCCATAATGTTCGGCGGCACGCCCACAACGACGGCGCCGGCGAACTTGGCAACCACAGGCAGACCGAGCTTCTGAGCGACACTGCGGCGAGCAAGCAGCACAGCAGCAGCACCATCACTGACCTGCGAGGCGTTGCCAGCGTGCGTGCAGCCATCCTTAGCGAAGGCTGGCTTGAGCTTCGAAAGCGACTCCTTCGATACGCCAGGGCGAATACCGTCATCTTCACTGACAACGCGCTCGTTGCCGTCGTCATCAACATATTTGATCGGGATGATTTCATCCTTGAACTTGCCAGCCGCCTTGGCCTCGTGGGCACGCTTATACGACTCGGCTGCAAAGGCATCTTGCTTTTCACGAGTCACATTGTATTTTTTGGCGACGTTCTCCGATGTAATACCCATCGGCATCATGCAGTCGGCTGCTTCCTCGTTGCTCATAACCTCGTCAGACATCTTCACAGGCATGACACCAGCGCCATAGTTCAAAGTCATCGACTCCACACCGGCACCAATCCCCACGTCGATCTGACCCGTAATGATTTCATTTGCAATCTGCGTCACAGAGGCGAGACCTGATGAACATTGGCGGTTCACTGTGTTGACGGCGGCTGTATTGGGGATACCGGCCCAGAGTGCAGCCTGACGAGCTCCCGTGGCACCACCACCGGGTGGAAGCACGTTTCCAACAGAAACGTCTTCAATGACCTTCGGGTCGACGCCCGTCTTAGCAATCAGGCCCTTGAACACCACACCAAGGCATTCTTCTGGTGTGCACTGGGCAAGGCCACCCTTGCGAGCACGCGTGACGGGTGATCGGTACGCGCCACAGATGACCACGTCATCGTCGTGCTTCTCGAGAATCTGCGTCTTTCCAGTGTACTTGGCAAAGCTCATTGTGGTGAATAGTAACGTCTTATTTAGGCGGGGCCACACACCATATGTATATTGACGCACATGGCCCCTATCGGCTTTCGCACCGGTACCCCAGGCCACGTCACCGGCCCGGTGCTCGGCCGAATCAAGATGAGGGGGCTTGCTAGTGGGCTGGTTGATCATGCCACGGAATTTTCACGCAACTTGCGGGGAACAGAGCTCTGCGCCCCGCACGCGGTGCGAGGTGGGCGACGCACATGGAGAGCTCCAGACCAGCGCAGGTGACTTTGAACGCGCTCAAAGGCGATAATTTTGCGAGGCTTTCTGCACGCGCGCATTCAGGCGTGAGAGCTCTTCGAAAGGAGAAGAGAATAATGCTATCCACGAAATGCAGGCAAAATCAATTTTATGAGACTGGTTCAGACTGGATTCATTTGGGTTCAGCTATACCATTCTAGAGCATGACATTGCATAGCGCATAAGGACAATAATAATACAAGATTCAGGAGTTTGAAATTTAACGATTCACTTGGGCGTTGCTTATGCACCGAAACCGTAAAGTGTACGGCCCTGGCGCTTCAAAGCGTAGATCACGTCGAGCGACGTGACAGTCTTGCGCTTGGCGTGTTCAGTGTATGTAACCGAGTCACGAATCACACTCTCCAGGAATAACTTGAGCACACCACGAGTCTCATCATAGATCAGACCGGAGATACGCTTCACACCACCACGACGGGCGAGGCGACGGATAGCGGGCTTCGTAATGCCCTGGATGTTGTCGCGCAAAATCTTACGGTGGCGCTTAGCACCACCCTTGCCGAGACCTTTGCCACCTTTTCCACGACCAGACATTGTTGAAAAAAAGAGTTGTAAGAGTTGTGAGGGAAAAGCAACGACCGATGGTGGCCCAGCTATTTGTACCACGGACTCGAAACTAGGAGCAGACTTTGAGCGCCGACATCACAATGATGCGACGCGTCACATTGGAGTGATCTGAGTGGCGAGATCACAGTGTCGGTACGTGACTGGGTGATCGGGTGTGATGCTGTGGCAATCGGGGGTGATGTCACGTGTAGTGGGTGATTTGGATTGGGTTGATTTTGTACATTATGCGCGTGTGTGCGCGCGTGCTTCTAGCATCACGGACGCGTAGGAGTGTGATCCTGCGAGTCGCGTTTGATCCGCCGCGCTCAGACGCGATCCGTTCCCATGCATGGCACTCCTTGCCGCGCCTAAAATTTCTCTGAGGACGTGGTATAAATTATCCCACTACTCCGACGTATCTCTTTTCATCATCCCAATTATCAAGTAAAGTATGGCGCGTACCAAGCAAACAGCCCGTAAGTCAACTGGTGGTAAGGCTCCCCGCAAGCAACTTGCCAGATCGGAAGAGCACACG
>ERZ500990.674-NODE-674-length-10128-cov-4.106522_pt1 | contig 10128 bp, 5 predicted proteins | sample MGYA00248876_ERZ500990 | MGnify/ENA primary metagenome ERZ500990 (study PRJEB25958, sample SAMN03398517) | human skin metagenome | study: EMG produced TPA metagenomics assembly of the Human Skin Microbiome Metagenome (human skin metagenome) data set.
GCTGCTGCATGTCACGATACAAAGAGGGTATGATAGGGTGCGCGGAGAAGCCTGACATCAGCAAGCCGAAGCCCAGACCAAAGCCCGACCATTGTGGTGCCCATGTTGTGGGCGACGGATCCCACAGACTGCCAGGAGCCGAGCTCTTGATGAGACCATCGATGGCGAGCACGACAGAGAGGACCACGATGCTTATGAGTCCCATCAATGATACAGGAGATAAGAATGACAGAGGTAGAAAGAGCGTCGGAACAGATACACCGAAGCCTAGGACTTTGAAGAGGAGCAGCCATGAAGGGCTGGGCTCCTGGCCTTGACCAAACACGAGAGCCGCCATACTATCGCTGAAGAGAATGACGAGGGCCACGGCTACCATAAACATTTCCAGAGACAACAGCAGACCGACCCATACACGTGCCCCCGGCCCAAATGCATACGTGCCGATGTCTGCATACGTCTGAAGATTTGGATCACGGTCCATAATCTGCGTCAGGAGCTTACCGCTCCAATTCGTGAGCAAAGCACAGAGCACTAGTAGTGCGAATCCTCCCAGCCAGCCACACTGTGCAAAGACAAAGGGCATCGAAAGAATGCCGACACCAATCAGAGCATTCACGGCATTGAACCACGACTGCCAAAACGTGCTCTTGGGCTCGGTAGAAGTAATTAGTTCTTGTTGATACTCCGAGCCGCCCGTCACACATAAAAGGTGGGACCGCTCATCGACATGATAGGGGTCATGCAAATAGGGTGCCCAAGCACGAAGCGGGGCATGTGGATTAACCTTGTGGGCGGCAGCAACAGATGTGCCTTGTGACAATGTGCGTACAAGATCTGGGTGCTCACTCTGCTGGCAATCTGCCGACATGCATTCTGGTGTAACTTCGCTCACACCTTCGTCATAGTCGCTGTCGCTGTGTGCAAACGGACTGGCACGGAGCGGCGTTTTCGATCTCGAGGAGGGGCGATGCGAATGGTGCAACGTGGTATCCATATCACGATCCAGCATTGAATAGTAGTTTCTTGACTCTACAGAGGCAGGTCCACGATCACGCACACGCGCCTCGTGCAACGACTCTTCGTCCGACAGGGCCGTTGGCTCCAGAGACGGCTCGTGGTCCTCGGGATTGTGAGTGCTCGTATGACACGAGTCGGAGCCCGCCATGATATCGCTCTCAGTATCCACCTGACTATCCTCACCCCAGTGACGTTCCACAAAGCTTGGTGAGCTCATGAGGTTGTCGCCAAAATAGGCCTGTGACCGTGAATATGACCATACAAGATCGAGACTGCTCCGCCACGGATGATGCGCACTGCCATCCTGTCCGGCTGTATAATCAAATTTACCCCGTCCAGCATCGCGACGAGATGGAACACCTGATGGCCTCATGGGAATCGCATGGCGCGGCGGCATCGTTGCACCGCCACCCGTTACGGCGTGGATAAGCTCGGTGGGAGTACGCGCGCCACGCAAAGGTATCACGTGATGCGACGAACACGCTGCGCCAGCCGTGTGCGCCGGTGACGACAGCCCATTCGACGTGCGGCCCTGACGTCACCATGTCGTTCGGTGGTGGGAGTGGGTTCTCATTTGGATCGTCGAGCAATAAACCCACGTTTTCGTTCGGAACACAAAGTATGTATGCCATCAGCGAGCTAACGCGTCTAGACCAGAGCCAAGGCTCAGCACCTGCTGCTACCAATACCACCACGGCACCGGGCGCCGCTTTTAGCGGCACGTCTACGACCGAGTCCAAGCCACCAGCCTTTTCATTTGGTGGGTCTACGACGCCTGCGGCACAACCTCCAGCGAATCTTTTTGGCTCAAAACCAGCAGCCACCGGCTCTAGCGGCCTGTTTGGTCAGGGAAAGCCGGCGAGCGAGGGCGCTACAACGACACCTACACAGGCACCAGCTACAGGGGGGTTGTTTGGTGCAGCCAAACCAGCGACAGGTACTGGATTCTCATTCGGTAAGCCCGCTGAGAACACAGAGGCGCCCAAGCCAAGTGGTTTTTCTTTCGGCAAGCCTGCTGAGAACACCGAAGCGCCCAAGCCAAGTGGCTTTTCCTTTGGCAAGCCTGCCGAGAGCACCGAGGCGCCCAAGGCCGGAGGCTTCTCCTTTGGAAAGCCCGCTGAAAACACAGAAGCACCCAAGACGGGCGGTTTTTCGTTCGGAAAGCCTGCTGAGGCGCCCAAAGAAGCGCCCAAGCCGAGTGGTTTCTCCTTTGGCAAGCCTGCCGAGAATGCAGAGGCCCCCAAGGCAGGTGGTTTCTCTTTTGGTAAGCCCGCGGAAAACACAGAAGCACCCAAGACAGGTGGCCTTTCGTTTGGCAAACCTGCAGAGGCGCCCAAGGAAGCACCCAAGCCAGGCGGCTTCTCCTTTGGCAAGCCCGCTGAGAAAAAGGATGAGCCCGCTACAGAGGCAAAACCTGCTGAAGCGGGAAATTTGTTCAGCAAGCCGCCGGCATCTACCTCTGGAACACAGACAGATACCAAGCCGACCAATGTCGCTGTGTCTGCACCGTCCTTGTTACGTGGCAAGAGCATGGAGGACATTGTAAAAATGTGGCAAGGTGAATTGGATGCATCGATCAAAGAGTTTAGCCAGCAGGCTGGCGAAGTCGCTGCCTATGATCGCGTCCTGCTCAAAGGCGGTGATGAGATCAGCCGACTTGTGGCGCAGATTGCCCAGGCGGAAGAGCGGCAATCTGGTATCGATCAGACGTTGGACTATGTCGAGCAGCAGCAGACAGAACTGAATGCGTTGCTAGACACGTATGAGAGTCAGCGTTCAGAGCTGCTGCAGGCAAGTGGTGCCCATGGACGCATGGATATGGGTGTGGCTGATGTCGAGCGAGAAAAGGCGTACGCTCTTGCTGAGAATTTGAATACGCAACTTGACGACATGTCCCGCAACCTCGTGTCAATGATCGATGAGGTGAATCAAATGTCGGCACCCACGACGAATGGACGTCGGGCTGTGCGTGACGCGACTGATGCTTCATCTGAAGCACTTGGATCTTTACAGGTATCGCGCGATGTGCCAGGCTACGAGGACCCGATCACACAGATCTCTGCGATTTTGAACGCGCATTTCAGCAGCCTCAAGTGGATTGATGAACACACCTCGTCACTGCGTGATCGATTGGAAGCGTTGCGGCGCGGCCAAACAGACAAGGCTCATGCAGCGAGTGACACGCTGCGTTTGAGTGTAGGTCCCGATGCACCGCGCAGCTCGACACCGAGTCAAACACTCTTGGACCACCGTGGCAGCCCCGCCACGTTTCGTAGCAGCACGAGTGCTCGGTACCTAGGCGCATGAACGTACATCACGTGACGGAAAGCGTCGTCAGCGCGGCCAAGGAGCTGAACGTGTGCGCTCTCTTTCCTTATGCACGCCTATCCTGGACAGACGTGGCGTTCGTCGCCGCAGGTAGACTGCATTGCGTCGCAGTCCAGTCTATTCCATGCCGATCGTCCTGTTGATGCATTTGATGATGCTCGGCAGCGCACGCAACAGCCCATCGTAACAGGCACGTCCGTGCTGGGACTCACCTACCAGGACGGCGTGATGCTGGCCACAGACACACTTGCCTCCTATGGATCGCTGGCGAGGTTCATGGATAATCAGCGTCTAACGCCATTTGGAAGTCATGTCGTGGTTGGTGCCAGCGGCGATATGAGCGACTGGCAGAACATTCAGCACACACTCACGAAGCTGATGGAGAAGGAGGACATTCAAGGTGACGGACACAGCCTGACGCCCGAGCAGGTGTATGCATACCTCTCGCATACCATGTACGAGCGCCGGTCTAAGCTGGACCCATACTGGAATGCCCTCGTGCTGGGTGGCTATGATGCCAGGGCCGACGCGCCCTTCCTCGGCTACGTCGACTTGCTCGGGACAACGTATCAGAGCAGCACCATTGCTACAGGATTTGGTCTGCACCTCGCTCAGCCCATGCTGCGCAAGGCCGTCGAGGGCCGCGAGTCACAGCTCACGGAAGAGGAGGCACGTGCGATTCTCGAGCAATGCATGCGTGTTTTATTCTATCGAGATGCACGCAGTCTGAACCGCTTCCAGATCGCCAAGATCACCAAAAATGGTGTGCATATCACTGAGCCATACAGCGTTTCGACTAGCTGGAGCTTTGGCGAAGGCCTCCGTGGCTATGGCCCTCAGACCCAATAGACGTCCATACCTGACTCAGCCAAAATCTGTCTCCACATGGCCCCAGACCCAGCGCAGGACAGCGTGGACTGAGCCGAAGCCGTCGATTGTGCTGTGGACAAGATGTGGCTGTGCCGAGGAGCGGCGTGGAGCATCGTGGGGGTACTCGCTATGGCACTGCAGACGCATGCGCTTCCGCTTACACCCAAGCTGCTTCTGGAAGCGCCACGTCCCGCGTCACATGTGGCTGTGAATGCCCCAGGCACAGCGGCCTTGCTGGGTGTAGAGACACCCTCGACCACCACAGGCGATGTCTCCAAGGCTCTGTATTACATTCCTCTAGATCTACCTGTTTCATGGGAGCATAAAAAAGCATCGGTGCTTCAGAATGGCACTGATGACGCAGTCTTCCTAGATGAGCACACGTTCGTCTTCGTGAAGGACCAGCAGCTGTACTGCCGATCGCTGCACGAAGACGAGAGTGTGCACCTACTCAATCTACCCGCCAGCATTCAGAATATGCAGAGTGTGAGGACAGCCGAAGATACTGCCACGTTGGCATTCTCGGCCATGGTGTTTGACGACGGTGATATCTACGCCCAGCACCCGGAGCAAGAGGCTGCATGGCAACGTGCTAAAGTATACGATCAACTATTTATTCGACATTGGGACCAGTGGCAGCACCCTCAGCAGCGCACGCAGCTCTTTGCGCTGGATTTGTACAGGCACAAGACTGGATGGTCTGTGCGAGACAAGATCCGGAATCTGCTCCAAGCAACTCGACTCGAATCGCCGGTGGGACCGCTGGGTGATGCGAGTGACTTTAGTCTGTCACGCCATTATGTGGCTTTTACAGCCAAGGACCCAGAGGTGCCACCAGCTTGGCACACGCGCCAGCACATCTACCTGGTGCCTCTTGATGGACACGCCCCGCCCAAACGCATTAGCCTCGCTGAGAACCGTGGCTGGGCAGGCACACCTTTGATATCGCCCAGAGAAGATATGGTCTTGTTCCTTCAGCAGTACAAAGATGGATTCGAGAGCGATCGCAAGGTATTGCAAGCTTATCTCATGGAGGAGGGTCGGCAAGTCGAGATCTTTCCGGATTGGGACGTGTCGCCCGACACACTTTCCTTCTCGTCGGACGGGCACACGCTGTATGCGGTCGTTCCTGAGGACGAGCAGCGCAAGGTGTATGCTATCTCGGTGCAGGGCACGTCGTTTTACGACAAACAGGCGCTGGTGGTCGACGGCTCGGCCTCGTCGCCCATCCAGCTTCCGGATGGACGCTTCATCTATGTTTTATCGACTCTGCAGAGTCCGAACGACGTGTACCTGCATGACAGGGGCCAAACGACGCGTCTAACGCACTTTTTGCAGTGGTCTGATGCGCATCGTGACGTGGACATGGGTCCTGCGCCTGAGCGCTACACATACCGAGGCGCAGACGACGTAACGATGCATGGCTGGCTCATCAAACCACCGACGTATGAAGCCGATGTCAAGGCAGGCAAGAAGCTGCCTCTGGCGGTGCTGATGCATGGCGGCCCAGAAGGCGACTGGAGCAATGGGTGGTCGACGCGATGGAATCCTGTGGCATTCGCGGCAGCAGGCTTTGTCGTGACGACCCTGGATCCGTCTGGCTCTGTTGGGTTTGGGCAGGCTCTGACAGATCGCGTCCTGGAACACTGGGGCGATCGAGTCAAGGAAGACATTTTGCGAGGGGTGTATCATGTGCTTGACACGCATACTTACTTGGATCGTGATCGTGTCGTGGCTGCTGGCGCGAGTTTTGGCGGGTACATGGTGAACTGGCTGCAGGGGCACAACCAAGACAAGCTGTTCAAGGCTTTTGTGACACACGACGGCATCTTTCATCTCGAGAGTATGTACTATTCTACGGAGGAGCTCTACTTTCCGGAGTCAGAACTGGGCGGCTTACCGTGGACGTCGCCGCATCTATACGAGGCGTTTAGTCCGCACCGCCATGTGGCTGCATGGTCCACGCCCCATTTGATCGTGCACGGCGGACGTGATTATCGACTGAGCCCTGCCCAGGGCATTTCGGCCTTTACAGCCCTTCAGCGCCGTCACATACCGTCTCGCCTACTGTTTTTCCCTGACGAGGGACATTGGGTCCTCGATCCACGTAACTCGTTGCAATGGCACGAGCAAGTGTTGGGCTGGCTCCAATATTGGACCCGCCCACCTGCCACCCCACTCACGGACCACCAAGCGGTGTTTTCCACGTGACGTGGTGAAACGCTCGGCGCGCGGCTACGTCGAGTGCCTTTTTTGACGCGTGTGGCCATGTTGTATGTAGACAAATACCGGCCCAAAGACCTGAGTGAGCTGAATTATCACCCGCACCTCACCGAGCAGCTCGAGAGTCTGGTGGCGAGTGCAGATGTGCCGCACTTGCTGTTTTACGGGCCGAGTGGTGCAGGAAAAAAGACGCGTATTACGTGTCTGCTCAAGGCCTTGTATGGCCCTGGTGCCCACAAGCTCAAGGTCGACCAGCGTGTGTTTTTGAATCCGAGCAAGCGCAAGATTGAAGTCAACCTCATTAGCAGCAACTACCACACAGAGATCACGCCGAGTGATGCAGGCATATACGATCGCCTCGTTATCCAGGATATTCTCAAGGAAATCGCCCAGACGCAGCAAGTCGATCAAAATGCCGCACGACGATTTAAAACTGTCGTGATCAACGAGGCAGACTCGCTTTCGCGCGATGCTCAGGCCGCATTGCGTCGAACGATGGAAAAGTATATGCGCAATATGCGCCTCATTCTATGTGCGAATAGCACGTCGCGCATCATCGCACCGATTCGTTCTCGGTGTCTTTTGCTGCGTGTCGGTGCGCCGAAAGATGAGGATGTGATGCGCGTCCTTCGGCACGTCGCCAAGCGCGAAAAGTTCCACCTGCCCGACAACATATCGAGCGACATTGCACGAAACGCCGATGGCAATGTGCGCAAAGCCATCCTTGTCTTGGAGACATTACGTGTGCAGTCTCCCGATTTGTCTGGGCCTGTGGCCATTGCGCAGCCAGACTGGCAAGTGTATTGTGAGCGCACAGCCGACATGATCGTCAGTGAGCAGTCCCCTGCACGGCTCCTGGAGGTGCGTGGACGCCTGTACGAGCTGCTGGTGCACGCCATTCCGGCCTCTCTGATTTTCAAGACACTGGCGCACGACATCGTCCGCCGAGTCGATGAGTCGCTTCGCGCGAGTATTATCGAAAAAGCCGCTTTCTACGTATGTATACATTTTTCTGACGACAGGAACTGCGATGTGTGTCAGGGAACAAGCCCATATTCCATCTTGAGGCCTTCGTGGCTCAGGTCATGTTTCTCCAAAAGAGCCTGCTCTTAGGCATGGACCTAGACTAGCCGCTAGATCCTCCTCATAGTGAGCACGTGATGAATGACTGTACGACTTGCTAGGAGTCGCCGACGTCTTTTGCTGACCGCGCGAAACGTTGGCCGAGAGCATGTCCTCTTTCCTCTCGCGAAAGCTGCTTGGCAGCCGGTCTTTCGTGACGGCCACGCTTCCGCGGCACGTTTTCCGCAAGGATACGATCAATTCTTCGGTGCAGTACGTAGCGTATGCTGTGCGCGGAGAAATTCCCCTCAAGGCGGCAGAGTACGAAAAGCGCTTGCGACTCGGAGACAAGCTGCCGTTCGACTCGATCGTGTGGACCAATATCGGAAACCCGCAGCAGCAGCCTATGCTGGGCCAAGAACCTATCACATTTTGGCGCCAGGTGGCAGCCCTCACCGAGTACCCACAGCTTTTGGACTTGCCCGCGTCAGTGCGGGATTCGATGTTCCCCAGCGACGTGCAGGAGCGTGCGCGGGAACTCCTCAAAGCCTTTGGCAGTGTTGGTGCTTATACGGCTTCTAAAGGCGTGCCTCTTGTGCGCCAGCACGTCTCGGACTTTTTGCAGCAGCGCGATGGATATGCTGAAAATATCGAGAACATTTATTTGACGGCTGGTGCTTCGTCGGGCATTTCTACGTTACTGCAGATACTCATGCGCCCGAATCGTGATGGGCTGTTGATTCCAATCCCGCAATACCCATTGTACTCTGCATCGGCATCCCTGTTGAATCTGACCGCCCTGACCTACCGTCTGGATGCCCAGCAGCACTGGGAGCCCTCTCTGACTGATATGAAAGCCAAGATTGACGAAGCCCGTAGCCAGGGCATTGAGCCGCGTGTCATCGTGGTCATCAACCCTGGAAATCCTACGGGTGCCTGCATGACACGCGCCGAGGTCGAGGACATGATCAAATTGGCCCACCGAGAGAGTCTGGCTATTTTCGCCGATGAAGTGTATCAAGATAATATTTACAACAAAGACCGTCCCTTTGTGCCGTTCCGTCGCGTGCTGATGGAGTTGCAAAACAGTCAAGATGCGACAGAGCGTGAGATTGGCTCGTCCGTGGAACTGGTGTCCTTTCACAGCACGAGCAAGGGCATGGTGGGCGAATGTGGACGCCGTGGTGGCTTTTTCGTGCTGAACAACATGGATGCAGAGGTTGAGGCTCAGATCAACAAAGTTGTGAGCATGAGCCTGTGTCCGCCCACCCAAGGACAGATTGGTGTCGATTTGTTGGTGCGTCCACCACAGCCTGATGAGCCAAGCTATGAGCTCTGGCGTCATCAGATTGACACGATTTACCACACGCTGCAATCGCGTTCTCAGCTGATTGCCGACAGCCTGAACCGCCTCCCTGGCATATTCGCTGAACCGGCCATGGGAGCGCTGTATGTGCTTCCGCGTGTTCACCTCCCTAAGAGTGTGTCTGACCGGGCACGTCAATTGGGCAAGAAGGTCGACGAGCTGTACTGCCTTGAGTTGTTGAACGAGACAGGCATTTGTGTCGTGCCGGGCTCAGGCTTTAGCTACGAACCTGAGGTGTTGGAGGACGGCTCGACGCTTTCGTGCTTCCGTATCACGGTGCTGGCGAAGGAGACGCAGGCCATGGTAGATCGATTTACGCGCTTTCACCGCGCCTTTATGGACCAGTATCCATGAAAACTTCGTGCCTAGGCGGCGGCACTTGAGCCCAGGCTGTCATGCGTACATAGTCATCTAATCTGATTGGCCACAAAGCAACCCCCTGCATACCTGCATGCATGCGTCTGGAGCCACAGATGGGTGGAGGGGCAGGCATCTCCCTCAGGGCCCCGGGAGCAAAACGAGGGTACAAGGCACGCTGAGAGCCGCGTCCCCTTCATCGACCACGTTGGACTGCCTCGCTCTTTGCGGCGGCCATACAGTGTACGATGCCCTCTGCGCTTGCCAGCCAAGGTGTCGTGGGTCGAAGTTGGGACAAACTCCCTACGCCACCTTCCTCAGGTGGAGCTGATGATGTAACCGTACCACAGAAGCATACATCACGGCGTGTTCATTTGTGTAGCGAAGCGGCTTCGCGCACCGACTCTTTGGATGAGCCTACGCACAGTGCGAAGAAGCGCGCATGTCGACGACCATCTCATGTACTCACCCCGCCCAGTACACGTGGCAGACGTATGACAGAGAAGCTGGGGCTCCATGCGGCCGCAGAGAGACACCAAGAGCGGCGAACTCGGCATATACGGCAGTGCAGTGATGTATCGGAGGATCCGTCTTCTCTGTTCGACGATATGGATTTGTTTTCGCCGTCGTGCTCGGGGCGGCGGGCGGCGAAGGTGCGCGACACGACACCACCGCCGTTTCTGTCGGCGTACGAGTCGCGACCAGTGCGGGATACGCCACATAATCCATTCGTCGAAGGTGGACCGGCAGACGTAGGCTTCACTGGTGTGAATGCCTCGAATGCGCTCCTGCGGGCCATGGCACGGCCGGCCCAGCAGCCAGACACGACGGTCTTTGTGTTTCGAGGACAGCGTGTCATGTACAGAGACGCAGAGTCGAGGCACCCGGCCCCTTTGTACGAGAAT
>ERZ500990.676-NODE-676-length-10121-cov-8.083747_pt1 | contig 10121 bp, 9 predicted proteins | sample MGYA00248876_ERZ500990 | MGnify/ENA primary metagenome ERZ500990 (study PRJEB25958, sample SAMN03398517) | human skin metagenome | study: EMG produced TPA metagenomics assembly of the Human Skin Microbiome Metagenome (human skin metagenome) data set.
CCAGTGAGTGCGTATTATACGCTTTTCTTTTTGCCTGTCAATACCACTACGAAAAGTTTTTTCATTTATTTTCAAATTAATTTTTTATAGTTAAAGATAAGAATGCTTACACTCATCAATATACTGGTTGCCAGAGTGATTAAGACAATTTTGGCTAGTTCTGGCGCTAGTGCGTTTGAGGGGATATTTTCATCACTATAATGGCGAACCATTTTAAGATGTTTGGCAATCGGAGAGACTAGAACAAGTAGGCTTAATAGATAAAAATTTTGTCGCAAGGTCACAAAGGTAATGAGTAAAAAGTAAGCACCCAACAACATAAACCGATACAGGTGGCTCATGCTTTCTTTGCCTAAGGTGGTGGCAAGGGTATTTTTACCAGCGCCTGTATCTGTGTCAAAATCCCGCATATTGTTAATCATCAATACGCAAGTGCATAGCAGGCCGATCACCACGGCAGCAATAATATCCATCACGCGGATAAATTGTGTTTGTAGGTACACGCCCCCTAGTACATTAACTAAGCCGAAGAATAAAAATACTGCTATTTCCCCTTTCGCATTGTACCCATAGGGGTTTTTACCCATGGTATAGGTCACTGCGGCGATAATAGCGATGATGCCCAATGCTAAGAAGGTGAAGAAATCGGTCAGACTGTTAAAGCTCAGCCAAAGTAAGCCAATACCGCAGCCAAAAATAAACAGTGCCCAACTTATGATTAATTTCTTGAGGGTCTTGGGATTGATTGTCCCTTGGGCAGTCTGTCTGTCGAGTCGATGGGCATCCGTACCCCGTATACCATCGCCATAGTCGTTGGCTAAATTGGATAAAATCTGTAAGCCTAAGGCAACCCAAAGGCTTAGCAAAAAGATTTGCCAATTTTTGCTGTTAAAGCTGCCAATACGGGAGTATGCCAACGCATTGGCTACTATGATGCCAGCCACCGCTAGTGGATAAGTGCGTGGGCGAGTCGCTTGCCAAAATGCTTGTAAAAAATTGACCATCACTCACTCGAAACCTTGTATCACCAATCGCAACATCTAAATGGATTTAGCCATTTAGATGCACGTTTACCAATGATGCGGGGTTTATGTTGATTTTTTTAGACCTGCTTGCGCCAACAATGCACCTAAGCTACCGATTTTTTGCGGTTTGTCGGCTGCTTGGTTTTGCGGTTTAGCGGCTTTGTCACTACGTTGGGGTTTGCCCGAATGTTTGGCTGATTTGCTGCCGCGCTCGCTATGGTCTGCGTGTTTTTTCGCCGTACCAGCCACTGGTTGGTTGGTATTTTTTGCTTTATCAGCGGGGGCTTTTTCAGCAGGTTTGGCTGCCATTGGGGTGTCTGACTTCATGCTAAAGCCCACGCGTTTACGCTCTGCATCCACTGAAATCACGCGAACGGTGACGATATCACCTGGTTTGACATGATTTAACGGATCGGCGATAAACTCGTTACCCATCTCTGAGATATGTACCAAGCCATCTTGATGTACGCCAACATCAACAAAACAACCAAAACTTGTCACATTGGTGACCACGCCTTCAAGCGTCATGCCTTCGGTTAAATCGTTGAGGCTATTGACATCGTCACGGAACTGCGCTGTTTTAAAGCTCGGTCTTGGATCGTGTGCAGGTTTGGCTAATTCTTGTTTGATGGCAGCGGCTTTCAGCGTTGCTTGCTCGGCATCATTAACCTCATCGTTTGCGGCAGCGATAAGTGAAGCGGTCAGATTGTTAAGCGCTGACTCGTCACCTAGCACATCGTTGAGATTATTGTCGGTTGAGGCCAGCCATTGTTTGACCATCTCATAGTTTTCTGGGTGTAACCCTGTTGCATCTAACGGCTCATCACCGCCACGAATGCGTAAAAAACCTGCCGCTTGTTCAAAAGTTTTGGCACCCAATCTTGGCACATTTTTGAGCTGTTCACGGTTGGCAAAGGCGCCATGTTCGTTGCGGTAGTTGACAATTTGCTGTGCTACATTGACATTGAGACCTGCGATATAAGACAAAATCGCAGGACTTGCGGTATTGACGTCTACCCCCACCGCATTCACACAGTCTTGCGTGACTTTGGTTAAACTATCAGCCAGCTGCGTTTGGTTGACGTCATGCTGATATTGACCCACGCCAATGGCTTTGGGATCGACTTTAACCAGCTCAGACAAGGGATCTTGCAAACGACGGGCAATCGATACTGCCCCACGAATGGATACATCAAGCTCTTGTAATTCTTGCGATGCCAGTTCGCTGGCTGAGTACACAGACGCACCAGACTCATTGACCACCACAGGCACGGCTTTGATATCGCCGTTTCCTTGAGCGCTGTGTTCTGCCAAAATTTCTTTGATTAAAGCATCTGTCTCACGGCTAGCCGTACCATTACCAATGGCGATTAAATGCACATGGTGGTTTTTGAGTAAATCGGCAATGGTTTGTTTGGCTTCATCGACCTTATTGTCTGGGGCAAATGGATATACCGTTGCAATCGCAAAACTATCATCACTATTTTTGGCAACATGACCTAGACTATCAACCACGGCCATTTTGACCCCATGACGGATACCGGGATCGACGCCTAAAATCGTTTTTTGACCCGCTGGCGCTGCCATTAATAGATGCTGTAAATTGTTTGCAAACACGTCAATTGCTGCTGATTCAGCCGTTAAGCGTTTTTCTGTGAGCAAACGATGCTCAATATGCGGACGCCATTTATCCAACCACAGTTTTTTGCCCAGTGACAATAAAAATTGTTGACGCTCACTAGGCTCAGCAGCCGTTAAGTTAAATGCGTGATTAATTTGTTCAATAAATGGTGCATCATCGCCTTCAATGGCAATCGTCAGTACGTTGTCTTGGCGGCCGCGTAGCATCGCTAATAATCGATGATTGGGTAGACGTGCCAAGCTTTCAGCGTGGTCAAAATAGTCTTTGTATTTTTCGCCGACTTCCCGTTTTTCTTCGCCCACTAAACGGCTATGAATTTGGGCGATTTTACCAAAGCCGACGCGCAGTTTATCGAGTAGATCAAGCTGCTGTGTCCACTCATCGATAATAATGGCACCGATGCCTGATAGCTGTTTTTCTTTATCTTCAAAAATTGACGCTTCGGCTTCGCCGTTGTCATCCTGTACAGGCGCTGGCGCTTGGTAATCTGATAATGCTGAGGCTGGGCTTACCGACTCATTTAGAACCGCCAAGGCAATTGGCTCAAGTCCTGCTTCACGCGCTTGGGTTGCCAATGAGCGGCGGCGCGGACGATACGGCAAATAAATGTCTTCTAATTCAAGTTTGGATGCCGCTTGATTGATGCGTTCACTCAATTCATCGGTCAGCTTATTTTGTGAAGTCAACAGCTCAATGATTTTTTGGCGGCGAATAGCCATATCGCGTTCATAGCTGAGCGATTTTTCCAGACTACGCAACTGTACGTCATCGAGCCCGCCGGTTTGGTCTTTACGATAGCGGGCAATAAACGGAATCGTCGCCCCCTCATCGTAGAGTTTGACGAATGCCATCATTTGGTTGAGTTTGATACCAAGATTGGCAGCTAATTTTTGATAAATGGCTTGCTGGACTTGCTCAGAGAGTACATCTACCGCTGGATTAGCCGCAATGGCAGTAACGTTTGTAGTCATATTTTTGCCTAACACTTATAAGGATGAACTCAAAACTTCAGAGTTCACGCATTATAACAAAACAATACAAAAAGATAATAGGTAAACGCTATTTTAACAAAAATCTTTAGTGAATTTTTACCTTGCCAACGATACCCCTGTCGTTAGACTAAAATTTTGCTAAGTCATGACTATATAATAAGTGGCTACCTTATAAGCTAACGTCGCATTTTTAGCAAAATCACTACAGCAATCGACACATTTTTTTGCTGTAATAACCGCATAAACACGCAAATTTGGCTGAATTATAAGATTGATAATGCTTGCAAGTTGTAACCAATCGTTTCAAAATAACTTTATCAGTCCCTAATAAAAATTTTTATACCCATATATTTTATAGCATTGCCTGTCCTAACTATTAATTATAAGGTTCAGTTCAGCACGCTAATGCAACATATTTAGCGTTTATAAAAAACAATTGGGTATTTATAAAAACTGTGTAGCGAAAACAATGTAGCGAAAACAACATTCGAGTGAAAATAACGTTAGTGATAGGAATATGGGTGATAGGAATATCGACGATAAAAATGAGGAAAATAATCAATGAGTGACGACATCAACCCCACTGTAGAATCTACCCCCAATCAATTAGCCGCCGGCGATATGAATCAGCGCATTTTGGTCGTTGATGATGATGCGCGCCTTCGCACTTTGTTGCAACGTTTCTTAGAAGACGATGGTTATATCGTACGTACTGCGCATGATGGTAGCCAAATGGACAAACTGATGCAGCGCGAGTTATTTTCGCTGATTGTGCTTGATTTGATGCTACCTAACGAAGACGGTATCAGTATTTGCCATCGCTTACGCGCAGAAAACTCCGATATTCCGATTATTATGTTGACCGCTAAAGGTTCCGATGCCGACCGTATCGCAGGACTTGAAGCAGGCGCGGATGATTATCTGCCAAAACCCTTTAACCCCAAAGAATTATTGGCACGTATTAAAGCCGTGTTGCGTCGGCAAACGCGTGAATTGCCAGGCGCACCCAGTCAGCAAATGGAAGTGGTCGAATTTGGGTCATGGACATTAGATTTATCAACGCGCACCCTAAAACGTGATGGCAATATCGTGACCTTAACCACGGGTGAATTTAGTGTATTAAAGGCTTTGGTACAACATCCCCGTGAGCCATTAACCCGTGATAAACTGATGAATCTGGCACGCGGCCGTGAATGGGGCGCAATGGAGCGCTCAATTGATGTGCAGGTATCGCGTTTACGCCGTCTTATCGAAGATAATCCTTCGCAAGCGCGCTATATCCAAACCGTTTGGGGCGTGGGCTACGTGTTTGTACCCGATGGGGCAGAAAGCTAGACAAGCGCTATTTAACAGAGCGGATTAAAAAAGCTAATTAGAAGAGCGGACTAAAAAAAACAGGTTAACAGAGTTAAGAAATTGTTATGATAAAACCGTTGATTGTAAATACAGCCTGTCACCTGGTGATGGGCTTTTTAGGTTCTGGAAAAACCAGTTTTATCAATGCCTGTATCGCGCATTTTCAGCACCAAGAAAAGTGGGCGATTTTGGTCAATGAAGCAGGTCAAATCGGTATTGATGAAAAGCTATTGACGGGTAATGCTGACCATGATTTAGCGATTCGCCAAGTATCTGGTGGCTGTATCTGCTGTACTTCGCAACTGCCGCTACAGATTGCGCTCGCTCGCTTGACTTCTGAGTATAGACCTGACCGATTATGGATTGAGCCGACAGGGCTTGCACACCCGCGAGAGCTGATTGAACAGCTATCTGCACCGCATTGGCAAACTGCGCTGTCGCTAAAATCCGCCATCAGTATCGTCAATGCGCGTCATTGGCAAGATAGCCGTTATCGTGACAATGAAGGCTACCAAGCGCATGTGCGGTTTTGTGATGTGGTGGTGATTAATCGTTTTCATGGGCTGGATGACACCCAAAAAACCCAGCTAACCGCATGGGTAAAGGGATTAAACCCTAAAGCAAAATTGATTTGGCAAGCAGAACAAACGCTGAGCGAAGACAATCTGCGGCAATTGCAACAAGCGCTCAAGCAATCAAGCCAAGTGCTTGCCGAGCGTAGCCATTACCAACAAATTAGCTTAACGAGCTTTGCTCAATCCCCTACTCCACCCACCATCCAAGCCGACCCGACTCAATCACCAACAGCTGCCAATGATGACTTGCCATTTCGCTATCATGATGTACAAAACGGCTATCAAATCATTGGCTGGCGGGTGTCAGCCGACTGGACAATTGATATGACTGTGCTGATGGAATGGTTGTTGGCACTGCCCAACTGGCAACGTATCAAATCGGTGGTTCATATCAAACATGCTCATGATGAGCAATGGCAAACCATGAATTTTACCCCGGATTCGCTCGATTTGGTGGCCTGTGAGCCACAAACCGATAACCGTATTGAAGTGATTTTTTTGGATAACACTATCGAATTGGATTTTGATAGGCTCGATACTGAGCTGATGATGATGTTTGGGCATATCAGTTAAGCTTACGGTTGATGGATAGCCCATTTTATTGTCTATTTTTTTGACTTCTCGGCTGTTTTTTTCATTGATTATGTGGCGTTAACATCGTGTGTGATACGGATGATAGTGTCGTTTTCAAGGTTTTTTTCTTGCATATCAAACCCTGTATGAGTGATGGTGAGCAAGGTACTCACGCGCGTCCCATAGCTACTTCCTAGCAAATTATCGAGGCGGTTGGCAGGAATAAAGACGGAAGACAACGCCAACTCTGTCTTGATACCTAAACCTGTATCAGGTAGCTGGGTGATAGGCGCTTGTTCACGGTCTTGCAGTATCTCAAATGCCAGCGGTTGCCAATCCTCATGCCCAGCAAGCAGCGGCAACAACTCTTGTCGTACTCGCTTGCGCAGTTTCTGCGTTTTAAACCATGCCGTATTTGGTTGACCATTGGATAATACGTATAAGCCTTTTGCCAATACCTCGATGCCATACCCTTTATTATTAAGTAGTACCGCTTGCTGCCGATCGCCGATGACTAGATTAAACCCATCGTAGCAGGGCAAATCAATTTGCCTTGCGAAAGCTAGCGGCGACCACTCACCACTTAAATAATCAAGGATGAGCTGACCGCGGGAGGTGGCAAAGACAGGCTTATCTTTGATAATCTCTCGGTAGTTTAAAATCACCCCCCAGCGCCCATGCACAGGATCGATACCCAACCAAGTGCCCCCTGCTTGCGCATCTTGCCCCGCGATGATTTTTTTTCCATTCGGCAATTGCCATTCATGTAGTGCGCGCGTAGGACGCTGCAAAAATTCATCGCGATTGGATAATAGCACCAAGGGTTTATCCTCAAACAGCTGCCAAGCCAACGCCACAATGCACATACTTTATTCCTTCTAACTGGTTACCATGCCATCGCCCATTGAATTCTGCATCAGCTCGATTGCTCATTCAATAGCTTAGCAGCCAAAACTTTTTTGGCAATCACCAAATCGTCATATTGTTCATTTATGATAAAAAATCTAAAAACTGCCGTTTTAAACGATTGTTGCCCTTGTGAATGAGCTTATGACGCCAATTAGCATTGTGATTATTACCCTAAACGAAGCCGAACGTATCGGTAATATTTTGCGTGACTTAGCCCAGCAAAGCTACCAAAATTTTGAAGTCATTGTGGTGGATTCCAACAGCGAAGATGACACCTGTCAAATTGCAGCCAGTTTTCGCCACCAGTTGCCCGCGATAAGCGTACATAAAATGTCAAAGCGTGGCGTCAGCTTGGGTCGTAATACAGGGGCAAGCCTAGCCAAAAATGAACGAATACTGTTCCTAGATGCCGATGTGCGGTTGGATGCAGACTTTTTGCAAAAAGCCAGTCAATTATTGGATAAAAAATCCCTAAAAGTAGCCGGCGTGTATATGAATGCTGACCACCTAAAACCTTGGTTTACAGTGGGTTATCTGCTGTTTAACATGGGTATTTTTGTTAGCCAATTTTTATCGCCAACGGCGGTCGGTGCGTGTATTTTTTCCAGTAAATCCGTGCATGAGCAATTGGGTGGTTTTGATGAATCTATCACCTTATGTGAAGATTGTGACTATGTCAATCGTGCCAAAAAAATCACCCGCTATCAGATGCTACCGCTCACCTTTCGCTTTGACCCACGCCGCTTGCAGCAAGATGGCTATTTTAATACGGGGTGGAAATACCTGCATGCCAATTTATATCGTTTTTTTATTGGCGAAATCCGCGATAACAAAATCCGTTACCAGTTTGGGCATTATCATACCCAAAAAAAATAGCGTCGGTGTCAACGCTATTTTTTGCAGGATTTTTTGGAGCTTGCCCTATGCTTTATCGCCCTTTAAACTCAGCAGGACGCTTTTGCATAAAGGCGGTAATCCCTTCTTTAAAGTCTTCACTGGTCGCCATTTGCATTTGGTAAATTACCTCTTGGTCTAGCGCGATATCCAATCCTGCAAATGCCACTTGATTAATCGATTGCTTCATTGCCGCCAGTGCTAGGGTTGGCAAGCTTGTGAGGCGGTCGGTCAGTTTTTTCACTGCCGCATCAAGCGCATCTTGGCTCACCAGCGCATTCACCAGTCCCAAATCTTCTGCCTTTTGCGCGGTGATTTGCTCACCCAACATCACAAGCTCAGTGGTTTTGGCGGCACCAATCAACTGAGATAACAGATAAATACCACCCCCATCAGGCACTAGCCCGATATTGACAAAGGCTTGTAAAAATTTAGCATTGTCACTGGCGACGCGAAAATCACACGCTAACGCGATATTCATGCCTGCGCCCGCACACGCGCCATTAATACACGCGATAATCGGCTTGCTGATTTTGCGGATACGGCGCGTGATATCAGCAATGCCAATGGTCAGACTATGCGACATTTTCAGTAGGTTTTCGCGGTTATCTGCGCCTGATAGCATCTCGCGAATATCACCACCGCTAGAAAATCCCTTGCCCGCGCCTGTGATGACAATCACTTTGGCGGCTGTGTCGTATTGTGCGTAATCAAGGGCTTGATAAAGCTCGGATTTCATCACGCTACTGAGCGCATTGAGTGATGCTGGATCATTGAGGGTAATCGTCGCAACACTATCTGCAACATCATACGTGACTTTTTGAAAGGTGGGTTGTTGTGTTTGGGTTGCCGTCATGGGTCATCCTTTTACCAAAGAAATAAATACCAAAAAAATAAAAATAATGAACCCCTTCATCTTACCGAAATTATTTTTTTTTGGGAAATAAAACGCGACTTGTAAGGTCAACAATCCAAACCCCACCACAAAATTTTTACAATTTCCAAAATTTCTGTATTGACAGAAATATATAAAAAGCTCAAACTAATTAAAAATTGATTGATTTATATCCATTGACTTACATATAGGGCTAAAAAGTGCAACTCACACCTACCATGGAAAAATTTGTCTTACACTGGGGCGAAATGGGCAATAAATGGGGCGTAAACCGTACCGTTGCCCAGATTCATGCCTTGTTATTTTTGGCAGGCAAGCCGATGAATGCCGAAGAAATCCAAGAGACCTTAGGCGTGGCGCGTTCAAATGTGAGCAATAGTATCAAGGAATTGCAGAGCTTAAATCTGGTACAAACCGTACATACGCTCGGTGATAGACGCGATTATTTCACCACGGGCACGGATGTGTGGGAATTGGCTAAGGTGATTGTCGAAGAACGCTATCGCCGAGAGCTTGCGCCGACGGTTGGATTCTTGGCGGATTTAATCAATGAGCCAGAATTTGCCACAGAAAACAAAGATATACAACAACGTATCAAAGACACCCACCAATTTGTCGATACGCTGACGAGTTGGGCGAACGAGATGCTAAAACTTTCGTCCACTACGCTCAATCGTATCCTAAAGCTTGGGGCAACGATTCAGAAGTTTGTGAAATGATGAGGCTTGACGGTATGGCTAAAGCGAATTGGTGGCGATTCATCAAATTTTTTGGTAGTGGTGTATTGCTGAGTTTTTTGGTGGTTGTGATGTTATTTTTTGTTTTGGCTTATACCAAAATCATGGATATTACCATCATGCTACTACTGGCGATTGTCTGGCTACTGGTCGGTATTTTACCCACTTTTTTGACAGGGCTATGGTTAGTGGTCATACGCCACATTCGATATGTCAATTATATGGCGTTTTTTGTGAGTAATCTGGTTTTAGCGATTTTTTTTATTTTGGGTTTTATCCTGCTAACCAATAATTTATCGCCGCTCAATTTTAGTGAGGTACTAAAAGTGGCTACTGTGATTGTAATGATGGGATGTATTTCAGGGCTAATAGCCATGTTAAGTGGTTTTTTTACCCTTAAACCATCCAAAAACTAATATTTTTTACCCTTGACTTCCTCCCCTTGCTAAAGCAAGGGGATTCCTTCTACAAGACGGTCAAGCCCGACCGCAAGAATGTTCTTACTGGCATTGATATCTCTATC
>ERZ500990.677-NODE-677-length-10114-cov-4.306691_pt1 | contig 10114 bp, 11 predicted proteins | sample MGYA00248876_ERZ500990 | MGnify/ENA primary metagenome ERZ500990 (study PRJEB25958, sample SAMN03398517) | human skin metagenome | study: EMG produced TPA metagenomics assembly of the Human Skin Microbiome Metagenome (human skin metagenome) data set.
GCTCGCGTGCACTGAGCACACGGTTCGGCTCCGGTTATGGCTCTGGCTCTGGCTCTGGCTCTGGCTCTGGCTCTGGCTTCAAGGTAGCTGATGACGGTCGTCGATGAGCCTGCTCGGACTTGACTGTATCAGCATCAGAACCAGGGTCGCTCTTGAGCTTGGTGCCTAGTTCAGCATCCATGTCGATGCCCACGTCGATATCATCGGCACAGAATCCAAGACCCAGCTTTCCAAGTACATCTTTCTTAGCATGTTGCAGACGTTCGCGGCTCAATAGCTCAGGTACATCATATTCACGGCCAGCCGACGCAAGTAGCTTGGTGCCTGTGGTAAGGACATTGGGTAGGGAGAAGCTCGCAAATTGAAGTCGATCACCTGGCGAAGTTGTAGCTAAGGAGTCAGGGGCAGCGGGTGGCGCCGACTGCAATGAGTCTGCACCCGAAATTTCATCTTGTGTCTTGCCCTCCGTCTTGACACTTTCTGTATTAAGCGGAGGCTGTATTGACGTGTCCGTGGTAGTATGACTCGAAAATGTGTCGGGATCCCAAATACCCGCAGCACGACAGATATGGTGAATAGCTTGCGCTGCAGCACTACGCGTGTCCCAGCTTTTCGACAAAAGAAGTGGCACAACACGTGCCAATAATGTCAACACCTCGTTCCATTCGCCATCCGTCCCACGGTACACGGTGCGGAACGTATCAGAATCGGGCGCAGACGTTGATGACAAGCTTTCGTTCGAAGTACTTGCTCCACGCACACGCAGTGCAGCGATCTGACCCAGCTGCGTAGCTGCTGTAGTACGGATCAGGGATGATGAGCCAATGTCTAACAGCGACACAAGGCGATCCAACCGAGTCGCTGGCGTGTTGTGACTCATTTCACGAAATACAGGTTGTGCGCACGTTCACGCGAGTGAACAAAATACTGACAGCAGAGACAATACCTACAGTTCAATGAGGCAAGCTGTGATCCTGCGACCTATCATACAATGCTGGATGCCCGCAGCCTTGCTCTCGCCCCGCAAGCTCGCTTGCGAGCAGCTACCACACCAATTCTTTCTATATATATATATATTTATTTATTAGGTACAAGGGTCACGCTCTTACGAACGGAAGGGGGTGCAGCCCAGGCGGGCTTAATTCCACGACCCGATCTGCACTGGCCACGTTGGCCGATTCTTCCGACATCGAACGCCCACAACCCAATACCCCTAATCTATATTTCCTTGTCAGCCCACGCAAGATGTGTGGCTATGCGCAAGCATATGGCAGCGACTCTCACCGCCGCGCAGATGAGCAGCCGATCATTTTTGGAGATACTTTCGAAAGTATATACTCTGATGGTACAAATGGGATCTACGATATAGAAATAGTGACAAGCTACCATTACTCTAGCGATCTTCGGCCCATTCCTGTAGGTGTGAGCTTTCTACAAAATGTACAGGAAATGCAGCCAACGTACGTTTTCGCGACGAATCTGCGCCTCTTCTTCCGGCGTAAAGTCATTCTGAATATTGAATAGTTTACGGATTTCCTCAGGCTGCTTTCCTTTGATCATGTTTGCACTGGCATGAGTTGGGACACGTCGCCATACGTACACTGTCTTGCACCCGATATCCAGAAGGCTCTTAATATCGAGATAGTTGGCCGCTAAAATGATTTCGAACAGCATTTCCTGGTCAACCTGAATAAACTTGGCATCCCATTCGGATATATCTGTGGCGCGACGACGCATTTCGTCAGTGTCATCAGCGGGCACAGGTGGATCGTGCCGGTGGTGACTGCAGTATTCAAGCACTTTGGTAAGTACACTGGAGCTAACATTGGGCAATGGAATAGGCTGGTCTGTCTCGCCAATGTCTTCGATCATCTGCTTGATCAAAACAGACCGCTCTGCCACATCGCGGTCCACGGTGAAATGCTCATTGTCCGACGTCGTAAGCAGCACCATCGCTGGCTTACTCGGGTGTGAGATCGAGTGTGGAGGAAATCTCCAGGTGCGCACGAGGGTCGGCAGTGTGCGTTGGCCCTGACCGTCGTGTGATCGCAGCGCGTGAGAGGCCGGCCAAAGGGGTCCGTCACAACATCCATGACGGTCTACGCCTGCGCCCAGTTACATCACGTGATACGCGAGAGCCCTGGCAGTCTTCGAACACCGCGCTGTCTCTCTTTACATACTGCTCTCGTCTGCCATCCCCGTCGCTGACAGACACCTGTTGTTTGACAGGCGCTCAGAAGCAGCACCTTCCCCGACGTCTTTCATTGTAAGGTGATCTAGCGCAAGTCGACATCCGCAGTATGTCCATGCCACTGCTGCGCATGTCGCTGCGTGCGCCAATGCCAACGCCGCTGAGGCAGCGTGCCATCTCGACGGCGCGTGCGCGACAAGCGCCTGTGCAGCAGCCGATCGAGCGGCTCGGCTCTGGTGCACCGGTGGCTGTACATGCGGATGGAACGCCTATCATGCCACCGCTGCATTCACTGGGACACGCTATGAGCACCAATGAACAGCAGCGCACCACTGTCCCGTCTCGACGTGAACGACGAGGTGCGAAGAAGCAACAACGGATTATGACGCGCGAGACTCGCAAGCGCAATACGATTGCAGCTCGCTTGGGCGTGGCGGATAAAAAGCTCTCGCCATATGTACGGACAGACCAACAATTCAAGATGTTCAAGCCCATCACCAAGTCCATTCGTTGGCTGCGGTACCCGTTGAGTCCCAACTTGCATCGCGGCAGACCTGTGCGTGAACTGACAATTCCAAAGCGTGGAAGTGGCGGTCGTAATCACCATGGACACATAACAGTACGTGGACGTGGCGGTGGACATCGCCGTAGGTTGCGTCTCGTGGACTTTTATCGTTGGGAGCCCGGTGAGCAGCGTGTGGTGCGGCTTGAGTACGATCCTAGTCGCAGTGCGCACATAGCACTGATCCAGCACACAGAGACGGGTCGCTTGAGTTATATTCTCGCGCCAGATGAGCTTGTCGTCGGCGACACCGTCGAAAGCTACCGTACTATGAAACGCGAGCTGCACGAAGATTCGAGCCTGAACCTAGGTATTTTCCGTACGCAAGCAATTCGCCCCGGAAATGTGCTTCCATTGCGCATGATTCCCATCGGCACAACCATCCACGCTATCTCGCTCCTGCCGCTTGGGCCAGCCAAGCTTGTGCGTGCTGCAGGTACATTTGGCCAGCTCGTGACGTTCTCATCTCTCCGCAAGAATGTCGACCTGGGCGAATCAGAAGATCTGACGCGTCATACGCATGCCCAAGTGCGTCTTTCTAGCGGCGAAGTGCGTCTCGTGCCAATCGACTGCTGTGCGACAATTGGCGCTGTGAGCAACAAGGACCATCAACATATACGCCTCGGCAAGGCTGGACGCAGTCGCTGGCTCGGCAGGCGGCCCAAGGTCCGTGGTGTGGCGATGAATCCTTGCGACCACCCTCATGGTGGTGGCCGTGGCAAGTCCAAGTCGAACAAGGCACCACGTTCCATTTATGGATTCCCACTCAAGTTCCAGCGCACTCGCCGCCCTGGTACACGTGGTGGCAACCGTATGGTGGTTCGTGCACGTCCGCGTCGCAACGGCAAGCGGACTGGCTAAAACAACATGACGAGTGGATTTTTTTAGAAAAAAAAAAAGTTGACTAGCGGGTCAGATAACGACGGTATGCAAGTAGATTGGATCGCTCCTGTTTCGTAGACCACGATAACGACATATTACTATGCGCTGCTCACTACGAGACGTCAGGGGGAGGGTTATTTTGCATTTTGGGTCCTGGCTTTGACGTTTGTACCGTTTACTTCTTGAGGCGCTGGCGTTCAGCACGCTGGCGCTTACGAAGCTTTTTGTATTTGTGCTTGTTCATCTTCTTCCTGCGTTTTCTTCGCACGCTATCAAGCGAGACAGTGGGATGCGAGGAAACAGGCGGTGCTTCCATAGTTGTCGCAACGAAGGCACGCCAAGCATGATCCGCCTTCACACGCGTCTGCACAAGACCGTGTGTAAGCCACAAATGTGCATCTTCGTCGGCAGTATCAATGGCATCCATAGAGCGAGCGCGAATACGTCGTCGTGCTACGTGTCGCGCAGCTGGCGGCACATATGGCTGCGTGTGAGAACCGAGATGCGTCGCGACGCCAGGGGCCCAATCTTTGTGTGGCCCTGCTGGCTCGCCAAGAACAACAAGCTCAGCTTCTGCGCCGAGTCGTGACGCTCGCTCCAAGTCCAGGCCATGCTCCCTCGCGTTTGCCATCACTTGCTCGCGCTCCTCAGCATCGCGCTCCATCCTTTCGATCCTCTGCGATGCAGCAACTACAGCGGGAGATGGCAAAAGCGATGCGACCGCACCGCGGGCGCGAGTGCGTCGGGCGATACGTGACTTGCGTGGCGTAGTAACTGAAGGACTAGAAACACGAAGTTGAGACAAATGGTCGAGCAGATTGGCGAACGTATCGGTATCGATGCGGCGTGCGCGACGACGCCACACACTGCGTTCAGGCACAACAAGCGGCTCTGATTCCATCATTAGGGTATCACCCTCCATTATGCGCAGCGAGCGAGCAGGCAATTGTTCATGCTCCAGGAGAGGACGATGTTGTGCATACAAGCGCTGTAAGCCCAAGCTGCGTTCACTCGTAGGTGGCGGATTCGCCGAAGGAACGGCGCCTACTTTCGATGCCAAGTGGATATGACCGGTTGTCGAGGCAAGCATCATCCTCTGCCGATGCGCACAACGTGGCGCCGTTGGCGCCACGGCCGTGCTTAAGGCCGCGCGTGCATGAGTCATGCGGAGCGATAAGACGTTCTTCCGCATCGTGACACGCGACGTGAAATAGGCAACGACAGGCTCGTTCAGAGAACGTGTTTGTGCGCCAAGGAGACAGCTCAAAGACACACCAAAATCGAGGTGACAACGCACAATGAAACAGACCGCTGACGCACTCGCTCAACGCAGTCACGCACACGTACCCAAGCCCCAAAAGGTGCATGCAAGCAGAGACATGGCCACGTGATAATGCAATTGCCGCCGCACGCACTTGCGCACGTTAATGCGAGCAAAGGGAGGCCGATTAGTGGATCGGTTTAGCGGCGGGGGGAAAGGCTACTGAAACATGTCCTAAAGGCCGGCTGTAACACGAACTAATACACAAATAACAATTTGTAGGAGTTCGCCGAAGCTACTGAAGGAATGGCCCCTAATTGGCCACGCACACACCGTCAGTCACGAGCGACTCGCCCAGTACACAGGACAGCCGACGCCCGCACCCCATTCAGTTCTTGCCATGCGAGGGGGGGACCGTGGCACAAACAGTGTGTAAATCCACATACCTCCACAAGCCGTCGAATTCATGCAGTCAGCAACATAAAAGAATCAAGGAAAATCCAGCTATTTGCCCAATCACACTCCCGAGTTGATGCCCGCGAACGCTCAGAGGCCACGGATGCCGCTGTGCTGGGGGGAAGGGGGGGAATAGGACCTGGGACGTGGGAATGGGTAGAAGCAGTGGCAGAGGCGGAGGCACAGGCAGAGGCACAGGCGGCGGAGGCGGAGGCGGAGGCGGACAGTGAAGCCACTCGACCCAAGCAGCGACGTGCCCGTGAGTCCAGCGTTAACCTAAGCCATTTGTAGCAGGGGGGTTCAACTGACCGGAAAGAGATCGCTCGCGCGCTCGCTCTCCTTGGCTTTCGTTCAAACAACTGTGAGAAGACCTAGTGCGGCGACAAGCCTCGCCGTCGAGAGAAGAGAGATTCCGAGGATATGGCGACTGTTGTTCCCCGGCTGAAAAAGCGGAGACTCTCGCCACACACCGCGACCTCACAGATTGGCATGGATCTTCCTCCGTTTATGAACATGCCTGCCGCATCCATCGCTGCTCCCGCACACACATACTTCGCTGCTCCTTCAGACGTGCACACCAATCTGTTCACATATCCCACGACTTGGAACCCTGCATCACCCCATGCTTTGGACCCCACATCGTCCTCCTCGATGGTGATGACCCCAACCGCTGCAACATCTACAACCGCTACATCTAGTGCACCTTTAATGCGCCCACCATCGTCTCGTGCATGTGTGCACGAGATGATCAACGGTCGCGAGCAGCAGGTGTTCCTCGTGAGTGATGATGATGATGATGATGATGATAAGAATCATGGTGGCGACGGCCACGAGGACGAAGACGAGAATGATAACGACGCCCCTCCTGCTTCACCACTTTCTCGCCCAACCCTCTCAAATGCCAACACCAACAGCTCAGCATACTTACACGGTGGGAAACGCAAGTCACTCGCTCCCTGGCAGCTAAACGAAATACCATCGAAGCGTCGACGTCCCAATGAATATGTAGATTCGGTCTTTGCGCCTTCCACGGTCGAACCGCCTCCTCCCGCCACGTCCACACTCACCTCAGCATGTGTTCCAGCACCGCCGCGCCCACAACAAACGACAACAGCTGCACCGAATCTTTCCCATGTGTCAACGCTAGCGAAATTTCCCGCTCCAGCGCCATCTCTGCCGTACCAATTAGATGCGTGGCATTCATCCTACGGAGCACCTCCGTCTTTGCCACGCACTGAACCTCCCATCGCACTAGACGACAGAGACGGACACATTATTGTCCGAGAGGGTGAATTCATCACTCCTCGGTACCAGATCCAAAAACTGTTGGGACAAGGCACGTTCGGCAAAGTCGTGCAATGTTATGACCGCAAACTGCACAAACTCGTCGCCATCAAAGTAATTCGAGCTGTGCAGAAGTACCGAGATGCGAGCCAAATCGAAATTCGTGTTCTGCGATGCTTGCGTCAAAATGACCCGGCCAATGAGCACCAGTGCGTCCAATTGCTTGAGACGTTCGACTTTAGGAACCATGTGTGTATTGTATCAGACCTGCTAGATCGCAGTGTATTTGACTTCCTCAAAGACAATAAATTCCAACCATTTCCGTGTCGCGATATTTGGCTATTTGCAAAGCAGTTGCTGAATAGCGTCGCATTCCTGCACAGACTATCACTCATTCATACGGACCTGAAGCCGGAAAACGTTCTTTTGGTCGATGCGTCCTTCGACCTTGTCGCGACATCACGACGCTCGAACGCACGCAAGAAACGTGTTCTGCGTAATGCAGAGATTCGCCTGATCGACTTCGGCAGTGCGACATTTAGCAATGAGTATCACTCTGGCGTCGTGTCGACTCGACACTACAGGGCGCCGGAAATCATCCTCGGCATGGGTTGGTCGTTCCCTTGTGATGTTTGGTCTATTGGATGTATTCTAGTCGAGTTCTTCACAGGTGAGGCCCTATTCCAAACCCATGATAATCTTGAGCATCTTGCAATGATGGAAATGGTACTCGGGAAATTACCAGATGATTACAGACGCAAAGCCGAGACGTACAAGCCAGAGTACTTCTATCACGGCCATCTCGATTATCCGCGTCCTGAAACGACGAAGCAAAGTAGGCGTTATGTCCAAAGTATGAAGCCGCTACAAGACATAATTTCCGGCCCCCCATCATACGCTAAACACCAGCGCGAATTCGTCTCGCTACTTCGTCGGCTCCTGGAATTCGATCCAGCCAAACGCATAACTGTTGAAGATGCCCTTAAGCACCCCTACTTCCAATTGGACCCCAACGAAGTGCCGCCATGATACGCCTCCTGAATATGGGTTTGTTCAACACCTTCTTCCCTCCAGTCCCTTTCACACCTTGTTATATATTTATATAGATAGATAGATTCTATCCCTATCACAATTGTATCGTAAGATCCCTTAGGAGCGTCGCTGTAGTCAGCACAATACCTCGCACTCTTGTAGGTCAACCCCAGTCTTGCGCGCCTGACGCACACGTCCTATTCTGTCTCGCACAATGCACTATGGTCGCTCACAAACCTGCGGCAATGTAAAGATTGCATTTTTTTTAAGCTCAGCTACCAACTGGCTCTACACAAACACGAAACCTATTACTCTGGCTTCGTAGTGCCCTCCTGGAACAGGTAGGTCAGGTGGCACTTACCACAGTACTGGCGGTTGTGGTGCCAGGCCATGAAGATGCCTGGACCACACTCAGGAGATGGGCACTCGCGGCGGAGCTGCTTCACCGAGCCGTCATCGTTGATGCGGTAGTACTTGAGCGTGGCCATCTTGACCTTGCGGTGTTTGTGCTTAATCTTCTTGGGAGTCGTGTACGTCTTCTTCTTGCGCTTCTTGGCACCACCACGCAAACGAAGTACGAGGTGCAAGGTCGACTCCTTCTGAATGTTGTAGTCACTCAGAGTGCGGCCATCCTCGAGCTGCTTACCAGCGAAGATCAGGCGCTGTTGGTCCGGAGGAATACCCTCCTTGTCCTGAATCTTCGCCTTGACATTCTCAATCGTGTCCGACGATTCCACCTCGAGGGTGATCGTCTTGCCCGTCAGGGTCTTGACGAACACTTGCATGGCGAACAGCTAACCAAACAGTGTGTGGCGTCCTTGCAGCTCGACGACAAGTGTAAAGAAGCAAGATCTTTGGCCCTGCTCACCTTGTGTTTGTGAGAGGGTCGAGACACCGTGGGAAAGTTGTATATCACGTGAAAACTATCTCGAAAATGTGGAGGTCAGCCTCCATCAACTATCATCCATCTTTCGTTGTTGTCGTCTGCGCGGCGCGAAAAAAAAATCACGTTGTGTGCACTCGACAAAAACATATGAACCCATGCATGCGCACTTGGTCGACTAATTCATTTCAGATACAGGGTGGGCCGGATGGTTGATCCACATGGCACGTGACGAAGGCAGTCCGTTCACTAGGGCCATGTCAAGGTAGGTGGAAACATCAATCACTAAGTAGGAACATAATCAATGGCGCATAGGCGATAAGCTGCGTTCACGCGCAGGTCGACGGCTTCCACCGCGCGCGTGCGGAGGCTGCTTCGGTGGTTGCACAAATGCATAATCAGCATCCAGCGGTTGCTCAAGGAGAGTCAAACCCCGCTTGCACGCATCAATCGCATTCTCTGCTTCTTGCTGTGTCTTGTATTGGATCAGTGCATACCCCTGGATTCTGTCAGAAATCCGTACAAACCAGGAAAAGGCCTAGCTAAGTAAAGATATACACATACCTTAACAAATCCAGTTCGTCGGTCCAAATTTAGGTGCAAGTCTTGGACTTTGCCATACTCCATGAATAAGTCCATAACGTCCTCTTCTAAGGCTTCTTCGTGGATATTGGTGACGACAAGGACCCATCCCTCCATAGCTTTTTTGCGTCAGTACATGCTTTCACACAAGAAATATGACATACATCGCACTGCCTTTGTTTCGTTAAAACGCTCTTTCACACCATCATCGTCATCAACTTTGTCCATCTCAACATCCAGCTGTTCGAATCCCTGCGACTTGACGCCATCCGGTTCGCTTGAATCGTTTGCACCAAATCCTCGTCCTCTCCGACGGATTCTCGCATCTTTTATATCAGTTGATGATGCCCATACCATATACGCACCATGATCAAACTCCATGCGATCGTCCTCCATGATCTGGGATGCAGCGGACGAATCTTGGGTCAGTGCTGCTGCACGCTCCATCGAACCCAGTCTTGCACGCGCACACACACACACACACATGCACACACGTCGCCTCCACTCTCTGACCGCCTACCTGAAAAGACCATCGACGACCCGACCGCCATGTGCGCACGTGATGTGCATCTGCGCCTCCTTCACGTTCATCACGACGACGCTCGCGTCGACGACGTGCGTGGATGGACCAGCAACATGACCAAGCAGAGTGAACTCGTTCGGCATGTGTCGCACCTTTTGGAATCGCGTTTGCCATTGATGTTATCGTCGCTTCAGCAACGGAAACAACAGATGCATGTCGGACGTCTTGATGCACATACTGCACAGGCTGAGCTCGTTCCACACATCCGTGACGAACTTGCGCACGCTTTCCACGAGGCCAACGCGGCATGCACGAATGCACGGTCCAATGTGACGAAACCTGGTCTGTGGGACGAACTTCTAAGCTCTAGTATTTGGACGCTTGTACACTCCTACATTCTGGCACATGTTAGTGTAGACGATGCGTTTGATCGCTTGGACGTGGCTTTGTGCCTGGTT
>ERZ500990.684-NODE-684-length-10056-cov-4.299370_pt1 | contig 10056 bp, 9 predicted proteins | sample MGYA00248876_ERZ500990 | MGnify/ENA primary metagenome ERZ500990 (study PRJEB25958, sample SAMN03398517) | human skin metagenome | study: EMG produced TPA metagenomics assembly of the Human Skin Microbiome Metagenome (human skin metagenome) data set.
ACCGCCCTCTGCTGGCGCAGCGTGATGAGCTCCTGACTGGCCGTATTGCTCTGGGCGCCACTGCACGGCCACAGCTGTTTGTCGAGTTGGATCGCGAGTTGCGTGCGGCGCGCCTGCGGCGGTTTCAGCAAGACGAGGAGGAGGAGGAGGAAGACGACGATGTGCGGCGCGTGAAGCGGCTTCAACTCCAGCATTTTCGCTCGCTCGAAGAGGCGCGCCGCCCAGCTATGCTCTCTCGGGACGCTGAGCCGCTGGGGGCGCTCTTGTCGTCTCTCAAAGAGGCGCGCGATGCAGCGACTCACCGTGATGCCCAGCTGCTGACGACCATGTGCACGGCGCTGCAACACCTGCTGCGCGACCAGTTGGGCGTGCTCGATGCGCTGCGCAAAGAGCAGGTGCTGTTCCAAACATTGTTCAATGCGCGTGCGCTGTACTTTAAGCAAGTCCAGGAACTGTCTGATCAAGTCCAAGATCCTGAGATGCCCCAAGGCGCGTGGTCGAGTCTGTTTGCCAGCTTGGCGCAGGAACGCACAGCTCGACAAAAGATGGGCGCCACAGAAGGGCGGCTCCGATACCTGCACCATGTCAAGCACATGCACAACGAAAGCATGAGCGATACGGCATCCGAGGCGCGGCACTGCTACATTTGCACCAACATCATTGAGACGGGCATTCTTACCAACGCATGCGGACATTTATGCTGTGAGGCATGCTTCCAGGCTTGGATGGGGCACGGTCACCGCACATGTCCCATGTGCAAGACGCGCCTGACACCGCGCGATATCCATCGAGTGGTATACCGCACGCGGCAGTTGACCATGGCGCCGACAGCGAATCGAACGGCCGAGTCGACGTCGTTCCGGCAGCTGGCGCCTGACACACGGCATGCCATCGAAGCTGTGGGCATCGAAGGTGGCAACGGCAGCAAACTCGACCTACTTATGCGGCATCTCTTGTATTTGGAGCGCACGACGGGCGAAAAGAGTCTGGTGTTCTCCTCCTTTGCACGCGGACTCGACTTGGTGGCCGAAAGCCTGACGCACCATGGCTTGGCGTACGTGCGTCTGGAAGGCTCAGGGGGCAAGCGTGCAAGTGCGGCGATTGAAGCCTTTCAGCACGCACCTGATGTGCGTGTGCTTCTCCTTCACAGCGAGGCGCAGTCCGCGGGACTCAACCTGCTGGCGGCCACGCATCTATTCCTCCTGGAACCGCTGCTGAACCATGCCATGGAGCTACAGGCCATTGGCCGTGTGCATCGTATCGGACAAACTCGGCCGACGCATGTATACGGCTACATGGTGCATGACACGGTAGAAGAGCGTATCATGGCGCTCGCTGCCGAACGATCCCAGTCCCTGTATTTGGACGTACCAGAGACGGAACAAGACAGTGCGCTGGTTCAAGCCGCCCAGCACGTCGCTGCCCAGGATGCCACGCGGGATACGCGGCGCGGTGATCTGGTGGGATCGACAAGCGATTTACTGGCGTGCTTGTTTGCTCAGCACATCGGCAGCAAGCGCGACACGTAATGTATTATAGGTAATAGGTTGCACTAAGTGACATTTTTTTTTTCTGCTCACGACGGTGGAGCTCGTGGATTCGGCTCCATCATGTGAGTCGGCGTCTGCATCATCATCATGGACAAGAGAGACATATCGGCCGAAGAAAGGGGAGGCGATGCAGACTCCGGCAGTGGCCCGCCACCACCAGTGCTAAGAGGCAGAGATACAGACGGAGCGAATGACACAGGCTCCGTGGGGGACATGCTTTGTGGAAAAGTGGGGGCTGGGGCTGGCATGGAGAATGACGTCGCGGTCGTATCGGGAAAATAGCCTGGCAACGGGGGCGAGACGAACGCGTCGCTTGATGGGATAGGCACTTGATGCCCTGAAGCGTGCAGAGTGGGAACACTCATTGGTATCGAGAACGGCGGCTGAACATGAAAAGACTGCGGCATCGTGGGGATGGGCACCGCAGCCGTAGTAGGCATGCTCAAGTCGGGTATCGAGTAAGGCGCCACTTGAGGTGTCGACGGGGGCGAAATGCTTGGGATCATAGCCGTGGGCGTGAGCGCCAGCATATTCATTACCGATTCTGACATGGGCGAAGTGGGTGACGAGACAGGCGGAATCCCTTGCGGCGATGCGTCGTACGACAGGGGCGACAGCGATGATGGCTCCATCGTAACATTCAGAGGGGTCCTCGGATTCGCGTCGCTCGAAGAAGCAACGTTAGGCGCGAATAAGGCAGTTTCCATGTCATTCAATCTCAGTGGTTTGATCTGCCGGTGCGAAGCTACATCACTGCGCGTTACGCGGTGGACCTCCCTGTTCCGCTCCAAGCGCTTAGAGGATTTGACACGCGGCTTGTACCCAGCCCGCGCATACTCTTCCGGAAATGCATTCCGAAACCGGTCGCGCACATCGGTCGAGCTGCGTCGATTCTTGAACGCTGGATGACGAGCAATTTGTGCCCATTGTGAGCCTAGCCTTTCAAAGCCCCTGATGAGCGCCTCATCTTCCTCCTGGGTAAACACGCGACGCGCACGGGTATTCGATTTGTCCGGAAGAGGAACCCGAAAGTTCTCGGACGTTGACCAAGGTCGCGCGCTGTTATCCGGTGCCGTAGACCCAGCTCGAGGCGCAGAGGAATCCGGGGCTTTTGGACCCGACACCGGCTGCGAAGCGGATACAGTCGAGGCGGGGGGTGTGGTCTGGTCCGCACTCTTCCAGTTGGACGAAGGACGTGCGCATGCACCTTCACTTGGATCATGCGAGGGAGTCGAGGATGCTGCATTGGCCTTGTCAGGGAGCATACTAACACAGCCCAAGGCTGGCTCCGTCAGTAAGGCAAAAAGGTCAGGCGGATCAGACGGCAAGATCGATGATCCGCTCCCCGCTTTTGATTCACGGGTTCTCATCACATGTTCTCCTGCCATGTGAGAGAATATTAGTAACAGCCAGCGCGCTGTATCACTTAGGGAAAGTATACTTGGCAGCTCATCGGTCCCACTCGCATGACCCAATGCGTGTCGAGCTTGGCCCCATCCGACGCGCTCGGCAGATCGCTGCAGAGAAAAATATCGCGTCCCTGGCTCGACGGGCCAATCAGAAATTTGGATCCGGTGACTTTTTTGTCAAAAATCTGATTTTTTATGCAGCGGAGAATTAGCGAGGTCGTATGGAGTGGAAATAAGAAAATCCTAGAGCTTTTCAACGACAACACATGCCACTCATGGGGCCAATAAGCGGGGTAGTATGCAGAGGCTTTTGTGTGCACGTGGCATGCAGGAACAAGGGCAGATCATGACCATATTCGTTTTGCTCGCTATGGACATAAACCCGACATTATGCGATTCGTTGCTGCCCTAGTGAGTGATGGCGAAATAATGGCGTGATACTATTTTAGGCAACATTAGGCTCGTGAAGCGGTTTTGTGCCAGTGTCTTGGGCGCGGATGCACTCGAAGTCTTCGGACGCCCTCGGAGTTTGGTGCGCCGTGTGGGGTCCGAGTGAAGCTAGCAGCTGGAGTTAGAAGAGGGTGTACACACCTGCTGCACTTTTTGGGCCTGTTCAAGTCGTTCTTCAGAAGCATTGGCGGGCCAAGCTGGCGCTATTTCAGCAGCCTCCCCCTCTGGAAGAGGTGCGGGATCCTGTTGGTTAGCGGTGGCGCGTGCCTCGGCGGCCGCCTTGGCTTCACTGCGCGTGCGTGCATCGTTGACGAGCGACACGGTCGACAAGTCCCAAGCGAACTTAAGCTGGAGCTTGCCACCTAGGAACTCAGTGTCCTGACAGGTATCATGCGCCTGCATACAAGCTCGACTGTCCCAATACTCAATAAATCGAGTGTGCAATTGCCCCTTGTATGTACGAATAGCGCGAATATCACCGAATGGCTCAAAGTGGGCTCGGATCACCTCATCTGACACAGGATCCTTTGCGTCATGCACAACGACAAATAATGTTCCCTGATTCTTATCACGATCACAATGCTGTTCCTGATCCTCATCCTTGGGTAAACTGAAGTGCACATCGAGCGCGCGGCCGACCAATACCTTTTTATTCATCTCGGCGCGCGCGCGCTCAGCGGCGCGTGTATCATAGTATGTAACAAAAAGCATGCCTCGGCGCTGAATTAGATCAAACCATGTTCGAATCTCTCCATAGGAGGCAAACTCGGCACGCAATGCGTTGACATTGACTTCAAATGCCACATTCCGTACAAATAGCGTGCGACACGGCTTACTATCCTCAGGCCGCTCAGCCTCAGGATCTGGTTGATATATACTGCGCGTAAATCGCGGTCGCTGACTCTTTCGTTCGGCACGCCTCGCGCCGCCGCCACCGCGTGCTGCATAGGTGGGAAACATAGCGTCCCATGGCGGAGGCTGCGGTGGAAGTGCCGCGTTGGGCATGCCGTACCACATTTGGGGCATAGCGTAAGGCATGGGCATCATCGGAAACGGCGCGCCCCATGGCGGAAGTGGGGCACCTGACATACTAAGTCCCTCGCCATAGGACAAGGGATAGGGCATGTGGGCTTGCCTGCCACGTCCTCCTCGACCACGACCCCGAGAGAAGCGCCTACTATCGCGATAGGGACCCTTTCCACCTCTTTCATATCCGCCATACGGATGCTGGCGTGGCATATCTCTACTCTTTCAACCGACCAATGCGTTGCCGACTAGTACGGTCTGTCTATGCAAAGCCACCCGATAGAGGGAAACCAAGTGCGAGTGGCAGAATTTAGCCACGCGCATGTGCAACAGCGGGGAAATAAGCCTTGGGAAGCTTAGTCCCCAACGCCCACACCTTGGCTTCGAGTACCGCAGGGTATGAGTGGCGTCGTGAGCTTCAAGCTCGTCCTGCTGGGCGAGTCGTCGGTCGGTAAGTCGAGCATTGCGCTTCGATTTGTCAAAGATCAATTTGAAGATTACCGCGAAAGCACGATTGGTGCTGCCTTTCTTACGCAGACGGTAAGTCGGGACGATGGCACGACCGTTAAGCTAGAGATCTGGGACACCGCTGGCCAAGAACGCTACAAGTCCCTTGCACCTATGTACTACAGAAATGCCCACTGTGCGCTCGTTGTCTATGATATCACAGAACAGGACTCATTTGAAAATGCCAAGAGCTGGATTCGTGAACTGCAGCGTCATGCCGATGCCAACATAACGATCGCTCTCGTGGGAAACAAGCTGGACTTGGCCGACACGCGCCGGGCTGTGCCAGAAGAGGAGGGCCAAAAGTACGCTGAAGCGGAGGGCCTCATGTTTATGGAGGCATCGGCCAAGACGCCGACCAACGTGACAGAGCTGTTTACCGCCGTTGCGAACAAACTGCCGCTCGACCGCGGCATTGGTGCCAAGCGACCCGAGGCGCCTGCCGGTGGCGCACGCCCCAACGCTCCTGTCCAGCTGGGTGCACAGCCACGGCCTACGAACCAGGATGCGTGTACTTGTTGATGTCATGAATATCTAGTACAGTGTAAAACCAATGAGCACGTTGTCTATCAGGCGTGCAGCGGGCTTTGGGTCCTGAGCGCGGTTGTAGACATACATGGCCCCGCTCAAGATGACCTCATCACCAGTGGCGTTGCCCGGTGCTAGCTGCACTAGTGTCTCGGGATCGTTGAGGGATACATAGTCCAACTCGATGCGCGCATGCGAAGGTGTTGCCCGCTCGATGTGCGAACGCACAGCATCCAGCGTACGTGCCACTCGGTCGGCAGGTGGCACGCCCTGGGCCTGAAGATCAGACCATGTTTGGCTGCCCAATAGCAGGCCAGCATACAGCACGGGCGCTCCTTGTCGACCATGCTCATCGAGATACTTGTTCCGACTACTCAGGGCGAGCCCGTCGTTTGGATCGCGCGCTGTCGGCATTACGCGCACGTTCTTAGACCCGTGGGGGAATGTGAATAGTAAATCATCCACGAGGCGGCGGATCACGATGGACTGTTGGATATCTTTTTGTCCAAAGTAGGCCCGGTCAGGAAGAACAATATTGAAGAGCTTAGTGACGACAGTGGCGACGCCGCGGAAGAACGTGGGACGTGTCTGACCTTCCATCTGGTGTGAGAGTCCTTGGATTTCGACAAAGGCGCCGACCTGGTCAGGAACATGCTGCGTAATGCCAAACGGGTACATGTCGTTGACCTGCGGGAGCAGCGCTACCATGCGTCCCTCCCTTTGTGCGTCCGTCGCGCGCGTCCCCAGTTTTTCTAAATCGCTCTGAATGGTTCGTGGGTACGTCGACAGATCCTCATGCGGGGCAAACTGTGCAGGGTTGACAAAGATCGAAACGACCGTATAGTCATTCTCGCGCAGCGACGCATCGACCAACTGCAAGTGACCTTCGTGCAGCGCGCCCATCGTCGGCACAAAGCCGACCGATTCGCCCTTGTGCATGATCGTTTGACGCCACACACGGTACGGCGCCACACTCTCAAACACGCGCACCGGCGTCGCGGCCCAGTGGGCCGACATGCGATCTGACATGGTTCACGACAACGAAACTCCACTTGTTTCTCTCATGGGCACCGAGGCCGTCTATGACCCCTTTGAGGGCGTGCGTGGCTTCCGGTACTCGGGTGATGTGCGTGCTGCGTATCCATTGAGCCCCAAAACCAAGATGCCCGCACATATCCGCCGCCCTAACTATGGACGTGAGGCCGTACGTACGCCAGGCTGACACCCAGCTCTTCCCCTCGCGCAGGATCCGCGTGAATAATGAAGAAGAGCAAGCAGGTGTGCGAACCGCCGCCAAGGTACGTACGTCCAGCTGCTGAGACCAGCTCGCGCGCGAATCCCTCGACCTGATTGCCGCGATGGTTCGACCTGGCATCACGACGGATCAGCTTGACGAGGCTCTCGTGCAGGCTGCGACCGAGCGCAAGTGCTACCCCAGTCCACTGGGATACCACGGCTACCCGAAGAGTGTGTGCACGTCAGTCAACGAGGTCATCTGCCACGGTATCCCTGACCAGCGTCCCCTCCGTGATGGCGATATTATTAATTTGGATGTGACCTTGTACCACAATGGCTTTCATGGCGACCTGAATGCCACGTACCCTGTCGGGGACAAGGCTCGTTCGAGTGAGCCACTGATGCGGCTGATTCGCACGGCGCGCGAGTGTCTCGATGCTGCGATTGCGATTTGTGGGCCTGGCATGCCGTATGCAGAGATTGGCCGGGTCATTCAGCCGATCGCAGAGGCGAACGGATGCTGTGTCGTCAAAGGCTATACGGGCCACGGCATCGGACGTGTATTCCACGGGCCGCCGCCTATTTATCACCATCCTACGAAAAAGGTACGTGTTCGGGCACTCACAAATAGTCGTACGGGATCATGCAGCCAGGACATGTGCGTACAGCGTCACTGACCCCCAGATCTTTACGTACGCATACACGCCACTAACGCCAGCATCGAGCCCATGCTTAATCTCGGCACAGAGTGGCGTGATCTCGAGTGGCCAGACCGGTGGACAGTCGCGACCGTGGATGGCGCACCCTCCGCCGCAGCCGAGGAAACGCTCCTCATTACGCCGACCGGCGTCGAGATTCTTACCGCCCAAGGCGGCGCCCGAACGCTCGACACGACCGAGGCGCGCCAGCGCTACTGGGACGCCCAGGTGGTCCCGTAGTCACGTGATAGTGTATCCGGCCGTAGCCGACCCAAAAAAGCAAGCGGGCAACGCCATCGGGTTCCTCACCACATTGATTCAAGGTAGGCACAGCGCACAAGGCTCACACTCCAGATGGCTGTCGTTCCTCCCATCAAGGGCATGATGCGCACGCGCTTCTACAAGACTCTCACGTTCTCTTTCGCCTTCGGCTCCTCTTTTGCCTGGGCCTTCTGGTACTTTTACCACGTGCCTCGCGTCCAGATCCGTACGTACCACTCGGGTGATCCTGACTAACCTGCAGGTGATGCATACTACGCCAAGATCAACGCGAACAAGGAGTAAGCGTATAGATGTGTATCTCTACAAAATGTCTCTCCACTACTTACCAACACTCTTCCTGCCAGCGCCGCTCGGCCTCGAGCTTGGCGAGGTAGCGCTCGGCCTGCTCTGTGCTCATATGTCCGTGTTCACAAAACACATCCACGGCTGCCTGCCGCACCTGCTGGGGCATTTTGCCTGATGTGCCACACAGGTAAACGATGCCGCGGCGCGGGCCCAGTATATCCCACACGCGTGCGCCCCATTCACGCAGGCGATCTTGTACATAGATCTTGTGCGGCTGATCTCGACTTGCTGCAACGATCCACGTCAGGTGGGCGTGTGGCGTCGCAGCCCATGCCTCCCATTCAGCCGCGTACAGGCAGTCTTTCGCGCGGTAGCGGCATCCTGTAAAGACGAGCGTCTCACCCACGACGGCATCGCTTTTGCTGAGCCGCTCACGTAGGAGGGAGCGTAGAGGCGCCATGCCTGTACCAGGCCCTATAGCAATGATGGGTGTGGAGCTTTGGGCAGGTGGCAGCAACGTGCCGGGCTGGATGCGTACAGGGATGCGGGTACCATGCTCGAGGCGGGCGAGCCACGAGGAGGCGATGCCTTCGCGAGGCTTTTGGATGCGTGTTTTGTACTTGACTACAGCCACAAGGAGCTGCAGCGTGTCCGGATACGTGGTCGGATCGCTTGCCAGGCTGTACTGCCGCGCCCTCATTAAGGGAAAGAGTTCCATCGCGTACGATGGAGGAATCTTTACGCTCTTAAACTCAGCTAGTACTTCTGCCATCGAGCGACGGACTCTCTGGGCGTATTCGTACATGTCATCGGTTCCTTCGCCTGGCTGCAAAAACTCGACGAGCTTCTCGTGCTCGCGGTGGTCTGGCGGCGAGAAGTGCCGAATCAAATCAAAAAAGGAGCGGCGCGGCACAGAAAAGGGATCGAGGTGCACCGTGAGAAGACGCCGTAATGTAAGTGAGCCTCGTTGCATGTCGTGCCATATTGCAGGTGGCCAAGGGCGATGTGGATCGTTCTTGGTCAGACAAAGCATCTTGTCAGCTACCGATGTCCAACCAAGTCGATGAAGTAGAGCCTCAACGTCCTCAGGCTTGTTTTCCGGGACCAGACATACGACATCTCCAGCACGATATGAGGACGCCGTGGCCCTGTTCAGAGCTAAGTCGATACACCGCACATCTTGGAAGTGTTCTTGATGCGTGACGCGCTCATTCCGTACAACAGTGGCCATATGAGCACCATCGATGAACGGAATCGAGGGCTTCGCCATGTCGCTGGAGACGTGCACATGAACTCTTGGAGGCATGAGAACATCAGGAGAGATGGGCTTGCACGAAGGCTCACACAAATCGGCGCGAAGATGCCGCACAAATGTATCGAGCCACGGCAGGACACCGCCATCGATGCCAAGCTCATGTTGGTCATCTGCTTCGCCATTCTCAAACCACTCAGACGCACCGAGATCCAGGAGTCGTTTGTGCAACATATGTGACGCCCAGCAATAGCGCGCATACGTTGAGTCACCGAGACCAAAGGTCGTAAACGTGAGATCAGAAAGGATATCAGGCGGTAGTCCCTGTCGTAGAAGAAACCGCCATAGTGGGCGTACGCTCACAGGAAACTCGCCCTGCCCTGTCGTCGACACGACAAAGATGACATGAGACTCACAAATCAGTTCAGTCCGATCATAGTCAGCAAGGTTGTAGATGCGCGTGGGCACATGGTGCCGCTGCGCCACGTCCACTATACGATACGCCACGTCCTCAGCATTGCCCGTCTCGGTCCCATACAGGATAGTGAGGACAGCTACCCCATCGTCGTCGCTCATAGAGAAAGGGATTCGTCTCTACTCAAATATGTGGAGGAGTCAGATGGCTGGTCCATGACACTCTGTCTACTTGAGCATCTTGCCGTCGGCCCACGACTTGCCGTCAATCACAGCTTCCCAGGCAAGCATGTCCTCGAAGAACTTCTTGTCCTCGGGCTTCTCAAGGTCGAGCGGCGTCACAGCGTAGCTCTCCAGATCAGGAGCCACGCTGAGCACGGGCTCGTACTCCTTGCCACGGAGAATAATCACACCTGAAG
>ERZ500990.688-NODE-688-length-9981-cov-11.553798_pt1 | contig 9981 bp, 11 predicted proteins | sample MGYA00248876_ERZ500990 | MGnify/ENA primary metagenome ERZ500990 (study PRJEB25958, sample SAMN03398517) | human skin metagenome | study: EMG produced TPA metagenomics assembly of the Human Skin Microbiome Metagenome (human skin metagenome) data set.
TTTACTCATATTTAGCCGTCATTTACTCATATTTAGCCGTCATTTACTCATATTTGAACTTCGCAAACCATTGATACAAGCGGTCTGCAAAGGGGTCTAAAAACTATATAAAAACTATATAAAAACTAAAAAAACATATCCAATAAAAAAATCTGTGGATAAGCTAGAAGATTAATCAATTTTCAAATCTTGTTTTTTGTTAAAATTTTAACAAAATAATGTTTGTTTGTTAAAATAATGCTATATTTTATAAAAAGTATGATTAAGGCGACATGGATGTCTAATAATATACTAACAATAGAAAGCTTATTGGCTGATTCAGTGCCTACATCTAACTATGAATGGGCTGATGAATTTCCTAATTTATCATTAAAAATACCAAATACTAATTTTGAAGGAGATAGAACATCATTGCTGAAAGAATGTTCTATCTATAACGATTTCGACATTGAAAAATTTTACAACTCTTATAAAAATCATTCGGAAACACAATTAATAATTGAGTTTTTGAACCATCATGCTTTTCAATTCAATTCGAGACGACGCTTTAGAGAATCTAAAAGAATTCAAAATATTATCGATCAAGTCATAAAACAATCAGCCTCTCTTAATATTGTTATTCCAATATTTTGTGTAATTGGTAATCGAGCAAAAAGAATAGAGCCAACAACACTAACTTTTGCTGAAGAATGCTCATTACATTCATTACAAAATATTTCTAGCCTATTTTCAAAAGTGACTAATATTGAGTTACGTTTTCAAATTATTGCCGATTCAAATTTTTATGTACGTCCATTAGGTTCTGATCCTGTTATTTCTTCTAAGTATTTAGATGATTTAAAAAAGTATTTAATAGATGAGAATTTAGAAAATCTTTACATTTATGATATGTGTGATATGGCTAAACATGATATTAAGAAATTTGAAGATAGTTATATGGAAATGTACGAAAAACTATCACTTGATTCAAGTTATGGGTTAGATAATGCTGAACATAAGGCTTGGGTTTCTGCTATGGCAGGAACAATTACGACTAGGGATATCATTGCACCTTATAATGAAATAGTGAAAACTTTTAGAGATAATGACTTTTCTAGTAAGTTTGGTAAAGAGGTTTTAAGAAGAACTGAAAGAGCATTCATTGATTATCGATCATTAAAATATGCTATGTCAAAGATGTCATGGGAAGAAAAATACTTCCCTAATTCTATTAGAGCAACAATTCATCAAAAACAACAAGATATATTAGGCTTAAGGATTTATCCTGAGTATAAAAAGACTTCTAAATTACTTCCTTATCATGGTGTAGCGGTATTGAAAAAAGTAGATGAAAAATACTGTATGCTAATTCAGCCGGAAATTAATATTGCCTCGCAAATTGGATGTAAACGTTATATCAATAACTATGCATTTTCTGATTTTTATCTCGATTTATGATTGAAAATGGAAAAATTACATACATGAGTATTATTAATTCTCTTAATATAAATACCCTAAGGTTTGCAATTCTTTATGCTATATCTTTTTCTGTGGCGAGTTTGGATCTAAGTATTACAGTTAGATCAGGGCAATTACTAACTCATAGTAATCTTGGAGGCACGGCTTCTTATGCTATGATAGGTATAGGAATGATTGTTGGTTCTCGTTGCGGTATGTTTTTAATTAATTATCTTGGGTTAAGACGAACTTATGCTTTGTCAGCATTGCTTTGTGTAGCATCAGGGCTTTTGTCTTCTTTTTCTGTAAAAAATAATCTATTTTATAGTTTTTCTTTTAGCCTATTGCTAGTTGGTATATTTATGGGATTATCCAATTATCATCGTCTTTTAGTTCAAGATATGGCAAAAGTAAAATCCCCATGGAATACTAATCTCGTCTTAGTTAGTGGGATTATTGGAGCAATTATAGGACCGTGGATTGCTAAACAAATTTCCCCTATGCCTGAGCTTTTCTATAAATCTTACTTAGCAGTTGCTTTTTTTGGAGTAATAGCATTAATTTTATGTTTTGCTTTACCTAAGAAACATTCTATTAGTCAAATAAATCCAAATTTTAAAATAAGCGATATAGAAAAAAATACGCTAATATATAAATCATTACTATATTTGGGTGGACTCATAGGGTTTTGTAGTTATGTAACTATGACTTTAGTAATGACATCTGTTCCATTAGAAGCAACAGAAAGAAAGATGACGGCTCCAGACATATCGACTCTAGTTCAATGGCATATGGTGGCTATGTATTTGCCAATAATAATAGTACCAATACTTATGAGTAAAATTCATATGCTACACGTTTTAAAAGCTAGCCTGTTTATTAGTATTATAGCCTTTCTAATATGTGCTTATGCAATTTGGAATTATGATGTTAACTACAGTATTTTATTAGTTACCATGCTTATAGCAGGTATTGTATGGGCATTTGGTTATTCGGTCTCATCAAACATAATTGCGATTAATCCTTATGGAATAATGTATCCAAAGTTTCGAGGCATAGTTGAAGTTTTTCCACCTCTAGGATTGATAACAGGATCTCTACTAGCCGGCTTAACATTAAATTATACAAATTTTAATTTTGTAATTATTCTAGCAAGTATTTTTCTAGCAATTCCGCTGCTTGTTGCAGTAAAAGAAAGTGCTAAATTTACTAAGTATATAAAATAACAAAATACAATTTTTAAAATGTTATTTAATTTTTCTTTTTCCCCATCGACCACTGCTAAGAGCTAGGCAAACGACGATAAGGAATTTTGTCGAGTAATTTTGAGTGTCTTTCAGCTGTCTAAAAAACCCTGGTTTATTAGACATATTATTTTAATCAAAAAATAACCCTAAAATTAGTTTGAAAATGCTCCAAAACCCATCTAATAAACATTGAATATAAAATCATTAAATTTAGCTTTATAAACATTTATCAAAATAGTCATGTTTTACTTAAACTTTTAATTATCAATAACTTTAAAGAACACCAAATCACTTAGCGTACTATTTTTTCCGTTTTCTGTGGTAACCCCTTCATCAGAATAGATAAAAGCTTTTAAAAAAAAAAGAAATCTTTTGTTATAGATATAGATGAAAATTAAATAATTGTAATTTAATTTTAAATAATAATTTTCATAAAAATTTTGGTATTTATATGTTATAAAATTAAAATCCAATATTTTTAGGGTTTTTCTTTATGCAAAGAGAATCAATACAAAATCAAAGCATAGTTACTAACAATAACAGATTTCTCAAACCTGTGTTAAATGATGAACAAATATCCAAATTAAAAATTTTAAATTCTAAGGACAATTTTCACGGATTTATCGCAATAATCATAGATATTGCTTGGATTTTAAGTGCTATTTATTTATCTTATTTTTCTCCATTTTTCTATCCGCTCACAATTCTTATTATTGGTTCTAGGCAAAGAGCACTCGCAAGTTTACTTCATGAAGCAGCTCATACAACTCTTTTTAAATCTCGAATATTAAATATTACTATTGGTAGGGTGCTTTGTGGATGGACAATATTACAGTCTTATGGAACATATCGTATTACTCATGTCTTAAATCACCATCCCAAAATTGGTAATGATTCTATAGACCCAGATTTAGTCTATATGCTTGAACAAGGTGTTTATAAATCACAAAGCCGTAGTGATTTTCTTAAAAACTATTTTATTAAACCTTTGTTAGGCTCGAATATTCCACATTATATACGCTATTTAATTAAAGACAGATTTATTACGGCTTTTAGAAATGATAAAGAACGTACAGAGGCAATCATGATCGTAGTATTTCATCTATCTATTATTTTAATTGCCTTTGCTACAGGTTGGATAAAAGAACTATTTCTTTTTTGGTGGATTCCATTTTTAGTGATTCATCCAGTTATTGGCTGGTTTAGTGAATTATCTGAGCATTATCCAATGATGGAATCAACTAACACTGCAAGATTTTATTCACGCAATAGATATGCAGGGTGGGTGGAAAGATTTTTTATCGGTATGCACTCGGATTATTTACATTTGACACATCATCTATATCCAGCTATTCCTCATTGGAATTTGAAAAAAGCGACAGAAATATTGCGTCAAGATGTAATTTTTGCAGAATGGGATAATTACTGGGGAGGGATTTTCTCATCTTCCACCCCTAATCGTACGAGTCTTTTAAAATATATTTTAGATGATAGAAAATTTACTTCATCCATTCAAAATGGTTTTGAATATGCTCAATAACTTAAAAAGAGCTGAATTTTTTGCGTTAATTGCTGCAATATTTAATGGTTCTATTGGGGTTTTTACTCGATTTGGTTTTAACAGTGGTTTAACTCCAAACACATTAGCATTTTGGAAATGCTTTGGAGCATTTTTATTATTATTTATATACTGTTTTGCAAACAAACAGCTACGCAAACAAACTTTAGCCTTAAAAAATTCATTTTATAAGTTTGCGATATTGAGTTTTCTTGGGATTTTCTGTCTCTATTTTTTTGAAACACAAGCTTTTAATCAAGCTTCTATTCCATTAGTTTCATTTCTTACTTATGCCGCTGGAGGCATAACCATTATTATGGCAGCAATGCTTTTAAAAGAAAGAATAAATATATATAAAATATCTGCCTTTATGTTTATCCTATTTGGGGTATATATAATTTTTCTGTTTGAAAAGAACGTTACGGGAAATAGCTTAGGAATTCTTTTTGCTCTTCTTGGAGGATTAGGATATGCTTTATTTATTTTCTTGATAAAGGTTTTTAAAATTGGAAGTGGGCTACCACAACTAGTTTGGCTTTTTGGGTTTGGTAGTGTTTATTTAATTATTCCTCTTCTGCTTGAAGGATTTAAATATCCTACTCTCGATTCAATTATTTTTATTATGGCTCTTATATTACTACCTACTATTGGGGGGTTTTTTTTTACTACTAAAGCAGTTAAAAACGGAGAAGCAAGTAAAGTACAAATTATTGAGACAAGCGACCCGCTTTTTGCAACACTTTTTGCCTTTATTGTATTTGGTGAATCATTGCAAGCTTTCGGTTATATAGGTGCAGGTATGATTATATTTGGTTTGATTTTATCAATGAAAAATCCAAAACAACTATTGCATTAAACACTAATTTCTCTACATTTTATAATTACTTTCCTATCGACCTTTGCCATGAACTGGGCAAACGACAATAAGCCGTCTTATCGCCTATTGAACTTTGCCCATAATTACATTGCTCAATCAGCACCTTCACACAAGCCACCCCATCACAGCGTCTAAAATCCGCCCCTGTCTCACGCTCTATCAAAGCAAGCTCCGCCCTGCGTTCTTTAATTTCCTCTAATGACGGAGTAAACCACAGGGTAAATGCCATTATCAACAGAAATGATAAGATCAGACTACCGCCAATGATAGACATGGTCTTTAGTCCTAACGTTTCTTGTATCTTGCTTGTGGCGTTATTCACCACCGCTGACGAATCTTCCAGTAGCTTGATATAATCAAAGGTCACACGACTGGCATCGTTCTGTAAATCGCTAATCCCTGCATGAATACCCCTATCAACCCCACGTCTCACCTGTTGTTCGAAGGGCAACCCCAGGCTTTGATGAACCGTCGAGTTTACCCCACGCAATACCGCCGCCTCTAACTCCTTGGCAGACTTTAAATTCTCGTCTTTTAAGCTCTTGATGGTCTCAAGTTGTTTTTCAACGGTGTTTGCTAATTGGCTAATCTGTTCGGATTGGGCGGTAATAACCGCTTGCTGTTGCTTAGTCTGTTCTACCAACTGCTCAATGGTTGCCATCATCATAAACAGGCGTTCATCGTTATTCATGCTCATGGGCTAAATCCTCTATCATTATTGTATTTAGGTGTAGGCTGTGGTCGGCTTTGTTCTACTTGTCGTTGCTTTTCGACTTCCAATTGTGCCTGTTGCTCTGCTAAAGCTTTTTCCGCTTTCCATTGCTCGTACTTACTCATGGCGGATTGTCCAATGGCTTGAATCGTATTGGGTGGCTGGGTAATCAGCTCACTTGCAGAACTGTTCTTTTGGGCTTTCCATGCTTCATACTGTAATCGCCAATCCTCACTATTGGGTAATGCTTTTTGAGGGGTTGGTGATTCTGTTATTTTTTCATCAACGCTAGGTGGGTTATTTTCACGCTGTAGCGGTTTTTGTTGTGGTTTTGGTACTAGGGTAGCTAAATCGTTTTGAAGCGGTTCTATTGGCTTCTCTGTGCGTTTTAGAGGCAATTCAATTTTTGGGTTGTTTACCGTGATTGTTTGTTGATGAGCGTGACGGCTTTGGATGATAATTTCATCTGCCAGTTGGTTATTTTGTGCAATGTCGGCAAGCTCACGGTTAAAGACCAACTCATTACGTTCCTTAATCATGCGATTGAGGTCGCCTACAGGCGTAGCTATGCCGTCACGTTCCATCTTGGTGGCATTCTTACCCATCTTGAGCTGTGGCACGATATCAATGCATTGTGAGTGGTAGCTTCGACTGTCGATTAGCTCAAGCCCATATTCAGCCAGTTTCTCATTGGCGGTACGTTCCCATAACTCCCTTAGTTCGACAATCTCGGTATTTACTCGTCCAAGCCCCATCGACCGTCGTTTGCTGTCGGATAACTCAATGGTCGCCTTATCCCCCAATACAATTTTACCCTCTGCTGATAATTGGGCTTGTCGTGTGGTAAGCATGATATGAGCATGAAAGTTTCTTGGGTCTGCCCCTCGTTCAATTTCTTTATCTGTGGGTCGATGAATGCAACAATCAGCTATTACCCCATACTTATCTGCAAGCTGTTGGGTGAAGTTGTGAGCAAGTTGTTTACGAGTAGCTTCATCCAGCTCATGAGGTAGGTTAATAATCCACTCACGAGCCACACGGCTGTCTTTTCGCTTTTCTGCTTGCTCTGCCATGTTCCAAAGCGTGTTACGGTCAATCGAAACCCTGCCTTTAAGTTCACTAGGTAGAATGATATCAGCACTCATTACCCCATCACGGTTTGTGTAATTATGGGTTTTACCGTAACGTGCATCTTGCAATTTTTCACCAGCACGATAAGAAGCAGAAGCCACAGCGGATTGTCCTCTACCCCTGCTAATACTCTTAGTCATTGCCATAAAAATTGCCATTATTACTCAAGCCTTATTCGTTTTCTACCGTCACACGTTCAACCAATGATGCCATATAGGCGATTGAATGATGGGTGACGGTTTGGGTTGTAGGGGGTTTGCCCCTGCCGAGGTTTTGACTTGTGGGAATATGGAGCATTAGCGAAATATTAATATCAAGTCGAAAACTCGCACTTAGTCAGTGGGACTTCGCCCATTGCATAGACTTAGTTTAGCATATAGCTTTTGCCCTGTGGCGGATTTTTTGCTATGCTAGGGTGATGATTATTGGTTGATGAGGTGGTTTATGTCATTGTTGGTTGATAGTTCAAGTAAGGAACAGCAACGGATTAATGAGTTGCAGCGTCAGTTAAATGCTCGTTTAGAGAAACAGGGTAAGGATGAGACACGGCAGAAGATTTTGTTAGGGGCTTTTTTGTTGGATTTGTTGGAGCAGGATAAGGTTGGCGGTTTACGTCAATATACGGTCGATAATTTGGATAAGTTTTTATCTCGTGATGGTGATAGAAATTTATTATCACCTGTTGTTGCGAATGTTAAAAAGTTAATGGGTCAGTCAATTGTTCCAAGTGATAAATCACAAAATGCTAGCTTGGGAGATAAGCAATGAGCCGTTATTTGATTACGTTTGATATGGATACAAATTGTTTAAAAAATAATTATCATGGTAATAGCTACAATAATGCTTACGCTGATATTCGCACAATTTTGTTAAAGCATGGTTTTGATAATATCCAAGGGAGTGTGTATTTGGGTCATGAGGGGATTAGTGAGGCACATGGCACGATTGCTATTCAAGAGTTAACGGCTCGTTTTGATTGGTTTTATACATGTGTCTCGAATATTAAGTTTTATCGATTGGAGAGTGATTTGAATGCTCAATTTATTGCAGATGGGGTGTTCAAAGCCAAACAAGCATTTTTCCAACGTGTCGAGCAGTTGAAAAAATCTTTGGTTCAGGCTGGTTTAACTCAAGAACAGATAGATGATGTTATTAAACAACAACAATTTGAGTTGGACGGATTGCCACTTAAAATAAATTGATAAATGTGTTGAAGGTTTTCATAGTCGCCACAATGTTAATTTAAACTTTATTTGATTAACAAGGATAGATTATGGCTATAACAACTCAGCAAAATAAAAATTCAATTGATATCGCAACATCGAGTGATGCGTTTAATAAATCATACAATGCAGGCAATCATGCAGATTACTCGGGCATTTATAAATGTTCAAAGTGTGATCGAGAAATAGCTCATAACAAAGATGACAATCCTTTACCTACACATTATCGCAATAATACCTGTAGTAGCCCCAGTTGGAAACTATTTATCTACGCAGAAAATTAATTAGTGATTGATAGCTCCTAGTCCTAGGGGCTGTTTTTTTATACAAGGAAGTTTATGGAAAATTATACGGTAAAACTGACTGAACAAGAAATAAACACCATCCTAATGGCATTATCAGGCAATGTTGCTGTTTATGAATCCACTAGAGTTAAGTATGATGTTAAAGATTTATTTCATCCCGACTTTGGAATACCGTTAGCTTTTGAACAGGAAAAAGAGGATAACTTTGCTCTACAACAAAAACTGGCTAAAGTTAAAGAAAACCAAAACGCACAATAAGCCTAAGTAATCCGCTGTCGTTCAAGTAGTTCTTGTATCATGTGAAAGCTGTTTACGGTGCTAGGGTCTTTAAGTAGGGGCTTCCAGTCATCAAAGATGGGGGTGTAGTCTCTGCGGTCATTGGGGGCTATCTTACTGCTGTTGGCATCAACAAATTCTTTGGTGTAGATGGCTAGTTTTTTGATTTGAGCATCGCTTAAGCCTTTGGTTTGCCAGCTAGGTTTTGTTGGGTTGTTATTGGCTTCATTGTCGGTTGTGCCATTTACCCAGTCGATGGTATCAGGGTCTCGTTCTGCTAGTTGCTTTTTGGCGGATGGTTTGATTTTGAATTTAAGTTCTAGGTGGGTGAACTTTCGCCCTTTTTTTAGCATTTCGTATTTTACGGCATAGGGGGATTTTTCGTTAATCTCGTTGACAGCCGTTTCAATCACCCATCTTTTTAAATCCGCTACCAATGGGTATTTATCAAACAAAACTAACATAAAGCGTAAGTCATCAAGGCTGATTTTTACATAGCCTGTTGACTTATACTGCATTAGCAACTGATAAATCCTAAACGTATAGATACTGCTAAATTCCGTGACGTCTGCTAAAGCAAATTGGGTAAAACTTGCTCTCAAATCACTTAATAACGGTACAATCCGTTTATGAAAAACAATCCGAGCTACGATATTGTCATCATCTCTACGATTGGGTAACGAATCCAATAAATTATAAGTTCTAAGACCATGTAAATATTTGCGATGGTCTTCAGGGTTTGGGTATTTTTCTCTTAACCGTTGCTCAGCTGTTCTATCAACACGCAAGACCTCTGATAGCCATTGAAACTCTAAGTCACCATCTTCTCTAGGTACAACGATGGTTTTTTTTAGCAGTTGAGTGGTGGCATGACGGATTTCTCTAGCCACAGTATCTGGATTTACCCCAAACGCTAAAAAATCATCACGAGTAATATAAAACGCTGTTTCAGGATCAAGCGGTACGCCTTTAGGAATTTGCTTTAAAGCACAGTAAATTAACCGTTGTTCATTTAAGGTTAAATTGTATGCACTGGTGACAATGGAATTGTCCATTACAATTAGGTCATTACTCATTAGACAAGCTCATAATAATCTTATTATGAGAATAATACCATAATTCATAAATGAGTAAAATACATTACTCATATTTAGCCGTCATTTACTCATATTTAGCCGTCATTTACTCATATTTAGCCGTCATTTACTCATATTT
>ERZ500990.693-NODE-693-length-9902-cov-4.417792_pt1 | contig 9902 bp, 9 predicted proteins | sample MGYA00248876_ERZ500990 | MGnify/ENA primary metagenome ERZ500990 (study PRJEB25958, sample SAMN03398517) | human skin metagenome | study: EMG produced TPA metagenomics assembly of the Human Skin Microbiome Metagenome (human skin metagenome) data set.
CGCCGGGGTCGTCTTCGATTGTACGACGCACGCACAGCGCCCAAGGGCCCCTGGGCAGTTATCGTTCACTCTCTCGCTCAAGGACAACTCCGGTACGTGAAGAGTCTCTTCTTGGAAAGCGGAGCTTTTCATCTACGCATCTCCAAGACTCTGAATTTTCCACACCGCAAACGTCGTTGGCTAAACGACCGCTCGTTTCATCGGCCCTTGCTACGGCACCACGTACCACAGATGGCTCAACCGGGAGTGCTGAACCATGGAACACACCGTTAGCGCGTCATCGTTCAGGGAAGTCCGACAATCTTTTGACTTCTTCGCCGACATTGGATCATGCTTACGAGCTACAAATGCTACGCACTGAGTATGATCGGCGTATCCAAACAGAACAGCGTGCATATCAAACACTTGAGACGCAGCTCCGCTCACAGTCGCGCGAACTTGACGCGCTCAAATGCCAGCGAGTTGAAGTACTTCGAGAATGGGAAACAGAGCGAGCTTTGCAGCAGGAGAGGCAGAAGGATTGGGAGAAGGCAAAAGCAAATCTGGAAGAGCAGCTTACTTCTTTGCGCACAGAAACTTTGAATCTTCGTTCCCTTAACGAAGAACTGAGAGCCCAGTGCCAAGCCTCAGCATCCGATGCACGCGCCGACGTCACATCGTGCCAATCACAACTCGTGCACTTGCAGGCAGAATACGAGCTTGCACGCACAGAGAATGTGACTCTATCACGCAAGAACGAAGCATTGAATGTACGAATTGAAGAACTCGAGTCCGCAGCATCGCCTCACCGTCGCGCTGAATCTGATGCAGACGATGTAGCATTATACAAGGACCAGCTCAGCCAACACATCACAGCTGTTCATCGTCTTGAAGCGGCCAACATGCGACTTAAGGCTGAAAATACGCGCTTGCTGGAAGTTAGTGCACGCGTAGATGTGCTTCACGAGACGAACAAGGGCCTTGAAAGCAAGTTGAACCGCATGGATGCTCTGCAAGCGGCGCTGTTAAAGAAGGACAACGAGCTGACCTCGATTCACGAAGAGCAGCAGCGCTGGATTTCTGTCCTTAGCAAAGGCATAGCGACTGATGAGCAAGCAGCGTTTGTGGCTGCTGCTCAAGCGAGCGATCAAGTGCCTCAGCTAGACGTGCCTGACACACTCACACCAGAAACTCTACCGGCCTACATCTCAACACTCAGAGGCACCATAATGGGACTGACTGCTCGGATTGAGGGGCTTAAGCTATCAGCGGAACAACTGCGCACCACGAATGTCGAGCTGAGTCGACGCGCAGCGCAGGACTCTGAGACTGAGATCAGCCTACGGAGGGAATTAGAGCATACGTCCGAACTATTGCTGCGCACTCAGCGGCGAGCTGATATCGAGAGCGATGATCTGCATCGCTGTAAGGCAGTACTTGCATCTTTTGAGCAAGAGGCGCAGCAGGGTCACGCGTCCTATGAATCGACGCATCAGCTCCGCATCTCTGGTCTCGAAGAGCGCATCACTTCTCTTCAAGCAGAGTGCGAGAGTCTCAGGCAAAAGCTACGCGATACAAACACGATCAAAACGGAGGTGCCGGCTCCCGACACTGTGTCCAAAGAAACCCAGCACATGCTGGAGACATGGGAGACACAGTATCGTGAACTAGAAAAGCATGCTCAATCGCTCGAATCTGAAAATGAAACGCTTTGGATGCGCGTTGGACGTGGCGAGTACAACGTAGCGAATGAACGCTGCTTGGTGCTTGCCGATAACCCAGTGTCTCGCGACTTGGCTATTCGAACTTCAGCGCTGGAAGCCCTCAGGAAAGAAAACCAAGGGTTGTTAAACCAAGTGGAGTCTCTTCACAAGGAACTCGCAATGGCCGGCACTACAGCAAAGCTAAGTGAGCTTGCGCCTACTGATGCCCTCGTACCGCTCCAGACCGTCGAAAATTTGCGCACTGAGCTTGCCCAAATGCAGGAGTCATTGCAGCTGAAAGACAAGGGTATGCTTCGACTAAAGCAGGTTTTCACGGCAAAAGCAAATGAGTTCCGCGAGGCTGTACAGTCCTTGTTTGGCTACAAAGTCCGGTTCATGGAAAATGGCAAGGTCAAATTAACATCGGCGTATGCAGGCGGAGCTCGTGGTACTACGCTCGTCTTTCGGTCTGAAGAGGGCAATGTTGGTGAGATGAAGCTCCAGGGCGAGGCTAATGATGGGCTTGCAAATGTATCACACCTGCGTGACTACTGGCTCAGCGATGGAATCCGACATAGTGTGCCATGTTTTCTGGCCGCTCTCAACTTGGAGTTGTACGAAAACACCACGCAAGCCATCCGTGGCTCGTTCGGCAGTGCTGATGTGGAGGCATAAGAAGACTCATTAGTGGTTTCTTCCTCGCCTGGCTCGAGACTTGGCTGCGCGCCTCGTGAAGCTTTGATCCCCACCTATTCCCCATCTCCACACGTCGTTTACAGGTCTCCCTGTTTGTAGGATAATTTTTTTATCTACGCACCTTCCTCCAGGTGTATGACGACAACACCGTCATTGCTAACAGCTGAAGAGGTCGCTACCCCTGCTGCGAGTGGCGTACCAGAAGAGGCAGCGCGCGTACTTGCACAGCTCGCGCGGCATCAGCATGTGCGCGGATGCATAGCCCTGACTGCGTCAGATTTGCGTGTTATTTGGAGTGGCGGTGTCGTTTTTGCCTCCAAAGAAAAGCTCGCACAGATTGTTCACTTCGTTCGTGATACGCTTAATGTCACTCGGCGGCATGTACGCGTGTTAGAAGACAATGATCAACTGGGGCTCATGCGGATCCGAACAGGCGCTTATGAACTATTAATCACACCCAGTATGTGTATATTCAAGTCCATCATGAAGAATTATGCTCACAATCAGGCGAAACATACGTACTTGTAGTACTTCAGGATCCAAATACCACTTAATCGTTAACCGTTTCGACATGTTACGATAAACTTTGTGGACGAAGCACTGAATATCATTCCCTAGGCTCCTTTTTCCATTGCGCCATCCAGTCGTTCTACACTGTATTGTCTCACATCCTGTATAATTTAAATATTTAAAATGCGTCATATCAAATCTACTTTACTAGGCGAATAAAAACTAGAGATAGAAATAGAAAGGGATCAAAGATGAACAGTGAATCGGACGAATTGTAAATCATACAATCAAGGGAAGAAGCAAACTAGATCTTGCAACATTAGCGAGAGCAAGAATGTACCACCAGGACACAGATATCTTGAGCTCGCATGTTTTCGCAGAAGTAGTTCTTGCTTCGACACAACGAAAAAGAACAGCAAAAGCAACAGGGAATTTACATGTACAGGCTTCAAAAACGTTCACGGCGAGGTATCATCTTTTACTCCTTATAGTCGACGAGGCCGCCGACAAGCTCAATGCTTTCAAGGTAAGACTTGCCGTACTTGTCTCGGTGGCTGGTACTACCAGTGTACATGACAGAGAGGCCTTCGCCAATATTCTTAAAGTAATTGTTACTGACATCATCGCCTGAGCGGTTGTAACCCGAGCTGTCGTCTGCAGAAGGACCAGCAACCCAGGAGCCTAGACCTGTTGCAAAGCTTCGCTTTTGGCTGTGTGATCCCTTGAGTTGCTTATTAAGTGCTTTGAGTTTCGTTGCGTACTCCTCCTTGTCCCACGAGGAAGATGAAGAGCTAGAGCTTGATGACGACGAACTCGAGGACGAATTCGACCATGCCGCCGCCTCTCTCGAGTCTGTATCATCGTTGTTGCTGCTCTCCTCGATCGAAGAGATGATTTGCTTCATTGCCGGTGCATACGCTTTCCTAACGGCTTTGCTGTTCGAAGCAATTTTCTTCCATGAGCTAGGGTCTTGACTACCCGTCCTAGCCAGATTCGACTGAATCCACATGGCAATATGGATGTTGATCCAAGGGCGGCTCAGATCATCTTCAGACAAGCTGTCCAAGTCGATACGCTTATTCGTCTTGAAATCAACGAGTGCACCTAATTCTGAACGACCACCCCCATCCACTTCTCCCTCAGACGCTGTACCGATAGCCCAAGAGTATGTGTTGTGTTCAACCTGAACCATGTTCTGGAATTGCTTCAACTCACCTGAGCCAAATGGACTTACTTGCAAGAGACCCAGGCTGTCGCCTGAATCGACACGGCCGGGGCTCTGGTTCGACTTTTGGAAGTCTGACTCAGCCTTGATGTCTGCTAGCATGATTCGGACGACCACTTTTGTGTCCACATCAGGGTAGTATCGTGAAGCAGCATTAAAGAGAGCCATAATTGTCTCGTTTCTGTTCTTCTTACTGGCAAGTTTACCAAGGTCGCCGGCCCATTTTCGGATCGTGTACAAATCATCCTGTGCCTCCAAGAATCCGTAAGAAGGATTGTTCGTGATTACACTTTGGTTGGGCAAGTTGCCATGAGGCTCATCTGCTGATACAGATGCTACGCGGCCACCATTAACGCTGGAATGACCCAGACGCTGTGCCGATGATGCAGGGCTGTCTTTGGCGATGCGATAAAATCCACCATGCCCCAACTTGTTGCCAACGCGAGCAGCAGTACGGCCTTTAGGGCTTGGTGACTTAGACGTCGTCGTCTGGGAGTTGGACAACGAAGTGGACGTCTTGGAAGATGGTTTCGACGAGGATGAAGGCTTGGATGACGACGAAGACGAGCTCTTCTTAGACGAGGAAGTCGAGCCCGAGGAAGATGAAAGTCTTTTCGTCGTCATTTTTGATGAGGAAGATGTCTTGATAGTGGATGTCTTTGACGTCGAGCTCAATGATGAACTTGAAGCTGGAGACTTGGTCTTTGATGTCGAGCTTGACGACGAAGATGATGAAGTCGTAGACTTTGACGACGACCTAGACTTTGACGACGAAGACGTTACTGACTTGGATTCCGAAGAAGAAGAAGACGACGATGAATGCGACTTGGACCTCGAAGATGACGATTTCGACTTGGGAATTGTCTCACTCACATCAGTTTTGTTATGCTTCTTGTCCATCTCGCCTTCCACTTTGAGTCGGCCATTGTACATGTCGCCAAGAATGCTACTTAGGTCGAGCTCAACGCCTCCATTTACGCTTTCTTGCTCAATCTGCTTCTGAATCGAACGGTGAAGTTCTTCAGCAAGCTTCTTCCTTTCTGTTTCATTCCTCTTGCCATAAGAAGGAACCTTGTGACCTTCCTTGGTGACGCCAATGCGAGGCTTGTCAAACACTTCGGACACAGTGCTTTCAAGCGCTGATGGAACATCCACCATACTGCTTGTTGGCACTGCTTGATGCTCATGAGGGGTGTTTCGAGCGTGCAGCAAGCGTCCATCCAAGTGACGATGGGGCAAAGCTTCCACGCATGTCGTGCATAACAAGGCAGCTATCACAATGCCCACAAGACTCCAACGGATCATACTCGGTCCAGCCGAGCAGTACTTCATACTCCTAACGTGTAAAGGCAGGTATATGAAACAATTGCGCAGTGCAGAAAGCAATACCAGATCGCTTATGTGCCAAACAGGGAAACCACTGAGCCTGCAGTGGCGTAAAAAAGGGTTCAAGGGGAGGGTTCGTGAGTGGAAACCGTGCCAGCGGCTGTTACTCTTATGAGTATAGGTAAGGAAAGGGGAAAGAGGCTGCCCAACGGGATCCGAAAGCCGCAAAGAAAGGGGATGGGGGCGAGAAGGTGTTAGACGTATGGAGACGAACTTAGCCCTTTGGCAATTTAGATGAACTATTTAGGTCTCTGTCACATTATGATCCACATTCGGTAGAATTTAGAGACGCTTGTCCCATCTAAATACAACCAATCACAAGCGATAATCTAATGTAATCTAAATAGGTGATGGGCGCGCATGGACACTAGAATTATGCAAAGTGTAGAAAGGCTATCGACAATATTGGAGTGACCTTTGTGGAAAAAATCATGATGATTAATGATGCACAGCCTTGGCAAAGCCAACAGCGTCCTTGTCAAGATCGTACACTGTGTAAAACTTGCGCAGGAACACATCGCCCACAATCCACAATGGTCCCACAGGTTCAGGCAGGTCCATGCCCATGAACGGCGAAATACAGGTACCTTGCACGTTAAATATGTAGTCTCTTCCCTCCAGCGTGTAAGGCTTGTTGTCAAGATAAAATGTTAGAGCCGGCAAACTCGGTACTTTGCTGCAGTCTACACTGTACTGCCCAGTCCAACTGCGCTTTGCGCCGATTTCTTTGTTGAGGATTTCAGCAACGTCCGTTGGCATCGCAATCAACGACGTGCCGGTGTCAATAGCAGCACCGGTCCTGGTCAGGACCAGCTCTTCATTGCCGAAACCAATCTTGTTTAAGGCTACTTCCCAATAACCACGGCGACGAACGGGAGCATAAACAATCGGACCTTCGAATCGACTAGGGTTTACGCCACCGAACGTAGCCTCACCGCCCTCTGACTCGCTTGAGCCTAAATAAAATCCAAACTGGTTTTGGTCTAGCAGATTCTGCTCTTTCATCCTGTAGAAAGGCGGGACAATCTTGTTCACACTGATCGTGTCGTATGCAAGACCTAAAATGCCGTCAAATTTTCCAAAAGCGAAAGCAAGGCCAGGCTCTTTTATTGCCTCGGCAAAGTCCTGGTCCTTGACATCAAGGTCTCCAATCCTGAGCGTATCTCGGGAGACGAAGCCCTCCATACTACCTGAGCCGTAGTGAATCTGAAACTCGCTCCCATTAGCCTGGTGAGTCTTTGATAGTGAGTTGTCGTATTTCTTATGCAGAAGGCACGCGATTGATGTGCACGACTCCGACGGGACCCACAGATTGGCTGAACCGGTGTCGAGAATTACTTTGAAACTTTGAGGAGGCGAGCCAAGCTCGATGTCGGCAAAGTATTGAGCGTTCAGAAAATCGGTTAACGGCACATTGTGACCTGCCTTCGCACTAGCATGCCACTGCTCTGATACCATGCCGGCGTCAGCGCTTTGCACACGCAAGTCGCCAGATGCATCCTGGTATAAAGAAAAGGGCTGCTGCTTGTTATTGAAACCGTATTTGAAACCTAGAAATTCGGCCTGAGAGATAATCGAAGCAAGCGTTCTTTCCTTGGCATACGGCATCTTGGAAAGCTTTGTCTTGAAGACGCCGGCATCAACAAGCGCCACTGAAGCAGCAAAAAGCAGTGACAGTGACACGAATACTTTCATCATGGAAGCCTGAAGAGTGCTTTTTGAAAATCGATTGGCACCTCACCCGACACGCTCTTTCTACTGTACCACGCGGTCTAAAGAGCTGTGTGATGGCGAAAAAAAAACGGCGTAGCAATATTTGAACTTGTGGCGGCGTTGGGACGGGCGGCGTGGCTAAGTGGTCTAGACGCGGGGCACAAATTATGTAAGACAAATTACGCACGGCCTAGTGGCGTGTGAGGCCCAGGTTCGAAGATTGTCGGCTCGACGTGCTTGTTTCATTCACGAGCGGCACATGAGCCGCGGCGAACCGTCGCGCATGCCAATCTCTTTTTCATTCAAACATGCAGGTTCCAAGGTGTCCCCTTTAAATGCACGAAAGGTCTGGATTGATCATGACATGGATGAAGATGTGCATGCATCTGGTAAACACGCAGACGTGCCATTGAGTGGAAAGCGCAAACGTGACGATGCAGCTGCATCGTCGTCCCGGACGACAGCTCCTCGGCCCAGGGTGATTCCACTTATATCTTCGTCTAATTGGCATGATGAGCGGAGACGAAGAATTGGGCTTTCAGAGAAGCATGGATGGCAATCGGAACCTCTCACACCAGGCTCGAAAAGGTTGACGTCCTTATCGCGACAGCCGCCTGATGAACTTGCCACTGAACAGGCTTTTTCCGAGCCTTCAAAGCAAGGTTTGGTTCGTCGTGCGCCCAAGGAAGGAACGGAGCGTGACTCCACACCACCGGCAGAACAAATATCCTCCGGGGCATCGACGCCTACAGAGTCTTTCTCAACGAGCAATGAACCTACTGACCATGATGCTCTGCAAGCCTTGCTTGCAGAAGAGAAGGGGGCTGTTGCCAATCCATTAGCCAAAGTAATTCAGCAGCCTAACGAGGAGGAGATGTTTCATCGCGATGTGGGTACAAGACCAAATGAGCCAACATTGGATGACTATCAAAGTATGCCTGTCGAAGAATTTGGGGCAGCAATGCTACGTGGGATGGGCTGGAAAGAAGGTATGGGTGCGGGAAAACGGCGGAATGGGCCTGCGCATGCACCAATCATTCAACGCCGCGCAGCTCTTTTGGGCCTCGGTGCGAAGGAGCGCGCTTCTCCAACGATGACCTCGGGACAACGACGCGATGTAGATCGTCATTATAAGCCGGTGACCTCGCGTGACAACCGCTCGAGGCATAGTGCCTCTTATGGACCTGATCGATATCGCGTGAATGAAAATTTGCCTCGTCGTGAGAAGCATGGCTCGAACAATCGTTCCGAACATCGCTATCAATCTCAGTATGGAAGCTATCATCGCCAACACTGATTGGCGTCCGAGCTTCAGCGGCTCTTTTATTGTCACTTATTCATGCTTGCGGCAGATGTACAAGTAGTAATGAAACATGTCACCAAGCTCTCGAGTCTCGATCGTCCATGCATCGCGCTGCATATGCGGCCTTCGAAAATGTGGTTGACCGAATGTGAAGTAAAGGAACAGGCCCGTGGCAGGTTTCAATAAGCTGTGCGTAAGTACGCTGACAAACGATCACCGAGTATGCATACTGTAGAACGCCCTGGACTTCGGCTGCCACATTCTGGAGCACTTGCTCGCTAGGATTCCACACAGACCCATTCTCTGCCATGAGGGCATCCATCGTGCCTGTTTGTAAATAAGATAAAACAATAGAAAATACGCACCTTTGTCGACTATCACGTCCCAAGTGCCAGGGCCACCCAGTGTTGATGCATGTTGTTCCAGCTCGCGAATGTCCATAATGCGCCAATCTAGTTCTGGTACGCGTGCGCGCATTTTTTCAATAATCACAGAACTATAGTCAAGATCTGAGAATGAAATTAACCTCCTGTTCTCACTCCTCTCCCCATCCTCATAACTTGATCTTTGACTGATACATACTCACAATGTTCGTGTAACCATCATCCAGCATGTCCTTGCTCAGGGCTGTCTTGTTACGTGATAAGATACCAACGACGTACTTGAGTTACCACATCCAAGCATCAAGATCCGGCTTTTTCGATCAGGCACGAGCTCATGAAATATGTGTCTCAGGTGTTATGCATTCTTTTCATCAGTCAGGCACACATACTGAATATCACTATACTAAGTAGGTGAGAATAAACTCGAGCATTTGTACATACTTTCCGAAACCAGTCGAAATCGGTGTCTTCCGCCTCTGACGCATAGCGCTTGTCCCAATACTCGACTTTCTGAAAGTCTGCATTTTCAGGCGCTGAAATATCGGGGCTACGGTCAGCCGCCATGGTTGGAGACCAGTCAGGCGAGCTTGCCAAGGCACTCCACAAAATACACCCATCGCTGCATTGCCCGAATAGCCCGCCCAACCTAGAATTGTTGAGGGACATGAAAGCTGGTAATCCTATGTGTTTCTCTGTCCAAATGCTCATTTCGCCATGAATAAGCCTTCATTATGACACCAGGGCATACAAGCTTGAACAAGCAACCAATGGGGTTTTATTACACTACAAACGTTAAAACCGAAAAGAAAAAAAACCTAGGCGTTCATATATGTGCTAGCCTCGATGGTTTCCGGCAGTTCTGGCACAGCCACCTCAAAGCGGCTTTGAATTTGCTTGAGCACCTCTGCATCTTCGTCACTCGACACGAACGTAATGGCCAATCCCTTCGTTCCGAATCGACCCGCACGACCCACGCGGTGCAGCTATGAGTCTGCGTCAGAGGG